>Ga0206860_10224_pt1 | contig 12093 bp, 9 predicted proteins | sample Alteio_BWOrgCont_44_FD_152624 | JGI IMG/M metagenome (GOLD analysis project Ga0206860, IMG submission 152624) | Enriched cells from forest soil in Barre Woods Harvard Forest LTER site, Petersham, Massachusetts, United States -... | ecosystem: Environmental > Terrestrial > Soil > Temperate forest >...
CGTCATGCCGCCGCTCAGTACTTTCCGGATGGCCCGATAGCCACCGGCCTGCTCGTACGCCGGCAAGTCCAGCGGTGACCCGTCGGGGCGCATGTTCCCGGTCAGCGGCTTTTCGGCAAGCGCGGTCATCATTTGTATTCCTCGAGCCGGGCATCGATTTTCCGCGGATCCAGATCGCTGTGCAGATCGGCGCCCACCATCATGGCCGGGGCGTGATCGCAACAGCCGAGACATACGATCGGCAGCAACGTAAAGCGATTGTCGGGCGTGGTCTCACCGAACTCGATTCCCAGGCGCTCGCTGAGATGCTTCCGGATACGATCGTGGCCCATGATCCAGCAGCTCACGCTGTCGCAGACCATAATCACGTGACGGCCTACGGGCCGGCGAAAAATAAGATTGTAGAACGTTGCCACGCTGTCCAGGTCGGTGGGAGACATACCCAGATGCGCCGCAATGTCACGCAGGCTCTCATCGGAAATCCAGCCGCGCCGCCGCTGCACAATCTTAAGCGCATCGATCGAAACCGCGTCGCGCCTCGGATAATGCGTTGCCTCTGTCTCAATCTCGCTGATTTCTTCCGTAGTCAACATCGCCAGGTCTCCTCAGCGGTCGATATCCGCTAATACAAAATCCAGGCTACCCAGGTTCACAACCACATCCGGAATCATCAGACCCCGGGATAACCACCGCAACGTCTGTATATGTGCAAAAGAAGGGGTCCGTATGCGTGTGCGGTAAGATACCGTGCTTCCATCGCTTATCAGGTAATAGCCGTTGTTACCCTTAGTGCCTTCAATGGCGCCGAGCGCTTCACCGACCGGCATCACCGGTCCCCAGCTCACGTTCACGAAGTGCGTGATCAGGGTCTCGATATCGTGCATGGTCCGGTCCTTCACCGGAGGAGTTGCCAGCGGGTGATCCGATTTATAGGGACCCTCGGGCATGTTGTCCATGCATTGCTCGATGATGCGCAGGCTTTGCCTCATCTCTTCGACGCGCACCACCGCGCGATCGTAGCAATCGCCGCTTTGAGCAGTCGGAATGTCGAACTGAAACTGGTCGTAGCCTGAGTAAGGCTGCCGTTTGCGAAAATCCCAATCGAACCCGCAGGCGCGAAGGTTCGGACCTGTCATGCCCCACTCGATTGCTTCATTCACCGTGAGACCGCCGATTCCTTTCGTGCGCGCCTGAAAAATCCGATTTCGCATCACCGTGAGGTCGTACTCTTTCAGGCGGGGAGGCAGGTACTCGATGAAATCGCGGAACAGGTTCTCCCATCCCCTCGGCAGGTCGGCCGCGACTCCGCCAATGCGAAACCAGGCGGGATGCATGCGCGCTCCAGTGATTGCCTCGACGATGCCAAACGCGCGCTCACGGTCGTTGAACGTGAAAAAGACCGGCGACATCTGTCCGAGGTCCTGGGCGAATGTGCCATACCAGACGAGGTGGCTGATGATGCGGAACAACTCCGCCAGCATCACACGAATCACCTGCGCGCGCGGCGGCACCCTGATGCCTGCCAGCGTTTCCACCGCGGTCAGATAGGCCAGGTTGTTCATCACGCCGCCCAGGTAATCTATGCGGTCTGTGTATGGAATGTACGAGTGCCACGACTGACGCTCGCCCATTTTCTCCGCGCCTCGGTGATGGAAGCCGATCTGGGGGATCGCGTCGACCACCTCTTCTCCGTCGAGCTGCAGTGCGATCCGAAGGACGCCGTGCGTGCCCGGGTGCTGCGGTCCGACATTCAGGAAAATGAAATCCGAGCCGTCGCGTTCCCGGCTCATGCCCCATTCCTCCGGATGGAAGCGCAGCGCCTCCTGCTCGGCCACCTCTTTGTCAGGAGGCAGTCGATAGGGCCCCATTTCTGTCGCGCGCGACGGGTGTTCCTTGCGCAGCGGGTGGCCCACCCAGGTCTTCGGCATGAGCAGACGTTCCAGATGCGGATGACCGTCGAAGACGATCCCAAACATGTCGAACACTTCGCGCTCGTACCAATCGGCGGCGGGCCATATGCTCGTGATGCTGGGTAGTGAAAGACGACCCTCGGCAAGCGCTACCTTAATACGCACATATTCGTTGCGGTCAAAGGAAAGCAGATGGTAAACAACAGTAAAATCGATTGAGGGCTGCCCGTCGCGGTGGACCCTCATGCGCTCATCGATCGCCGAGAGGTCGTACAGCATCTTGTATGGCTGGTCGATTCCCTCTTTCAGAAATCGCAGCAGCGCGGGGGCACGATCCTTCGACACCCAGAATGTCGGTATGCGATCCACCGTGGCTTGAGGAACAACCGCGGAGCCAAGGCGGCCAGTGATTTGCTCGCTGATTTTATCCGCGATGGTCGGGGCTGCAATCATACCTCGTCGGGCTCCCTTAGTACAGTGGCTTTCTGACGGCTTGGCCGCATCAGGTCGCGCAGCGAGGGCATAGGCGCTCGAACCGTTTCCTGCGACCCGACCACCCAGCTAAGCGGACGTTGTTCCGTTCCCACCACGTTCCTTAGCAGCAAAAGCCCCTCCAGGAAGGCTTCGGGGCGAGGCGGGCACCCGGGGACATAGACGTCCACAGGCAGGAACTTGTCGACGCCCTGCACCACGCTGTAAATGTCGTACATGCCGCCGGAGTTGGCGCAGGAACCCATCGAAATCACCCAGCGCGGCTCCATCATCTGTTCGTATAGCCTTTGAACGATGGGCGCCATCTTAGTGAACACGGTGCCCGCGACCACCATAAGGTCCGCCTCCCGGGGCGTGCCGCGAATCACTTCGGATCCGAACCGCGACAGGTCGAATTTGCTGGTGATGCTGGTGGCCATTTCGACATAGACCAGGTCTTCCAATCGCGATAAGACGACGCTCCGGCGGACAGTTTGTTCGAATGCTTCAGCATCCGGGGTTGCAACCAACCCTGTAACCTCCGGCCTTGTCAGTGACCACTTCATCGGATGTTTACCTCGAACGGCGCGGTACTCGCGACCAGTTCAGCGCTCCAGTTTTCCAAAGGTAGATGAGGGCGGCGAACAAGACTCCGACAAACAAAAGGACTTCACAATACCCGGCCCAGCCGAGTTCGCGTACCGCGCCGGCCCACGCAAAGAGGAACACAGCTTCCAAATCGAAAACGACGAAGAACATCGCAACCAGGTAGTACTTCACTGACACGCGAACCCGGGCGGACCCTTCGGAAACGATGCCCCCTTCATAGGGTTCCCCTGTGGCGGCTTCAGAGTGCCCCGAACCCAACGCATAAGAGGCAATGAGCACGGCACTCACCAGAAAGATGACGAACCCGAAATATACGAGCAATGGCCAGAACATTGAGAGAGATCTCCAGGAGTCAACTCAAAAAGGGAACGTCCGCCTGAGCTTCCCGCACCTTAGCTCCGCCCTCACATTTGGCACGCAGCATTCCAAATCGCAGGATTCAATGAACTGTGGCAGATGCGAAAGATACTTCGCCAGCGCTGTCGAAACGAGGCGGTAGTTCGCCACCGATGGGGGCTATATGCGGACTTTCGACGACCTCGCCAACCGAAGGTACCGAGCCCGATCGCTGTCGACAACACCACTCCAGGTGTTTGACTATCTGAAATATTGCGCTCGTAAGCAACCGGAAAGACAGGCCATGAGGAACGGTGGCCTGCCCTGCGTTTAACTCGGCGCGGGTACGAATCGGAACCCGTCGGCGGTCCGTGCCACGAGCGCCAACTCCGCCTCACTGAACCCGAAAACGCGCCGAGCCAGCCCGAATTCCCTCGCCAGATCCGTCTCGAATACCCCTGGATCGTCTGTATTCAGGGTGATCGGAATTCCGGCATCGAACAGTCTTTTCACCGGATGCGACGTGAGCGAGCCCACCGCGCCGGTTTTCAAATTGCTCGTAATACAAATCTCCAGCGGAATCTGCTCCTCGCGCAGCCGGCGCATCAGATCCGCATCGTCGATGGCCCGGATGCCGTGCCCGATCCGCTCCGCTCCAATATCGATTGCGGCGCGAAGGTTTCTCCGGCATGAGCCGTCAGCCGCAGCCCCGCCGCTTTCGCATAAGCGAAAGCCGCTCTCAGTTCGAGCGCCGGTCCGCCGGCCTCGTCGCCTCCGATCCCAAAGGAAACCGCGCCGTCCCCCACGTAGTTCGCGGCGAGCCGTGCGACCTGCATCACGTGGTCCGGGCCAAACTGGCGAATCGCGTCCAGATTCCACCAGACTTCGACCGGCCATTTCCCGTACGCTTCGCGCTGTGCGTCGCGAATCGCCCGCCAGACGGACTGAAAATCGAAGCCGCGCCACAGAACAACGCCGGCTCCGAGCGTCACTTCCGCATATGTAATTCCCTGCCGGCTCAGGCTTTCCATCATGCGGCGCGTGATCAGCGCATAGTCCCGCGGTCCTCGCAGCCTTTGTGCGATGAACTTGAAGCACTCCAGAAATCCGGCGAAATCGGTGAACCGCCATGCCGCGTCGGCGGCTTCCGAAGTGAGCCCCGGGTCGAGCAGCATCAGCGTCTGCCGATCGACCGTACCCTCCAGATGCAGATGAAGCTCAGTGGTGCACATATAATCGAAGTTGCCATGACTGCAGCCGAAATGGAAGCAATCATTGGTGGATATCACGGCGACGCCTTCAGCGTGCTCGGGCCGCATCCCATCAATAACGTTAAAAAAGACGCCGGATGGATCATCCGCGCTTTTCTCCCGCAGGCCAGCTCCGCCAGGCTTCTGCTGGAGGCCGGCACCGCGCCGGTCCCCATGAAGAAGGTTCATCCGGACGGCCTGTACACCGCCGAGTTCACCGGTCAGCCCGCCCTCGCCGGACACCCTTACCTGATTGAGATCGAGCAGTGGCACGGCGGCACGTCCGTGATCGAGGATCCCTATCGCTTCCCTCCTATTATCACCGAATTCGACCTGCACCTCCACGGCGAAGGCAACCTGCAGGAAGCCTGGCACGCCTTCGGCGCGCACCTGGCGGAGTTCGAGGGGGTCGCCGGCGTTTCTTTCGCCGTCTGGGCTCCGAACGCGGAATTCGTTTCGGTTACCGGCTCATTTAACGACTGGGACGCCCGACGCCATCCGATGCGGCTTCGCACCGGCGGCGTGTGGGAGATATTCATCCCCGGCGCGGCGGAAGGCGATGCTTACAAATATCTGGTGCGATCGAAGTTCTTCGGCCACCAGCAGTTGAAAGCAGACCCGTTCGGGTTTCAAAGCGAAGTGCCGCCGAAATCGGCGTCCGTGGTCTGCAATCTCGGGAGTTTCAATTGGGCTGACGAGGCATGGATGGCCGCGCGCGGTGAGCGCCAATGGCTGAGAGAACCGGTTTCCATCTACGAACTGCATCTGGAATCGTGGATGCGCCTGCCGGGTGGGGACAGCCTCGATTACCGCCAGCTCGCGGTCAACCTTGTGGAATACGTGAAACGGATGGGCTATACCCACATCGAATTGATGCCCATTCAGGAATACCCGTTTTCGGGCTCCTGGGGCTATCAGGTCACCGGTTATTTCGCCCCCACCGCACGCTTCGGCGCCCCGCGGGATTTCATGTTCTTCGTCGACACCTGCCATCGCAACGGTATAGCCGTGATCATGGACTGGGTGCCCGCCCACTTCCCGAAGGATGCTCACGGCCTCGCTTTCTTTGACGGCAGCGCGCTCTATGAGCATGCCGACCCCCGTCAGGGCGAGCATCTCGACTGGGGCACACTCGTTTTCAACTTCGGACGCAACGAGGTGCGCGAATTCCTGATCGCGAGCGCGTTGTTCTGGTTGAAGCAATATCACATCGACGGTTTGCGCGTCGATGCGGTCGCCTCCATGCTTTATCTCGACTATTCGCGCAAGCCGGGGCAGTGGATTCCCAATCGCTACGGCGGGCGCGAGAATCTGGAGGCCATCGGCTTTTTGCGGCGCTTCAACGAACTGGCCCACTCCGTACCTGGCGCGATTACGATCGCTGAAGAGTCCACCTCATTCACGGCAGTGTCGCGGCCGGTCTATGCGGGCGGTCTGGGCTTCACTATGAAGTGGAACATGGGCTGGATGCACGACATGCTGCATTACTTCAGCGAGGATCCCGTCTACCGAAAGTTCCATCACAACAACATCACGTTCAGCATGCTTTACGCCTTTACGGAGAATTTCGTGCTGCCCATCTCACACGATGAGGTGGTTTACGGCAAACGCTCGGTGCTCTCGAAGATGCCGGGAGACGAATGGCAGAAGTTCGCCAATGTGCGCGCGTTTCTCGCGTATATGTACGGACATCCAGGCAAAAAGCTCCTGTTCATGGGAACCGACATCGGCGACTATCAGGAATGGAATCACGATGCCGCTGTGCCGTGGGAGGTGCTGCAATATCCCATACACGCGGAATTGCAGTCGTTTGTGAAGGATTTGAACCGCCTCTATCGTTCCAGCCCCGCGTTGTATGAGGTTGACTTCGATTACACAGGATTTGAGTGGATCGATATCGCCGACGTCGAGAACTCCTGCATCTCATTCCTGCGCCGCGCACTGGATCCGACCGATTGCATTATATTTGCCTGTAACTTTACGCCCGTTCCGAGGAAGAATTATAAGGTCGGCGTGCCGGTGCCGGGTTACTATCGTGAGATTCTCAATTCGGATTCGGTCCACTACGGCGGGAGCAACATGGGCAACGAGGGTGGTGTGACGGCAGCCAATACCAAGAGCCACGGACGGCCATGCATGATTTCGATCACGCTGCCGCCATTAGCCGTTGTCGCCTTCCAATGCCCCCGTCCCGGCAAGTGAAGACGTACAACGTAATCGTTGTCGGCGGCGGTCATAACGGTCTGGTCACCGCGGCTTACCTCGCCCGCGGCGGTAAGAAGGTGTTGGTCCTCGAACGGCGCGAAATGCTCGGCGGGTGCGCGGTCACCGAAGAGCTTTGGCCCGGCTACCGGGTATCGACAGGCGCTTATCTGGTCAGCTTGCTGCAGGAACGAATCGTGCGCGAACTCGAACTGGAGCGATTCGGCTACCGGGTATTGCCCAAGGACCCCGCGTTCTTCTCGGTCTTTCCCGATGGGCGCCATCTCTTCTTTTGGCAGGATGAAAAAAAGACGCTCGCGGAGATCGCAAAGTTTTCCGTCCGTGACGCCGAAGCGTTTCCGAAGTACGAAGCCTGGCTGGAGCGTCTCGCCGTTGTCGTCGAGTCATTGCTGCTCGTCACGCCTCCGGAACTTCCTCCGAAAAAGCCCGCCGACTTCATCGAATATCTGAAGCTGCTGGGACGATTCCGCAAACTCGGGCCCCGCGAGATCGCAGGGCTCGTGAAGATCTTCACGCAAAGCGCGGCCGATCTTCTCGACACGTGGTTCGAGTCCCCCGAAATCAAAGTGACTCTGGCGACCGATGGCGTCATCGGCGCCAACGGCGGTCCGCGCTCGGCCGGGACGGCTTACATTCTGATGCACCATTGCATGGGCGGCGTGGCCGGCAAGCGCGGACTCTGGGGATTCGTCAAAGGTGGCATGGGCGCCGTCTCCGAGGCTATTGCGGCGTCGGCGCGAAGCAAAGGCGTGGAAATTCGAACCAACGCCCCGGTCGATCGGGTATTGGTCCGCGATGGCCGCGCCTATGGCGTGGTGCTGCCGGACGGGGAGGAAGTACACGCGGACATCGTCGCGTCCAATCTCGATCCGAAGTTGACTTTTCTGAAGCTGGTCGACCCGGAGCATCTGGATGCCGAATTCCGCAGTTCGATTGAGCACTTCCGCGTGGAGGGCACCTCGCTCAAGATGAACCTTGCGCTCGATGGACTGCCGGATTTCACGGCCTTCCCCGGGGCTTTGTCCGGCACACCGGGTCCGCAGCACGGCGCGACAATGCATATCTGCCCTTCGATCGATTATGTGGAGCGGGCGTGGGATGACGCCAAGTACGGCCGGCCATCGCGGAATCCACTGATCGAAATGACGTGCCCGACCATCTACGATCCGGCACTTGCGCCGGCGGGGAAGCACATCATGGGCATCTTTCTGCAATACGCGCCTTACACCCTGCGAGATGCAAACTGGGACGATCTCCGCGAGCCGTATGGAGATCGCGTGCTCGACGCGATCTCGGAATACGCGCCGAATATGAGGAATATTGTGAGCGAGCGGCAAGTGCTGAGTCCGCTCGATCTGGAGCGCCGTTTCGGCATCTCCGGCGGCAACATTTTTCATGGCGAGATGAGTCTCGATCAGATGTTCGTGCTGCGTCCGGTGGCAGGGTGGGCGCGATACCGGACGCCCATAAGCGGCCTCTGGCTGTGCGGCTCCGGCGCGCATCCAGGCGGCGGTGTCATGGGCGCGCCAGGATACAACGCGGCACAAGAGATCCTGCGCCGCTCGTAGCAGCCCTGCGTTTCTTTTTCGTTGAGAACGCTGAAGCGACGTGTTCGGCGCCAAACGGCCCAATAGGATAAATCCTATGCTAATAAGTCCGATAAGCCTGATAACTATTGGAGATAATATCCATTATTTCTGAGTCTATTAGGATCGATCTTATCGCAATCGCAGGTTTCCGTGCTTAGGGCCAGGGGTTTCTACCTTAATAACTAACGATACGAAGAATCTGCATTGTAAGAATGATTCTAATGAATGATCGTTAGGTATTCTAAAAACACATCTCCGCGAATTCAGTATTTGCAAGGCAAATACAGCTTAGGGCAGGAAATTGCACTGATACTTTTGTAGACAATGTGGTGTCTGCCATGAGAGATCCTCTCGAGCTGCACTTCGAAAGTCCGGGGCAATAATTCACAGGCATAACTCATGATCTCCACGCGGCCGTGCTGTGGGGCTGAATACGCTTGCCGGCTCCGTTAGCGCCGATAACGCAACTATTGACCAACAACGTGAGCCGCATCTTCGGCGGCCTGGATTCATCGATCGTACTCCGCGCGGAAGAATAGAATGCGAAAACCATTTGCAAAGACATTAAAAACGAGCGTGCCTTTCGTATTTTGGATAGCCATTGTAATTTTGATTGTCTGGTATGTCCGATTACACCAGCGCTCGTCGGCGCCGCTGACTCCCTATATCGCGGCTCAAACCGCCACTCCGATTGAGTTAAGGACCGGTCGCCGCGGGGCTCTTATTAAATGGGGAGTAAACTCGGTTGAGCAATTCGAACGCGCGCGCCTCCGCGATCCGGAAATCGCAGAAGCATGCCAACTCGGATTTCTCCATCCCGTGATGCTGACCCGCGATGTATGGAAGTCCGTAGCTTATCGACTTGTTCCGTATGAAGAACAAGGTACCGAGTATGTGTCAGGAAGCCGTATCTTCTGGACTGGGCTTATAAAGATACCCGCCGGCGAACTCGTATTTGAAGATAGTGAGGGTAATTTCGTAAGGGCACGGTGCGGAAACTGTACACACGACACTCCCCTGCGGAACTTTGTCATGCCTGCGCCCCCACCGGACCTGGATACTCCAATTACTGAATTTACACCGCCTATGATCGTTGGACCCCCACCGGAGTTGTTCGGCTGGCCGCCTTTTACGCCCATATCGCCGCCCGGTGAGAGCCCTTTACTACCGCCCACCCTCCCGGTTGCGCCTCCACCGATCCTGTCACCGCCAGTCGCGTGGATACCTCCGATTATTGCTGTGCCCCTGCCGGTCGCAGGACCCTTGCTGTCTCCGCCCCCATATTCTTTGTTGCCCGAACCGGAAACCATACCTTTATTATCCGGCGGACTGCTGCTGATCTACGTTCTGCGCCGGAGAAGCAAGACATAAAATGGCTCGGAATATTCAACTGAACCGCATCGCGGCGGGGTGCGCCTCGCCGAGTGCTGCAACTCGCGCGGGTTTCCGCTCGGGCGCCATCCGGAGGTTAGCGCAAGCCGAAATACCATCGGCTCGCGGGATCGTGCTCACTGACCCTGTCGGTCTCTTCGCGCGCTTGCAATTTGCGGGAACATTGCTTGTCTGCGTCGCTTCCCCCAAACCCCGTTCACAGCCCATCTCCCTAACAAAATCAGCACTTTAACCCTCCAGCCCTCCGCGCGCCTGCTATAACCAACCCGGAGACCTCTAACGCCATGCCTTCCGACACGCAGCAAACCCCGCAACCCACGCCTTCCCAGCCCGAAGGCCGCGCTCGCTCCGCCATGAACGCCCTGCGCCATGGCCTCACCGCGCGCATCGTCGTGCTTCCCTCCGAAGACATGGCCGTCTACGTAGCTTTCTCCAAAGAAATCGTGGACAGCCTCGACGCACAAACCCCGCTCGAGCGCCAGTTCGCCCAAACCGTCGCCGACAATCAATGGCGCATCAACCGCATCCGCACGATTGAAGATGCCCTCCTGGCCACGGTTCCAGTCGCCGCCTCCAACGATCAAAAGGCTGCCACCGACCCAGCCAGTCCCGAGATGCAGTCAGCCTGCAATGCCGCCCAGGCCTTCCGCGAACACTCCAAATCCCTGCTGAACCTCAGCATCTACGAGCAGCGCCTGCACCGCGCTGTCAAAGACGCTCTCAGTCAGCTCAAAGAACTCCAGACCGCCCGCAGCGAACGCTGCAAGCTGAATATGGACTGGGCCATCCGTCTCAGCAAAGCCCAGAAAATGAGAGGCTTCCCCTACAATCCTCAGGCGGATGGGTTCGTTTTTGCGAATGCCCAGATCGACACCGAAATCCGCCGCCGCGAGCGTCTGGACCACGCCATACAGGCTGAAAGGGTACACTTCAATCTCGCCACTTACGCCCGATACGACGGTATCAGGGAAGATATGTACGAAAACCGGGCCGCCTGAACAAAAACCTCCCGGAAAGGCATAGAATAAAGCCAATGAAGCCCAAGCCTTCCGCCGCATTCGTTTCGAAGAGATCCCTGCATCGCCGCACCCTCCTGCGCGGCATGGGCACAGCGCTTGCACTGCCGTTCCTCGACGCCATGGTCCCCGCATTCACACCGCTGGCAAAGGCTGCCGCCAATCCGAGCCTCCGCTTCGGCGTGACTTATTTCCCCAACGGCGCCATCATGCCGCAATTCACCCCTTCCACAGCCGGCGCCGGCTTCGAGTTCACTCCCATCCTCAAACCCCTCGAGCCTTACAAAAACTCGCTGCTCGTCGTAACCAATCTCACCCGTTCCCATCCCGGCAGCCAGGTCGGCGATCACGCCGTGAGCTGTGCCGGTTTCCTCACCGGCGTCTGGCCCAAACGTACCGAAGCCGAGGACGTCCTCGCCAACACCACCATCGATCAGGTTGTGGCCAAACGCATCGGCCAGGATACCCCGCTTCCTTCCATTGAACTCGCCACTGAGGATTTCACCGGCTACGTCGGCGGCTGCTCTCCAGGCTTCAGCTGCTCCTACATGAACACCATCTCGTGGAGCTCGCCCACCACGCCGCTTCCCATGGAGACCAATCCGCGCGCCGCCTTCGAACGCATCTTCGGCGAAGCCGGCACTGCCGGTGAACGACTGGCAGCCGTCCGCAAGCAGCGCAGCATTCTCGATTCGATTTCCGAAGAGGCCAGCGACCTCCAGCGCGGCCTCGGTCAGCGCGACCGCGCGCGCCTCAGCGATTATCTCGATAATGTCCGCGAGATCGAGCGCCGCATCCAGCGAGCCGAGAACCACAAGAGCGAGACCACTCTCGACGCTCCCATCGGCGTTCCCGAGTTGTTCGACGAGCATGTGGGTTTGATGTTCGATCTTGTCGCCGCCGCCTGGCAGGCGGATGTCACGCGCGTATTCACTTTCATGATGTCGCGCGAAATCAGTCAGCGCACTTATCCCCAGATTGGCGTCACCGAGCAGCATCACAGCATTTCCCACCACCAGAACAACGCCGAAAAGATAGCGATCTGCGTTCGCATCAACACCTATTACGTGCAGATGTATGCGAAGTTCCTTGCGAAGCTTCGGGCCACCGAAGACGGCGACGGTTCTTTGCTGGACCATTCGCTGGTCGTTTACGGGGCAGGCATGGGCGATTCAAATTCGCATGCCAGCGACCCTCTGCCGATGGTCTTCGCCGGCGGTGGAGTGGGCCAGGGGCACCGCCACGTGGAAGTTCCCACGCGTACTCCGGTCGGAACTCTGTGGAGCACGGTAGCCGA
>Ga0206860_10225_pt1 | contig 12014 bp, 12 predicted proteins | sample Alteio_BWOrgCont_44_FD_152624 | JGI IMG/M metagenome (GOLD analysis project Ga0206860, IMG submission 152624) | Enriched cells from forest soil in Barre Woods Harvard Forest LTER site, Petersham, Massachusetts, United States -... | ecosystem: Environmental > Terrestrial > Soil > Temperate forest >...
GCCGCCATACCGGCCTGCCTTCGAAATCAATCCAACTGCATGAGTCGCGTCAATCCAACGCTTTGCTGTCAGAACGAAGCTGTTCAGGCCGGCTTGCTTTCTAATCCCATCGAATTCGATGGGATTAAAACTGGCGTTGTTCAACTGCTCCCAGACGCCAAGAAACTCAATCGTGTTTCTATTCCGCAGCCAATTCTGGATTATGTAATCTGTTCGCTCGCTGTCCTTGTAGCGGGCGATGTCAGTAAGGCTGATGTAATCTTCCTGTTGTCCGGACAAAATGGTGATGGCCGCTCCTTGGACTTCAATCGTGGCTTTCTTCGGTTTGCTCATTAATCCATTGGTCAGCCGATTATTTCTTCAACTGATTAATGCTTGTAGCGCTCACGATTAATAATCTACTGTTTCTGTCCGGATTGGGAAGTCTCAACAATGCGGCAACCGGGAGTTTCACCGAGAGAAAGGCCCCATAGTGGGATTTGTCTCAAAGTTGCGAATCTATTCCAAGTCGCAACAATCTTAACTTCAACGATTTATACGATCCGTTATCCTGGTAATCAATTGGCACGGCATAGGCTTTCTATGAACCGTGAATTTGGTCAAAAATATCTTGAGCTTTACTTTTGCTACAGTGGCTGTGGCCTTCGTGGCCGGTTCGGCCTCTGTGGCGCAAGCGTCCGAAATCGCCAACGGCGCCTACGCTTACACGGCGACCGACGGTAACACCGCCCTCAACGGAAGCACGATTACCTTCCAAAATGACGTGCCCGTTTCCTGGGATTTGGTGGACACCCTTTCCATAGGCAGTCAATGGCCCCCAACAACCATTCCCTTGACTCCGGCCAACAGCCAATTGGATCCGAACGATGTGTGGGCCGGCGTTTACGGCCCCGATCAATGGGCTTTTACGATTATCACGCTCACTCCAGGGGTCAACTATTACGATTATTTTGAAGCGCAAAACAACCTCTTCGGCCCGGGCGCCGGCGGAGGCCTCGGGTCATTATACGACGGCTTTGGGGATGGGTCTTCCGCTGGAACCTGGAGCCAGGTCAGTCACCCCAGTGTGCCTGCGGCGGTTTATGGGGTTGCGGCTCCGGATGCGTCCAGCACATTTAAGTTGTTTGCCCTGGCCTTGTTCGCATTGGGGGCTTGCAAACCTTTCCTGCCCCGCCCGGCCTTGGCGCGTTGCTAATCCGGCTTTCGCCGTTTTATTTTATTCTCGTTCCCTGCCGGAAATGCTTTAATCAGCCCGGTAAATGACCTTGCTTCCGATTTATATCATCGCGGCCGGCATCGGGATGGCGATCGCCCTCTTCATCACCCGCCCGGAGGAATTGCGCCACATGCGCCTGGCCCAACTTATCTTCATTCCCAGCATATTGGTCATGCTTGTGTATTGTGTCTCCCTCGGGGGTATGTTTGGAATTCTGGCCGGCGCCGCTGTCATCACAGGCATGGCGGTGGGGATAACAAGGCCCATTGCCCACCTCTTTGGGATAGGGCTGACCAACTTCCTGGATAATTACGATTGGACTCCGCTTGAGGAGGAAATGGCTCTGCGTCCCATCCGGCTTTTGATTGAAAAAGATAATTACCGCGAAGCCTTGGGCGAACTGGAGGTGCTTCTTCAAAAGCACAAACCCACCTACGAAGCCGTTCTCTTGAAAATCAAACTTCTCCACCACATCGGCAGGGTGGATGAGGCCGTGGCCGCGCTCCCCGGTTTGATCGCGCTCAGCAACAGCACCGCGCAGCAATTGGCAGTGACGGAACTGCTTGAGTTCCTCACCAAACAGAATCAAGACCCGCCAAAACCGGCTGCCCCCGGCACCCGGCGTATCGAGATCCATCATGAACTGGTCCTCTTCCAGATGGGCGGCGACTCTCCCCCGCCCCACAAATTTATCCCACCCGGCGCCTATGAAGTCGGGGAAACCATTCACGGCAACCGCCGCTGGCTGAAACTGGCGGGCGAAGATTGGGGCAATGACGAGGTGTTCTGGGAAGCCATCCTCGCTGGCAACCTACCTCCCACCCCGCCTCTCAAAAGAGGCGTCCTTTGGAAAATCGACGGGATGTATCAGTCCCTGGCCAACATCGTTAACGGCAAATCGCGCCGGCAATTGCACGTAGAATCCCAACAGCTTTTCAGCGAAGCCAAACAATTCATCCATCAGGAGGACTGGCAAAAGGCCCTGCCACTACTCCAAAAAGCGTCTGCTTGCGATCCTGACCGCTACGAGATCGCCTATCGCTGGGTGCTGGCCGTGCGCCACACCTCCAACGACGATGTCACGGCCAAAGTCGTCAGCAAGGTCCTGCTGCAAAGCCAGTGGAGCAAGGACGAACAAGACATGCTCAAGCAATTGACCCGGCCCCTGGCCAGATAAATTGTGCCGGCGGAACGGCTGTCAAGAATGGCTGACGATAGTGGCAGTGCAATGCCCCGGCAAAGAGACAAAGAGAGCGACGGGTTTATCCTGATCGTCCACCAGCAGCCACGGATGGGTGGCATAAGTAAGCATCGGCATTCTGGATAAAGGCGCAATTTTGCCGTATGATTTCCGCTGGCCATTGAAGTCCAACCAGAAAACTTGGAGCGTTTGGGTGGTTTTGTTATTGAAGACAACTATCGATTTTGTGGTGCCCGATGTGGAACGCATGGCTTTTCCCTGCGCCAAATCCTCCAGATTAACGGAAGGCAACGCATCGACCAGTTCCTGCACTTTCCCTCCCGGCGCGATCCAGGCATTTTGTTGTTTCTGCGCATGACGCGGCAGCGAGGCAAAACACGCAAAGCCGATGGCCGCGCCCACCATCAGGACGGCCGCCGCCAGTGGCCAAGACAATCCACGCCGGGGCGCTTCCACTTCAATCGTTTGCTGGCACTTGGGGCAATGAACATTGATATATTTCATTTTATGCCTTTCCCTTTGTCTTAAAGCCTTATACTACCAGCCCCCGCCCCCTTGGCAATCTTTTTTGGGGCACTAAAGGAATCGAACCCTCGTCTCGATAACTGCCGCCTTTAGCTCATTGATTATAAACGATTTACACATCGGCGAACGACTCGCAACTCGACGAATTTTGTTACTGTTGTTGTTACTTTCAAGTGGTAAGCGACGCGAGGTTTCAGGGCCGTGCGGGCTGTTCCAGAAAAATCGCAGCGCCACCAACGTGCGTTCCACCGCGGCGGGACGCGCCATGAACCCGCGTTCAATCCCCATCGGGCGCTCCGTGAAGCCCTCGTCAACGCCGTCGCACACCGCAATTACGAGGACGCCAGCCGCAAAATCGCCGTCCAAATCTTTTCCGACCGCATTGTTGTAGCCAGCCCCGGTTATCCGCCTTCGCGCCTGACGTTGGCAAAACTCCGTTGCGGCAACTATCGCCCTTGCTCCCGCAATTCCGTGATCGCCCAGGCGATTGATTATGCTTTGAAACGGTGGGAAGCGCTGACCCGGTTCGTAGAGGACGGCTCTTTAGAAATTGATAACAATATTTGCGAAAACAGCAGTCGCGCGAGTGCCGTCGGAAAACGAAATTGGTTGTTCGTTGGGCATCCTGAAGCCGGTGAACGCAGCGCAGTGATTTACACTTTGTTGGGCAGTTGTCGGCGACCTGGGGTTAATCCGTTCGAGTATCTGAAAGATTTGTTCACACGCCTGCCTTCGGTCAAGATTACCCAGATTAAGGAGTTCACACCGGCGGCGTGGGCCAAGGCCAAAGCAAGGGAGAAAGTGGTTGCCCTGGCAGCTTGAGCAGGCTGGCAGCAGGTCAAATTTGGCGTTTCGTTTCTGCTTCCGGGCCAGGTCTGTATTCGTCCCCGTAAAAATCAATTCGGTCGAAATTTAACGCAGATTTCTTGTCACCTTGGAGCTTTTCTTTCCGCCTTATGAGCAACATGATAATAGCACATAATATGCTGGAGACAGACCTATCTGACGCCGCGCTGGTGGCCGCAACGCTCGCAGGTGACCGCGATGCATTTGAGCGGATCGTGAACCGCTATCAATCGCTGGTCTGTTCGCTGGCCTTCAGTGCCACCGGCAGTTTGACTCAGAGCGAAGATTTGGCGCAGGAAACTTTCGTGGCCGCGTGGAAAACCCTCGGTGATTTGCGGGAGCCGACTAGGCTGCGCCCTTGGTTGTGCGGCATTGCGCGCCATCGCATCTGCGATGTCTTTCGCGGCGAAAAGCGCGAGCCTAGTCACGCGGCTGAAACGCTGGACCAGGTGGACGAGGCACCAGCGCTGGAACCGCTGCCGCCTGATTACGCCATCAGCAAGGAGGAAGTAGCCATTCTTTGGCGTGCCATCGAGCGCATCCCGGAAATTTACCGCGAACCCCTGGTTTTGTATTACCGTCAGCACCAATCTATCGAGTCCGTCGCGCAAAGTTTGGAATTAAGCGTAGATGCCGTGAAGCAAAGGCTCTCACGCGGGCGCAAAATGTTGCAGGAGCAAGTCCTCGTGTTTGTTGAAGGCGCACTGGAAAAGACTTCACCCGGAAAATTGTTCACCTTTGGTGTGCTGGCGGCTTTGCCGCTGGCCGCAACTTCCGCCAAGGCCGCTACCCTCGGCTCAGCGATGGCCGCAGCCGGCGCAGGGGCGAAAACTGCCGCGACCGCCGGATCGGCCGGCGGATTCTTCCCGCCATTGCTGGGAGTGCTTGGCTTGTTCCATACTTTGAAATCAGAAATCGATGACACCAACTCTCCACGCGAACGGCAGTTGGCAGTCCGGATGGTTTGGATTCGGGTTGCCTTCATCGTGGTTTACCTCGCGCTGTTGTATTTTTGCATGAGGCATCTGGACAGTCGGCGGCATCCGCTTGCGTCAGAGACGGCGCTGGCGGCGTTTCCGTTTGGTGTTGCGCTCTTCGCTGTCGTATTGTTCGGTTACTTTGACCGTAGACGGCGCCAGATCGAAACGGAACCCAACCCTTCTACGGAAACAGGAAAAATCGACGGGTTGCCGGCCAACAGCCTCCGCAAAAACTCCAAAAAAAATGTCTACGTGGCAGTCGCGGCGGGCATGGCCTTCCCGCTGGCATGGCTGGTTGCCGAGGCCGCGGGGGTTTTCCGAACCGGACTTTGGATCACTGGTTTGCTGACGCTACTTGTGGGTGGCATGATTTTCTTTCTCGCTGTCCGTTCATGGAAGCGTCGCCCATGGTATTTTATCAAGCTCGACTTTAGCCAAGTGGTGCAAGTTGTGGCCATGGCCGGCCTGGTTACACTGCTGAATTTCAATCTCGGCCACTATATGAACGGGATTGTGGAGATGGACAGCACTAGCGTCGCAAGCGTTGTCATCGGCCGTTCGGGAGTGGTTGCTTTCAATGTCGTCGTCGTGCTGGTTTACGGAGCGTTCATCGGGACCCTTGTCTGGAAACGCAAAAGTGAATTTCGGCCAAGCTCATTGTAATAAACGCCGCCTTGAACTCATCGGGCCTGCTGTCAGATGCATACCCTGCAGTGGCCCCAATTGGATCGCGACCACGCGCCGCACGGAAATTGTTTATCCCGCCTGGGCAAATCCTGACAATTGTGAAACGTACACAGCCGAGGCGGCCAGTATTTCGAAGCGTGGTCCCTCAGCCGCATACGCCCAAGCACTCCCGCTCAAAACGGGTCTTGGCAACCTTGCCACGATATTCGTAGCGTGCCGGAGTGTAAAGCTGCCTAAAGGAAGATTAATTGTTCTTTGCACTGGGCGATCATGAGACCAAGTGGTTGCCCCGTGCTTTACGAATGAAGTGATGAGGGAGCAAGTTCGAGGTCGGATTGGTGACCCGAAAATTAATATTTTTGGGAATGGTTTACTGCACTACTCCGTAAGTGGTTGACTATCAATGGAGCGTGTGAAGGGAATCGAACCCTCGTTTAGGTGGCGTCTTATGCAAGTTGAATCATTGCGGCATGGAACTTCGATCATCTCGTCGTCCTGCGGCGTAGGCAGCGAAAACTCGATGAATCTCATCCCGAATTGCTGTACTTTTACTGCAATGCTTCCGCTCGTCGCCTGCTTTAAAAGGAAAAATGGAAGATTTGCCTCCTATGCGGCATCTATATACAAATGCAGGAAGAAGACGACAGCCGATTATTGCGGGAATACGTGAAACAGGGCTCCGAAGGGGCTTTTGCGGCACTGGTATCCAGGCATATCAATAAGGTTTATTCAGTCGCCTTACGTCATGTTGGCAATGCGCACCAAGCCGAGGAGATCACGCAAGCCGTCTTCGTGATTCTAGCAAGGAAGGCCAACCAACTTGGCGAAAAGGTTATCCTTCAGGGATGGCTTTATCAAACCGCCCGGCTGACAGCCGTTACTTTTATCCGTAGTGAAATCCGTCGCAGCCGGCGGGAACACGAGGCTTACATGCAAACCCAATTGAATGAAAACTCAACAGAAGTTTGGAATCAAATTGCCCCGCTGCTGGACAACGCGATGGCGGAACTGCGCAATAAAGATAAAATCGCCATCGTGCTCCGTTTTTTTGAAGGCAAGGACTTGAAACAAGTTGGTGCGTTGCTGGGAGTGAGTGAGAACGCGGCCACAAAGCGAGTGCATGTTGCATTGGAAAAATTGCGCCGTTATTTTTCCAAACGCGGCGTGGTTTCAACCACCGTGATCATCGCCGGGGCGATTTCAACAAATTCGGTGCAAGCGGCGCCTGCCGCACTGGCCCAATCCGTTACAGCAGCGGCGGTTGCAAAAGGTGGCACGACCGCCATCCCGACTTTAACTCTCATCAAAGGAACCCTGAAACTTATGGCTTGGACAAAAATAAAAACTTCGATTGTGGCTGGAGCTACCATTCTGCTTGTCGCCGGAGTCACGGCAACCGTCACCGTGAAAGTTCTAAACGGGCAGTCGGTTCCTCTCAAAGTTGCTTACGTGCAACTTTATTCGGGACACGATTGTTCCGGGCATCTCCTTACCATCCTTCCGGTGGCGAGCAATTCGACCAACACTGCGCTGTCCCGAGGTGACCTTGATAATTTTGACGGTGTCCCGTCTGATGACGGTGTCCTTGCCAACTTTAACGACAAGACCGCCTCCGTTTCCTACCTGCTTCCCAAAGGTCAAACGGTAATTCTTTTCGAACACGCTCATTTTGATGGCCCGCAATTTAAATTAGTCGGCATCGGCAAACCGGTGACAATTCCCGACTTCAACGATACCCACCCGGAATTCACCGGCGGAGTTTCTTCGCTTCGTTGGGTGCAACAATGATTAGATTAAATTGCCTCACGCATCGCCCGGAGATTTACTGCCGATGAAAAGCACGACAGCCAATCAAAACGCTTTCACGCTGATTGAACTCTTGGTCGTGCTCGCCATCGTCACAGTCCTCGCCGCCCTTTTGCTCCCGGTGCTTTCCCGAACGATGGAAAAAGCACATCAGATTACCTGCCTAAAGAATGTCAAGCAGATCAACCTTGCCATTCAAATGTATGTGCAGGAAAACAATCAAAGGATGTGCGGGGAGCGGATGAGTGCCAGCGGTGATATTTCCTGGCCTCCCCCGCCCAAACCCAATGACAAAAAGGTCTGGACGTGGCGGGTAACCGTCCTTCCCTACACTGGCGAAGTTGGCACGAACGGCGCCGCTGCCTTGTGGGACTGTCCCACCCGGCCGCCTAATTGGGATATGACATCGGATGAGGTTGATGATGATGTCCAATCCAGTTACGGGATTGCCGAAGACACTCTGTGGGCAAATTATGGAAATGGCGGGGTTCATTCTTACGCCGACGGTTTGGTTGTGAAACCTTCACAATTACTGTTGTTGGGCGATTCGCAATGGTCAGGACCAGGGATCAGTGCGCGGTTTTTAAAATGGGACCACCCGTGGCTTGGCTACTGGCATAGGAGCCGATGCAATTTCGCGTTTTGGGATGGTCACGGCGAACCTCTACGCGCCATCAAAACCGTCACCGATTCCCCCGATGACTGCATGTGGGGCCACGACATTTGGCCGCATTCCGTCCATCTGGACGCTCGCAACAATGCCACACCAGAATACAGATAACGACTTCGTCAATCGGCCTGTTTTGCGCATTGGTTCTCGTAGGATAACGGCACCAAGTGCGTGGTTACTTATATTTACCCGCGCTTTGCTTCCAATATGATGCTTGGTTTCAACTGGTTCAACCTTACCTTGCCAGCACCAATGTTTGTTGTCGGTCATGCGTTAAAATGAAGCCGAAGATCTGGTATTACGGCACGCGCTGGCTCAATCCCAATGGCGGAATGCAATGAACTGCCCGTGGCGGCGTGGCTTGTGGGACAGCCTGGACGGTTTTATGCGTCGGATTTAAGATTGCGAATAATCGATGCCTGTTTCATTCAAGAGTGTGTTGAGTAATTGCGTAAAAATCGTCGCGGGGACTGCGGCGGCGCTCGGGATTTACATAATTTACGCAAAGCTGGTGCCGAGTTTTATCGCTCCCATGACCGAGGGCGTTGTCTCAGCCAAATCGGTTGATTCAGGCGGTATTTACTGCATCCACTATCATACGCCCAAAAAACCAGGCGAGGACTTGCACTGTTACTTTTCCCGTCCCGAATCGTTCTACGAGGAAGCGCGGGTGGCGGATGTACTGCAGATGGAGAAAATAGAACATCCGCTGGAGTACGGCCAAGAGGCATATCGGCGATTGGTTCGGGATGGCTGCGTGGTCGCGCGCGCCTTCTCCACCCAACAGCAGGAGTGGATCGTGTTCACCATCGCCATGTTCCTTCCGTCTGTCATATTTATCCCCTGCAAAAATAAATCCTTAAAGAAAGTGCTTTGGGTAGTGGCTATATCGGTGGAAATCACTGGCATTATCGTTCTCATCGGCATAGCTTTAATGTTCGGTTTCATTCATTTAATTATGTCGGACTACCATGAAGGCGGAAGACCATAAAAAGAGCAACAAGGGGCACGTTATCTCGATTTTTATCATTGATTTACTGCACTTTTACTGCACTGCCTTGTAAGCTTTTGATTATCAATTGAGCGGGTGAAGGGAATCGAACCCTCGTTTCAGGCTTGAAACCCGATTTTCGAGTTCTTGTCGAAAAAACTACTTGGAGCGGCGCAAAGGGCAACATGTTGCCGCGGCGTAGCTTTTCGTGTTGCCAGTTAAGTCGTTGACTATAAAGACTTGTTGCCGTGTTGCCGATTTTCCGGACCTATGTATCATTTGACCCATAGTTTGGGGTTTTGGCTTCCGTTAGTGAGATGCCTAAACTGCCAGATAGTTGAAAAAATCAGTTGGCGAACGGCCCTGCTTCGGTTATGTTCACCGTTCCTTGGGCGAATATGCCCGGGGTCGAAACGGCCTCAAATCCGCCTTCGTGTGAAGGCGGGCGGCCATAATAACACTAAATTAAATCCCGTTTTCCGCGGGATGGTCCGTCGCCTCACCGGCTCGGGCTGACAACAAAAGGAAATAAAGTGATCAGTATCGGCATTAAGGAATTATTGGACTCCGGCGTCCATTTCGGACACCAGACGAAGCGCTGGAACCCCAAGATGAAGCCCTTCATCTTCGACGCGCGCAACGGCATTCACATCATTGACCTGAGCAAATCGCTCACCCAACTCGAAACCGCCTGCGACTTCCTGCACAGCGTCGTCAGCAAGGGCGGCAACGTGCTCTTTGTCGGCACCAAAAAACAGGCGCAGGAAGCCGTCAAGGAATCGGCCAAAGCCTGCGGCCAGCTTTATGTGACCGAACGCTGGCTGGGCGGCACCCTGACCAATTTTAATACCATTAAACGCTCCATCGCCCGTCTCAAACAAATCGAGAAGTGGGACACCGACGGCAGCATGAACAATTACGGCAAGCAGGAACAATCCATGTACCGCCGCGAAGCCGCCCGCCTGTTCAAGAACCTGGACGGCATCCGCACCATGGACAAGTACCCTGCGGCGATGTTTATCGTTGACATCAAGCGCGAGCATAACGCCGTGGCCGAAGGCCGCCGGCTGAAGATCCCCATCGTGGCGCTGGTGGACACCAATTGCGACCCGCAGTTGGTGGATTATCCCATCGCCGGCAACGATGACGCCATTCGCTCGGTGCGATTGATCCTGCAAACGGCCGTGCAAACGATCACCCAGGCGCGGGCCGAGTATGAAGCCAAGTACGGCCGGCGCAAAGCGGAGGAAGCCGCCGCCGCCGCCGCCGCTGCTGCTGCGGCCGCCGCAGAAGCCGTCCCACCGCCTGCTCCAGCCCCTGAAGCCGCCGCTGCCGCTGTTCCGGCTTAAACTTTTCCACCCCAAAATACTAATGACTATGGCTGAATTTACTGCCGCGGATGTTGGCAAGCTGCGTGAAATGACCGGCGCAGGCTTGATGGATTGCAAAAAAGCATTGACTGAATGCAAGGGCGACATCACCGCCGCCGTCGATTACTTGCGCAAAAGGGGCACCGTGTCCGCCGCCAAAAAGGCGTCGCGCGAGACCAAGGAAGGGGCCATTGTGCAACACATTCAACCCGGCGCAAAAGTGGGCGTCCTGGTGGAAATCAATTGCGAGACCGATTTTGTGGCGCGCAACGAGACCTTCGGCGGATTTTGCGCTGAAGTGGCGCGCAAACTGGCGGGTCAGGCCACCATTGAATCGCTGGAAGCGGAGCGGGTGGCGGCTGTGGCAAAAATTGGCGAGAACATCCAAATCCCGCGTTTTGTCCGCTACGAAGTCAAGGGCAACGGGATGATTGCGGCCTACATTCACACCGGGGCCAAGGTGGGCGTGCTGGTGGAAGTGGGCGCGACGAAGGAAGGGACCGCCACCCAGGAAGAATTCAAGCAATTGGTGCGCGACATCACCCTGCAAATCGCGGCCGGCCATCCCTCGTTCATTTCCCGCGAGGAAATCGCGCCTGCCACCCTGGCCAAGGAAAAGGAAATCGCCGCCGAACAAGTCAAGAACAAGCCGCCCCAAGCCATCGCCAAAATTGTCGAAGGCAAGCTGGAGAAATTTTTTCAAGGCATCTGCCTGCTCGACCAGGGTTTTGTCAAACGCAACTCCGAAGTCTCGGTCAAGGAACACATCGGCGGCATCGCCAAACAGTTGGGCGACGAAATTGTCATCCGGCGCTTCGCCCGCTTCCAGGTGGGCGAAGGGGTAGCGGCTTAAGCGGGTTTCCGCTCTTAATCCTAATCTTAATCGTAATCTTAATCTTTCAGTCGGGAGATTAGGATTAAGAAAAGAGCTTGGGTCGTCATTGACGTTTCGTCGCTTGGTTGTTACAAAGACGGGCGTTAATGAAAAAAGTCCAAAAGCCCAAGTACCAACGGATTCTTCTTAAACTCAGCGGCGAAGCCCTGGGCGGGGAGGACGGCATCGGCATCTGCCCGGGATTCCTCCAGGAAATGGCGCGGCAAATCGCCGAAGTCCGCCAATTGGGCGTGCAAGTGGTGGTCGTGGTGGGCGGCGGCAATATATTTCGCGGCGCTTCCGGCGCGGGCCAGGGCATCGAACGCGCCACCGGCGATTACATGGGCATGCTGGCCACGGTCATCAATGCCCTTGCCTTGCAGGACGCCCTGGAAAAACTGGGCGTCGCCACCCGCATGCAAAGCGCCATTTCCATGTCCCAGGTCGCCGAGCCTTTCATCCGGCGCCGCGCCGTCCGGCATCTGGAAAAAGACCGGGTGGTCATTTTCGGCGGCGGCACGGGCAACCCCTATTTTTCCACCGACACAGCCGCAGCCCTGCGCGCCAATGAAATCGGCGCGGAAGTCATTCTCAAAGCCACCAAGGTGGATGGCATTTACGACAGCGATCCCAAGATCAATCCCAAAGCCAAGCGTTACGACCAGGTTTCTTATGCGGAGGCCCTGGGCAAACGGCTCAAAGTGATGGATTCAACGGCCTTTTCGCTTTGCATGGACAACAAGATGCCCATCATCGTGTTCGATCTTTTTAAGGCGCATAACCTCAAACGCGTGGTGCTCGGCGAAAAAGTTGGAACGCTGGTCACAAACTGATTTTAACCTGAACCC
>Ga0206860_10226_pt1 | contig 11928 bp, 10 predicted proteins | sample Alteio_BWOrgCont_44_FD_152624 | JGI IMG/M metagenome (GOLD analysis project Ga0206860, IMG submission 152624) | Enriched cells from forest soil in Barre Woods Harvard Forest LTER site, Petersham, Massachusetts, United States -... | ecosystem: Environmental > Terrestrial > Soil > Temperate forest >...
CTAATTGTCCGCCGCCGCCGAGCGTGCCGCCATTGGCCGGCGAGGCGATCAAGGTGAGCAGGTAATCGCCCGTGTAAGCCGCTTGCGTGCCGCTAAGCGCGAAGATACCCGTCACCGTGCTGGCCGTGATGGTTCCGCTGGTGGGCAGGGTGAAGGTCACAGAAGTGATCAGTTTGGTGTCCAAGCCGGCAGAGAGGAGGTTGGTGGTGGTTTGGTAGAGGGTCGGGAAGAAGCTATTGTTGTCATCGCTTCCAAACACATTGTATCCGCCTATGTCCAGCAAGCCGAAATTTGTGATGGCCCAGCCTGTGCTGGGGGTGTTCGTTGTCATATAATTGGTGGCATTGAAAGAGATGGGCGAACTGACCGAACCGTCCGCAAAATGAAGGACCATCGTGCCGTTGCCCCCGCCTTGGGCCGAGGCGGCCAGGACGCTCAGCGACTTGTAGGCCGCGGGCGTGTTCAAGGTGATCGAACCAGAGTTCGAAGTTGATGTCAAGTACAGCACGTTGCTGCTCTGATACGGGCCCAGTTGAAAAGTTGTCGCATGATCGTTCTCGTTGGTAAAAAGCCCGCCGGGCGGCAGGCCTTTGGCGGTCGGCCCGCTGCCGTTAATTAGATTGGTGCCAACAAGCCCTGCTTCGTAAAAGCAAACCGGCGGTGTCGGAGGCTGGGTAATAAAAATACAGGCGGGGTCGAAGGTGTCGGCATAGTTTGTCGTGTCGCCGCCTACAGCATTGCTTTCCACCACTACGTCCAGATTGTACCCCGTCACCGCAATCGGATAATCTGCTGTTTCGACGGCGAGGGAAAACTGCAATTGCTGCACCGACTCGGTGGTCAGGTTGGTGATCCAAATTGAGGCGGCATAGGTCCCGGCGGCATTGGTGTCGGCGTTGGCGTTCAGTGAGATGGCCAAAATGGAAATTGCTCCCACCGCCACGGTGCCGTTGGAGGCGGTGACACTCAGCCAGGCGTTGGTATTCGAGAGCGCCCAATTGATCGGCAAGGCGGTTGTGTTCGTCAGGTTGTAAAGTTGAGACACCACGCTGAACGGACCGCCAACCGGCCCGATGGTGGCAAAGCCGGTTTCAGGAATGGCAAGCAACGGCGGTGACAAGACGAAATTCGCGCCCCAGACATTGCCGCTGGGAAGTTCATTGTAAACAGAAGTGCCGGTGGCATAACTTCCGGTGGCGGAAGCATAGCCGGTCTTGGTGGCGGTCAATGCATAAGTCGAAGCCGCGGGGATGCGGGCCAGGGCGTAAATTCCATTGGCATCCGTTGTCGCCGTATAAGGGCCGCTTCCGGTGACCGTCGCTGTCACGGTTGCGCCGGCCACGGGCGCGCCCGTCGGGTCGGTTACCCGGCCGCTAAGGATTTGGCCGCTGCCGTTGGTGTAGATATTGTAGATGCAGGCAATCACCATGGTGAAATCGCCCGCGTCAATGGTATCGATGCTGGGCAGTGCATACCAAACATCGTCGTCGCCGGCATAACCCATATTCAAATGATGAAAGAGTGTCGAGGAACTGTAGCCGTAGCCGTCGCACAAGGCGCAATGTCCGCCTTCCGGCTCGATGCCGAGTATGACCGGCAAACGGGCGTCGAGATTGGGATTGATCATATCCACCAGATTTGAGCCGCTGAGGCCGGGAAAGTCATTCTCGTAATAAGCGGCATTGGCAAACTTGAACGTGTTGGTCAGGGCCTGCTGGGCGACATAGGTAAATGCGAAAGAAAGATTCGATGTGTAAGCCATGTGGATCGCAGCGCCTGCATCGTAAGTCAAATCGCCTATCGCCTCCGCCTGGGTGGTGTTTGGGTCGGTGGGCGACAAAAGCATCTGGCTCCACTGATACGGTCCGCCTGAGCCGTTGCCGCCGCGCAGGGACACCGTCTCCGGCGTGCCGTTGTTCGTAATGGTAAAGCTGGGGGTACCAACGCCAGTGTTCGGATATTGGAAATAGTACATCTCCTGCGCCATCGCCGTGGCGACGCAGCCGCACGGATAATTGGTCACAGTGCCTGCGGCATACGGCGGCGTGTAGTAATTATAGCATGCATCAGCCAGGCTGACGTCGGTGTTTTGGGCCCAGAGGGTCTGGACAAACGGTGCCACCCAGATTTGCGACGCGACTACGATGGCGCCATTTTCCTCCACATCCGGCGGTGGATTGGGCGAGCCCGCCAGGAAAGCGTGCCACTTGCTGCGGGACTTGGATGCGTCTCTGGCCCGCGCCCGCGCCAGGCGTTGGGGCATGTCGCGGTTGACCATGGCCGCCACCGCGCTTCCAGACGAGGCGTCGTAACTCCCGGTGGCGGAAAAGGCGACTATCGGGTCCGCCAGATCGTCGGCGGGCAGAATGACATAACCGGACGGATCCAACGATACCACGTAATAAAGAATCTCCCCGGCGGCATTCTTGACGGCTTGTGTGCTTTTGATTTTAGCGGATAACTTGCTGCCCAGCGGCCGGTGGTCCTGGTGCAGCCAGCCTTGGACCGCGCTGGTCGCCGTATCAGCGGTGACGGGAGCGGCCCATGCAGAAAGGGATGAAAATAGAAAACAAACGAAGGCGATGACGCCCCATGTGTTCACGCGAAATTGGAATCCTTCGGGAGTTTTCGTTTTAAGGCAATACATCTTGGCTATTCGCACTATACTGGTAACGGCAGAAAAGTCGAGGAACGAAAGCGGAATTCCGCATATACTATATGGCAACATCAAGCCCAAACGTCCTGGAGGCCGCGCCGCGAGTGAGCGAGTTGCAGATCGCGGGCATGACTTGCGCCAATTGCGCGCAGCAAGTCACCCAGGCGCTGCTGGGTGTGCCGGGCGTGGCCAGCGCGGACGTTTCGTTGCCCGAAGAGCGGGCGCGAGTCCGATGGCAGGCCGGCTCCGAGGCCAAGGTAGCCAGTTTGCTGAACGCGGTGGCCGGGGCGGGTTACCAGGCGACACCAGTTCTGGCCGGAAACGATGAGAAAAAACCGACGACCTTGGCTGGCTGGCGTTTCAATGTTGCCATAGGACTGGCAGTCACTGTGCTGCTGATGGCCGGAGAATGGCTTTTTCGTTGGGGCGCACAGGGGTGGTTTGAATGGCTCTCTTTTGTGCTGGCGCTGGCGGTGCAGGTATTGTGCGGCGCGCGCTTTTATCGCGGCGCATGGCGGCAGTTGCGGGTGGGCGGATCGAACATGGACACGCTGGTCGCGCTCGGTTCGACAACGGCGTTCGGCTACAGCGCATGGGCGTTGTTGTCGGGCGCAGGCGGGCATCTTTATTTCATGGAGGCGGCGGCGATTATCACGCTTATCAGCGTTGGTCATTGGATGGAGGAACTGGCCACCGGCTATGCGGAAAAATCAATGCGCGCTCTCTTTCGCCTCGCCCCGGAATCCGCCCGCCGCCAAAACGCCGATGGAACCGAAACAGAAGTTCCCGTGGCCCAACTCCGGCCCAATGACATTGTCGTGTTGCGTCCCGGCGCGCGCGTGCCGACAGACGGCAAAGTGACCGCAGGCCGGTGCAGCGTTGATGAAGCCATGTTGACAGGCGAATCGCTCCCGGTCGAAAAGGAGGCCGGCGGCAACCTTTACGCGGGCACGATGAATTTGGACGGCCAGGTTCTCATGCAAGTTACAGGCGTGGGTGAGGCGACGGCGGTGGCGCACATCATTGCGGCGGTGCAACGGGCGCAAAACAGCCGGGCGCAAGTTCAGCGTTTGGCGGACCGCATCAGCAGCGTCTTTGTGCCGATTGTCGTGTTCATTGCCGTGGGGGCAGGGTTATGGTGGGGGCTGGCTTTTGGGCACGCGCGGCGGTTGCATGAAGTCCTCGGGCATCTTTTGTGGACGTCGCACTGGCCGGCCCAACCGCTGGCGGCCGGGATTCTGGCCGCTGTGGCGGTGCTGATTGTGGCTTGCCCGTGTGCGATGGGCCTGGCCACTCCGGTGGCGATCATGGCGGCGACGAACGCAGCAGCCAAGCGGGGCATCCTGATCCGCGACGGCGTGGCCCTGGAAAAAGCCGGGCGGCTTACCACTGTCCTGTTGGATAAAACTGGCACGCTGACCCTGGGCAGGCCGGAGGTCGTGGAGTCAATTATATTATCTAATCCGGATGCCGGCCTCAAGCTCGCGGCCGCCCTGGCTCGCGGCTCCAATCATCCGCTCAGCGTGGCGGTGGCAAAATTATCGCCGGAAAAAATGAGCCTGTCCGACTGGCGGGAAATTCGCGGCGCGGGCGTGGAGGCGAAAGCCGGCCCGGGCACAGCGCGCCTGGGGTCGGTTCATTGGTTGAAAAGCGAGAGCGTTGATGTTGCTCCAGGCGCGGCATTTGCCGAAAAATGGATGGCCGAAGGCGCGACCATCCTCGGCCTTTCCCTGGACCGGCAGCTTGCCGCCATGATCGCCCTGCGGGACGCGCCCAAGCCCGGCATCAGCGAGGCGATGCGGAACCTCAAGGGCCAGGGACTGGAAGTTTTTCTTGTCACCGGTGACAATCAGCGCACTGCCGGGGCGCTGGCCGCGCTGGCTGGCATTGCGACGGAGAACGTTTTCGCCGAAGTCCAGCCCGGGCAAAAAGCGGACCTCGTCCGGCAATTGCAGGAGAAAGGCGGGCGGGTCGCGTTCGTGGGCGACGGCATCAACGATGCGCCGGCCCTGGAGCAGGCTGATTTGGGCATTGCCGTGAGCCAAGCCAGCGACGTGGCCAACGAGGCGGCGGACATTATTTTGCTCCAGTCAAACATACAGGCCGTTCCCGAGGCGATTGAACTGGCGCGGGCGGCGTTGCGCACGATCCGGCAGAATTTGTTTTGGGCGTTTTTTTACAACGCGGCGGCGGTGCCGCTGGCGGCGCTGGGATTTCTCAGCCCGATTTTATGCGCGGCGGCCATGGGCCTGTCGGACTTGGTGGTGATTGGCAACGCCATCCGGCTCAGCCGGTGGGCGGGACGGAAATAAAACGCCGTCAAGGGGCGTTGGTTGGCGCCGGCGATGCTGGGGCGAGGCGCGCAGGCCGCCCGGCCGTGGCGCTGGCTCGCGGGTGGGACTTGAGCAACTCGTCAAACTTTTTTTGCTGGTCGGGCGTCAGGACCTGGCGGATTTCTTCCCGCACCTTTTTCATTTCCAGTTTCAACGACGGGGAAATCTTCTCCCACAACGGCCGGGTCCGCTCCTGGCTGGCCTTGACGATTTTGGCGATGTCGTCGCTCTGGCTGGCGGTCAGGTCCAGTTGCTTTTGCATGCGGCGAAGGAATTCAGGCCGTTGGAGTTGTCCCAATGGCGGCGCCTGATTTGTAGAATTGACAGGGTGCGGCGCCGCATCCGCGCTGCTCACCGGTGGGAGCCCTGTTTTCATGAGCAGCCCGCCTGTGACCACACCACAGCCAAAAATTACCATGGTGGCCAGTATGACCTTCCACGGACTCACCAGGCGTCCTCGGCGTGCTGGCTGGGCGGGGCGAAAACGGCGGCTTCAAAAGCCTGCGAAAAACTCTCCGGCGAATCGGCCTGCCGATGCGAGGCCAGGGACCAGACGCCGCACAAGATAGTGATGGCGACGCACGAGATGGCCGCGCGCCACAACGGGCCGCCCCACAAGGCCCAGGAATTTAGCGGCGTCACCGTGGCCAGCCGGCTCATGATCCGTTTCTCAAAGGCGTACGGAACATGGTCGCTGGGGGGATTTTTCTTCGCCACCCCGATCAATTTGTCATGCAACTCGTTCAAGTTCATAAGGCAACCTTTTAGACGACCCGGCCCGCCGGGCGGTTACAGGTATTTGTCTTTGCTGATGTTTTTTAAAATCTTTCGCATTTCCGCCCGGGCGCGAAAGGCGCGCACCTTGACCAGCGGCACCGACCATCCGGTCACGGCGGCAATTTCCTTGATGGACCGCCCTTCAATTTCCAACAGCGTGATCACCAGTCGCGCTGCGGGCGGGAGCCGCGTTAATATTTTGTCCACCAACTGCCGCGCCGCGTCGGCGTTTTCCATCGCCGCATCGGGCTGGACGACAAACCGCTCCAGCCAATCGGCCTCCGGCTCGGTCAATTCGGAAAAGGCCGTTTCCCGGTTGCGTTGATGGCCGCGCAGGAAATCATAGCAGGTTCGCACGGCCAGGCGCATCAACCAATGTTCAAAAGGCGCTTCGCCGCGGAAGCCCGGCAATTTTTGAAACGCCTTGATGAAAACTTCCTGGACGATGTCTTCCACCTCGCTTTCCCGCCGCGCATAACGGCGGGCGGTGGCGAAGACGCGCGGCTGATACTTCCGGATCAGCGGCTCAAAACTGGCGGAGTCACCGTCAAGAACGGCGGCGATCAACTCCGCATCAGTCGGTTCCATTGCTGCGAGTGTCCATCAAACGCCCTTCGAAAACAAAGCAGAACATTCGCTGGAAGAAAAGGGCCACAGATTGACACAGATAAACACAGATGGGAAAATTAAAATTTCTTTCTGAAAATCTGCGCTTATTCCTGCTACGTGATACGTGGTGAATGTCAATCTGTGGCTGAATGTCTTTATTGACTATTGCGGCGGTGTGGTCGCCGTGGGGGCCGCTGCTTTTTTATGGCCGCCAGCCAGAAACTTTTGCACCTTCTCCAAATTGGCCTGTTCTTCCTCGGTCAAAGAACCGCTGGCCTTCTTGGCTTTCAAATCGGCCACAAACTTCTCGGCCGCTTCCTTGACCTTGGCATGGCGCTCTTTTGGTTCAAGGCCTTTGAGATCGGCCGGGTTCAAATCCAGAATTTTCAGGATGGCGCCCATGCGTTCCTTGTTCTGGCCTTGATGTGCTCCGGGCGTGGGTGAAGGGGTTGAATTGGTGGAGGTTTGCGCCATAAGCGATTGTGCACCAATGACTAACAAACCAACCGTGAGACTTGCAACTAATTTTTTCATATTATTTGTATTTTTGTTTTAGGCCCATCGCTCCATGCGCTTGCCTGTATGACAAGACAGACGCTGTCGTCCGGTTAAAAGTTACGAAATAAAGCGGGGGCCTGCGCCTTCCTATTCCAATTATAATCTTAATCGGCGTTCTGAAGAGAAAGATTAAGATTAGGATTAAGATTAGGAATGGCCCAAAAATCAATCGCGGGTGATGCCAAACACCCGCTCAAATTCAGCCGAGAATGTGGCGATTTCAGCCATGATTTTGGGGGATTGTTGCGCGACGGTCTCCAGCATCTTGTCGCGCAATTCAGGACGGAAGCGGATCAGTTCAAGGGCCGCAACCACCAGGGCCAGTTGATTATTGACCTCATGGCGCATGTGCGAGAGCTTTTTATTGAGCTCTTTCAGTTGCTCCGGGGTCAGGTTCACTGGAACATTGGGTACTCCCATGCGCAAGAACATGTGCCGAACCCCGCCTTGAAAGCAAGCCTGTTTCCAGGTTCAGCGCAGCAATTCCCTGAACTCCCCCGCCAGACCATATTTTCTGCTTTTTTTGGCCGGATCGGCGATCACCAAAAAACCGCCCTTCTCCCATCCGCTCAATAGACTGCGGGCCGTTCGTTGCGCGACGGCGAATAGCTTTTCGATGTCGCGGCTGGTGATGGTCTCGCTTTCCAGAAACAACGCCAACGCTCTGCGCTGGCGGGGATCGAGCCTGCGCAGTAAATGCGACGAATCTTGCGCTCCGCCCCCGGCCGCTTCTTCGGCGCGCTTTTTGACATTTTCAAAACTCTCGGCCATGCCGATGCAAAAATATTCGACCCACTTCGTGATGTCGGCGCCGTCCCGGCCCTCGTAATCATTATGCGACGGACCCGCAGTGAGCGCTTCGTAGTAAGCGGCGAGATTCCGCGCGTAATATTCCTCCAGCGAATAAAGTCCCTTCAGATCAAAAGAACCAAGGTGAAGAATCAGCGTGGTCAACAGCCGCGCCGTCCTGCCGTTGCCATCGTAATAACGATGAATTGTCGCAAACTGGCAATGCGCGATTCCGGCACGGATCGGGCAAGGCAGCCCTTGCAACTCCGCCGCCTTGACCCACGCCACCGAGTCTTTCATCAAAATAGGGACATCCTTCGCCTCCGGCGGCAGATAAACCATCGCCCGCGTGCGACTGTCGTGGATGACATTCTGTCCGTCCCGATACGGCGATGGTTTGATTCTTGCCTTTCCGCCCGCCATTACCAGCGCGTGCAGAATTTGTATGTTCTGCTCGGCAACGGGATTTCGATCGGCGGCAAGCTGCTCCATCTTGGCCAGGGCGGCATAATAACCGAGGACTTCTTTTTCGTCGCGCTCGCGGCCGACAAAGCGCCTCTGTCTTTCAATCACCAGGGAAACCTGCTCCTGGCTGAGGCGGTTGCCCTCAATCATGGTGGAATAATGCGTTGAATAAAGCCGCGCGGACTCCCGCAAACTTGCCAATATGGACGGCGTGATCGGGAGATGATTAATGGCCTGTTTCACTCCCTCAATTCGCATGAGGGCGCTGGCGGCCCGGGCAGTAATGGTAAATTTCGGCTGAAACGGCATAACGGCATTTTATCGGCAATGAATCTAGCCGTTATTTTGCCGTTAAAGAGCCGTTAAATCAACCGGGAAATATCCCGAAAAAAGCGCGAGCAACACGGGCGGTTAATTGTTAGCGGGAGCTTGAATCCATTCCACGCCCTTACCTGATCGTCATGGCTTCTAGCGGGGGGACGATTTCGGACACCCCAAATAAAAGTTAAAAAAAGTCTAAATAGATGTTGACTTGGTTCCGATAAGTAGGCAGTTTCGTCGCGAGTGACAACAAATACCGCCTCCGGTTAAAACCGGTTGAGTGCTAGGTGTAGTCACTTGCAGGCAGCTTTCAGAAGGCTTCCTGGGATAAATTTGGTGCAGACGCGTGCTCATTTTGAATTTTTGAAGAATTTTGCAGATTTTTTAAAGAAATAATGCTTTACGTAAGTGCGTCAAAATAAGGTAGTTGTGGTGAATTTGAGCCTCCCAGGGCAAAATAGTTGAAAAAAAGTGGGTTTGGGGGCTTGACAGGTATGTTCTTTTAAACGATAAACGACGCCGTTAGCGGACTGCTGTCGCAGTCAAACACGCAAAATGCGTAAAGATTTCGTGCCGTTCGGGTCATGTGCGAAAAGTGTATATGACAAGGGCAGGCACGGAGGAGAACCGAGAAACTGTAGAAACGATTAACTGACAAAATTGATATGAATAAAACATTGAAAAAATTCGCGATAGCGATACTGGTCGCCGGTGCAACGGTGACTGCAACAAAGGCCCCGGCGGTTGCGACTACCAACGTGCAAGTGTTGGACAACGTAGATATCCAGCTCAAGGTTTACTCGCAAGGTGCCGTTGACTCGACGAAAAAAGCTTTGGCAACCACGACAACGACTTTGACTACGCTCGACGTGATAAAGCAATTAGCTCTTATGGGTGGCTTCACTGTTACTCCGAGTGCCAAATTGGTTTATTCCTATTTCTACAGCAACGTTCTAGTGGGAACGCCGAATACCGTCGTATCAAATAACTTGGTCACCAATTCTCTAACTGGCGGCGGAACAACAAACGTGTACATCGTAACTACGGCGGGTACAAACGAGCTTTCTGTTGGTGGGCTGGGTGCCACCTCAAACATATTTGTTATTTCTAACAGCATTGTATATGGGATAACGAATACCCCCTATGTCTACACGAATGCGCTGACGAATGCGGTATTCACTCTCAGCAACATTGATGACATTTACACCGTTGTGGCATCATCGGCCACCCTCTCCGGAAGTTTCGGAGCCCTTCCCGGGACTGATGGTACCACGCAAGCCTTCACCAACGGTGCAATTCAATCCTCAGCAGGATCGCCATTGGGATATTGGGTGACAATCGTTCCTGTTTTCACGGCCAGCACCACGAACATTGTGATAACACAATATGCGCCCATAGCAGCTCTAACCGTTACAAACATAACCGCGTCTAATGTGTTGTGCGTTATGCCAAAATCAGGTGCTGACGCTACTTTGATCGAGGTTGGCGACTGGATAAGTTCATTTAGTTCTGGTACTGTCATTTACACCGAAGGTGGAGCTAATTTGAACGAGAGCAACTTTGTAGGAACAAATATTCTTACACAAGCTGAAATTACTGAGGGGGGATTAAACATTAATGCTGTTTGGCCGACTAATAGTCCTGCCAACCCCACTCTCCAAACCAACTTGCATTTTAATCCAAGGGGTTTTGCTAAAGTGTCGAATAAACTGATAAATTTGACGGTGGGCGGCACTGCTGCTGAAAAAACGGAATTCAACACACTTTCCAGTGAAACTATGAGTGTGTTTGCCACCGGCTATATCGGCGGTGCTTGGACAACTAACACGTTGTCTACAAACGCAATAACCGGGTTAACCTTGGACAGTGCCAACAACCCTGGCGACTATTACTTTAACGGTACCGTCGTCACCAACAATGCTAGTGGTAACTATATCGGGGGCCCTACATACACTCCCGTCCTCGTTGATGGAACTATTACTGTAACGTATCTTGGTGTCAATAGTGCCGCTCATTTGATAGTGCCGGCGGCTCCTTAATCGTTCCGCAGATCGGTTCTTTGCGGGACAGTGGTTCACCCACTGTCCCGCTTTTGCTTTAAAAAAGCGATTTGACTCCGTTCCGGAAAAAAATTAAATCATTAAATAGTTAAACATATGAGAGCAAAAGTAGTCATATCCGCTTCGCTGCTGGCTCTTGTCATATTGGTTCCGGCCATTTATATCCGTTTCAAGCCAGCCAGCCCGCCGCCAGCCACTGAACAACCGGCAGAGGCTGCTGCCACCGAAAGCGCACCTGCTCCAGCAAGCTCTCACTCAATTCTCAAGCGCGTGACCCAGGCACGTCCGCAAGACGATTTGCTGCCACGCCCATTTCAATTCGCAACCGATCCTGATGAAGCCAGAGCACAATTAGTTGAGTTGGGAACGAGCGGCGAGCCTGCCAATCTCAAGATTATCCTCTCTCAACTGGAAAATCCAAATCCGGAGATTCGCCAGGCCGCCCTTTCCGCCACTATTGATTTTCACAGCAAAGACGCCATTCCCACTTTACAGAACGAAATGAATTGGGCCGCCGATCCAGAAGAGAAGGTGGCCATCAAAAAAGCGATAGAATTCCTTCAGCTACCCACGTTTGGCTCAGGTGGCGATGTCACCTCAAACGACCCGTCCAATCCCGCCGCCAATTAGCGGTCGTTTTGCAATAACACATTTCATTGACCCCTCATTTCAACGGCGGGCCATTGCTTGGACTATGATTCTTCAACTGTTTTCAAGAAGGCGGTGTAATCTTCAGCTTCACAAAGGCCTGCCAATCAACATCTTTGCTCTTTGCGGTGGCGCCGTTCTGAGCGTCCTGACCTTTGCAATTTTCGAGAAAACAGGCCAAAAAGGCTGAAAACGGCCCAATTTACGCCTTTTGTCCCATCCGTCGTTTCTAAGGATAAAGCTCAAGGTTAAGAGAAATCTTTAGGAACCGATAATAACTTGCCTTGTCGTTTGACAGCATGACGGCCGTGCATTATTGGTAACGGGTTGTCCTTTGCCTTTGGCAGGGGAAAAACAAAAGAGGTTTTTTCATGGAATGCTGAAACATGGCGCCATTGTTGTCTGTACAGGCAAAAAATGCGTCAAGCGAGAAGCTTCCGTGTCTGCTTCCGTTGATTCCGAAATGCAAAAGATGGCAAACGCAGGTACGGTGAGAAAACTTTGAATCGTAGAAAAGTAAAATAATAAAACGTGCAAATTAATAGGAACCGTATGAACAAACTAAAATTATCGGCGTTGGCCATGATGGTCGGCGCTGTCGCAGTGACTGCCCAGGCTCAAGACAGCCTGTTGCAGGACGTCAGTGTTAACTTTACCCTATTCACCCAAGGCCCGCCCGTGGTCAACGCCGCAGGTGGAACAAATTATGTGG
>Ga0206860_10228_pt1 | contig 11822 bp, 10 predicted proteins | sample Alteio_BWOrgCont_44_FD_152624 | JGI IMG/M metagenome (GOLD analysis project Ga0206860, IMG submission 152624) | Enriched cells from forest soil in Barre Woods Harvard Forest LTER site, Petersham, Massachusetts, United States -... | ecosystem: Environmental > Terrestrial > Soil > Temperate forest >...
GGTTGACCAGAATGGGAAGCGCGTCTTTGACGATTCGATCAACAAGCTTTACGTGATGGCCAACGAGAGCTACGAGTCGTTCGCCAGAGCCCTTCAGACCGAATATGAAGAGGATTGTGGGGTCATCTTCGGCAAGGTCCCAATAACCGCACTGGCGAAGCTCACGCGCATCATAGAGGACGTAGAGACACCCATTGGTCGTCGGGAAGCGGCCGTGCTGCTGGACGTTTTGGTGGGGCAAGGCATGCTTGATGCGAATGGTCGTATTCAGGCAGCCTTTGATCCTCGACGTGCCGGTTTCGTTTTGGAGCTTCCTGCCGATAAAGTTGATCTTGCTTCCGCCGTCATTGATCTACTTTCGAGCTACCAGATAGAACGTCACGTTCAACGTGAGAAGGATGAGCGCGTCAATAAACTCCGCAAGGAAGTTATGTTGACAACTGAGTTCAGCGAACTATGGATGCGCATAAAACCGAAAACGTCGTATCGAGTGGAATTCCTGACCTCCGACCTGATCGCCAAGGCTGTCACTGAAATCAAACGAATGCCAAGGATTGAAAAGCCGATCATGAGCGTCCGTGCAGGCGCTATTGGTGTGGCAAAGGGCGGCGTGCTCACAACGGGAATAAGCGTTGCGGAAGAAACCCGAGAATACGGATCGCGGCCCGTGCCGGATATTTTGGCCTATCTCCAAAATGAGACCGAACTTACTCGATCTACTCTGGTGGAAGTCCTTCGCAAGTCAGATCGTCTGGGCGAGTTCTTTAACAACCCTCAGCGGTTCATGGATGAAGTCGCTCGGATTCTGAAATACGAACTGCATCGCCTCTTGGTGGACGGCATCAAATACGAGCGAATCGAGGGCCACGGCTCGGACGCGGAATGGGATCAAATGCTCTTCAAGAATGAAGAACTGATCAACTACCTCACCGCCGTCAAGGTCAATCGGTCGGTCTACGACTACGTGGTTTACGACTCGGAAATCGAGCGAGAATTTGCTCAACGGCTCGATGAACGTGACGACATCAAGCTATTCGTGAAGCTTCCGGGCTGGTTTAAGGTCGAAACGCCGGTTGGCGAATACAATCCAGACTGGGCCATTGTGAAGCACGGTGATCAGACTCTCTATCTCGTCCGTGAGACAAAGAGCACCAAGGACTTTCTCAAACTTCGCACGTCGGAGGCAGACAAGGTTCGGTGCGGGCAAAAGCACTTCGAAGCTTTGGGAGCGGACTTCAAAGTTGTCGTTACGGCGGCAGAGGTGTAGCGATGATCGAAAAAGTTAGGATTCGCGGCTACCGTAAGTTCAAAGATGAGACTGTCAATTTGCAGTCAGCCTTGAATATCTTCGTTGGAGATAATGAAAGTGGGAAGTCAACTCTTCTCGAAGCAATTGCCTTGGCTCTAACTGGATATGTAAATGGCCATATAGCCTCGGAGGACCTCAATCCATTTTGGTTCAACACAGAAATAGTTGAGCAATTCTTTGCAAACCGCCGCTCCAAGAACATGGTTGCTCTGCCAACGATTACTATCGAGGTGTTCTTTTCTGCAGACGACAGCCTCCAACGACTCCGAGGTGCTGTCAACTCAGACAGACCGGTTCGGGAGTGTCCGGGAATCAAGTTCGAGGTTGCTCCAAACCAAGACTACGGTGCAGAAATCGAATCGTTCGTCGGCTCCAGCACTTCACTGCTCCCAGTCGAGTTTTACAAAATCGAATGGCGGTCCTTTGCGGATGAGGTTATAACCAGGCGTCCACGGGAAGTGAGTGTTGCCGTAATCGACTCACGCACAGTTCGAACGTCGACGGGAGTTGACTACTACCTTCGCTCTATGCTCAACGATCAACTGACTCCCGCGCAGCGAACACAGCTTTCTGTTGCGTACCGAGCAGTAAAAGAAGCGATGACGACAGAGCACCTGAGTCAGGTTAACACCGATTTAGCTGAACTAAAGGGGCTAGACGATGCTTCCCTCAGCTTGGCAATGGATCAAACTTCGCGTACTTCTTGGGAAGGGGCAGTGTCACCACACTTGGGAAGCGTGCCCTTTTCCCTTTCGGGCCAAGGACACCAAGCTGCCGTCAAGATTCTGTTGGCCATGGCACGCTCGGCCGGTACTGCCCGGATTGCGATGATTGAGGAACCGGAGAATCACCTGTCTCACACCAATCTAAATCGCCTACTCAAGTCGATCAATGACATTTCCGGTGACAATCAGCAGCTACTGATCACAACTCACAGTTCGTTTGTCCTCAATAGACTTGGTTTGGACGCACTTCGGTTGATCTCTGGGGGAACAGTAGCCCCTATGGCCGCAATAAGTCTTGAGACTATCAATTATTTCAAGAAATTACCAGGGTATGACACGTTACGGGTGGTCCTAGCCTCAAAGGTCGTGCTCGTAGAGGGAGCATCAGAAGAGATATTGTTCAGCAGGCTATACCGAGACAAATATGGAGCTGAACCCATCGAACACGGCATTGATGTTATCTGCATTCGTGGCATATCGTTCAAACGCTTTCTCGAATTGGCAACGGTGTTGAAGCGCAAATGTGCATTTCTTCGCGACCTCGACGCTTACACGGAGGTAGAGCTTGACTCTCACTACTCTGAATACTTAAACGATTCAATCAAGCTATTTCGTGGCCAATCCAAAAACGGAAATACACTTGAACCACAACTGTGCTCGTATAACACGGACGGCGTTCTGAGGTCGATCTTGAAAATTGGCGACGAAGATAATCCGAAGGAGTGGATGCTTAAACACAAAACGGAAGCGGCGCTCCGGATTACAGAATCTACTCAAACGATCACACCGCCTGACTACCTCGCGGCGGCAATCGACTTTATCCATGTCTAACAATGCAGAGCTAATCCTTGCCGTTGCTGGCTCGCGAAAGACGCAGGGGATTGTAGAGCAATGCGCGAGCGCACCGATTGAGTCGAGAATTCTCATCCTGACCTACACTTCAAACAACCAGAACGAACTATCAAGCCGGATCGCGACTTACGCCGGAGATCACCATCACATTGAGATTCAAGGCTGGTTTGCCTTCTTAATCAGGAGTATTGTTCGACCCTTCATACCCTTTGCCTTTCCAGATCGCAGACTCCGGGGATTTGATTTTTATACTGAGCCGCAGCGGTTTCAATCGACAGATAGCGCATCTCGTTATCTTTCGTCAGGCGACAAGGCCTTTCGAGTCCATCTGCCACAGCTTGCATTTCAAGTCCATGTCGCCAGCAACGGGTGTTGGCTAGACAGACTGTCCAGGCTGTACGACGTTATTTACATTGATGAGGTACAGGATCTTTGCGGCTATGACCTTGAAATTCTCCATCTGCTCGTCAAGAGCGGCATTAAAATCCTGATGGTCGGCGATATTCGCCAAGCAGTCATCGCAACTAATCCACAAGAACCCAAGAACAAAAAGTACATGCACACGGGTATTTGGAATTGGTTCTGCGAGCGCGAAAAGAAGGGCGAGCTGACTATCACTCAGCGTTGCGAAACATGGCGCTGTCGCCCAGAAATAGCCCATTTTGCTGACGCCCTCTTTGGACCGGAATGGAAGTTTCAACCCACAGTATCCAAGAACACGAAGGACACGGCACATGATGGATTGTTTCTCGTAAGTGTTGATGATCTACATCACTACATGCAGAAGTTCGCACCGCTAATTCTCAGGTATAGCGCCAACTCAGGCAGGGGGCTACCCTACAATTTCACAAACTATAAGGAGTCGAAAGGGCTGTCGGTAGCGAGAGTTTGTATTCTGCCGACGGCCCCGGTCGAAAGATATTTGAAAGGCTCTGGCACGTTATCGACTCAGCAGTCAGCAGAACTTTACGTAGCTGTAACAAGAGCAGAACAAAGCGTCGCGTTTATAGTTGAAAAGCCTTCCCATTATTCTATTCGCCAATGGAATCCGGAGACTTACAGCCCGTCAGCCGTTTGAGGATGCCAGAACGTCGTGGCTGCATGCTGATTCTGTGACCGGTTGACTAATTTGCCGTTCAAGATCGAAAGGTGTAGCCTCAATTTATCCATGATCAGCAAAACAGACTTTGTCAATTTCCAGAAGCATCCGTGCCTTCTCTGGATGAGTAAGCATCAGGAGGACCTTTTGCCACAGATTTCAGAAAATTTGCGGCAGCGGTTTGACGATGGACGCGAGCTCGAGCAGTATGCAGAGGCACGATATCCGAATCTCGTGCGTGGAGTTTTGCCAGTTAAGGTTGGTGATGTCGCCAGTCAATACACCGCCGCATGGAATGAGTTCGAGTGTCGCGTTGATCTTCTGGAACTCGATGCCGATGGCTTTTTTCACCTGATTGAGGTGAAGTCGAGCACGAAACCGGATGCCTACCAGATACTCGATCTTGCATTCCAGCGAACTATCCTTAGCAAGTGCGGTTTGAACGTTCAGCGAACAAGCATCATGCACGTCAATAGCGGCTACATCCGCGCCAGCAATATAGATCCGTTTGAGCTACTCACGCTCACCGACGTAACGTCTGAGGTTTTGAGCATTGTTGATATCGAATCGCAAATGGCCGGTGCCCTTGAAGTTGCGAATCAGGAAACCATGCCAAGCCCTTCACCACGCTATTGCCACAAGGACTTCAAGAAGGACTGGCTTGCAATCGCTCGGGGCCTCGCCGGACTTCCTGAGGTGAGCGTGTATGACTTGCCATATCTCAATCTCCTAGACGCTTCAGCGCTTGAAGACCTGGGGGTGCTCGATGCAAAGGAAGTGCCCGAAACCTTGCTGACTCGAAAGGATCAACGGCTGATATGGGAGACGCTGCGGCTCACCGCTCCTGACATTGATCGTCCAAGCATTGCGGCCGCACTCCAGAACCTCGCTTATCCGCTTCACTTCCTGGACTATGAATCTGTTCAGCTTGCAGTTCCGGCATACGCCGGCACTCGGCCGTATCAGCAGGTGGTCTTTCAATATTCACTGCACATCCTGGAGAAGCCGAATGCTCCAGCCATCCATCGCGAGTACCTTGAAACGAGTCCGCATCTGCCAACTAAAGCATTCAGCGAAAGCCTCCGTCGGGACATTGGAGATTACGGCTCTGTAATCGTGTGGAATGAGTCCTTTGAAAAGACTCGAAACAAAGAAATGGGTCTGATGCTCCCAGAGTTTTCGCAATTCTATGATAACTTGAATTCCCGCGTCTACGACCTCATGATCCCATTCAAGCAGGGCCACTATCGTGATGCTCGCTGTAAAGGAAGCGCGTCGATTAAGAAGGTTCTTCCCGTCCTAGTCCCTTCCCTAACATATAAAGACCTGGAGATTCAGGAAGGCCAATCGGCATCAAGGTTGTGGCGTAGCATCGTGCTTGACGGTAACGACATTGATGGTCGATCAGCTGACATCCTTCAAGCCCTGCGTGAATACTGCAAGCTTGATACGTTCGCTATGGTCGAGATTTTCAGGGCACTCCAACTAGCGATCGCGTAGAAAATCTTCTGAGCGACGCTCACAATGATTTACCGATACGCTTTCATAAATGATTTGACGTCGTTCCAACTACATCACCGCAATCGTTGCCCGAAGGCAAATTGTGGAACCAAACATCGCATTCAACTGGTTGCGGTGCTTCGATTTCCGAAGAGCGGTCGGACTGTACTTTTTGCCTTCCTAGAGTGAGAATATCATCCACGAGGCCCAGCCAAATAGAAAACTCAGGGCCGAAGTCGCCGATTTTTGGAGTCTGAGAGCCATCTCTCAGAGGTCCGAAAGTGGCGATTTTTGCGATAACCGGATCTAGCCTGAAAGTGAGCTTTTCCAGAGTGAGATAGCAGCCTTCACCGAGTGAGCGAATCAATCCCCGTTGCAACGCGTTGGTCATTTCTTTGAATCGACCGATCTTTTCGGCGACTGATAGCTTCTCCACAATATATGAGTGAACGTTCTCCGTCTCCGTTTGAACCTCGTTTTTGTTCTTCTCCCACGTTACAATTCTCTTTTCTGATTCACTCTTTAGGTTCAGGTACTCCACCGTTGAAAGTTCTGCATTTATCCGCATATCTCGAATCCTGCCGAGACGTTGTTCTTCGGCGGAAATGTTTTTATCGAGTTGAGAGATTGCAGAGGCGACATCAATGAGCTGATTTTCGCTTCGTTGAATAACTTGGTGCTTCATCCATTCGAAGAAGGAAGGTTGATTAACTGCGCAACCTTCAAGGAAGTTGATCAGTGTGCCGCTAACCAACTCCTGTCTAACTCCACGCTTGGGGCATCCACGAGCACCAGTGCAGTGATAATACGTGTAGACGACGTTGTGATTCGTGCCTTTGTAGAACTTTCGACGTGTCTCACCAACGATCTGGCATCCGCAATCTGGGCACCTGAACATCCCGGCATAGGGATGGCTGTGTGTTCTTTGACGACGACAGCTCCGCGGATTGAGAATCTGCTGTACTAACTCAAAATCCTCCATTGAGACCATTCGTAGGTGATTGCCCTTACATAGCTCTCCGTGAAATGTGAAGTAGCCGGCGTAAAACGGATTGGAGTAGATCTTGTAAATAACTGACATGCTAGGCGCCTTGTGTCGAGTTGCCTTCGTGTTGCCGGTCAATCCCAAACGTATCAGCTCGCGGCTGACCTCGGCGATCGTGTAACCACCACTAAGGAGCATCTGCCAGCCTTCTCGAAGGATCCCGAACGCAGTCGGATCCGGTTCGATTTCGTGAGTCACTTTGTTATTAACGTAGCCGAGCGGAGCGAACCCAGGATGCCAGCCACGTTCCACTTTGCCCTTGAGGCCACGCTTGACGGCCCTGCTCAAATCCTGGACGTAGCTTGTCGCCATTCCGTTTTCAATCGCTAAGATCAGCGCACTGTCTTCTGGCAAGTATTTGCGTTGAGGCGTAAGAATGAACTCAAGCTTGCCAGTCTGGAGAAGGTGAGCAATCATCCCACCGTCGAGCATGTTCCTTGCTAACCGGTTCATGTGCCAGGTCATCAGTCCAGTGACGTGACCCGCCTCAATCATGGCAATGAGCCGCTGGAATTCAGGCCTGGTATAGGGTGCCTTGGCTGACCGGGATTCGAGAATTGTCTCAGACACAAAAACTCCGGCCCGCTCTGCCATTTCGTGTAGTTCGCTTAGTTGGTCCTCAAGACTCTGGACTTGTCTGTCCTCGCTCTCGGTCGATTTCCTGGCGTAGATAGCGATAGCCATATTCTTTGATAAATAAGAAGTGAAGTACTCTTGTTGCGCTGGTTGCAGCCTCTTCCTTCGACAACTCTAAACCGAGTTCGGCCTTCACCAAAGCCCGGAATTCTTCGATACCCTCTGAATTTGGATTTGGGAGCCACATACCAACCACATTGCTGGACCGAGCGATGACCGGCAACTCGCGCCACATCTATGTAATTGGTGCGCGAATCGATTGCGTGTTGGCCAGAGAAAGTTCGGAGTTTTTGTTCTGCCTCAAATGACAGATCGAATTGACCCTGGACTTTTTCAATTCAGGAAGTAGATGCTGGTCGATCACGCAGCCTTTGACATACGAGTGCTGGCTTCATGATATTTTGGCTGGAACTTCACAACTCTGCCGACTACCTGTGCTCCCAGATCAATCATGCCGCTATCTCCCGTTGGAGCTGCCGTGTCATGCCCACTCTGGGTAGCGAGTTCTTGCGCTATGGACTCATCTGAAGCTCCGGTAGAACAGGAATCGAAGCAAATCCCAGCTCCAGGAAGGAGAACGCCTTTGATAGAATCAGCGAATTCGCTGATCGAAGCTTTCTCAGTGGTTTCTGACTCTTGCATGGGATCAGCATCGGGATGTTGCAATTCGCTCCCCTCTTCTCCCTCAGCTCCAAATTGAATGCCCATCTCATTGCCATGACCGCGCAAGATGAGATATGAAGCTGGGCCAAAGCGTCCAGCAAGTTTTTCAGCTAGAGCTGTAGCTTCTTGCACTGACGCTGTTTCCACGACACGCGTATGGATCTCACTGCCAATACTCCGGTGGAGTTTGTTAAGTGCACCACTGTGATAGAAGGCGCCGTTGTGATCGTCTTTGGATGCAATGACTAATCCCCAGGGCTTGGAGGAATCTTTAGCCTGGTACATGTCAACAAGGAGTTGAAGCGGATACCGAGCGAAGTGCGAAATGTTGTTTTCGTTTGCTAGGTATTGCACCGCTCCAGGCACAATTTGATTGAGTTCGGCTCGGACATGTTGTTCGTCCACTTCACCTTTGACCTTATATGACTCCTGAGCTGTGGGCTGAGGACTTTCTGGTTTTGAGAAACCAAAGAGTGATGATTCGCGAAACATAGTGCTTCTAGGCTAGCAAGAATCGCGAGAGAGTGAAAGCCTCGGGTGTTCCTGTTGCAAGAGCTCGCTCTGGGGCGGTATGGTGGTCCAACCCTGAATTTGAACGCCGTGCGGTGGGCTTTGCTGATTGGGAACTAATAATGGATGTTGTCGTTAGCGTGGACTCAGAATTCATCCCTCCCGACGAGCCTGTTGATCGGGACGAAGCTCAATTCGTCAGCGCCTGCGTATGGCTACGGCAGCGTCCTGTAATCGCATTCATCTTCGGCCTTTTCACCTTCGGTATTCCTTATGCAATGGCGGGAATTGGCGGCTCAAACCCTAATGACTTACAACCTCCATTGGCGACCTACTGGTCCTCCAAGAAAATCAAGTGGATTGCCTGTCTTTCCTTGCTTGGGTCTTCGTATCTCATCGGCGGTCAGTTTCTCGTTGCCATCAAGCTGTCTTCTTGGGCCGTTCTAAGCGCTCCACTTGTTGCGGTGCTCTACCTTGGGATTGCAGAGGTGTTCTATGAGATTCTCAAGGGCACTGACGGCTTCTTGCTCACACAGTTACACGCGTTTGGCCGCGAAGAAGTAGAGCCCGATTTATTCGGACCGACTCGTCTCGCCTCCAAGCTGGTAACTACTGCCCCTGAATCAATTCGCCCCATTCTTGGCCTGCTGTGGGCGTGGCTGTTGGGTTTGGTCTATGTATCAACCTTTGTGGCTGGCGTTATCTTAACCGTAACCATCGGCCTCATCATCATCGCGCTGATGATCGTATTTTTCATCATAGGCGTTGTCACCAAGGGTGACAGCGAGCCGAGTCCACGCCAACCTAGACCTCGAGAACCTCGCAAATATCCCGTCATTCCATTGGACGACTATGGGATTGTGAATCGGAAGGGACAGTTCATTTTCATGCGGCGCAAGGACAAACTGTATGCGGGACGCCGATATGTCGGCTTCGTTCGTGATGGTGTGTGCTACTACTTTTCCCCCTACGACAAGACGCCGATACCGGTTTATGAGATCAGGGATGAACAGGTATATAGCGTTGATTCCGAGGACCACCTTGGGACGTTCAAATCTGAAGAGGTTTACCGAGCCGACGGGAGCCTTCTTTACCGCATGGTGAGGCTCCCACGATGACGTTCCGGACAACTCTGATTGGGTCGATTTTGAGCTTCGTTGTGGTTATTACTGGCGTTGGGGCTATGGTTTCCGTACCGATTTCCCACGGTCCTCTCGTCCCGCTGTCAGTCGCTCAGAGTTCGGGGCCAGCACGTTTCTCCGCGACAAGTCAGCAATCGCCTCAGTCGCTGACTGCGGCCCGACCAATAGATGTACAGCCATCCACTGCGGCAACAACCAGTCCGTCAACCCAGACACCGTTGCGGTACTCATCTGATCCCAACGACGAAGAGACCGTCGGGCATCGCCGTCCCATCCCCAATTCCTATGAAGTTCCGGCGCCTCCCGGCTACTTGCATTTTGTCATTGCTGGCCTAACGATGAACGTTCCCTCGACCTGGAAAATCACGGAGGGCCACATCGATACCGATAAGTTCTGGGAGGCGAAGGATCCGACCGGCTCGTACTTAGTTCGATTTGACTATGGCGTAAAGAACGATGACGACCTCAAGAGTTACCCCGTCAAAACCGACGCAATCTTTGCTCGTTCGGCTAGCCAATCGCACTACAAACGGCTGGCACTCATGGACTCGACGTTCAGCAACCGGCCTGCATTTGTTTGGGAATTTGAAAAGGTTATCGGATCACTTGGACTGAGACACCGAACCATAACCTACTTCAACACAAAGGTATTTCATGGGGCGCTCATGTTTGATCGCGAAGACACTCCGAGATTCCCCTCGGAAGCATTTGACACCATTCTCCAAAGTCTGTGGATCGTGCGTGAGCAATGATGTTCACGCACAAATAGCTCTACATCCATGCAATTGTTGCATCGACCGCTCACTTCTTGCACGGCATTTGTTCGGTGTGATGCAATGGGTGCATGAACCAATCCACCTCGCCCCAGGCCTTCGGGCCGACCGTCAATCGGGTTTCCGATCTGATGGCACATACGACCAAGTACTCCTTCTGGGGAGTAAGCAGACTCGCGGAAGATGCCCGGGTCAGCAGTGCATCGGTATCCAGGCTTATTAACGGGAAGATGAATCCCAGTTTCACCATGGTCGCCCGGATCACGGCGGCACTAGAACGAGAATTCGGCTTCTCGATCGATCCAAGGAACGTCTTTGCCGAGAATGGTCAGTTTCTCACTCGCTTTGCCTGCGATCTAGCGGCATGTCAGGGGTGTCTCCCTGAGCGTGCCATCGATGAATTTGGTGATCTCAAGCCGATGTATGCCGATATTCAGAAGGGCCATTGGGTGACATCGAGATACCCTAAGGGCTTCGAGTCAACGAAAGGAGGCCGATGAATGATCGTGAATTGGAAGCAGCGCTCAAGCAATGCTCGCTGCACTCCCTCCTCATCCTCACATCCAGGGCTCTTTCCCACTCCGGATTCGGATATGTTCAGCTCCTAGACCGCAGGCAGAGCAAGCAGAAGTCTCGGTTTGGTGGTCACGAGCTCCTCTGCGAAACGACCGTTGGCGGATTGCCGGTCCGCGTCATTGTCAAGGTCATTCAAGATTCTGTTCGCCTCCGCATGCTCGACGAGTTGGCCGGTGGCATCCGAAGAACGAACGCTGATATGGGCTTGATTGTGAGCCCCCACAACCTCACTTCAAACGCGGCGCAAGCGCTGGGCTCCTACGCACCGATGCGCATTGAAGCCATCACCGGCCGAACATTTGCTGAGTTGCTCTCACGCTATCACATTGGCGTGAGAAGTCGAGGGGATGTCGACTATGCGTTCTTCAGTGAACTGGAAGACCTGGGCGAGCGCCTCATTTCATTTCTTAAAGCCAACTCGCTATGAGCAAGAAACCTGTCATGCAGATCGCCGTGGAACTCAAAAAACTTGGCGTCAGTCAGGCCGGCATCGTCGATCTGCTCTCGAACTATCCGTACGACGTCATTGAGCGGCAACTCCAGTTCCTGCCATTCAGAAAAGCCAAACGCAAGGAAGCTTTCATCATCGATGCGATCAGAAACAACTACTCAGCCCCTAAAGAGTTCTACTATGCCCAGATTGAAACTCCTCCTTCCGACGAACCCCCAACAGTGGACGAAGATGCCGAACTCGATCTTGGACTCCTTGATGCCAACCTTGAAGGATACGGAACTGAGGATTCTCCTGGTGTTAGTCCGACAGACAGTTGGTTGGCAGCGGGCGGGGGCTCCGACACTCTTGACCTACCGGACACTCTCCAAGAAGACGGGCCGCAATAGTGAAGCGATCGGTAAAGCCCTGGCCTCCCTCAAAGCAAAGGGACTTATCCACAGGCCGCCCGTAACACGCCAGAATTCCCCCGCCAAATCGACGAAGAACGCTTCGGAAACCGACGTGCAACAATACATAGAAAGAAATTAAAAGAACAACG
>Ga0206860_10219_pt1 | contig 11636 bp, 10 predicted proteins | sample Alteio_BWOrgCont_44_FD_152624 | JGI IMG/M metagenome (GOLD analysis project Ga0206860, IMG submission 152624) | Enriched cells from forest soil in Barre Woods Harvard Forest LTER site, Petersham, Massachusetts, United States -... | ecosystem: Environmental > Terrestrial > Soil > Temperate forest >...
TTTGACATCGCTTGACCTCGTGTAGTTGGCGTTTAGGGACGCGCAATATACACGTTCGCGCGCTTGCCTGCAAACACAAGCTGCCAATGGTCATGATATTGATTTTTCTCAAAGGCTTTGGCGAATAAACCTTTGTTGCTGATCATAATGGCGTTGATGCCGTAGGTCTTGAGGCGCTCTTCCCAGCCATCGTTCTGCCACATGAAATCGAGGTAATCCTGCATGGCCTGCTCGCTATAGACCGTGCCGGCGCGGCTATCCATCATGAAGGGGAGTTTGCCATCGGTGCGGTAAATCACCTGTCCGCCGAAATTGAAATCGGTGAGGTAGTGGTGCGTGGGGTAATGCTGTGTAGCATAATCGATGGCGTCGGAGACGGACATGTCTTCGGAGATATATTTATCGTCATTGGGTAGATGCGAAGCTATACCAACAAACACAAGAAATGCCGCAAGGGTCGCAAGCCAAACGGTTCGAATGTTTTGACGCTGCATGAAGAGCATGAAAGGTGAGGGCGGGCGGATTTCGCGTAAACCTTCCGTTGCTTCTTCAAGGCAAATGGCAAGATAGGGTGCTGACAAGATGATAAAGATCGGCCCATTGCGCATGACGAAGAAGGTGCCGATCATCCAGCCGGTGGCGAGGATTTTATCGGCCAGTGGAGCGCGGCTGCCACGCAAATTATTGACCAGGATAAACAGGATGAGCCACGCCGAAATGCCGGTGCTGGCGCTGAAGGCAAACGGTAGCCATTCAATCGTATATTGCTTGGCGCTGCCGTTCATGGTTTTCATGGCGCCGATGATGACATCGAACCCATAGGGGTTGATGGCGGCACAGATCGTGCACGCTGCGGACACGATTAGTAGGCGCTTGAGCCACGCTTTGTTTTTGGTGGCGAAAGCCTCAATGATATACGCGCCGAGTACCGAAAACCCGGCAATGAAACTACCATGCATATTCGCCCAGATGAGCATGAGTGGTGGAAGCCATAAAAGCTTTCCATAACGTGCAGCATTTTCTCTGCTGCAATGCAATATAAGATAAAATACCAGCGCCATGACATAGCCGGACAAGTGCGGCCGTGCTGTAATAAAATCCATGATGCAAAGGCTGCCGATCATGACGGTAAAGAAAATGGCGGGGAGTGCCACGCCAATACGCAGCAAATGTCCAGCAATTGCTGCAGGGATGGCGGCGCTGATAGTAATCACCAGCACGAGAATGCCAAACAGGCCGAAGCTCTGTTCGGTGATCCCTAGAATGAGATCCCAGATCCATGACAGCAAATACCAAGGCTGGCCGGCGGAAGCGAACGACCAGGGATCGGTGGTGGGGACATGATGAGTGTGCAGCAGCAATCGTCCTGTCGCGAGATGCCATGGCACATCGGAATCATCCAGCAGCGGCGTTGCCGTAATATAATAGACAACGAGGTTGATTAGGAAAATGAGGGGAACGATGAAGGATGAGGATAGATGAGCAGATGAAGGATGAACGGATACAGGTTTTCTTATCTGTTTATCCTTCATCGAATTATCATTCATCACTCAACTACTGTCCTTGACTTAAGGTATATCCCGCTACGCCATCAAAGAAATAAAGCAATTCCGCCTTGGTGAAATCCAGCCCGGCTTTTTGGGCGCGGTCGAGCAGCGCCGTAATCGCCCCATGCGTCGTGGTGCTGTCATTGGGAACGCGGAAGCGGCAGCGGAACTGATCGGTCAAATGCATCCCGCTGGTGTCCATGTCGGGCCAGGCTTTGAGGCCTTTGTTGGAAAGTGTTTTCAAAATCAATTCACCTTCGGCGAGCGTCTGCACTTTTTTGCCAAGTTCCTGCACATCGCCCGTCCAGCAGACATACATGTCGACGCCGTTGAGCTCTTTTTTCGCAGTTGCCGCAGCGAGTGCGGTTTTTACGGTTGCCTTCGCGCGCTCGGTTTTTTTGTATTCTACCGAGGGAAATTTCACCGGCTTCTTACCGAGGTTTTTGACCACCGCTTCAGCGAATTCCTTGGTGCCGACTTTTTCTTTGCTGATATCTTTTTGGTAAATATCAACCGTATGGATGCCATCTTCGATCGTGCGAAGCCAGGCATTTTGCACTTTCGTTGCAATGTCCGACTGGCCGATATGAATCAGCATCATCACCGCCGATTGAATAATGCCTGAAGGGTTTGCAATGTTTTTTCCAGCAATATCGGGCGCCGAACCATGGATGGCTTCAAACATGGCGAAATCTTCGCCGATGTTGGAAGAACCGGCGAGGCCTACGGAACCGGATACATCGGCGGCGATATCAGAAATAATATCGCCGTACAAATTCTCGGTCACGATCACGTCGAACACTTCTGGGCGCGAGGCAATGCGCGCGGCACCGATATCGATGATGTAATGATCGATCTCAATCTGCGGGTATTCCTTGGCGATGGCTTCGAACGTACTATGAAACATCCCGTCGGAGATTTTCATAATATTGTCCTTGCTCATGCAGGTCACTTTTTTGCGGTTATTCTGCACGGCATATTCAAACGCATAACGCACGATGCGCTCGGTGCCGGATTTGGTGATCATCTTCACCGATTCAAAGACGTCGTGGCTCTGGTGATATTCAATCCCGGCGTATAAATCTTCTTCGTTCTCGCGCACAATGACGAGGTTCATCTTCGGATGGTGGGTTTTCACAAACGGATGGTATGACTGCGTCGGACGTATATTGGCATAAAGCCCGAGCGCCTTACGCATGGTGACGTTCAAACTCTTATAACCTTTGCCCTGGGGTGTCGTAATCGGCGCTTTGAGCAACACCTTATTGCGGCGTAGTGTTTCCCAGGCTGATGGCAGCAAGCCAGAGGTCGCGCCTTGCAGATAAATGCGCTCACCCACTTCGATGGTTTCGATGGCGATATCGGCGCCCGCTTCTTTCAAAACATGCAGCGTCGCTTCCATAATTTCCGGGCCGATGCCGTCGCCGTAAGCTACCGTAATGGGGGTGGTCATAAGGGTTTCCTGATCGTTAAGTGGTTGATCCAGCCGGGAAGATAACGGAAAATGATTATTAATCCCTTAACGGCCATGAAGTCCGAGAGATTCCTCGTTAAGGGGCTCCCAATGGCTAGGGTTATATTGTGCCAATTCATTAGGGTGTGAACCCTCGAATATTTGTTCGAGATAAGCATAATATCTGCGAAGTTCAGGGTCCCGTGTATCAGTAAACTGTTCCAAATGAGTACGGGTAGTTTTTGATGTGTGGGGATCAAAAAACATTCTGCGTAAAAATCTCCAGATTTCCTCTTCTCGAGAGTAGTTAACAACTAATGTATGCTGTTCTAAAAGTGCTAATGGTTTTGAATCGAGTGTATCGATAGTATCGGGATGATTGCGTTTATGCACTTCCTTAAAGGCGCTGGCAACGCTGTCATGAATAGCTTTGCGTACGAACAAGGTGGTGGGTTTCCCCTGGTTATTAGCCTCTTGCCGGTTTTTTTCTATGGCTACTTCAAGGCCATTTTCCAGTGTTTCCTTAAAAGTCTGCGCTGCTTCTTCAGTTTTGGTGCGCAGGCGAATCGATTGGTACAAGCTATAATCTTTTGGCAGTGAGAATTGTTTGTTATCAGCTGCGTTGACGAGTAACTGAGCTTTTATTTCATAAGCATCACTTTTTTTTACAGGATCAGTGACAGACCATACCATATCATGCTCAAGCGATGGCACAAAATGCCTGGGGCATGGTACTCGGCGTGTAAGTGTTGGTTTGTCTATATCTTCTTCGGAATCTTCTACGGATACCGTAATATTTGTTTCAGGTGACGACCCGGATTCAGGAAGCAGTTCAGGTTCGGGCAGTGGAATTAATGATTCATATGATTCACATACACCGGGTATTTTTCGAGCATGGTTCAATGAGGCGTCCACGCAGGTACGTATAAGAGTCTGCATTGATTGTTCCCGATAGGGGGATTGCCATCTTTTCGCTTTGACAGTTAGTACTATTCTTTCAAGAGATTCATGGAGTGTATGAGCAAATTGAAATGCGGTATCATAGTCTTTAATAAAAAAGGATCTGTTGCAGATAGCTTGGTTATCCAGCTCCAGCGCAGGGGGAATATAGGTAGTTGAGCGAAGGGAGTACATATATGGCTCCTCAAGCTGCAGAGCATCTGTTATTCTTGTACGAACTTCAAAAACACCATGCGGATCATTCTGTGCTGGCGGGATGATTAATATATGCCAATAGATGTCATCTAAATTGAGATTGTTGGACGGTACGAACATAGTGCTATGAGTCTTCTTTTTGTCATAGCTCAGTTTACTGGGTAAATCTTAATAAATTAAGCAGAAATATTTTGTTTAATAACCGCAAGCACTTGCGGCAACTTATCCGCCTCCGGCCCGCCGCCTTGGGCCATTTCGGGGCGTCCGCCGCCGCCTTTGCCGCCGAGTTCGGCAACCGCCGCCTGCACGAGGGTCACGGCGCTGATCTTGCCGGTGAGTGCTTTATTGACGCCCACTACAACCGATGCTTTGCCCTCGACATTGGTGGCGACTGCCACCACATCGGCTTGCTTCAGATAGCCTTCCGCGACAGCGCGCAGTTCTTTGGGATCAAGACCATCAAAACTTTTGCCAATGAAATTCACATCGCCGACTTTTTCGACGATCACTTCGCCGCCGCCGAGCGCTTGCTGCTTTTTGGCTTCGGCAAGTTCCTTGGAGAGTTTTTTATTTTCGTCTTGCAGCGTCTGAATGGATTGCTGAAGGCGTTCGGCTTCTTGCTGATATGCAGGCTGCAGCGCATCAAACGCAATATTTTCCAAAATGCCGGACGCATATTCCATGCTGTCCATCGGATTGATCATGGCTTGGGATTGCAGTTTGGCACGGTCTTCTTCGAGCTTCTGCAACGCGTCTTTTTGTTTGCGCAATTGCTCGATGAGGTGGGCTCGCACGCCTTCGCCCGTTACCGCTTCGATACGACGCACGCCCGATGCCACCGAACCTTCGGAAGCAATCTTGAAGAGTTTAATATCGCCGACATTGCGCACATGCGTGCCGCCGCAGAGTTCCACCGAATAGGTCTTGCCCGCATCATCTACGCCCATAGAAAGTACACGAACCTGATCGCCATATTTCTCGCCAAACAGCGCCATCGCACCGGCGGCAATGGCCTCATCGGGTGTTTTGACTTCGCATTTCACCGGTGTTGCGCGTGCGACCACGGCATTCACCACGCGTTCAATCGCCGCAATTTCATCCTGCGATACGGCTTTGGTATGGCTAAAATCGAAACGTAAACGCTGCGCATCCACGAGCGATCCTTTTTGCGCCACATGATCGCCCAGCGCATCGCGTAGGGCTTTATGCAGCAAATGCGTAGCGGAGTGATTGGCGCGGATGGTGTTGCGACGGATCTTATTAATAACGGCGTTTAACTTGTCTCCAACTTTCAGCGTATTATCTGATGTTGGCAAAGTAAAAGTTGCCTTATGTATATAGAAATCATCTAAGGGTTTCTGAGTATCATGAATTTCGATGACTCCACCCCCCTCTGGATAAAGAAAGCCATCATCTCCTACCTGTCCTCCTGATTCACCATAAAAAGGAGTTCTATTTAAGACAATGTAGAATATTTCAGGTGAAACACTATCAGTACGTTGAATACTAGAGATAGATTCACCATCCCGGACGATAGCTATCACTTCCGCATCCGCTTCATCCACCTCATAACCTACAAACTCGGTCGCACCTAATTCTTCCTTTAACTCAAACCAGATCTTACCAGTCGCCGTATCGCCAGAGCCTTTGTGAGCAGCGCGTGCCATTTCGCGCTGGCCTTCCATGGATTTTTCGAAGCCTTCCGTATCCACTTCCATGCCGCGCCCGCGCAAAATATCTTGGGTGAGATCGAGCGGGAAACCGTACGTATCGTAGAGTTTGAATGCGGCTTCACCAGCGAGTTTCTGGCCTTTGGAGAGAGTGGCGGTTTCTTCTTCGAGTAATTTCAGGCCACGCTCAAGCGTGCGTTTGAATTGTTCTTCTTCAAGTTTGAGATTATCGGCAATCGTGGCCTCGGCGCGTTTTAATTCTGGGTACGCAGCACCCATTTGTGTCACCAGTGACGGTACGAGGTGATACATGAGTGGGTCTTTGCAGCCGAGCTGGTGTGCATAACGCATGGCACGGCGCATGATGCGGCGAAGCACATACCCGCGGCCTTCGTTGGAGGGCAGTACGCCATCGGCAATCAGGAAACATGAAGAGCGCAAATGATCGGCGAGTACTTTGTAGGGGGCGGGATCGGAGCTGGGTGCGGCACCGAGTTTGCTGGCGTTATCTTTAATATTGGTGATGAGCGCTTTGAATAAATCGATATCGTAATTGTCGTGCACACCCTGCATCACGGCGGTGATGCGCTCGAGCCCCATGCCGGTGTCGATGGAGGGTTTAGGCAGATCGATGCGTGTGTTGGCATCCACCTGTTCGTATTGCATAAATACGAGATTCCAGATTTCAACGAAGCGCGCATCGAAACGATCGCTGCCGTCGGCGTTGAGCGCCCATTCGCCATTGCCGGCATCTACGCCGTGATCGTAGAAAATTTCCGAGCACGGGCCGCACGGGCCGGTGTCGCCCATCGCCCAGAAATTATCTTTGGTGGGGATGCGCAGGATTTTGCGTTCGTCGCAGCCAGTGATGCGCTTCCATAAATTGAAGGCTTCGTCATCGGTGTGGTAAACCGTGAAACTCAGGCGATTCTTATCGAGTTTGTATTCTTCGGTGAGTAATTTCCATGCGAGTTCGATGGCGGTTTCCTTGAAATAATCGCCGAACGAGAAATTGCCGAGCATTTCAAAAAACGTGTGGTGGCGCGCGGTGTATCCCACGTTATCAAGGTCGTTATGCTTGCCGCCGGCGCGCACGCATTTTTGCGAGGTGGCAGCGCGGGTGAAGGGCAGGGTTTCTGCGCCGGTGAACACGTTTTTGAACTGGTTCATGCCGGCATTGGCGAACATGAGCGTCGGGTCGTTGTGCGGGACGAGTGAGCCGGAGGGGCGGACGGTATGGCCGTTCTTTTCAAAAAAGCTTAAAAAGCCGGAGCGTATATCGGTGGTAGTTTGCATTAGCCTATTCATTTTGTTGGAAGAAAACGGGTATATAAGCATAGTTACCGGAAAATGCAAATCTAGGGCTGAATACACTTCATTATGTATTTTTTATTTTTGTTACGGTAATTGAACGGTGGCTAACAATTAACTGTCCAATATTCAACCATTTAGGGGATCATAACATGAAGAACGTTTTAGTAATGGCGCTTGTGGGCGCAACGCTTGTTTCAGGCGCTGCATTCGCCGATGCCGATGATGTTGCGGCTGATAAAGGCGCTATCGCCAAAGATAACGCTGCTATCGCAAAGCAAAATGACAATGTTGCTGCAAACCGCGCTGCGAAAGCTGATGCAAAGGCAACCGGCAGCACGACTGACCAGGCAGTTGATAGTGTAAAAATCGGCGCGAACAAAACCGCACGTACCGAAAAAAACCTAGAAAAAGACGTGGATCAGAAAATCCTGAACCATGACGTAAAAGATAAAGACTAGTTTAGTACGGGTGAAAAGGCCGTGTGGGGAACTGCACGGCCTTTTTTATGCCTTCTTCAGAAATGGCGGGGCGATTTTGCATTCGTTGATGCTGATGTCATCCCACACGTCCTGTAAGACGTAGGGTTCTTCATTAAGCCATGCTTCCAACGCTTCACGGTCAGGGTATTCCACGACCATCATGGAGCCGACCATTTTATCATTTTCCATGAGTGCCGCACCAAAATGGGCGTGCCCGGCGGCTTTGTTTTTTCCCACGAGCGCCAGATGCTCAGGCCGCGCCGCCAAGCGCCGCATGGGCGCTTCGGCATCGGTGGCATCATAGGCGACGAGGAGGAATTGCATGAATTACGCGACGGCTTCTTCCGTCTCCGGCGCTTCTGCTACTTCGCCTTTAAGTGCATTGGTGATGACTACAGCATTTTCGCGGATTTTCTTTTCGATTTCCGCGGCGATTTTTGGATTGTCTTTCAAATATTGCTTAGCGTTTTCGCGGCCCTGGCCGATGCGTTGTGAATTATAGGAGAACCACGAGCCGGATTTTTCAACGATATTGGCTTTGACACCGAGATCGACCAATTCGCCGACTTTGGAAATGCCTTCGCCGTACATGATATCGAATTCGACCTGACGGAATGGCGGTGCAACTTTATTTTTCACCACTTTCACTTTGGTGAGGTTGCCGACGACTTCGTCTTTTTCCTTGATCGCACCGATGCGGCGGATATCGAGGCGCACGGAGGCGTAGAATTTCAGCGCATTGCCGCCGGTGGTGGTTTCGGGGTTACCGAACATGACGCCGATTTTCATGCGGATCTGGTTGATGAAAATCACCGTGCAGTTGGTGCGCGAGATCGAGCCGGTGAGTTTGCGCAGTGCTTGCGACATCAAACGCGCCTGTAGCCCCATGTGTGAATCGCCCATTTCACCGTCGAGTTCGGCTTTGGGAACGAGTGCCGCCACGGAGTCGATGACGATGACGTCGATTGCGCCGGAGCGTGTCAGCGTGTCGGCTATCTCTAAGGCCTGTTCGCCGGTGTCGGGCTGCGAGACGAGCAATTCATCAATATTCACGCCGAGTTTTCTGGCGTAGATGGGATCGAGGGCATGTTCTGCGTCAATGAATGCGCAGGTGCCGCCTTTTTTCTGTGCTTCGGCGACGATGTGGAGCGTCAATGTGGTTTTACCCGAGCTTTCCGGGCCGAAGATTTCAATCACGCGGCCGCGCGGAATTCCGCCGACGCCAAGTGCTAGGTCGAGGCCAAGCGAGCCGGTGGAGGTGGCCTCAATGGCCTCCATGTGCGAATCGCCCAGTTTCATGATCGAGCCTTTACCGAAGCTTTTTTCGATCTGGCTCAGTGCGGTTTCCAATGCTTTGTTCTTGTCCATGAGAAGCTCCTTAAGAAAGGTGTAAAGATAGTCTTAACGCAATGTACACTGAATATTGTTCGGTGCAATCATAATCGCCCGCACAAGCAGGTAGAGCATTAAGCCATTTAAACTATGCCAGATGAAATGGGTGCCAAGCGGAAAGAACGGGCAGACCATATAATCAATCGAGCGGAAACTAAGCGATACCAAAAAGCACAGGCATGCGCCGAGCAACCAGTTGGCAGCGGCATGGTGGTGGAGTTTCAGGGCGTAGCCGATAATGAAGAGGGCGCCCAGGCATGGGAAATAATCGACCGAACCGTTGCAGCGATAACCTTCAGGGATGCGGCTCATTTGCGAGGCGATGACGATAAAGCCGATGAGCACCGCGATAGATTTGAGTTCGCCAAGCCCGACTAAGCGGCGTAGCGCCACCCATAAATAATAGAAGGTAAAAAAGGCGATGGGGGCAACGTCGAAAATCATGGTGAGTTTATTGGCGAACGTATGAAATAGCGTGCTGCCAATGCCCACCAGCGTGAGGAGGCTAATTAAGATGGCGACCTGGGTGTCTTTGACGGCGCGTTTTTTGTAGGCTTGATAAAGCATCCACGCAGCGATGAAAAAGGCGATATTGGAAAGGGCATTGAGCGGTTCGGCCCACAGGCCGTCGCCTGCGCGCTCGCAATAATTTCGGATGGGATCAAGCAATGCCATGCCTGCCATCCTACCCATAGGAATGGGCAAAGGAAATGTTTATTTTACGAGAACGGAAGGCGTAAGGAAGTGGTCTTTGGGAGACTTGGCACTTGCCGTTTGAATGCTATCCGATCCGGTATCCATCAGCATAGCATCATTGAGAATTGGTGGTATGGGGCGGTTGGGATAATTTTCCGCATATTCGCGTCGGCCTACTTGGTAATCCGCTACGTCTTGTTCGATTGTTACAACGCAATAATCATGGTTTTGAATTTTCTCTTCCACTGTCGGCAGTACCCAATAAGGGGTCTGGTCTTGGAAATAGGAATTGAGATACATTTTAATTGCATTAGTGTAGTTCTCAGTATGCAGGCTGTTTATCTGACTGCATTTTTCGGCCGTGATATAAACGGTGACCATACTTTTAGCAAAACGCTCCGCTACGGAGGATTGCGAAGCAAAATAATCCGCTTTTGCTGGCGTGGGTGCCAACAACATAATTAATAGTATATAGAGGCATGTTCTTGTCATGCCCTGAGTATAAGATGGCAAAATTAAGGCAAATTTAATAATTGGTAGTATTTTAACTAATTATGGGCGTTATTTACCTAAAACATCCTTGATTTTACTTGCTAACTGCTTGAGAGTAAATGGTTTTGCCAAAAAGTTGAAGCTGCGCTCACTGCCATAATTATTCACAAAAATATCTTCGGCATAGCCTGAAATAAAGATCACTTTCACGTTGGGGTAGTCGACCGTTACTTTATCGATCATGGTCGGGCCGTTCATGCCGGGCATAATCACGTCGGTGACGATGACTTCCACCTCATGGCCGTGCTTATTCATGAGCTCAATGGCGGTTTCGCCGCAATCGGCTTCGAGAATGGTGTAGCCTTTGTTTTTAAGGGCGCGTGCGGCGAAAATACGCACCGGTGTTTCATCTTCCACCAGCAAGATGGTGCCGTTGCCGGTGAGATCGGCTGATGAGGTGCGCTCCACCGATTCATGCTCGGCCTGGGCGGCGGCAGCAACTTCATGCGCGCCGACGCTTGGGAAGAAGAGACTGAAATTGGTGCCTTCATTTTCTTTGCTCGCCACATACACATAACCGCCGGTTTGTTTGATGATACCAAACACGGTCGAGAGCCCAAGTCCGGTGCCCGAGCCTACGGCTTTGGTGGAAAAGAACGGCTCAAAAATTTTCTGCAAGATCGCCTTGGGAATGCCGCAGCCGGTATCGATCACTTCGATGAGCACGTAATTGCCGTACGGAATTTTGGTGTCTTCTTCGGCGGGCGCAATCAAATCGCGGGGCAGGGGATTATCGTTATTGATGGTGGTCATGCTGGTGCGGATGGTGAGTGCGCCGCCGCTGGCCATGGCGTCGCGGGCATTGACCGCAAGATTGATAAGCACCTGTTCGAGTTGTCCCTGGTCGGCGCGCACATGGCCGATATCGCGGCCGTGGATCATTTTGAGTTCGATGTTCTCGCCGATCAGGCGGCGAATCAGGTTCGATAGTTCGGCGAGCACGTCGGTTAAATCGAGCACTTTGGGCTGCAGCGTTTGACGGCGCGAGAAGGCGAGCAGCTGGCGCACCAGGTTCGCCGCGCGGTTGGCATTTTGTTTGATCTGCATGATGTCGGCAAACGATTGATCGCCGGCCGGATGGCGCATGAGCAATAAGTCGCAAAAGCCGATCATGGCAGTGAGTAAATTGTTGAAATCGTGCGCGACGCCCCCGGCAAGCTGGCCGACGGCCTGCATCTTTTGCGAATGCGAGAAGCGCAATTCGAGATTTTTCTGCTCGGTGATATCGATCAGATGCAGCGTTAATTGGTCGGAGCCGTTGCTGAAATACGCCGATACGATCACCTCCACATTGCCGGGCAGTGCCAGCTCAAACGATTGCATGCTGGTGGGCGCGTGGCCGCTTAGGGCTTTTTTGACGATGGCCTCGCCTTCGGCT
>Ga0206860_10230_pt1 | contig 11635 bp, 12 predicted proteins | sample Alteio_BWOrgCont_44_FD_152624 | JGI IMG/M metagenome (GOLD analysis project Ga0206860, IMG submission 152624) | Enriched cells from forest soil in Barre Woods Harvard Forest LTER site, Petersham, Massachusetts, United States -... | ecosystem: Environmental > Terrestrial > Soil > Temperate forest >...
ACCACACCGCCTAGGCTTTCGGCTTCCATCGTGTCTAACCAATCGCGCAAGGTTTTCATCTGTGCCAGATCGATGCATTCCACGGATTTGGCAAACCCGGCGATAGCGGCAATGTTTTCGGTTCCAGCGCGGCGGCGTAGCTCCTGCCCACCGCCGGTGAGCATCGATTCGATAGGGAGTTCGCGGCGAACGATGAGGGCAGCGGCACCCAGTGGGCCACCGGATTTATGGCCGGAAAGGGTCATCATATCCACGCCAAGCGCACCGAAATCGACGGGGATTTTACCGAGTGCTTGCACGGCGTCGCAGTGCAACAATGCGCCGTGTTTTTTGCAAATTTCGCTGATAGTGGGAATGGGCTGGATGACGCCGGTTTCGTTGTTGGCGAGCATGATGGATACGAGCGCGTTTGGGTGGACGGCGAGAGTTGCATCCAGTGCAGCAAGATTGATGATTCCATCTTCATCGACTGCGAGGGTTGGGTGGCTGCCGAGGATGGAGCTATGCTCGATGGCACTTACCAGAATAGGGCGGCCTTTGATGGCGCGTAGTGACCAGTTGTTGGCCTCGGTGCCGCTGGCGCAGAAAATGACTTCATTTTCCCAGGCGCTGATGGCATCGGCGATGGTTTTGCGGGCGTTTTCAAGGCGTTTTTTGGCTTCGCGGCCGTATGTGTGGGCCGACGATGGATTCAGCGGCAGAGCGAGGCATTCCTGCATGGCGGAATGGACTTCGGGGCGCACAGGCGCGGTGGCGTTGTAATCAAGATAGATCATTAGTGCTCGATGGGGAGCGGCTCGCGGCTCATAAGCAGATCCAAAGCTCCGCTGGCGGGAGATAAGCGCTTTTCTACTACATCGGCGAGGCTAATGCCGTGTAGGTAATTATAGATCTGCTGTTCGAGACCATGCCACAAATCATGTGTGAGGCAGCGGGCGCGGGTAGACATGCAGCCCTGATGGCTCTGGTTTTTGCAACGGGTCATTTCCAGCGATTCATCGACCGCCTGGATAATATCGAAAATACAGATTTCTTCAGCGGGTTTGGCAAGCACATAGCCGCCGCCAGGGCCGCGTACCGAGCGTACGAGGGATTGTTTTTTGAGTTTGCTGAAGAGTTGTTCGAGGTAGGGAACGGTGATTTCCTGCGCCTGTGCGAGGTCAGCCAGCGTCACGGGTTTTTCACCCTTATGCTGGGCGAGCTCAACCATGGCCATGACGGCGTAACGCGCTTTGGTGCCTAAGATCATTTGGCCTCCCAATTCTTGGCGCTGCCGACGAGTTCGGCGTTTTCGGCTTCGAGTTCGGTGACGCGCATACGTAAGTTCGCCACGTCGTTTTCGAGCTTATGCAAGATCGCAAGCGTAGGATCGATTTCTTCATCCTGCGGCGTGCCGTAGGCCTCGAAATGATGGTCTTTGGCGACGGGCGGCTTTTTTTCCATTGCTGGGCGGGCTGGAATTCCTACCATGGTGGCATCAGCGTCAACGTCCTTAACCACGACGGCATTAGAGCCGATGCGGGCGAAATCGCCGATGGTAATGGGGCCGAGCAGCTGGGCACCCGCGCCGATGATGACATTATTGCCAACCTGCGGGTGGCGGATACCCTTTACGAGCGAGGTGCCGCCGAGCGTTACATCGTGGTAAATGGTGACGTCGTCGCCAATCTTGGCAGTTTCGCCGATGACCACGCCCATGCCGTGGTCGATGAAGAAGCGCTGGCCGATGGTGGCGCCGGGATGTATCTCGATGCCGGTGAAAAAACGGCCGAGTGAAGAAAGAAATCGGCCGAGCACTTTAAATTGGTTACGCCAGAGCCAATTAGATAATCTATATATTAGAACTGCATGGACGCCTGGATAGCATAAAATAATCTCCAAACGCGAGCGCGCAGCGGGGTCGCGGGCGAAGACGGAATCGATATCGTTCACTATTCTCTTGAACATTGCACCCCTAATTCAATATAAGGACTGTTTAACCGCTCTGAAGCGTCTGACCATTTTCTATTAGGCTCTTACGCTCAAGTCAAAGCAATTACTAGTGAGATATCATGCCCGAAATCATTATTAACGGTTCCGAAGGCCGCATTGAAGGCCGCTATCATCATAGCGAGCAGAAGGGCGCGCCAGTCGTATTGGTGTTGCACCCTCACCCACTTTATGGCGGGACGATGAACAATAAGATCGTGTACCGGCTGTACCATATTTTTGCGCAGAACGGGTTTTCGGTGCTGCGGTTTAACTTCCGCGGTGTAGGTAAATCGCAGGGCAAATATGATGAAGGTATCGGTGAATTGTCGGATGCGGCGACGGCGCTCGACTGGTTGCAACTGCAGAACCCCGATGCGCCGACCTGCTGGATCAGCGGGTTTTCGTTCGGTGCGTGGATTGCGCTGCAATTATTGATGCGTCGCCCGGAAATTGAAGGATTTGCGGCAGTGTCGCCGCCGGCTAACTTATATGATTTCTCGTTCCTCTCCCCCTGCCCGGCTGCGGGGATTATTACGCAGGGCGACAAGGATGATGTGGTGCAGGAAGACGCGGTTGCCAAACTCGCAACGAAATTAAGTGGCAATCATGGCAATCCGGTGGAGTATCATCCGATTGCCGGTGCGGACCATTATTACCGGGGCGTGGAAGAAGCGATGGGCAATGTGGTGAACGATTATATCGTCCAGCGCATGACCGATTTTAAGCAAAAACGCAAAGTCCGCCCGGATCGCAAGCGCAGGCAGCTGCCAAGAGATTGATATATAATATAAAAAAATTGTCATAAAAATGTGCCCGATTGTCATCAATCGGTAACAATAACTTGATATGATGGTTTATACTATATATCGATGTTCAGGAGCAGATTATGTTAAATTCGCAATCCCATACCGATCCGCAACAAGCTGCGATTGAGGCACAATTGCTGCCGCAGATGAATGCTCCGCTTACAGAAAAAGACATAGAGATTGTGCAGCAAGTATTGGCTCATCTTTATAGCGGCGGTCGTTCGGCAGATAAGGTTCTTGCTGAGCATGGAGTTAAAGCCGGATCTCCACTTGATAGGCAAATTGCCAGCCTTATACCTACGCTTATGGAAGGGCATGCTAAACTTAAGGCGGCACAGCAACTGCCAGAAGCACCTAAAGAAAAGTCCCCAGCTGACTTGAAAGGCTTAGGCTTTAAAGAGCAAACATCTGAAACTAATCTTTCTCCTAATCTACCCCCAGCTGCAAAAGGTCAAACTGCTGGTAATGCGAAACCTGCCAAGCCTTTCGGATTCGGCGTAGTATAATAGCGCAGCTTCCTACCGCTTCATATCCGCTTGGATTTTTGTGATACCATTTCCGCCTTTAGTCAGCTGGTCAGGGAAAGGTTTATTTTTCAAATAATGATCGAAAAAAGCGCTTGCATATGATTCGATGACCGGCCGGGAAACACCTTGTGCATTGCTCCAAGCGGAATGGGATGCGCCTGATAAATCAATATACAATTTAGGGGGCAGCGTCTGCGCATATGCCCCGTCATTTCCTTCTATGGCAGGTGTATTGTTTTCATCACGCGTGCCACCCTGGTACATGACGGGCACATCGATTTTTGCGAGTGAACGATTGGCAATAAGCGGCGCGGTATAGGGCGAGAAAACCAGTGCTGCCTTAATACGTTCATCATGCAAATCCGGCCAAGCCCCTGCCATGCTAAGGGCTGTGTAACCGCCCAGCCCATAGCCGATCATGCCGATATTATTCCAGTCGAAATTGGTGTATTTTTTATCGTGGGTGAGGATATCCAGCATCTTATGAATGTCGCTTGCCCGGTCGGCATAGACTTCTACTGTCCAGCGCGAGGCATCATCGAACGATACGTCGGGCGGCAACAGTAATTTGAGAGGATTACCGCAGCTGGCATCATGATGATTAGGGGCGAATACGGCATAGCCCATGGAAGCAAGCGTCTGCATTAAAAATGCGGATTGCGTGCTGCACGCATGAAAATCATGCGAAAAAATGATGACCGGCCAGCCCGCTTTAGAATCGGGTTTACCGTCCGGTGTCCACACCGAAACCGTGAGCTCGCCTATCTTTAGCGATGTTGGTGTATCCGCATGCGCGGGCACTGACACGCACACAAAAGAAAAAAGCAAGGTCACCAATAAACGAATATTATACATCATGTTATCTAAGATTTTTAAATTACACCTTAGAATGGAATCTCGTCATCCAGGAGTTCAGATGCGGGCTTCGAGCTGGTCGCTGGAGCACTATAGCCACCGGAAGAAGCATTATCGCCACCATCACGTTTGCCATCCAGCATGGTGAGGGTGGAGCCAAATCCTTGCAGCACGACTTCGGTCGAATATTTTTCCTGGCCGTCCTTGTCTGTCCATTTGCGGGTTTGCAAGCTGCCTTCAATATAAAGCTTTGCACCTTTTTTGAGGTAATTTTTGCAAACATTCACCAAGCCGTCGTTGAAAATAACGACGCGGTGCCATTCGGTTTTTTCCTTACGCTCACCGGTATTTTTATCTTTCCACGATTCGGAGGTGGCGATCGTCAAATTCGCGATTTCACGGCCATCTTGGGTCGAACGAATTTCAGGATCTTTGCCGAGATTTCCTACGAGAATCACCTTATTTACGCTGCCAGCCATAACATCTCTCCTGAGTCAAATATTGCAAAAACGATAATTGCGCCCATATAAGCGTAAAAATAAGTTACATGCTAGTAAGAAATCGCTACACTGCCACTCTTCAATTTTTGCAGGGACATCATGGATAAAGACGACAAGATCAGCATTCGCGGCGCGAAAGAACATAACCTTAAGAATATTAACGTGGATATTCCACGCAACCAGCTCGTAGTCATCACCGGTCCGTCGGGTTCGGGCAAGTCGAGCCTCGCCTTCGATACGATTTATGCAGAGGGCCAGCGCCGCTATGTCGAGAGTTTGTCGGCCTATGCGCGCCAGTTTTTGAATATTCAGGATAAGCCGGATGTGGAATCGATCACCGGTCTATCGCCGGCCATTGCCATCGACCAGAAAACGACGTCGCGCAATCCGCGTTCTACCGTGGGTACGGTCACGGAAATTTATGATTATCTGCGCCTGCTCTATGCGCGCATCGGTATCCCCTATTCTCCGGCTACGGGCCTGCCCATTGAAAGCCAGACCGTGTCGCAGATGGTGGATCGCATTATGGAACTGCCGGAAGGCACCAAGATTTATTTACTGGCGCCGGTTGTGCGCGGCCATAAGGGTGAATACCGCAAAGAGATTCAGGCGTTGCAAAAGAAGGGCTTCGAGCGCCTGAAGATTGACGGCAAGCTACACGAAATCGGTGCCCTGCCCGCACTCGATAAAAATAAGAAACATGATATTGAGGTAGTGGTTGACCGCTTAAGCATTAGCAAGGACCTGGGCAATCGCCTTGCGGAAAGTTTAGAAACGGCGCTGGGGCTGAGTGAAGGTCTGGTACGTGTAGAGATTGTAGGCGAGAAAAAAGAAGCCAAAGGCAAAGCGAAAATTGAAGAAAATAATTCGTTCACCATGTCGTCCAAATTCGCTTGCCCGGTGAGCGGTTTCACCATTTCAGAAATTGAACCGCGTCTGTTTTCATTTAACAGCCCGTATGGCGCGTGTCCCGTTTGCGATGGGCTGGGCATGCAGGCGATGTTCGATGACACGCTTATTGTGCCAGACCGCACCAAAACGCTTGCCGATCGTGCGATTGTGCCATGGGGCGGCATGCCGTGGGCGGGCAATACGCGCTTTTTCCAGGATGCGCTGGCATCTCTTGCCAAGCATTACGGGTTTAGCCTGTATACGCCGTTTAAGGATCTGCCGGAAACCATACAGCAGATTATTTTGCGCGGATCGGGCGAGCAATCGATCCATATGCAATACCATGACGGCGCACGCAGCTTTACAGTGAATAAGCCTTTTGAGGGCGTGATTCCCAATCTCGAACGTCGTTTCCGCGAGCTGACCAGCGACGCACTGCGTGAGGAATTCGGCAAATATCAGAATGAGCATCCATGCGAAGCGTGCGGTGGGCATCGGTTGAAGCCAGAGGCGTTGTGCATTAAAGTCGGCGACAAAAACATCGGACAGGTCACGGAATTCACCATCGACGGCGCGCTCGACTGGTTCGGCAAGATTGAGAAAAAACTCAGCAAAAAGCACCGCGATATCGGCGAGAAAATCTTCAAGGAAGTACGTGAACGTCTGCAGTTTCTGATGAATGTCGGGCTTGATTATCTCACGCTTTCGCGTGAGTCCGGCACGTTATCGGGCGGCGAATCGCAGCGTATTCGCCTGGCATCGCAGATTGGTTCGGGATTATCGGGCGTGCTGTATGTGCTCGATGAACCTTCCATCGGGTTGCATCAATGCGATAATGAACGTCTGCTCGGTACGCTGCGTCATCTGTGCGAACTTGGTAATACCGTAATTGTAGTGGAGCATGACGAAGATACGATGCGCCATTCCGACTACCTGATCGATATCGGTCCGGGTGCTGGCATCCATGGCGGCCACATTGTTGCGCAAGGAACGGTGGATGAGGTCATGAAAAATAAAAACAGCCTCACTGGCCAATATTTGAGCGGCAAGAAATTTATCGCTATTCCTGAGCAGCGCCGTCCTTTGCATAAAACCCGTAAGATCACGATCAATAATGCGCGTTCGAATAACCTCAACAATGTGACGGCCAGTATCCCGATGGGCACGTTCACGTGCGTGACCGGCGTATCGGGTGGTGGAAAATCGACACTGATTATCGAAACATTGTACAAAGCCATTTCGCGCCGCATGAATGGCAGCCGCGAAGTTCCGGGTTTGCATGACAGTATTTCCGGACTGGAATATATCGATAAAATTATTGAGATCGACCAATCCCCGATTGGCCGCACGCCGCGCTCTAACCCCGCGACGTATACCGGCGCTTTCAGCCCGATCCGCGACTGGTACACCGCGCTTCCTGACTCTAAAGCTCGTGGATACTTGCCAGGACGTTTCTCATTTAACGTCAAAGGCGGGCGTTGCGAAGCGTGCCAGGGCGACGGCCTGATTAAAATTGAGATGCACTTTTTGCCGGATGTATACGTCAAATGCGACGTCTGCCACGGCAAGCGCTATAACCGCGAAACACTCGATGTGAAGTATAAAGACAAGTCGATTTCCGATGTATTGGAAATGACGGTGGATGAAGGTGTGAATTTCTTCAGTGCCCAAACGTCCATTCGCGAAAAGCTGCTTGCAATGCAGGAAGTGGGACTGGGGTATATCGCTATCGGTCAATCCGCGACCACGCTCTCCGGCGGCGAAGCACAGCGCATCAAACTCGCCAAGGAACTTAGTAAGCGCGCAACCGGGCGCACGCTTTATATTCTCGATGAACCGACGACCGGCCTGCACAGCGACGACATCGCCAAGCTGCTGGGCGTGCTTCATAAGCTCGTCGACGCCGGAAATACGGTGCTGGTGATTGAGCACAATCTCGATGTCATTAAAACGTCCGACTGGATTTTGGACATCGGCCCGGGTGGCGGCAATAAGGGCGGCAACATCGTGATTGCCGGCACACCGGAAGAGGTCGCGCGTTGCAAGGAAAGTGTTACTGGGAAATACTTGGCGCCGTTGCTGAAGAAGAAAAAAGCGGCTTAGCCTACGCCATTCACGGCAACAACTTTGCCGTGGCCAGCGATCATATGTGCGAGTTTGGTAAAAACTTCAGACCGTCCATCCGATAGCGGTTTGTATACTACCCCATGCTTTTGCATTGCTAATTGGTTCTTTTTATCAATAGATTCCCCAATTGCCAGGACAGGTATTTTGATTCCTTTTTCTTGAAGTCTCACGGCAAGTATTATCGCGGGGTTATCTGCAGGCGCACCATTGCGACTTTGCGTACATTTCCCAAAAATTACTATTGCATCCGGTGGAGGTACGCTCACCGCAATTTTTTCTCCCATCGCCTGAGCTTCAGCACCCGTCATCCCATACAGTTGCGCATGCATACCCACGTTCGCGCCTTGTGTTTCCAAGGCTTCGTACCAATAAATTCCATCACCAGGGTTGCCAACAAAAGCGATCCTTTTTCCGGCAAACTTAAATGATATTAATTCATCGCTTGGTTCCATTCAACTAGCACATCTGCTGTACATTACCTGCCATCGCAGGTTCGTATATGCGTGCTTCCCAAGATTTCTTCGAGTCCAGCGTGGCACTTCTAGATTCCAGCATAGGCGCAGGATTTTCAATGGCAGAATGCTCTGCATCCTTCGCTTTTTCGCTACCGGTTTTTTCGATGTTGTAATCGTTTTTATTCACGAAAATTGCCTGGAAGGCATTGGCGCAGAACAAAGCAGCGCCCACGAACAGCGTGTTGCCTTCCTTGCCTCTCAATTTTTCGTACCCGCCGCCAGCGATGGAGGCAATATCCGATCCCATGTTGCATAGCGACGATAGCAGTACCGGGCGGTTTTTGAGTTCGGTAGCGTAATAGCTGATACTTCCCTTATCATACGGATTGGCTTCCGGTTCACCGATATGTTCGCCGGTGAACGCAATATTGGCATCTGCAGCGAGACTCAGCACTCCGCCAGCCAAACGTCCCGGCGAAAACCCACCTTTACCAAACAAACCAGATGCCGTCCAAAACCCACTTGCTAACGTCGCAATCGTGGAGCCCGCTTCCAATGGATATTGCCGGGGATGCGTCAATTTATAAACCGCTTTTCCCAGAAACCCCTGAGGTACATGTTGTTCGTCTTGCTCGTCGCGCAGCGTTTCTTTTTCTTTCTCTGTCTTCTTTCTACCAAAAAACGCCGTCACGCTATCGGCGCTGATGAATCCCAACCCGGCGATAGAAAAAAGCTTATTCTTAGATAAAACCATCGACGCGGTGCCGATAATCTTCATGCCCGCCACGATACGCGGTGCATTATCTTTAATGATGTTCGGCGTGTGTTCGCGCAGCGTATCGAAAAAACCGTGCTTCTCACTCGCCTGGTTTTGCGAGTTTTGATCGTTGGTGTTTTCTGTGTCGCTTTTCATGCGATTAGTAACTAATGAATTTGCTGGTTTTGCGCCTGCTGCAGCAGGCGCTCCTCGGCCATATCCTGCATCCAATTTTTATCGTGCGACACAGCATATTCGACAGCTTGCCCCATTTGTGGCGATATGTTTTGCGAGATATGATTGGCAACCATTTGACGCGTAGCAGCTTCAAATTCCATATGATGCAGTACCCGGCTTTTTTCTGCGCCCATGACTGCACCTATCCCGCCGCCAATAACAGCCCCGATTACTGCAGGCATGAGCGCTCCCACTGCAAAGCCAAGTGGAGCGGCAATTATCCCAACTAAGGCTCCCGATATCGCAAGACGTAAAGCACCTATCAACGTATCTTTATTGAGAGGTTGGTAGTCTTTATGCACCACCTTGCCATCGCGCGTTTCTTTTTCCATGCGCTCTTTGCCGATCAGTCCGCCCACAGCGGCGCCGGCAAATATCCCACCGATACCTACAAGAAACGCAGTTGTAGAAAATGCCGCCACGGGAAGTGCTATCATTGCTGCCAGACCAGCAAGCCCAGCGCCAATTTTCATTTCTGTATTTAAATACGTTGGCAGAGCATTGGTTCTTAGAAGCAATGTATCATTGTCCATAACAGCTTCCTCTTTCAATAGAACGGTCTTCTACCGTACTATCATAGGTTGAAGTCAGTGTTTGAACAAATGAAAGAAATGTGACAATCGGATTTATCCATTTTTTGGACATAAAAAAGGCGGCACTAATGCCGCCTTTTTACTTGTAAAATAATCGCTTAAGCTGCTTCTTTGAGCGCCGCTGCGGCAGCTACTTTGCCACGCAAGAGTTTCATGAGCTTATCGGTTGCAGCCTTATGATCTGTTGATTCCGATGCCGCGAGCTCGCCAACGAGGCGGGCGAGAGCGGATTCATAAATCATACGTTCAGAGTATGAACGCTCGGACTGATCCACGTTTTGGTGCAGGTCACGAACCACTTCGGCGATCGAGAAAATGTTGCCGGAGTTGATTTTCGCTTCGTATTCCTGCGCACGACGCGACCACATGCCACGCGAGGTACGGGCACGGCTTTTAAGGGTTACGAACACTTTCTTGATCTGGTCAAGGCTGCTTACGGGGCGAAGGCCAGCAGCGGTTGCGCGAGCTACTGGCACGCGAAGCGTCATCTTGTCTTTTTCAAAAGAAATAACCAACATGCGCAGTTCAACATCGCCGATCATCTGGGTTTCTTCCGCCATGATTTTACCAACGCCATGCGTTGGGTACACCACGTGATGCCCTACTTTATATGCCACCTTCGAAGCCGCAGGCGCTGCCGCTTTTGGTGCCTGAGGCTTTACAACCGCAGCTTGCTTCACAGGAGCAGCCTGCACCGCTTTCACGGGAGTTTTTGCTACTTCTACTTTTTTCGCTACTGGCTTGTGCACGAGTTTTTTTGCCACTGCTGCTTTGGCAACAGGCTTTTTGGATACCGCTTTAACAGCGTGCTTTGCCGCCGTTGCTTTTTTTACCACTTTTTTAGTTTGAACTTTAGCCGTTGCTTTTTTCGTTACAATTTTCTTAGCACTTTTCTTTAAATTCTGGGGCATAGTTTTTCCTTAATGCAAATGTTGGTGCAGTATTGCTACAGAGCTAAACTATATCTAGTATGTCTTCTTGGGGTTACCCACCATAAAAAGCAGGCTGCCCATTAAACAGGCATAAACCTACCATAATTTTAACCAAAAAGAAAGGATTTAGTTATAATGAAGACAGCTTTGCCTGAAATCAGGCTATTTTAAGGGCTTACTTGCTGCCTTCGCCAGGATTAGGGCTGAAGAATTTATCAAATTTGCCTTCCATACCTTTGAAGCTATCGGCGTCGGCCGGCATCGGCTTCTTCACGGTGATATTAGGCCATTTAGCGGCATACTCGCGATTCTGCTCCACCCATTTGAGCAACTCGTCCGATTCCGGGTGAATGGCTTCGGCGGGGCATTCCGGCTCGCAGACACCGCAATCGATGCACTCGTCAGGATTGATGACGAGCATGTTCTCGCCTTCGTAAAAACAATCCACCGGGCATACTTCCACGCAGTCGGTATATTTGCATTTAATGCAGGCATCGGTAACAACGAACGTCATGGTAGCGGCTCCGTAAGAGGTCAATAACGGCCTCTATATAGGCCAGCCTCTTGGAAACTGCAAGAAGGATTGGAGACGGATCGTCGTATATACTGTACATATCGATTTTTTATGCAAACGCGTGTCTAAATACCCTTACAGAGCAAGTGTTGGAACTATTTATGAAATATAATAAGTGTATCGTTTTTTATGCACTAACCTTGGCGGTTGCAGCGTATGCAGGGATGAGCGAAGCATATGCTCATGGGCGCGTGTTTGTAGGCGGTGGGGTGATTGTGGGAGAGCCCTATTATGCGTACCCCCCCTATTACGGCTATCCATATTATGCCTATCCGCCGACTTATTACCCGCCACCACCGGTCTATCAGACCTATGTGCCACCACCGCCGGCACCCACTGATCGTTACTACACCGCCCCTAGCAATGAATATTGTCGTGAGTATGTACACACTATCTATGTAGACGGCCAG
>Ga0206860_10231_pt1 | contig 11610 bp, 7 predicted proteins | sample Alteio_BWOrgCont_44_FD_152624 | JGI IMG/M metagenome (GOLD analysis project Ga0206860, IMG submission 152624) | Enriched cells from forest soil in Barre Woods Harvard Forest LTER site, Petersham, Massachusetts, United States -... | ecosystem: Environmental > Terrestrial > Soil > Temperate forest >...
CTTTGACTGCGCGTCCCTTGGACGTTTCAATGATCTGCTTGAGGATCGTTTCAGTCAATACTTCTTGGTCTGATTGGGGGAATCCTTGCCAGCGCACGATGTGGTCGGGGGTGATCACGAGGACGTGAGGAACGCCTTGGATATCGATGGCTTTCATCATCCTCTCGCTAGTGTCGATCGCGACGTTGTAGTTCATCGGAGACATCTTCATAAAGTTCCGGATAACGTCAGAGTGTTCATCGCTGACCCCAATGACGACCAAGTCTTTCGCGAACTTCTTCTGCCAGCCGTTGAGCTCAGGAATTAGCTCACGGCAGGGCGGGCACCATGTGGCCCAAAAATCGATCAAGACAACTTTGCCATTTGTATTGGGAGCTTTTCCCTTAACCCACTTTTCGACGACGAACTTTGGAGCAGGCTTTCCACGGTAGTCGTTGCCAGCGTACAAGTTCTTTTCAACCGAGGTTGGATATCCATCCGATTTTTCGGCGAACCGAAGCGGACGCTGGGTCGTGGTCTTTAGCTTTAGTAGTCGGTCGGCACATTCTGTCCAATGGGCGGGGCCGCCGCGATCATAATAGTATTTGCCAAATGCCTTGCCGTCCGGATTGAGGAACAGAATCGTTGGATAGCCCTGAATGTAGGGATACTTCTTCAATATTTCCGCATTTTGAATCCGGATTTCTTCCGGCTGTGGTGTTCTACGAGGGTAATCCAACTCCAAAAGGACAACGCTTTTCGCAGCCCATTTCTTGAACTCAGGCTTCTCGAAGACCTCGTGATGTAGGCGAATACACCAAGTGCACCAGTCGCTTCCTGTAAAGTCGGCCATGATCGGCTTTCCCGTCCTTATGGATTCCTTTACGGCTTCCTTATAGGACGTTAACCACTTGATGCCATCGGCATTTGCGGCCGCCGTGACGGAAAAGGCGAAAAAGACGGCCAAAGCCAGTTTTGTAAAGGATTTCATGGTGGACCGAGGTTTGAGTTTTGCGCGAATTGGAACAGATCAATCCCTATTCTAGCTTAAACAAACTCAAATCCCCGGTTAGTTCCACGCCGCGCCGCCCCGGCTGTGCGACATGGATCTGCTCCACTTGAATGTCAAGGCCGTATGTCTCCCACGCTCGCTTCTTCATCGCCAGCGGATCGCCCGACGAATAGAAGGTGTCGGGGACGCCTGCCGATTCCGCGGTTTTCAACGAACTGAGGAGTTCACTGACCGTTTGATCGACCGGATCGACAATATCTGCGCGTGGAAGCATTTCTCGGATCGTGTCGGCGACGAGCCGATAGTGAGTACACGCGAGCAAGAGGCAATCGACTTTTGCGAGCGGCTCCAATACGCCCTCCAGCAACTCATGAGTCTTCGTCGCATCTGTCAATCCCTCTTCGATCGCAATCGACAAATCGTCGGACACGCGCTGAAGTACACAGAAGTGCTGTTTACGAAGAGCCCGGCCATAGGCGCCCGACAGCACCGTTCGTCGACCACCGATTACACCTACCTCTCGGTACTTTCTTGTTCGCATCGAGCGCAGGGTCGGGTCGATTACTCCTGACGCCGTCACGCCGGGCACGTTGACCTCACCCAATGCTGTACTGGCTTCATCACAGGCGAATACAACCCGATCAACGCCGAGGCCTCGGAACGTCCAAAGGACCTGTTCAACGCGATCGGCCAATTCCGGCTTTGTCAACATGCTATAGGCGATAGAGCCCTGATCGCCGATGTAGGTCACGGCCACGTCCGGACGCGAACGCTTGAGCAAGTCGTAAAGACCCAGCCCCCCGATTCCCCAGTCACATATACCAAGGGTCATTTCATTCGATGGACTGCAAAAGGCCCAATTTTGTTCGAGTCCGCTAGGCGAGAAGTCCCTTTTTGAACCTGCGAATTGCACGCAAGAACATGCTTGCACTGATTTGCGTCTATCTCTCGTAAGATATTGGTAGGATTCCTAGGAAACGAATATGGCATTGCAAGAAGTACAAGAGCAGTCGGTGAGTTCAGAGGTTACGTTAACGGAGCGCGCAGCGGGCGAACTCCAAGGGATGCTCGTCGAAAACGATAAGCAGGAAGCAGCGCTTCGGGTTTGGGTCGCAGGCGGCGGTTGTTCTGGCTTAAGCTACGGGATGGCGTTGGATGAAAACGCTCCTGAAGAAGGCGATGTCGTTATGTCCGATAAAGGCATCAAAATCTTCGTCGATGAGCTGAGCTTGCGCTATATGGCCGGCGCTGTCGTCGATTACGTCGACGACGTCCTAGGCGGCGGATTCAAGATCGAGAATCCGAATGCCGTAAAGTCGTGCGGCTGCGGCTCCTCGTTCTCAACCGGTGACGAGACAATGGAAGGCTTGGACACTAAGGCCGGCGGCGGCTGCGGTAGCTGCGGATGCCACTAAGGCTCCGTTAGGTTCGCGCCGGAGGCTTGATGTCCTTCATGAATAGCTTCACGGCGCGTTGAGTTTTGATGGACGACGTCGGAAGCCTGACGCTCACGACTTCGCCCTCTTCAGGGGCGGATCCGCCCTGAAATGGCATGACGACGGGTCCGGCTGGTTCGACCTTGAATTCGGCCACTAGTCCGTCCACCATCACATGCTCGGCGGATTTGCCGACCGGCAAGTGCAGTCGAACCACCCAGTTTCGCGTCTCCGGCATCCCTTTATATCGTCCCTTAGTTGCGCCTAAAACGACATCGGCCATATTCGGCTCGTTTTCATAAGCGGAGACTGCCGTTCTGGCAAGTTCGCCCTTGAGATAACGAGTTGAAATCCCGTCGTCTTCAATCAACTCACGGGTCGTGGCGAAACTATTGCCGACGTATACATCTGCCGTTATTGGATCCAGTGGCTTCTCACCGGCGTATTGCAGTTCCGGCCCAGTCAGCACGATGCCGCCGTGACCGACGAACATCGGAATCTGATCGAGGTTTGCAGTGACGCTGATCGTAGCCGGCCCTTCGTACATCTTTCCGCTCCAAACATCGTGCCACCGGCCGGGGGGAATCCAAACATCGCGCACCGACTGGGTTGCTTTGGACTGAGACGGCAAGGTCCAACCCACCGTACACAGGGCGTTCCCCGTTAACTGCATATATTCGATTCTTAAAGTATGGGTAGAACCCGCGGTCAGGTTAATTTCGGCTGCTTGGGTAGCACTATCTTCCGCCTTCCAGTCGTCGATCAACAGTTTTCCGTCGATGAAAACACGAACGCCATCGTCGTTCTTCGTCAGGATCCGGTACCGCCCCGTCTCCGGCACCGGCCCCAAGTTGCCGGTCCACCTTACGGAGAAGTTCTCCTGGGGGATTCCTTCCATCGGGCTGGAACCGCTCCAGTCGAATCCGATCTGTGAATCGGTTCTCAGTTTCTTAGCGATTCCTGACAGGTTTGCGTTGTCGAAGTACTCCCCTTGCAAACCAGGTTGACCATCGGCAGTCCGGAGCATGTCCGCCGAGATTGGCTTCAGATCGCCGGCAGCGCTCGTCATGATGGGCGCCACGAGGGTATCGTCGCCTAGCAAGTACTCGTGGTTTCCGGCCGCTTGAGGATAGGTTGGCCAGTAGTAATCGCACCTTCGAATGATCGGCGTTCCGTCGTCGGTTGCGCGTTGGGCGGCGGAATAGAGCATCGGTAGAAGCCGGTAGCGCAGCTTAATGTAGTTCGTCACGATCCTCTCCGCCTCCTCACCGAATGCCCAAGGATGCCGGTCTTGCCCACGAGTGCAGTGGACACGTGTAATCGGGGAGAGGCAGCCGTACTCAAGATATCGAATGTACAACTCGGGCGAAGGCGTTGGTCCGGTGTGTCCGCCGAGATCCTCATGGGTATAAGGCTGAAGATCGAGGATTCCCCGGTCGACGCCATTCTCGACGCCGCTCCGAAGGTATTCGAATTGGCTTCCGGTGTCGCCCGTCCACCACATCGGGTAGCGATGGCCGGCGGGGTCGGCCGAATAATGTGCGATCCCGTTATCGATGCCCTGGGCGTTGGTCATGATCCACGGCCTGATCGAAGGCTTGGCCTTTTCGGTCATGTCGTGATACAGCCGCTGTCCCCAGATCTCTTTATGAATGCCCTTCATCGGCTCAGGAAGACTGGTGGACCAGTTGCGGTCGTACCACCAAATGTCCATGCCCCAATCCATCAGCTTGGACAGACCTTCCCAGCGAAACGCCAGTTCGGCGGGATCGGTGGCGCCTGTCGCCTTTGGGTTCGGATGATCGTTGAACATCAAGTGCACATGACGATCGTGTGCCTCTTGAATGAACTTGGGCATGTCGGGAAAATCCCTCTTCTCGACTTCATAACCATCCGATCCGTTGACTCGCCAGTCGGTGTCGACTACGAAGGTGTCGAGGGGAATTCCCTTTTTGCGATAGGTGTCGATCGAATCGAGAGCCTCTTTCTCGGTATAGGGGTGGTAACGGCTGTCGATGAATCCGAGCACATAAAGCGGAGGCTTCGGCACCGGGCCGGTTAGGCGGAGGAAATCTTGGCGTAACTGCTTGTACCCGCCTGCGCCGGGCACGAACACATAGACATCGGGCGAATCGTTTCTGTCGTCCCAACCCGATTTCGACTCAAGGTCGGAATCGACGCTCTTCGGTGCCGGTGTGGCGCCCCAAGCCGGCGGTATGAGGCGGGGAGTGTCGCTCATCGTCCACACCGAAGGAACCTTTCCTGGCGCCGGTAGCTCGGTGTTCTTCGGAAGTTTGCCCTCGTAGGTAAAGATCACCTTTGAGTCGGCATCCAGCACGGATGCGTCGGCGAGCGATAGTGCACCATTGAGGACCACTACCGTGAAGAACGGGGTGCGAATCGCGATCCGATCGGGGAGGTTCAGTACGTTTACGGGAACCTTGCCGAAGTCTCGATTGACCACCGTGAATGTCGGACGATCCTCGAATCCTCGTGGACCACGTTGTTCGAGGCGTACAAGATTGGGTGAAAGGATCTCGACGCGGACTTTGCCGTTCACGTACGTGCCCGGCGCTGCAAGTCCTAAAGACGGTAAAAGTGCGAGCAGAGGAACAATACGCATACCTCTCATCTTGGCCCGAACCGAACATTTCCTGCTCTGTTCGAACTTTAGACCCTACGCATTGGATAAGATAGCCCCGGAATGAAGAAGCTATGGGGCGGGGCGTTCAGCGAAACGACAACTGAACTGGTAGATCGGTTCGGCCAATCGATCGAGACGGATTTGAATTTCTGGCAAGAAGACATCATTGGATCTGTCGCCCACGCGCGAATGCTGGGCGCGCAAGGCATCGTTTCGCCCGACGAGGCAAAGCTACTGATCGATGGCCTCGAAAAAATTCACGAAGAGGGGCCAGAATTCCTCCAGTTGGACGTGGAGGATGTGCATACCGCGATCGAGACCCGCCTGCACGAGTTGCTAGGCGAAGTTGCCGGCAAGCTGCACACCGCGCGATCGCGCAACGACCAGGTGGCGACTGACACCCGGTTGTATCTTCACAACGAACTGCTCATTGTTTTCGATCTGATCAAGAAGCTCCAGGCTCTTTTACTAGACCAGGGTGAGAAATACAAGACAGCTTTGATGCCGGGATACACCCATCAGCAGCGCGCGCAACCGATTACTCTTGGCTTCCACTTGTTGGCGCATTTTTGGGGCCTTCAGCGGAACGGATGGCGCGCTGAGCGGCTGTTTGAATTGGCGAATTACTGCCCTCTTGGTTCGGCGGCACTCGCCGGAACAAGCTTTCCCATCGACCGGAACATGACTTCTGCCGAGTTAGGCTTCATCGCGCCGATTCCCAACGCCCTCGACGCGACCTCAGACCGCTCCTACATCCTCGATGCTTTGCACCTCTGCGGACTTGTCATGATCGACCTTAGTCGCATCTCGCAGGAACTTGTGCTGTTCAGCGGTAGGGAGTTTGGGTTCGTCAAGTTGAGCGACTCGGTGACTACCGGCTCCTCGATCATGCCGCAGAAGCGAAATCCTGACATGGCCGAACTGATAAGGGGGCGAACCGGCCGGACAATCGCAAACTGGGTCACCCTGGCGACGGTTATGAAAGGGCTGCCACTCGGATATAACCGCGATACACAGGAAGACAAACCGCCGCTGTTCGATTCGCTTCGAAAGGTCAAGGATTCTATCAAGCTCGTTCAGCAGATGCTCGAGACCGCAGACTGGCAGTTGGAAAGAATGGCGACCAGTGTTCACGGTGACTTTTCGACGGCAACCGACCTCGCAGATTATCTGGCAACGAAGGGTGTTCCATTTCGGCAAGCTCACGAGATCGTCGGCAAGCTTGTCATCGGCTGCAATGAACTCGGCTGCACGCTCGAGGAGCTGACGGCAGAATCGTTAGCCTCGATCGCCCCCGAGGTCCCCGCCGAGGCCCTCGCCGTCCTCCAACCCGCCGGCAGCGTGCAACGCCGAGAATCTCTCGGCGGACCGGGCCCCTTGGCGATGGATGCGCAGTTGGAGCATGCGAGAGGGTTGTTGGAAACGCAGGGATTTCCGAAGATAGCCTAACCCTGGAGCGCGGACACAACTGTCCGCGAATGGTCCGCGGACGCACCCGTCCGCCAGCCTGCGATCAGGTTTGGCTGGCAATCAATTGGCATCATGACCAAAAACCGACTACCCCGGTATGTGGGATGCGGACAAATGTGTCCGCGGACCATTCGCGGACAGGTGTGTCCGCGCTCCCTGTCACGCTCCCTCTTTTTCCTTTGCCCTTCGATTCCAAACCAGTTTCAACCGATCCGGATGCTTTTCTAGGATCAGATAGGTGATGAAATACTCCCACATCCGGTTGGCGTTCATTTGGGTGTGACCGCGGTCGGGACCTACTTGGAGGTCGTAATGCTTGCCGGCGGTTTCCAACGCCTGCACCAGTTGGATGGTGTTGCTGGGGTGGACGTTGTTATCGGCCGTGCCGTAGTACAGCATCAGTTTGCCCTTGAGGTTTTTCGCATACTTGACGGCTTTGCCGTTGTCGTAGCCGGCTTCGTTTTCGCCGGGGCTGGGAAGGCCGTTGTACCGTTCGGTGTAGATCGAGTCGTAGTTGTGCCAATCGGTAACGCTTGAGCTGGAACAGGAAACGCTGAATACCTCGGGGTGCCTCAGAAGGCACATCAGCGACGAGTAGCCGCCGTAGGACGTCCCAAAGATCCCGATCCGGCCATCGACGTACGGAAGGGCGTTTAGCGACTTCGCGCCTGCTGCCTGGTCGTCGATCTCAACCACTCCCAACTTGCCGTACAACTCGTCGCGGAATGCCTTGCCCCTGCCCCCTGTACCCCGGCCGTCGAACGACGCAACCAAGAACCCAAGTTCAGTGATGGCGTTCGGCGTCTGGAACGATTCTGGACCCCCACTCGATTCAGGACCGCCGTAGACGCTAACGACTACCGGATACTTCTTGTGTAGGCTGAAATCGGATGGAAACTGCAACGTTCCATAACAGGTGGTCTTGCCATCGGCAGCGGTGAATGTGATCCGCTGAGTCTTCTTCAGTTTCAGCTTGTCGAATTGGGTGAGGTCGCTCTTTGCTAGTTCGGCAAGTTTAGTTCCCTGATTGTCGTAGAGGTAGCTCGTCGGAGGTTCGGACACGGTTTGAGCGACGTCGACGAAATGCTTGCCGTCAGGCGAAAGGCTTATGGTGTGGCTCAAGGCGGGATCGGTTAACCGCTTGTCGGAGGTGCCGTCCAATTTTGCGACATTAAGCTGCTGAAGGTAAGGACCGTTGCCGCTTCGGCAGTAGTAATACATCTGGCCCGCATTCTCGTCGACGTTGATAATTCCTTGCGCGTCAAATTTGTTCTGCGTGATCGCAGTAATCAGCTTTCCGCTCAAGTTGTAGAGATAGAAGTTCTTAAAGCCATTTCGCTCGGATCCCCAGATGAACGTGAATTTGTCATCTAAGAACTGAATAGGCGGGTGGTTCTCGGCCCAGCTTTGGGGCTGGGATTCCTCGACAACTGTGCGGCTCGAACCAGTATCCGGATCGGCGGCGCACAGTTGAAGCGTCTTTTGCTTTCGGTCGGACCGATTGTACAGCAGTTCTTTGCCGTCCGGAGACCATCGAACATCGAATACGTATTCGCCAAGGGCGGGATCCGAAAACTTCGTTTCGACCGTCGTGGTTTTCTTGGTGGCGAGATCGTATAGGTACAGCGTAACGACCGGATTCGGAGCGCCGGCTTTTGGATACGCCTCGGTGTCGAGCGTGTCCTGAATTTGGGTCTGACTGAGTTGAAGGAAATAGTCCTTGACCTGGGACTCATCGAATTTGTAGAAGGCGAGCTTATTGCCGTCGGGCGACCACCACATTGCTTCCCGAACGCCCAATTCTTCGCCGTATACCCAGCTTGCGATACCGAATTTGGTTCGAGTTGCGATGCTGCCTTCAGTGGTAACGGCATACTCATTCTTGCCGTCGGCGTTGCTGATATAGACGTTACGATCGCGAGTCGTCGCTTTGAGCTTGCCGTCCGGACTGGTTGCCGACGAGAATTGTCTACCCCTTTCGGGCGCCACTCCGCGATTGCCACGTTGCCCTCCTCGCCTTCCGGGCGCCGTTGTTGTCGTGGGTGGAGGCGCCTCTGTCGTCTCAACTGCTTTGCCGGCTGAAATCTCGAATTTGAAAGTCTTGCCTTCCAAATCATAGTAGAAAGTCTGGCTGTCGTCGGTCCACCGTGGGGTTACTGAACCTCTCTTTATCGAACCTGCAATCTCTCGCCGAAGCTTCTCGTACCGGTCAAAACGAGGCATGGATTCGAGTGTGTCTTGCGCAGCGACTCCCGCGCTACATGCAATGAAGATAATCCAAGGAACGATGGTTCTATGAGCACGATGAGGCATAGTGGGCATGATACGGTGCAAAAGCCCATTCACGCTAGGGCGCAGTCAGCCTTCCGACTCCCGCCGGATAGAACAGCACTCCGTGCTTGTCGCGCAGCCGAACGATTTCGGTAAGTAGTTTGTGCCTCAACTCCAGTTCGACAGCCTGGGTTTCGGCCTCGAAGTGGCATTGGACAAAGACGGTCATGGCGGTGTCGTCCATTTCCGAAAGGTCTACGATAATCCGCTCGCCGTCGACTTTTTCTTCGCCAGCCAGGAAGGCTCGGAGGTCTGTACATAGGGCGTCAAGCTTCTCCGGCGGCGTATCGTATGCGACTCGGAGGTTGATCTTCTGACGCCGGTACCGTCGTGCGCTAACATTCTCGACAGCGGCGCGGATGAGGTTCGCATTCGGAAGGTTGATGACTGTGTCCTCGAATGTGCGAATCCGAGTCGATCGGAGGTTTATCTCTTCTACGATTCCCTCGATCTTGTCGATCTTCACTGAATCGCCGATCGCGAACGGCATGTCGAACAGTAGGGTGACCGAGCCGATGATGTTCTCAACGGAGTCCTTGGCTGCCAACGCCACTACAATTCCGCCGATGCCAAGGCTAGCAATGACGGCAGCGACGTTGACGTGAAACAGGGTGCTCATCGCGATGAAGGAGGCGACGACCAGAATCAACGCACGAACAAATCTTCGTGTAAGAGGAATCAGCAGGCGCTCGGCGCGGTCCGAAACATTCGCCGCCCGGCTGGCCATGTTGTCGCAGATCGAATCCCATATCGCAAATACAATCAACGCAAAAGCCACGATAGTCATGGCTTCGAGCACCGTCATCAGTCCACGGTCCATCTTGGGGGGAAGAGCAAGCGGTCCGGTGAACGGATAGCAGACAAGCACTCCGGCCAGCAGCCCTGCCGCACGGCGCATGGCTCGGAGGGTTTCTTCCGATATCTCACCGGAGAGGTAGCGGTTCCGCGCCCTCATGATTCGGGCTGCAGCCTTGTTGCCCACAAACATGGCTAGTCTTGCCAAACCCAAAAGCAAGACAAGTCCGATCCACTGCCAAACCTGGACCCCCATAAAGGTCCCATGGAAATCCGCAGGGAGGTTCGTTACCCAGTCCGGAGTTTCGCCATATAACCCTAAATCGTTCATGGCTTAGCCGCCTTTGGCTTGGCAAATCGTTGACTGACTGCGACAGCCACCGGTGCAATCACGATCGCGGGCAGGTAATTCGCAGGTCGAAGGCTCGCGAGATCCAATAGGCCGAGGCCGGTCGCAAACATGATCGATCCACCCGCCGCCGTCGTCTCATTCAGCATCTGCTCATTATTCGCAATCGGATGAAGGTGTCGCGCAAAAAGGGTGAGCGTCCCTTGAAATATCAATACTAAGACCGCCGTTACGAGAATTCCCGCCCCGTAGAGAGCGGCCAAAAAGATCGAGGCAATCCCATCGAGAGTAGATTTTATGCTCAACAGTTCAATCTTCTTTTCAAGAGCGTCTTGCATGCATCCGAGCAGGGTCATCGGACCGATACAGAAAAGTACGAACGAGGTAATTACACCTTCCGCGAACCTGTTTTCACCCGACTGCCCGAACTGGACCTTCGACCAATCGGCGATCAATTCGATGCCGTGGTGGATACCTAGCGCCAAGCCCAAGACTCCTCCACCGGCCACCGCGAGCGCCGTAATCAAAGGGTTCTTCCCTTGAAGGAACATCTTCAGGCCGATGCCGCATGTGACGAGACCTAAACCGTGGAGGGCAACCGTTTGGTAGCTGCAGGGAATCGCCTTGCCGACCACGAGACCAATCGTCGCGCCAACTGCAACAGTTCCAGTGTTCAACAAGGTCCCGCGCATGGGAGCGTTGTACCTCAGGCTGTAAGGCTCAAATCCTATCACAGCCCCTGTAGCCGTGGGATGCGTTGTGCCCGCGCACCCAAACTGCAATCACGAGCCCCGTACGCCGGCACAACGCATCCGGCGGCTACAACGGCTAACTAATTCAATTTAGGAAGATCACTATAATGAGCGCCCCACACCCTATGGCTGTGGCCAACGAATCCCTCAGCCGCCAAGTTCGTGATCTCCGTGTCTTAGGAACGGCTTGAAAGTTCCTAGAAAGCATCGCTTGGTGCATCTCTTCCGTGAACGCCTGGCTCTTGGCGAAAAGGATGGCGGTTCCTTGGCCGACGTAGGCCCGAGCCTGGCTTTTGCTGCTCACCCCGGCTTGGCGGGCGGTTCGCGCCTCTACCATCTCGGCCATCGTCTCGACGATGACGAACAGATACCGGTACGTCAACGTCGCCATCGATAGCAGCATTGCCGGCACGCCAAGTGAGCGAAGAGAGCCAAGTAGGTCGTACCACTTCGTGGTCAGATTCCAGACGATCGCAACCGTTATCCCCGCGGCAAGGCGCAGGAGAATCATCGATGCCAAAGCACTATCGCCCGGCAATCGCAAGAGAATGGGAATGGCGACGATGAGCCCGAAAAACAAGGTGGTTTCGGTAACCCTGATCGCAAGCGCCTTGAGCGGCACGTTCGAGAGCGCCGCCGCACCGAACGCTATGAGCAGCAAGACGACCAACGGCAACGGCGATCTTGCAAGACCGACCGCGACAAGACCGGCGATGAAACCAAGTGCCTTGGCGAGGGGATGGACTGATTGCAGCATCCCCGTCGAATGGGCGACAGCTTCCGATGCGATTGTCTTCTCGACCAAAGCGCGCAAGCGAACGATCGTGTTCTCAAGCCATCTT
>Ga0206860_10232_pt1 | contig 11534 bp, 4 predicted proteins | sample Alteio_BWOrgCont_44_FD_152624 | JGI IMG/M metagenome (GOLD analysis project Ga0206860, IMG submission 152624) | Enriched cells from forest soil in Barre Woods Harvard Forest LTER site, Petersham, Massachusetts, United States -... | ecosystem: Environmental > Terrestrial > Soil > Temperate forest >...
TCAATAGGAGGATGGGCAGGTAGCTCATCAGGCCCATCAGAGCCAGGGCCCAAGCCGAATGGGTGGTCTCGTAGAGGTAGTAGCCGGCCGTGACCTTTAGGATCTGGTTGGAAAGGTTGGTCGCCAGCGCGCCGCCCAGGTATGCGCGGAAGGGCGCCCGGCGCAGCGGCGCATAGGGATCATTGGGCCTCAAACCCGGCCCTCAATCCGCCGGGCGGATGGCCTTCGCGGCCAGCGCCTTGACGGTCTCCATCAGCTCCACGGGCACCGCGATCACGACCGTGTTGGAGGCCGTGGGCCCCAGGCCGTCGATGGTCTGGAGCGTGCGGAGCTGCATGGCGCCGGGGCTCTTGGCCATGGTCTCGGCCGCGGCCGACAAATTGTCCGCGGCTTCGCGGTCGCCCTGGGCCTTGGTGATGGTGGCGCGTTTTTCACGCTCGGCCGAGGCCTGACGGGACATCATTTTCTTGAGGTCCTCGGGCATGTCCACGTCCTGGATGTTGATGCCGGTGACGTCCAGACCCCAGCCCACGGTGTCGTCGACCACCGCCTTCTTGATCATTTTTGCGATCTGCTCGCGTTCGCTGAGCAGCTGGTCCAGGCTCATCTGACCGATCACGTCGCGCAGGGCGGTCTGCGCGTATTGGGATATGGCGTACCGGTAGTCCTGCACCTTGATGATGGCGTCCTCTACCTTGTCGACCCGGAAAAAGATGACACCGTTGATCTTCACCGGGACATTGTCCTTGGTGATGACCTGCTGCGAGGGGATGTCCATGGTCCGGATGCGCGTGTCGACCAGGGTGACGGTATCCACGATGGGGATGACCAAAAAGAGGCCGGGCCCCCGGGTTTCCAGGTACTTGCCGAGGCGGAACACCACGGCCCGTTCCCATTGGGCGGCCATGCGCACGCCGTTGGCGATGATCACGTCGGCGATGAGCCAGCCCAGGGCCAGCAGGGTGCCGGCGACGGGATTGTTCTGGCCCACGATCGTGGCCAGGGCCGCCCCCACCAGCAGGAGCAGGACGAAAATGAGCATGGATAGGTAATTGGTAATGGGAATCCCTTAGAAGGACTTAGGGCCGGATTTGAAGGCGGCTATTGTACCAGAACCCGGGGACGCGCGCGGCCCCTTGTCTTAGGCTTCCCTTTTTGCGAAGGCCGTATCGGGCAGACCGCGCCCGATGCCGGGGCACAGCAAGAGGTGCCGGCTAAAACGGGGTCTGGGCAGGCCGGAGCGGCCCGCCAGTGTCCGGACCATGGAATTGCAGTTGTATCCCCGGCCGCTGATCCTGCTCCAGGCCGCGAATTCAAGTTCCTGCCCGTAGCTGTCCGCGGCGTCCAAAAGGGTCGCGATGCGCAAGTTCTCCTGGGCGCTGTCCGCGCTGGGAATGGGCTCCTCAAAGCCCACGGGATCGCCGAGGTCAAAACCGCGGTTGAACTCCAAATAAAGTTTTCCGTCCCGGGGGCCCGCCCCCAGGGTGCAATAGGCGGACCCGGCGGCATCCCTTTGGCTGAAAAGGTCCGGACGGCGCCCGGCCCAGGATGCATCCGAGGGCGTCAGGCGGATGAAAAGGTGCTGGAAGGGGAAACGCCGGTCGGCGCGATGGGAACAATACCACAGACCGGGCCGCGCGGGAGGCCTCGGCGGCAGGGGGCTACGCGGGGCCTCCAGACCATAAAGCCGCCACAAAAGGGCGCCCAGCAGGGCAGGAGGCGTCAGGATAAGCAGCAGCAGGCAGGCCATCCCCTTCATCCTATACCAGGACGGCGCCCCGCGAGCCAAAAGATGGGCCAAAAAAAATACGCCCAATAACAGGAAAAATATTTAAACCCCAGGCGCTTTTCAATACACTGCTGGCATGAAAAAACTCATTCAAGGCATCATGGAATTCCGCCGCACCCGCCGCGAAGGCATGCGGGAGCTTTTCGCCACATTGGCCCTCGGGCAGAAGCCGGATTGCTTCTTCATCGCGTGTTCCGACAGCCGGGTGGCGGCCAACGTGTTCGCGTCCACGGATCCGGGCGACCTGTTCGTGATCCGCAATCTCGGCAACATCATGCCGCCCTTCCCCGACGGCGGATCAGCCGTGGCGGCGCTCGAATTCGCCCTGGAATCCCTGAAAGTCCGGCACATCGTCGTCTGCGGCCATTCGGACTGCGGAGCGATGCGAGCGCTGGCCGGGAGCGGCGAAAGCCCGGCGGATACTCCGCTGGCCAATTGGCTTCGCCACGCCAAGGCCGCGGAGGTGCCCGAAGACGGCCACGACCAGGACTCCCTGTCCCAGCGCAATGTGTCCCTGCAATTGGAGCACCTGCGAAGCCATCCCCTGGTCCGCCAGGGCGAGGCGTCGGGAAGCTTGAAACTCCATGGTTTGTGGTTCAATATCCGCCACGCGGAAGTGCATTATCTTGAAAAAGCGCCCAAAAATTTTGTGCTTATCGACGACAAGGAAGGGTCGGCGATCCTGGATCGCCTCTAAACGCTGAAAATAGTCCCAAAAACCCTTAACGGATGACGGCGACCTTCAAGACCCGCCGCGCCAGCACGCCGCCGCTAGCCCCGCGAACCTCAAAATCAAGCAGGTAAACGCCGGAACTCCAGGCGCCGGACAGGCGCATGCTTCCGTTGCCTGTGGAAATGCCCTCCGCCACCAATTGTCCCGTCATATTGTAGAGGCGTGCGGCTGCGGAATCCGTGCCGTCTGAAGTGTACTCGACCGTGAAGGCACCCCCGTCCACCGGATTGGGCAGGACCATGGCGCTCTGCGCCATGCCGGCCGCGGATCCGTCCGCGACGCCCAGAAGCACAAAGGACAGTGATTTGACGGCCATGCTCGCGCCCGGCGAGGATTGGGAAAGGATCGCCAGGTAATTCCCCGGCTGGAGCGCCTGGCCTTGGCTGCCCATCCCGCTCCAAAGCACCGTCTGGGTGGCGCCGCCGGAGAAGGTCAGCTTGATGCTCAGGCCTCCCAGGGCGGGATTGGAGGAGGCGATCACTCCCGCGCCGCTCTGGCCATTGGTCGGCGCCAGGCTCATTTCCGTGGGCGCGCCGTTGGATCCCAGCAGAGCCGGACTCAGGTCGGCCACCAGTTCACCGGAACTGTTGTAGATCTTCAGTGAAGCCGAACCGCCCGGTTCCACCACGGACACGGCCGTGGATTCCGCCTGGACCTGGCCGAACGAATTTGTCGACGTTATCTGCACGGTGTAGATGCCGCTGGCGACCGCCTGGCCGCCGTTGTTGTCGGCGTTCCAGATCAAGTTCGCCCCGGCGTTCCCGCCGAGCCCCGTGACGTCCACTTGCATGCCGCCGCCAGGATTGGCGGTCTCGATCACTTGCGCCTGGCCCGCCGGGTTTTCCGAGGTGCCGTTATAGAGGCTGCGAACCAGTTCGCCGGCGCTGTTGTAGATATTGACCGTGACCGAGTAAGGCTCCGGAACGGGCGTAGCGGATGCAGTGAAGGTCTGCGTGAGGGTGGAGGTCCGGGACGGGGTGGTCGAACCGCTCAGGGTCGGCGACGGCGTGTCGGTGGCGCTGCGGGTGCTGGAGGGGCTGGCCGTCCGCGTGACGGTGTCGGTCGGCGACGCGGTGGAGGTGGAACTGCGGGTCAGGGTGGCAGTGTCCGTGCGCGTATCCGAGGCCGTGTTCTGCGGGCTGAGGGTCGCGGTGTCCGTGGCGGTGAAGCTCGAGGTGACGGTGGCCGTGGAAGTGGCGGTCGCGGTGTTGGTGAAGGTCTTCGTCGCGGACTGGGTCGGGCTGGCCGTGAAGCTGGGACTTGCCGTGGGCGAATCCGTGGGCGAATCGACCGGCGAAGCGGTGAAGGATTCGGTCGGGGTCGGCGTGGACGTGGCCGAGGCGGAGGCGGTGAACGTGTCGGTCTGCGAAGGCGTCGGCGTCCTGGTGGGCGAGGCGCTGAAGGTGTCGGTCGGCGAAGCGCCCGGGGTCGGCGTGTCGCTGGAGGACGGGGACGGAGTCGCCGTCGGCGAGGATGTGGACGTCCTGGTCGAAGAAGGCGTGGAGGATTGGGTCGGCGACACCGTGAAGGTGAAGGTGTCCGTCACCGAGCCTGTGGACTGCAGGGTGAAGGTCTCCGTCACGGTCGCACTGGGCGTGTCCGTGGCGGTCTTGGACGGGGTCGCCGTGGACGTCATGGTCGGCGAGGCGCTGAAACTGCCGGTCGGCGAGGGCGTGAAGGACTGGGTGGGCGACGCCGTGAAGGTCCTGGTGGGGGTGAAGCTGAAGGTGTTGGTCGGCGAGACCGTGTAGGTGTAGGTCTCCGTCACCGAGCCCGTGGACTGCAGGGTGAAGGTCTTGGTCACGCTGACGCTGGGCGACGCGGTGGCGGTAGCGGTCGGCGAGGGCGTGACCGTGTTGGTCGGGGACATCGTGACGGTCCTGGACGGAGAGGGCGTCACGGTGTTCGTCGGCGACGGCGTGACCGTCCTGGTCGCGGACGGGGTGGGCGTGTTGGTCGGCGAGACCGTGTAGGTGTAGGTGTCCGTCACCGAGCCCGTGGACTGCAGGGTGAAGGTCTTGGTCACGGTGACGCTGGGCGAAATGGTGACCGTGTTTGTCGGGGATGGCGTGTTCGTGTCGGTCGGAGACGGCGTGATCGTCCTGGTCGGGGTCGGCGAGTCGGTGATCGTGGCGGTCGCGGACTGGGTCACCGTGTCGCTCGGGGACGGCGTGTTCGTCCTTGTCGCGGACGGCGTGGCCGTTTTGGTCGGCGAGACGGTGTAGGTGTAGGTGTCCGTCACCGACCCCGTTGGCGGCAGGGTGAAGGTCTTGGTGATGGTGACGCTGGGCGACACGGTGACCGTGTTGGTCGGGGACGGGGTGATCGTGTCCGTCGGCGACAGCGTGATCGTTTTGGACGGCGACGGCGACACCGTGATGGTGTCGGTCGGGGACACCGTGATCGTATTGGTCGGCGAGGGCGTGATCGTCCTGGTGGGCGACGGCGTGTTCGTGTCGGACGGCGAGGGCGTGTTCGTGTCGCTCGGCGAAACCGTGATCGTCTTGGAGGGCGACGCCGTCACCGAGTTCGTCGCGGAAACGGTGATGGTGTTGGTCGCCGTCACCGTCGGGGTGTTGGTGAAGGACACCGTCACGGTCTTGCTCGGTGACACCGTGATCGTCCTGGTGGGCGAGGCGGTCACCGAGTTCGTCGCGGAAACAGTGACCGTATTGGTGGCCGTCACCGTCGGGGTGTTGGTGAAGGACACGGTCACCGTTTTGCTCGGCGACACCGTGATCGTCTTGGAGGGGGAGGCCGTCACCGAGTTCGTCGCGGAAACGGTGACCGTGTCGGTGGGCGTCACCGTTTCCGTGTTGGTGAAGGACACGGTCACCGTCTTGCTCGGCGACACCGTGATCGTCCTGGTGGGCGAATCCGTCACGGAGTTCGTCGCGGATACGGTGACGGTACTGGTGGGCGTCACCGTATCGGTGTTGGTGAAGGACACGGTCACCGTCTTGCTCGGCGACACGGTGATCGTCTTGCTGGGCGAAGCCGTCACCGAATTCGTCGCGGATACGGTCACGGAAGCGGTATTCGTCGGGGACACCGTGATCGTCTTGGTGGGGGACACGGTGATGGTTTTGCTTGGCGTCGGGGTGATCGTTTCCGTGGGCGAAACCGTATCGGTGTCGGTGACGGTCCTGGTGAAAGTCGCCGTTTTCGTGGGCGAGCTGCAGGAGGCCACCGCCATGAGCTCCGCTGTGACGGCGTCCCATTGATCGGTGCCCCCGCTGGTGTTGTAGACGTACTTCAGGGAGTATGGACCCGGCGCCGACGCGTTGAAGTAGGATCCAAAGGTGTTGTCGCAGCACTGGCTGTCCGTGTCCGGCCACAATTGGGTCCAGGCCGACCCCGTGGGGTCTACCGTGAAGGCGACGTTCCCGTTGGGATAGGCGAAAAGGTCGGCGATGATGCTGTAGGCGCCTTTGGTGGTGATGGTGTCGGTGAAGGTTCCCGCGGTCCCGTTGCTTGAGGAGATGTTTCCGAAGGCCGTCGCGGCGCTGGCTGTGTCGATGTTGTCATACAGGCTCGCCACCACGTTGAAACTGCAGCCCGACCCGAGCACGGCGATGGTGTCGGGTCCCACCGGCGGGTTCAAGTCATAATAGGAATAGATGGTGCCGTTGCTGGTGGCCACCGTGGCGTTGCTGGGGAAGCCCGGCAAGTCGCCTCCCCCGTTGACGGTCACGCCCGTGATGGTCTGGCCGCCGGCCTCCACCTGGACCAGGAGGATCTGGCCGGGATTGGAGGGCACCGTGAAGCTCCAGGAGGTCGGGCTTCCGCTCCCCAAACAGCCGCTTCCGCCGGCTTCGTTCGTGCCGTTGAGGATCTCTGACGAGACAAAGGCCGGCGTGGCCCCGCAGACGGTCGGATAGGGCGTGGGCGTCACCGTGGAGGTATTGGTGGGCACCGGCGTCGGAATGACCAGGTCCTGGCGGAAATAGAGGACCTCGGCCAGGCTGGTCTGCACCGCCGAAGCTTGCCAGGAGATGATCGGAATGGGCAAGCCGGTCAGGGGATTGATCAGCGGCGTATACCACTGCGCGGCCGTGACATCGACCGGCGCTTGGGTGAACAGCGGAGTGCTGTCCACCCAAGCCGGATCGTACCATTGATTTGCTCCCTGGGGCGCCGGAGCTGCGCCGCCGGTGGTGTCGTTGTACATCGTCACCGCCATGTCCGCAGGAGTCAGAATTGTGGTCCCCCCGGCGGCGCAATTGATGGTGATGTAGAAATCGCAGCTGATCAGGTTGGCGACGCTGTTGACGTCCTTGAACGCGAAATAATTGGAGGCTCCCGCGGCCGCGAAGTCGCCCACCGGGATGGGGACCGTGATGGCGTTGCCGTCAAAAACCGTCCCGTTTACGATCGTGTTGCCGTTCAGGTAAAAGTAAAAATAGTCGTCAGCGGAATAGGTGATGGAGGCGCTGGAGGGCGTGCACGTCGCCGCCTGGGCGGCTTGGGGGATCCAAAGGGCAAACAGCAGTACCGCGGAGACACATAAGCGCCGTACAAATCCGCCCAGGGGGGATCCGGTTCGATCAAGGAATCTGGAGCGGCACACGTTCATGCTGTCATTGTATCAAAATATTAAGGCCCCCGATCTTGTCCCGCATACTAAAAATGTATTCCATAATTAAAGAAAAGACAAAAAAACGTTATAAATCAGGGTTATTTAAGCCTCATAAAATCAGGATATTTCGGCCATTTTTTAATACTTATGGAAGTACCGCCAACTTGCAAACCTTGCGCTGATTGCCCCCTGTTTCGGCGCTGTGGGCCCGGAGCACGACCAGATAGATGCCTCCAGCAGCGCTGCTAGGCACCGTCAGACCTTGTACGGGTCCCTCGCCATAGGATTGGGCCACCAGCTGCCCGGCCAGATCATAGAGATCTATGGCCAAGCTGTCTGCGGCGCTGAGCCCAGGAACGTAAACGTTCAGCCGCTGGCCGGGCGCTCCCAAGGGATTGGGCGCGACCACGGCGCCCGACAGCATCTCGGAGGCCGGATCAACGACCTGGACCGTACCCACCAAGGTGATTTCAGGACTTCCCGGGCTCTGCGTGGTGACCACGACCTTGTAGACGCCCGAGGCCACCTGGGCGCCGCTGCTGTTCAGACCGCTCCAGGTCACCGAGTCGGCGCCCGCCGGCCCCCAGCTGATCTTCACCTCCGAAGTCCCGGGCACAATGCTGCTCTGGCTGAAGCTCAAATAGGCCGCCGAACCGGAAATCAGCGGGAAGTACTGCACCAATTCGCCGGCGGCGTTGTAGATGGACACGCTTCCCTGATTCTGCGAACTCAGGACGGTGACCTGGGTCGGGAAATTGCCCGTCGCGGAGGAGTTGGTCTGGATGAATTCGATGGTATAGACGCCGGCTTGGACGGACTGGCCGCCCGAATTGAGGCCGTTCCAGGTGAAGCTGCCTCCGGCGCCCTGGAGCTGGAACACCGCATCCACCCCGCTGCCGGGCACGAAGGCTCCGTCCGTGGTGGTGACCCCGGTCAGCCCGTGGTTGAACATCATCATGGGCCCGGTGTAGACCACTTCCCCGGCGCTGTTCAGGACGTGCACCGTGATCCCCACGTTTGGCACAGGGCTGTTCGTCGCCGTCGGCGTGACCGTGTCGGTCACCGTCCGGGTGGGGCTGTCCGAGGGGGTGGCAGTGCGCGTCGGGCTGGCGGTGAAGGTCGGGCTGTGGCTCGCGGTGGGCGAGTCCGTGGCGGTGCGGGTGTAGGTCGGGGTGCGGGTATAGGTCATCGTGCGCGTATCCGTGAACGTGCGCGTGTCGGTCGGCGTCTCCGTCGGCGTGTCGGTCACGGTGCTCGTCCTCGTCGCACTGAAGGAGGCGGTAAAGGTCCAGGTCGCGGTCCGGGTGGGGCTCGCGGTGGCCGTCGCCGTGGAAGTCAGCGTCGCCGCCGGCGTCGAGGTCAAGGTGGGGCTGTCCGTTTGCGAAGGCGTCACGCTGGAAGTGTCCGTGAAGGATGCCGTGTAGGTGCGGCTCGGGGACGCGCTCAAGGTCGCGGTGGGCGAATCCGTGAAGGTCCCCGTCGCCGAATCCGTGAATGTCTGGGTCGGAGAATCGGTGAAGGATCCGGTGGCGGTTTCCGTCGGCGAAGCGCTGGCCGTGCCAGTGGCGCTTGCGGTGGCGGACGCGGTGGGGGAATCCGTATCCGTCGAGGTCGACGAGTCCGAAGGCGTCGCGGTCGCGGTGTTCGTGACGGTATAGGTCGGCGTATCCGTGCCCGTATCGGTCAAAGTGTCCGTGACGGTCGCCGTCGACGTGTCCGTGAACGTCGACGTGAAAGTGTCCGTGACCGTCACGGACGCCGTGTTCGTAAGCGTCGGCGTCGATGTCTCCGTCGCCGTCGGGCTCGGAGTGGTCGAGGTCGTGGCGGTCACGGTGTTCGTGACGGTGGACGTCGGCGTGTTCGTGACCGTATCGGTCTCCGTGTCGGTGACCGTGGAGGTGGCGCTGTTCGTGACCGTCGACGTCGGCGTGGCCGTGAGGCTCGCCGTCGCGGTGTTCGTGATCGTATGGGTCGGCGTCATCGTGGCGGTATCGGTCGTGGTGTCCGTCACCGTCGACGTCGAAGTGTTGGTGACCGAATCCGTCGGCGTGTCCGTGACCGAATCCGTCGCGGTGTCCGTGACCGTCGAGGAAGCCGTGTCCGTCACCGTGGAGGTCGGAGTGGTCGTGATCGTCGAAGTCGGAGTGTTCGTGACCGTATAGGTCGGCGTCGTCGTGACGGAATCGGTCGACGTGTTCGTGACGGTGTCGGTTGAAGTGTTCGTGATCGTCGAGGAAGCGGTGTCCGTGACGGTGTCGGTCGGGGTGTTCGTCACCGTCGAAGTGGCGGTATCCGTGACCGTGTCGGTCGCCGTGGTCGTGATGGTGAATGTCGCCGAGTTCGTCGCCGTCGACGTCTGCGTGTTCGTGATGGTGTCGGTCGCGGTATTGGTGACCGTCGACGTCGGCGTGTTCGTTACCGAATAGGTCGGCGTGTCCGTGACCGTATGGGTCGCGGTGCTCGTGATCGTATGGGTCGCGGTGTCCGTGGCCGTCGCGCTGGGCGTATTCGTGATGGTTGAGGTCGCGGTGTCCGTGACCGTCGATGTCGGAGTGTTCGTGACGGTGGAGGTCGCGGTGTCCGTGATCGTAAAGGACGGGGTGTTCGTCACCGTCGACGTCGGCGTGGTCGTCACGGTCAAAGTCGCGGTATCCGTGACGGTCGGGGTGGCGGTGTTCGTGACCGTGGAAGTGGGTGTGTTCGTGATCGTATAAGTAGCGGTGTTGGTGACCGTCGACGTCGCCGTGCTCGTGATCGTCGACGTCGGGGTGTTCGTGATCGTGTAGGTCGGAGTATTCGTGACCGAATAGGTCGGCGTGTTCGTAATCGAGAAGGTCGGCGTATTCGTGATCGAATACGTCGGTGTGTTCGTGATCGAATAGGTCGGGGTGTTCGTGATCGTGAAGGTCTGGGTATTCGTGACCGTATGGGTCGGCGTGTTCGTGATCGAATAGGTCGGGGTGTTCGTCACCGAGTCGGTCGGCGTTGTCGTCACCGAGTACGTCGGGGTGTTCGTGATCGTATAGGTCGGAGTATTGGTGATGGAATAGGTCGGCGTGTTCGTGATCGAGAAGGTCGGCGTATTCGTGATCGAATACGTCGGTGTGTTCGTGATCGTGTGGGTCGGGGTATTCGTGATCGAGTATGTCGGCGTATTCGTGACCGAATCCGTCGGCGTGTTCGTGATCGAATAGGTCGGGGTGTTCGTCACCGAGTCGGTCGGCGTTGTCGTCACCGAGTACGTCGGGGTGTTCGTGATCGTATAGGTCGGAGTATTGGTGATGGAATAGGTCGGCGTGTTCGTGATCGAGAAGGTCGGCGTATTCGTGATCGAATACGTCGGTGTGTTCGTGATCGTGTGGGTCGGGGTATTCGTGATCGAGTATGTCGGCGTATTCGTGACCGAATCCGTCGGCGTGTTCGTGATCGAATAGGTCGGGGTGTTCGTCACCGAGTCGGTCGGCGTTGTCGTCACCGAGTACGTCGGGGTGTTCGTGATCGTATAGGTCGGAGTATTGGTGATGGAATAGGTCGGCGTGTTCGTGATCGAGAAGGTCGGCGTATTCGTGATCGAATACGTCGGTGTGTTCGTGATCGAATAGGTCGGGGTGTTCGTGACCGTGAAGGTCTGGGTATTCGTGACCGTATGGGTCGGTGTGTTCGTGATCGAATAGGTCGGAGTGTTCGTCACCGAGTCGGTCGGCGTTGTCGTCACCGAGTACGTCGGAGTGTTTGTGATCGTATAGGTCGGAGTATTGGTGATGGAATAGGTCGGCGTGTTCGTAATCGAGAAGGTCGGCGTATTCGTGATCGAATACGTCGGTGTGTTCGTGATCGAATAGGTCGGGGTGTTCGTGACCGTGAAGGTCTGGGTATTCGTGACCGTATGGGTCGGTGTGTTCGTGATCGAATAGGTCGGGGTGTTCGTCACCGAGTCGGTCGGCGTTGTCGTCACCGAGTACGTCGGAGTGTTTGTAATCGTATAGGTTGGCGTGTTGGTAACGGAATAGGTCGGCGTGTTCGTGATCGAGAAGGTCGGGGTGTTCGTCACCGAGTCGGTCGGCGTTGTCGTCACCGAGTACGTCGGAGTATTTGTGACCGTATAAGTCTGGGTATTCGTGATTGTGTGGGTCGGCGTGTTCGTGATCGAGAAGGTCGGCGTATTCGTGATCGAATACGTCGGTGTGTTCGTGATCGAATAGGTCGGGGTATTCGTGACCGTGAAGGTCTGGGTATTCGTGACCGTATGGGTCGGCGTGTTCGTGATCGAATAGGTTGGTGTGTTCGTCACCGAGTCGGTCGGCGTTGTCGTCACCGAGTACGTCGGAGTGTTTGTGATCGTATAGGTCGGAGTATTGGTGATGGAATAGGTCGGCGTGTTCGTGATCGAGTAGGTCGGAGTATTTGTGACCGTATAAGTCTGGGTATTCGTG
>Ga0206860_10233_pt1 | contig 11411 bp, 10 predicted proteins | sample Alteio_BWOrgCont_44_FD_152624 | JGI IMG/M metagenome (GOLD analysis project Ga0206860, IMG submission 152624) | Enriched cells from forest soil in Barre Woods Harvard Forest LTER site, Petersham, Massachusetts, United States -... | ecosystem: Environmental > Terrestrial > Soil > Temperate forest >...
CCTCCTCGGCGGAGCCCAAGGGCGCGAGACGGCGCAGCACCGTCTTGCCTTCCCAGTTGCCGCTTGCGGTCACGTCATAGGCCGCCTTGAAGCGCCGGGAGGCCTCGCCAAGCGCCGCGTCGATCTCCTCCTCCCGCCAGACGTAGAAGGCGCCTTCCTCGCCCTCCTGGTCGGCGTCGAGCGAGGCGGCGAAGGCGTCGCCGACCCGCATCTCGCGCATGAGCCAGCCGACCGTCTCGCGCGCCCGTTCGGCCAGGAGCGGGTCGGGCCATAGCGGCTGAACGAGCGCCAGCAATTGGAGAATCTGGGCGTTGTCGTAGAGCATCTTCTCAAAATGCGGCACGAGCCATTCGGCGTCGGTCGAATAGCGGGCGTAGCCGCCGCCGAGATGGTCGTAGACGCCGCCCGCGCTCATCGCCTCGAGCAGCGCCCTGACCGCCTCGCCGAACCTCGGGTCGCGGCGGCGGAACATCTCGTTCCAGAAGAAGCGGAAGATCGGCGCGTTGGGGAATTTCGGCGCGCCGCCGATGCCGCCGTGAACTGGATCGAGCGCCGCGAGAAGCCCGTCGCCGACCCGGATCAGGTCGTCGGGGGTGAGATTCCGCCCGGGGCTCGGCGCGGAAAGCTCGGCCAGATGCCCGAACAGCGTCCGGCCGCGCTCCTCCATCGCCGGGCGGCGCGTCCGCCAGGCGGTATCGACGGATTCGAGGATCTGCCGGAACCCCGGACGGCCCCAGCGTGGCTCCGGCGGCCAGTAGGTCCCGCCGAACATCGGCTTGCCCTCCGGGTCGAGGAACATGGTCAGGGGCCAGCCGCCCTGCTGCCCGAGCGCGTGAAGGGCGGTCATATAGATGTGGTCGATGTCGGGCCGCTCTTCGCGATCGACTTTAATATTGACGAACAAGGCGTTCATCAGGCTTGCAATGTCTGTGTTCTCGAACGACTCGTGCGCCATCACGTGGCACCAGTGGCAGGCGGCGTAGCCGATAGAGAGCAGGATCGGACAGTCGCGCCGTTTTGCTTCGGTCAGCGCCGCCGCTCCCCACGGGCGCCAGTGCACCGGGTTATGCGCGTGTTGCAAAAGGTAGGGCGAGGTCTCCTCGCCGAGGAGGTTGCGGCCGGGGTCGCTCGACATGGCTCCGCTCCTCAGGCCAGCGCCCGTAGACGCGGTCGCTGACCGCGTCGGCCGCGCTCAGCGAGCGCGGCTAAAATGCCAGCGCCGCCGTCAGCATAGACTTGAATCGCGCCGAGTCGAACGTCCAGACGATGTCGGTGCCCATCTCGCCGCCCTGGGCCGACCAGACATGCCGGTTGGTGTCATCCCCGCTCACGTTCAGCCGGTCGACGACCGTCATGCCGCGGGTGAGCTCACTCCAACATTCGATCGCCACCCGATGGCGGGACCAGGAGAGGCCGACCGAGCGGTCGAGCGCGATGGCCATGGCGGTCGGATCAGCGAGCGAGAGGCCGGTCTCGCCGGTCTGGACATGGTAGGCCTCGCGGGCGCGGCTGTTTGATTCGATAGCGAAACCGGCCTTCGCCGTGCCGAGCCCCTCGATGGCGGCGATCTCCGCCGCGCGAGACGTGCCAGCCGACCATCTCGATCGGCAGTGCCGACCGAAAGACGTCGCGCGCCGCCTCCGGGTCGACCCAGATGTTGTACTCGGCGGCAGGCGTCACGTTGCCCTCGCAGCAGGGCGCCCCGCCCATCACGACGCAGCGGCCGATCTTGCCCGCGATCGAGGGATCGCGCGTCAGCGCCGTCGCGACGTTGGTGAGCGGACCGAGCGTCACCAGCGTCAGGCCCGGCTCGGCATGGGCGAGGCGGAGGATCGCCTCGACCGCGTTCTCGCGCTCGGGGGCGCGTTTGGGCGCGGGATAGCCGTGGTCGCCAAGGCCGTCCTCTCCGTGAAACCAATGCGCGTGCTCATGCGCGCGGGTCAGCGGGGCGGCCGCGCCGGCGAAAACGGGAACGTCCGAGCCGCAGATTTCGGCGGTGATGAGCGCGTTGCGCGTCGCCTGTTCGAGCGAGACGTTGCCGGCGACCGTCGTCAGCGCGAGCACGCTGACGTCCGGCGCCGCAAGGGCCATCATGATCGCGACCGCGTCGTTGGAGGCGGTGTCGGTGTCGATGAGGAAGTTGCGCGTGTGAACAGAATTATTTTTCATAAGAATAGTCGGCGTGTCCAAAGTTTTGTGGCAAAAACCGCAATCTTAGTCTCTCCAACAACATGCCAAGTCTTGGCTTAAATCAAAGAGGGGGATTGCTTTCCCCTTATAGGAGAACACGAAATCCCGGTTTCGAAACCAAGCCTTGGAGCCACCGACTATCACCTCAATTAGATTGGTGTCCCCACAATGCATCCAAGGCGCGCCACTCAGCTGAACGACGGCACCTTTAGGAATCTCCTGTGGCTCCTGCGGCGTGATTAAATGGCTGTCTTTGCTTGAAAGATTCCTCTGATCTTTCGATTTACCTTGGCAAATCACACTGGTCGTATTTACCACAGCGGTGACCTCAAGTTCCCCCGCCACGGCGGCGCGGACGACGTTAGGTAGCACGGCGACTGGAGCCACCGTTACATCCGCGGGAAGTGGGCCGCTCCGGAAATCGCCGCGCGAGAATACATAATTGCGCGCGTAGAGTTTACTTGGGATATCGTGGCTCTCGCACTCGACGACATACTCGTGACCTCGTGGCAGATCGATCGTAAATGGTTGGTCTGGATAAATGCGTCCTTTAGCCTCGCCGTCTATAGTCAACTCGCACGCGTATTGTTCAGCGTGAAATGTAATTGGATCCGCTGCTGCATCACTTGCTCGCGGTATTACGAAAATTATCGTCACAATCAACAACTTCCTCATCTCTTATCTCCGCTATTCGTATAGTCAAACATCCTTGGCCGTATCGGATTCGCGTTTCAGTATATCGTGAACCTTATCGTCGGCTTTGCTAGCGGCCCGCACAGGATTGCAGTCACCGCTCCAGCAGCGACTTGAAGGTAGGGATTAACCAAGGTCGGAAATAGCCGATAAACGCCTTAAATACTGACACTAAGCCAACGGCAACCGAAAGCCAAGTGATGATAAGGAGAGGTCTTAGTCGCGCGACAACGGGCAGGAAATTTGTAACGACGCCAAATCTAGCGGCAAACGCTAGTGCACCAAGCATTAACGAGCCACTAATTGCTACTCCGGTTAGCGAAAGCCATTCAGAATCGGAACTCCTTGTGTGGTCCGAAAATTCCCACATTCTCACTGCGGTTGCGACAGCAATCGCGATACCGGCTTCAGTGTCTAGCCAAGGGTCCTCCCGCTCCCGCCGGACCTGAAGATAAATTATCGGAGGCAGACGGTAATCTTCCTTTAGCCTAGGAACAAGCGTGCCTACCATAAGCGTATTGTAAAAAGCGGGTTTGCTCAGTTTACCAACACCTGTGCCTATCGCCGGTAAGACGACTGCATCAATGGACGGCTGCTCAGAGATCTGCTCAAACAGTTGTGCAAGGCCGCTCGCGACCGCCTTGCTGACGCAGTTCTGGTAGTCATTTTCCTGTACAATGATCCCATAGACTTGCCAACAAGGTGATTGACCAGAATCCGATGCCTCAACGATCGCTGTTAGCCGAGCAATTTGATGTATATTAAACAGCGTGCTGTATTTGCCTCCGCATTTACTAATTGACGACCATCCCAATGGCTGCGGGACATCCGGCTCTTTAGGGGCGCATCCGGCCGTGATCGCCGCGCTTAAACTACCAGTGGTGGAACGGCGTTCGTCCACGGAGGAAGCAAGAAGTACATCGTTTCCAATCGTGCCCCAGGTCTCTGAAGGCTCGATCGATTCCCCAAAGAAGTGTCCTTCAACCAAAATTACTTTAATACGACTGCCATTGCTCTGGACAAATTCCGCCAAAGGGAGTTTTTTTGCGACGGATATTCTCTTTGAATCCGCCAGAGTCCATACCCGGCGACGACTGCCAAGATTGCCGCCAACCCTAGAAGCCAAACCCGCGTAAAGATCGGCATGTCTTTCAGGCTGTCAGCCGCGCCTGCTCCAGTTTGCTCCGTATGTGAAGCGGTCATTGAATGCTCCTCTAAGCCGTCGCCCTAAGGCGCGCGAAGCCCCGGTCCAGGTCGGCCTTCAGATCCTCGATGTCTTCCAAGCCGACGCTGAAGCGGATCGCCGGGCCGCCCGGCGCCCATTGGGTCGCGGTGCGATAGGACGAACAGTCGAACGGGACGGCGAGGCTCTCGTAGCCTGCCCAGGAATAGCCGAGGCCGAAGAGCTCGAGCCCATCGAGGAACGCTGCGACTGCGGCTTCGGACGCGGGCCTCAGCACGATGCTAAAGAGCCCCGACGAACCGGTGAAATCGCGCTTCCAAAGCGCGTGGCCCGGATGATCTGGAAGGGCAGGGTGGATGACCCGCAGAACCTCGGGCCGCCCTTGCAACCAGCGCGCCAGCGCGAGTCCCTGGCGCTCCGCCTCGCGCAACCTCAATTCCATCGTGCGCAAGCCGCGGAGCGCGAGAAAGACGTCTTCCGGTCCGGGCGGGATCGCCATCTGATCGACGGTGCGGTGCAGCCGCCGGAACCAGGCCTCGTTGGCCGAGACGAGGCCGATCAGCAAGTCCGAGTGCCCGGACAGGTATTTGGTGCCGGCCTCGATCGCCAGGTCGACGCCGTGGGCGTGGGGCGCGAAGAAAAGGGGCGTGGCCCAGGTGTTGTCCATCAAGACGCAGGCGCCGTGCGCATGCGCGACTTCAGCGATCGCCGGAACGTCCTGGATTTCGAACGACTGCGAGCCGGGCGACTCGGTCAGGACCGCTCTGGTGTTCGGCCGCATCAGCGCCTCGATGCCGGCGCCGACCTGAGGATCATAGTAGGTTGTCTCGATCCCCATGCGCTTGAGGATCGTGTTGGCGAAGCCGCGGGCCGGGGCGTAAGCCGAGTCGGTGATCAGCAGGTGGTCGCCGGCGCTGAGCGCGGTCATCAGCGCAACCATGATCGCGGCAAGCCCCGAAGGGACGAGCACGGTCCCCGCCGCTCCGGCAATGTCGGTCCAGGCGGCGCAAAGCGCGTCCGTCGTCGGCGTGCCGTGCGTGCCATAGGTATAGCGCTGGGCGCGGCTCGTGAGCGTCGCGACGTCGGGATAAAGGACCGTCGAGCCGCGGAAGGGCGGCACGTTGATGAATCCCTGTGACTGCTCGCTGTCTCGTCCGAGATGGACGAGGCGTGAGCGGCGCCTCAAGCTGGCGCGGGTTTCGTCAGTCAGCTTGGTCATGGGCGTCTTCGCGTTCCCTCAAGTCCGGCTCGCTGTCTGTGAAATTGACCGCCGCCGTTAGGGAGGCATGGGGTGAAGGCGGCGCTCTCACGCGGCTCGTTCGACCTTGTAGGGACGGACGAGAAGGTCAGCTGGAATATTCCACTCCTTGCTGATCTTGCGAATCATTTCGACCGTAAGCGCGCGCCGGCGCGACAAGATCTCCGACGCGCGCGAGCGCGAGCCCAAGAGCTCGGCAAGCTCCGCCTGGGTGTGTCCCAGCTCCTCGATCGCATGGTTGAGGATGTCAATCGGGTCGAAGTTCTCGTCGAGATCGATGGGCCATCGTTTTTCTTCGTATGCCTCGACCAGCGCAAAGAGCACGTCGAGCTTGTCGCCCTCTTCCGTTCCCTCGGCCGCGCCCCAGCAAGCCTCGATTTCCGCGAGTGCGGCCCTGTGGTCTTCGTCGGTGCGAATTGGCCGGATTTCCATTGAACCGCCCCTTTTAGAATAGCGATACTGTCAAAGCGTCGACGCGGTCGTACTCGGCATGCGTGCCGATGAACTTAACGAAGGCCGCCTGCCGACGAAAATCGAAGGCGACCAGCAGACGGTAGTTTCCTCCCGCGACCTCGAATCTGACTCGCTCGCGGTTTAGCGCCTTGCACTTCGGAGCCGCTCTTTGGACTTCATCCGTCGATGTCCAGTGTGCGGCCCTGACGCGTTTGTACCAGCGTTCCAACGGAACCCTCGTCTCGGGGTGAGTGCTCCAAAAGCCGACGAGCGTGCTTCGGGCGATGACCCTCATGTGGAATGCTTACCATGTTCCCAGTTCGGGAACAAATGTCGCGGTGTTTTGCGGTTCCGCCTTGGGGCGCCCAACCCTGGAGCTTGAGATCCGAACCTCCGTCTTCGACTTGGCGCGCAGCCGGTTGACTTCTCCGGCGGTCCCGACAATGACGCGCTCGGTCGCGCATTTCGGCGAGCGCCAAAAAATCGCGACGTCATAATGTTGGAGACCCATCATGCGATCACTCATTGCTTGGCTCGCCGGCGCGGCGCTCGCCTCGTTGGCCGCCGCTGCAGCGACGGCCGGCACCCTCGATCAGGTCAAGGCGCGCGGCGTCCTGATCTGCGGCGCCAATCCAGGCCTCGCCGGCTTCGGGCTGCCGGACGATCAGGGCCTCTATAAGGGCCTCGACGTCGACGAATGCCGCGCCATCGCCGCCGCGATCTTCGATGACCCGAACAAAGTCAAGTATCTGCCGATCAACGCCAAGGACCGGCCGACAATCCTCGCCACCGGCGAGATCGACGTCCTCATCCGCAACACCACCTGGACGCTGTCGCGTCAGACCGGCGGCATGTTCTTCACCGGCGTCAATTTCTACGACGGGCAGGGCTTCATGGTGCGCAAGAAGCTCGGGATCGATTCGGCGCTGAAACTCGACGGCGCCTCGATCTGCGTGCAGCAGGGCACGACCACGGAACTCAACCTCGCCGACTATTTCCGCGCCAACAATATGAAGCTCGAGGCGGTGGTGTTCGCGACCGACGATGAGGCGACCAAGGCCTATGATTCCGGCCGCTGCGACGCCTACACCACCGACGCGTCGGGCCTCTACTCCGAGCGGCTCAAGATGGCCGTCCCCGACGACCATGTCGTCCTCCCCGAGATCATCTCCAAAGAGCCACTTGGACCCTCGGTGCGCAAGGACGACATCCAGTGGTTCCAGATCGTGCAGTGGACGCATTTCGCGCTCATCACCGCCGAGGAGCTCGGCGTGACACAGGCCAATGTCGATGAAATGCTGAAGTCGCCGAATCCCAACATCCGCCGTCTTCTGGGCGTCGAGGGCGACTTCGGCCAGAGCATGGGACTGACCAACGACTGGGCCTACCGGATCATCAAGGCGATCGGCAACTATGGCGAGTCGTTCGAGCGCAATGTCGGCATGGGCTCGCCGATCAAGATCGCGCGCGGCTTAAACGCGCTCTGGACCAAGGGCGGCCTGCAATATGCCCCGCCGATAAGGTGAGGCGCGACCAGGCCGCAGACTCGCGTCGCCGGGCGAGGGGAAACGCACGGCGCGCGCTGTCGCCGGGTGAATCGGTGTGGTCCTCGGAGCGTACGTCGACGCCGCGCGCGGCGTCGGGGCTGGCTTATTGTGGACGAACCTGTGTCACACGTCCTGCTTCGAGGAGACCGCCAGCCGGCCCGACCCGAAACGAACCTACAAGGCGCGGCGGGGTCTCAACTACATTTCAGGCTGGTCAAAGTCTGCCGATTTGTGCCAGTCTCGAACGCGATAAGGCTGTTGTCCGGCGAATTTCGGAGTAAAGATGACCTAAGTGGTTGTGGAGTCGGCACTCATTGAGGAGTATCGCGATGTCAAGGAGGAAAACGCTTGGTTTATCAATCGCGCTTGCATACACTGTAGGCATGGGATCGGGCTACGCTTGTAGTGATTTCTACGTGTGTGCCCCAAACGATCCATTCCGGAACACGATTGAATCAGCAAATTTTACCAACCTTTACTTATATCCGAATCCAAAAGACGTGTCATGGGATCAGTATACGGGGCAGAGTTTGAAGCAAATAGACGGTCTACCAGCAATGACGTTCAAGATATTGATGGATTTGTCGCGAGTTTAGTTCAAGACAGTTCTATTTTTTTCCTGCAACGCAATATCATCGAATTAATCTTCCACGATTCTCAGGCCATCATGTGAGCGCCCTCGGCGTGACTTTTAACCTTTCGGATCAACCGGCGACATGTCCGCCCATCAGTCTTACCAACGCCTTTCATAGCTGGCAGTTCGGTACGGCGAATTTCACAGTGCTCCCGACGATGTGCAATACAACTCTGGATGCATTGGCGACAAGCCTTTCGCATGAGATGATCGAAGTGATATCCAACCCCGCTGGGTTTGGATATGTTCATCTGCAAGGCGGCGGCGATCAGGTTGTTGCGTTAGGCGCAGGAAATACATCTTTCCTGAACAGCGGTGAGCTCAGTGATATTTGCGAAAAGGGAGGACTAAAAAATCTTGCGAGCGATGAAAACATAGCTTATGTCAATATGCCGCATTCTTCACTTCGCGTCTCGCGGTATTGGTCCAACAGCGACAACAGCTGCCAGCCGTGGAACCTGGTGAGCAGCCAGGATACTTTGGTTGAGGACAGGAGATCTCTTCGGCTTGGAACGGGAGGGGGTATGACGCCGGATCTATTTTATGGCCGGCCATTCCTGCACGGACAGCCAAGCCAGGCGCTGGAGCAGCTTGTCGTTTTCACGCAAACCAACGATGACAATCTTTGCCATCAAAGCAGCCTGGATTTCCATGTAAATTTGACAGGGGGCAGACCCCCGCTGGATTTTATTCATATCAACAAAGTTCAATATGCAGGATCTTGGGACAATCATGAGCAGCATGCGGTCAATATCTTTGTCCCGGCCGGGCTCAAACTCGGCGATATCGACAGCCTTCATATCCACATGCAGTCCGGCCACTGCAACGACTCGTTCTTGGATAGCGACGACGGATGGAACGTGAGCCGCATTGCAATCTTTGCATTTCTGGCGCCGATCGAGACATCTCCCCCGCCACCGCCAGACGCGCCGTCAGGATGCAAAGTCGCCGGCGGTGGCGGCTTCTGCGGGGGCGTAGAGTTTAATTGCGACGGCTTCTCAGCCGGTGACGCAATCGGTGTTTCAAGCGGCGCGATCGGCGTGGCGGTGACTGGGACAGCGCCGGGAATCGGCCTGGTCCTCGGCACCTATCGCGGCGAAGGAACCGCGAGTGTGGCCGTGTGCGCAACGAAAGCGGGACTGACGTCTTGCGGCAATCCGATCCCCGATGTCGCGTTCGGACCTGTGTCGTGTACAGGCGTTCCCTTCCATCCTCCCGTCTGCCCAACCGGCCTTATCCCCTGCGAAGGCACATGCCGGCCGTTCAACGATCCGGAATGCCACAAGATGTGACCTTTCGAGTTAGCCTTCATGCTGGCTTCTGCGAATGGCGGCCATGCCGTCGCCCGCCTCAAGCGCGAGGCCCACGCGGGCGGGGCGCCGCTCGTCGCGGCGAACGCCGACAAGATGGGCAGCGCGTCGCGCTACCTCACCCCGTTCCGGGCGCCCAAGGTGCTGCAGGCGGCCGGGCAAGGCAAGGATCTGGTCCGGCTGGAGAACTATGACGACCAGGACTTCGGCTATCTGCGGATCGTTGTGATCCCGAAGCAGCTGCGCATCGAATACCACCCGGCGCCCGACGGCGACGCGGCCAAGACGCCGGACGACGTCGTCGCTGTCGATCTCGCGAGCAGGAAGCTGGTCGCGCCGAGCGTCTAGCCTCGTCCGGCGCGGGCGGCCGGCGGTGAGCCCGTCACCGCGAGCGAAGCGAACCAATCCAGGGGCACGGTTGCTGTCCTTCGATCAACTGGATTGCTCACATGGGGATTTTCTCGTCAAGAGTCACGTTTGCGATGGCGTCGCGTCCTTTTGGCGCTTGGCTTCCGATCCGTGGTTCGAGCCCGTTTGCGAGATCTGGCGTTGGGCCGGATCAGCCTCACATTCGGTCGTCGCGTTTCGAGCGACTGCACCATGATTCCGCTTTCGGCGGCGGGCTCGGGAGGCGGGACCATTCTTCGCATCGGCGTTTTTAGAGCCAAGCAATCCATCGGTTCGCCGACCCGGATCGGCCGAGGCTGATCAGTCCTCGGCGGATGAGAAGAGCGGGGCTTCGGTTGGCGGCGAGATCAGGCGGAGGTCTTCATGACGGCTCCCTCGATGACGACGCCGGCGCTGGTGAATTTCCACAGCGCGACGAACAGCTTGCGGGCGAGCGCGACGATCAGCCGCTTGCGCGCGGCCTTGCCCGTCATGCCGGGCAGCCGCCGGTGAAACCACTGCGCCAGCGCCGATTTCGGTTGATGCTGCAGCCACAGCCAGGCCAATTGCAGCATTTTCGTTCGCAGCCGCGGATTGCCGGTCTTCGACACGCCCTGCTCGTGCTCGATCTTGCCGCTTCGCCAGGGCGTCGGCGTCAGGCCGGGGTAGGCGCCCGCCTCACGCCGGTTGGCGAAGGAGCGGCAAAGCCCTTCGGTCCAGAGAGAGGCGGCGAATTCCGGCCCGACGCCATTCAGGCTCAAAAGCAAGGCGACGGGCGAAGGCTGCGCCTCAGCGGGCGCAGTTGCGTCCTGGCTTCGGCTTTCGACGAGCCGGTCGAGCAGCCTGTCTCGGGCGCCCTCGACCGTCTTGACCTGTTCGAGCAGCAATTCGAGCCGGTCGAGCTCGCGCTCGATCTGCGCTTTCAGATGCGGCCCGAGCGGCCGGCCGTCGCCGGTGCGCAGTTCGAGGAGCCGCTTGCGGCGATCGCGGCGCAGCGGTTCATAGTCTCTCACTCCTTGCGAGAACAACAGCCCCTTGATCCGGTTGACGTGCCGAACCCGCTCCCCGATCAGTTCCGCGCGCTCGCGACAAATCCATCGCTCGTCCTCCGCCTCGGGCGTCGGCGGCCGCACCATCGAGCAAACCCGGGGTTCGCCGCGCTTGTAGGCGAGCAACGCGCGCAACAGCGCCTCGCCGTCGATCCTGTCCGTCTTGGCCCGTCGTCGGCGGCGCGGCGCGGCGATCGAGGCCGGGTCGACCACATGGCTCTCGCATCCCTCCTCCTGCAAGACTCGATGGAGCCAGAAGCCGTCCAGCCCCGCTTCCTGGATCACGATGATCGGATTGCTCGTCCCAGTCCGCGCCAGCGCCTTTGTCTGAGCTCCGCCAGCCGAGCGAGCAACGCGGAAACATCGCCCGCCTTGATCTCGCGCTTCGACAGCTTCTCGCCGGCCCCCGGCGACAGCGAAGTCATAAGCCACGTCGAACGACTCAATTCCAACGAAATGAAAATTGCGCCAAGCTCAGAGCGGATAGCGGCGGTTTCTGCGAAAGGGCGGTCAAGCGACATCGGTCGTCTCCAGAGTGGTGGATCAGCAACCCCAGTCTGACCAAAGACCGGCCGCTATCCACCCCCATGGAATCTTCGCTTCGCTCGCAATGACGGGTTGGCCTGGTTCGCACCTTGCGATGACAGGCTCAGCCAACCTTCAACAAGATTCGCCCGCCCTCGACCTTCACCGGAAAGGTTTCGAGA
>Ga0206860_10184_pt1 | contig 11336 bp, 16 predicted proteins | sample Alteio_BWOrgCont_44_FD_152624 | JGI IMG/M metagenome (GOLD analysis project Ga0206860, IMG submission 152624) | Enriched cells from forest soil in Barre Woods Harvard Forest LTER site, Petersham, Massachusetts, United States -... | ecosystem: Environmental > Terrestrial > Soil > Temperate forest >...
GCCGTCTCCGTTATGGCGAACATTGCAGAAGGATATGAACGCCGTAGTTCCGCCGAGTTCGCTCAATTCTTGGGCTACGCGAAGGCATCGTGTGCTGAACTGAGGTCGCATCTATACATAGCATTGGACCTTGGCTGCCTGTCGAGCGCCTCATTCGACGAGATGTATTTGTCGTGCGAAGAGATCGGAAGGATGCTAAATTCATTAATTCGATCGCTTAAAGGGCGAAGTAAATAAACCAGCCTAAGATCAGGGTCCACGATCTTTCCACTCGAACGTCTCGAACGTCTCCCCCGTGGGCGAAGTATCCTTAGTCCGTGCCTGTTTACGAGTACCGGTGCGGTGAGTGCAAGCGTAAGTTCTCCGCTTTGATTGGGATGGTGGCGGAGCCGGATGAGGAGAAGTGTCCTCATTGCGGGAGTACCTCGACCGTAAAGCTCATTAGCCGCTTTGCCCGGTTTCGCAATGAGGACGATCGCGTCGATGAATTGGCGGACAAGCTGGAGGGTATGTCAGAGCCGGAGACCACGTCCGAAATGCGCCAAATGATGAGGGAGATGGGCAAAGCGATGGATGAGGATGTCTCCGACGAAATGGAGGAGATGTTCGAGTCGGAAATGGCAGGAGAATTGGATGGAGATTCGGGCGAATGAGGCCGCAGGGCAAGATCACCGTGATATGCGGAAGCATGTTTGCCGGCAAGACCGAGGAACTCATACGACTTGCGCGAAGGGCACTTTACGCTAGGAAGACAGTCCAAGTCTTCAAACCATCGGTTGACAATCGGTACGACCAAGCGATGGTGGTGACCCATATGGGAACTAAGCACACCGCGGTTCCCGTGAGTTCGGTGAAAGAGCTGCGATCCAAACTGCTTCCTGAAACCGAGGTCGTACTGGTCGAAGAGGCTCAATTCTTCGACGAATCCATCGTCGGCCTTGTGGTCGAGCTTGCCGATGCAGGCAAGGACGTCGTCTGTGCGGGACTCGACCAAGATTTTCGACGGCAGCCGTTCGGGCCGATGCCCAAGCTCCTTGCATCCGCCGATGAAGTGGTCAAGCTCCGTGCCATCTGCATGAAATGCGGCGCCCCCGCCAGCCACACCTACCGGGTTATCGACGGCAAGCCGGCCCACTGGGACGACCCCATCATCCTCATCGGCGCCACCGAGAGCTACGAGGCAAGATGCCGGCGGTGTTATCGGCTTCGTGGGGGGAAAGGGGTTTGAGGGAAAGGAGGGAAATGAGGGAAATGAGGGATTGGAGGGATTGGAGGCAATTGTCGCATCAAATCCCTCAAATCCATCAATTCCCTCAAGTCCCTTCTCCCCCCCTAGTCCCGAATAACGCTGATCGTCACGTCGCCTTTGGGGAAATCGGGGTCGTCTATGAATCGGGGGCCTTTTAGGAGTGCCTCAAATCTGACGAGTGAGAAGTCGTCCTGATTGACGAGGATGTAGCCTTCGGCGGTGGTTGGGGGCTCCAGGTCGGTCTCGCGATATTTGAACTCGATCCGAAGGGTTTGAAAAGCATTTTCTTTCACCTTCGAGACAAGGGTATAGGTGACTTTCGCCGCCTCCTGCTTTAGCTTCGCATTTGCCTTGATGATGGTTGACCAAGTTCCGCCGATCGATACAGGGTCTTTGGGCGAGAGGTGGTCGGTTACCGCATCCAAAGCGTCAAATCCGGGATTGGCATCTCCGCTGGGGTCTTTTTCCTCACTGGAAGCGATCTTCTCGCCGCGCGCGTTATAGGTATCGACGGTAGGTTTATCGTCGTCTGGAATAGGGTCGTCGTGAGTGCCGTGAAGGACATGACCGTTCTTAATCACGGTTTCCACATCGTAGTCGCCGTTCGGCTTGATCTTGAGAACGTGGTTTTTGACGTTCACGGTGAATGAAAATCTTTCCGGTGTGCTGTCGATGTCGGCTCGCATCTTGTATGCAAGCAAGTCGTCAGCCTTTGGACGCCACACGAGTTCAAATGTGGGCTGCTGACGTGCGGCAAGCGCAAGCGAAATTGCCAATGGGACAAGTACGGCTCTAGCGATAAATGACACGAGAACTCCTCAATGGACCTAAGACGCTGCCTTCGTGATCTTAATTGTCGCCGATACCGGGGAAGCTACGCCGGGAAAGGGCGCATTGGTCCATTTGGACTCCAGTTGGATCATCGCTCCATCAGCCTTGCTGATCCAGATCGTGAAATCGTGCTGGGCTGGGTTGACTCCCTCCCCTTCTTTTCCGGAAGCCTTGATCCTGAGGGTATCGACGTCGCCGATCTTTTCCTCCGAGACCAGTTTGTACTCGAATTTGATAGGAGGAGTTCCAAGGGTTTTGTCTGCCTTGATTTCGCCGAGCCACTCATCGCCGACGCTAACCGGCTTGCCCGGATCGACGACCGTCGCCAAATTCTCCACTCGGTAGGAATTTACGTCGATTAGGTCGCCAGTAATCTTGGACAGCAAGCGGTTCGGCTTATATGTCATCGTAATCGGCAACCGGGCCGGGATGTCGAAATCTTCGCCGGCATAAGTGCCCTTCGCCTCAATCTGCGTCTGCTGAACGGAGAAATTTCCGTCTTTATCAACATCGGTAACCTGCTCCAGCAACGTAGCATCGATGGTGCCGATTTCGATTGCAGTGAACTTGGCGCTCATCGTGTACTTGATGGAGCTGCCAACCTGGGGTGTCCGCTTGAGCGTGAAGCCGTCGGCGGCGGCGAACGTTCCCAAAGAGAGGACAGTTAAGCCAAGCGCGATACGGAGTGCGGACTTCATGGTTTGTGAATACCTCAAAATCTTCATTTGAATGAGAGAACATTCATACTTGCTGTTATGGTGCCCAGTTACCTGGCTTGACACGGAGATGAATATTTGAGCGAGCAGTTCGGAAAGATGCTGGTGAGCATCGGTTTGTTCATTGCGCTTTTTGGCTTCCTGATCCTCTTTGCGGCAAAGATTCCAGGGATTCGATTTGGCCGGTTGCCCGGCGATATCAATATCCAGCGGGGCGGTTTTTCTTTGTTCTTTCCCATAACGACGATGCTGCTCTTGAGTGCGGTTCTAAGCTTGGTCCTCTTTTTGGTCGGAAGGTTCCGGAGATGAGGCCGAAGCTTGTCACGTTCGACTGTGCAGAAACCATGGTAGGCGTTCCGCGAGATTGGTCGATGGGTTGGTTTGCTGCCTCCTGTGCCCGCCAAATAGGGCTCCAACCCACTGAGGACGATGCTCGGCTTTATCAGAAGCTGTATGTGGCGAGACTGCCAGAATTCGTAGAGGTCAACATTGCAAGGGATCCCGAGCGCCAGAGGGCATTTTGGTCATGCTTGGCAAGGGATTGGTTAACGGCGGCAGGATTGCCCGGTTCGGCCCTTGAACGTATGGAAACTGCGGCCGATGAACTTGGATTTGGACCTCAATCGATTCTGTTCAAGCTTTACGAAGATGTGGTGCCGTGCCTGGATCGCCTCGACGCTTTGGGAATTCATGCTGCCGTCGTATCCAATTGGGACTATTCCCTCCATCGAGTGCTGAGGATGTTCGGCATTTATGAGCGCTTCGTCGTTGTGAAGGCATCGTTGGAAGAAGGAATCGAGAAGCCGGATCCTCGGTTGTTTTGGATCGCTCTCGAAGAATCTGGTTTTACGCCGGCCGAAACAGTTCACGTCGGAGACGATCCGGTTGACGACATTGAGGGCGCAACGGCGGCAGGCATTCGAGCCGTACGGATCGATCGGTCACTGGAACGAACGGAACCCCCGGTAGTCAGAACTCTTTTAGACCTGCCGGAGGCCCTCAATTGGACAGGTTGAGCGACTACCGATACGCGCTCCCGGACGAGTTGATTGCCCAAACCCCACTTGCCGACCGCGCAGCTTCGCGTCTTCTCGTTCTTCACCGCCAGGGCGGTGTCGAGCATCGCCAGTTTCGCGAGGTCCCAGAATTGCTCCGACCCGGTGACCTGCTCGTTATGAACGATACGAGAGTATCCGCCGTTCGCTTGCTCGGCAGAAAGGGCACTGGAGGAGCGGTAGAAGCGGTTCTAACGCGGGAGTTGGAGGAGCGCCGTTACGAAGCCCTTGTCAAGCCCGGAAAGCGGTTGAAGCCAGGTACTCGGATCGAGTTCGATGGAGGGCTTGCTGCCAGCGTCGTAGCCGATCTCGAAGATGGTTTCAAAATTCTCGAATTTCGGGGTGAATACGACGTTCAGGGATGTCTTGACCAAGTCGGTCTCGTCCCCCTTCCTCCCTACATTCATTCCTCCCTTGCCGACAAGGAGCGGTATCAAACGGTTTACGGTGTCTCCAAAGGCAGCGCCGCCGCGCCGACGGCAGGTTTGCACTTTACGGAGGAGATGCTGGCGACCCTCCAACGACAGGGAGTAAATGTAGTCAAAGTCACGCTGCACGTTGGGATCGACACCTTTCGGCCAGTCCAGGTCGAAGACCTCGATGAACATAAGATGCACGGCGAGAGATGCGAACTTTCCGAAGCGGCAGCCGATGTGATCAACGGGGCTAAAGGCCGCATCATAGCGGTTGGAACGACTACAGTGCGCACACTTGAGACGCTCGCCGTTGGCACTAAGCGGGTTGTGGCAGGAACCCGGGATACGCGTCTGTTCATTCGTCCCGGATTTCAGTTCCAGGTGATCGACGGAATGTTCACAAACTTCCACTTGCCAGGAACGACGATGCTGGTGATGATTTCTGCTCTTGTGGGCCGTGAGGTTTTGTTAAGTGCCTATGAAGAGGCGGTTAAGGAGCAATATAGGTTTTTGAGTTTCGGGGACTCGATGCTGGTGGTGTAAAACGTGCGGAAAAATAGAGGTTTTTTGCCCGTGCCTTAACGCTATCGATTAAGTACAATCCCCAAGTCATTCAACGAGGAAACTGGATTGCGAACAAATAATTTTGATCCGCTTGCATATATTGAGAACGCTTTCTTGGATAACCACCGGGGTGAGGATCCCCTGGAAGACGGGGACGCCCTCGGCTTTGGTGTCGAGATTCCGATGATCGGAGATTACATTGGTGAGCGAACAGCAGTGGCTCGCCGCGTCGCCGAGCAGGTACTTCCAAAGACCAAGTTTCGTAAGACCGTGATGAGCGCGCCACGTCCGAGGCGTTCGGCTCACCAGGCCCCGATGGCGGAGATGCCAAAAATCGACCCTGAGCTTCAAAGCGTCTGGATTGCGTTACCGAAGAGCGTTGAGTTTCTGTGCGGCTTCTACGACGACTCGGTGACCGCCAATTACTATAGCGGCGAATTCAAGGAAACTCGGCAGGATCTTATCCGCAGGCTGCTCGATCCGGAATTGTCTCTTGAAGAAACCAGCCGTTTGCTCGGGGTTTGTCCGGCAACGGTTCGCCGATATACGAACCGCGGATGGCTGGCCCATCATCGCACGACGGGAGGTCAAAGACGCTTCCGGCTCAGCGATATTGTTCGATTTGTCGACGAGCACGGCAGGTTTCCCGAGGCCTAGGGACTTTGGCGACCGATCGGCTTCGAGTTGCTATCTTTTCGGACAGCGCGTTGCCGATACTGAACGGCGTCAGCGTCAGCTTGGACGTCCTTATAGACGAGTTGCGACACCAAGGGCACTCCGTCCATTTGTTCACCGCCAGATACCCCGGCTACCGGGATCCTGATCCAAATACATACCGTTGCCGTGCCATCGAAACACCGATCTCTCGCGGCTACCCAGTTTCTTATCCCCCGTTTTACAGGATGCTGCAGAAATTCAGGCGGCATGAGTTCGACGTCATCCATACGCAGACACCGTTCTTTCTTGGAATGGTCGGATTTCGGTGGGCGGAATCGCACGGATTACCGATTGTCTCTACCTATCACACGCTGTATGACCGGTACTCCCACTACTTCAAGCTGCTTCCTCACCGCTACGTCCGGTTCCGGATTGCGAAGCATACGAACTTCTATTACAACCACATGGATCATGTGATCACGCCCTCGGAGGCTTCGCTGAAATGGCTCCGGAGGCATTCGGTCACGACGCCGATTACAGTCATTCCTACCGGCATACCCAAGGGCCAGATGATCGCTCGGGCCGATGCCCGCCAGTCACTGGGAATATCGCCCGACGACCGGATCATGCTTTATGTAGGGAGGCTCGCGAAAGAAAAGAATCTGAGTGTGCTGTTGGAGATGGCGTCGCTTGTGTTTGGAGAAGATCGCAGGTATAGGCTGTGGCTCGTCGGAGACGGACCTTTCCGAGACGAATGCGTTGCCATGGCGCGAAGACTTGGTATTGGCGATCAGGTTCGGTTTGTCGGGGCGGTTCCAAGGCCGGAAGTAGATCGCTTTTACGCGGCATCCGACCTCTTCGTTTTCTCGTCCATCACTGAAACCCAGGGGCTTGTTGTTCAGGAGGCGATGACGTACGGCATTCCTGCAATCGCTGTTGCCGGCGGCGGAGCCTCGGCATCAATTCTCGATGGCGTCAATGGGTTCATTGTGAAGAACGATCCGAATGCGTTCGCGCAAATGGCCCTATCTGTGCTGCAAAATGACGTTTTGCACGCCAGGCTTAGTGAGCAGGCAATCAGGTCTGTCCGGAACCAAGGCGTCGCGCAAATGTGCGATGCAATTGTAGGCGTCTATAGGGGCGTAATAGAGAGGAATCTGGAGCTCACGAAATATGCAAGCTATGCCGGGGTCGAAGCGCGGGACTGAAACGTTTTTCGGGACGTTAATCGCGCTGGCCATCATTCGTGTTGTGCTGCAAGAAGTCGGCAACGTGCCCTTTGCGATCGTTCCGGTAGCCAATGTCGTGATGGGTTGCCTCTTTCTCGGCGGCCCTCTGTTGGCGCTTTGCTTCGCAGCGAGAGATGAATGGACGCCAAAGATGGGATTGGCATATTTTTGCGGCGGTGTGGCACTGCAGATTTCATGCTATTTCTTACAGGATCGTTTCTTACAGCACAATGGCATCCCTGCTCAAACGGTCAACGCGCTCGGACAAATCGGATTGCCGATCTGGTGTGTTGGCTTGGGCGCACTTCTTGCCATGCTCATTAAAGAGCGGAACATCGTCGTCCCGATTGCCATCTTCCTGGCTTGTTTCGACATGTTTTTGGTCTTCAGTCCGCTTGGGCTGACCCACCGGTTCATCAAGAGCTCTCCCGACACGTTGGCCATTATCGCCGCGCAAGTGCCGGTCGCGTCGCACGGCACGAGCGGCAACCGCGTTTCGCCGGGCGCCTTGGCTGGACCTGCCGATTTCATGTTTTTAGCGATGTTCCTCGTCGCCATCTTTAAGCACAACATGCAGGGAAGGCGAACCGTTATGGTGGTTATCCCAACCCTATTGGCATATATGCTGCTGGTCACCGTGATTCACACGGCGCTTCCCGCTCTTCTGCCTATCGGCGGCGTCGTGTTGCTGGTGAACTGGAAAGAGTTTCAGCTATCGAAAGAAGAGAAGATCTCGACGTGCTTTGTGGCGGTCATGGGGATCCTGATGTTCACGTGGGGGATGTTCCAGAAAGCGACAATCGTGCGAGCTGCCCCTTTGCACACGGAGAGCGTCCCAATACCTTCAAAATCTCCAAGCTCGAGGTTGCCAACCGATACAAATCCACATGGGTAGGTATTCCGCACCTCTCGAGAAAATACACGAGATCCTCGGTTGCGAGATTGCCGCCTGCGCCGGGTGCAAAAGGACATCCTCCAAGCCCGCCCGCACTTGAATCAAACGATTCAATACCCATCTCCATCGCCTCGGCTACATTTGCGATGGCAGTTCCATTTGTATCGTGGAAGTGATAGGTGATTTTGCCTCGGGACATGACATTCAGCACGAGTCTGGTAAGCGACTTGACCTCTGGCGGTGCGGCGACTCCAATCGTGTCTCCGATCGAAACCTCGTCCACTCCCAGGTTGAGTAACTTTTCAATTACCCGTACTGTTTGTCCAGGATCGATCCTCCCCTCGTAGGGGCACTCAAAGGCAGTGCTGACATATCCACGCACAAATCCTGTCGGCCGGGAAGCTCGAAAAATCGAAATCATTTCGGCAAAGGTTTCGATCGATTGATCGATGGACATATTGATGTTCTTCTGCGTAAAGGTCTCACTGGCAGCGGTAAACACCGCGATACGATCGACATCCAGTGAAATTGCCCGCTCAAGACCTTTCAGGTTCGGGGTCAATGCGCTGAATGCCGGCCCGTGGGAGAGCATCGGCCACAGCGCTTCGGCATCGGCAAGCTGGGGGACACGCTTCGGAGAAACGAAACTGGTCGCCTCGATTTCACGAAGACCTGCCGCGGCTAACGCTTCGATGAACCGAATCTTTAGGTCCGTCGGAACTTGCAGCTTTTCGTTCTGCAGTCCGTCTCGCGGCCCAACTTCCACGATTCGAATATGGTCAGTCATTTTCCTGCATCAGGGGTTGAATCACGGCGAGAATGGCGCCGTCCTCCACTTGCCCACCTTTGACTACGTCCAGTTGTACGATTGTGCCGTCAAAAGGGGCAAGGAACGGCTGCTGGGTCTTCATCGCCTCAAGGACCAGTATCGTGTCTCCCTTTTTGACCAGGTCTCCCACTGAATGCCGAATATCGACGATTTGGCCCGGCATTGGTGCTCGTAATTCTCCCGACCCTGCCAGAGCTGGAGAGAGTGTGCGAGAGCGACGTTCTTCGACCCTATACTGGCGGCCCTTGAACGAAATAAGGACTGCAGAGTCTTGTTTGACGGCGATCGCAGTAAAGGACCCCTGTGGCGTTTTGACGATCAACCGATCGCCAAGACTTTGCACTTCGATAGAGGTCTTGTGCAATTCGACTTCGTCCCCGTTGACGAAGCGCCTCATCGCGCAACTGGTTGCCGCTGCTCGGCGAATTGGGCTGCCGAACGGACGAAGGTTTCGAAGATACCTTTGGTCGCCGAGTCCATCAACGTTCGTTCGGGGTGCCATTGCACGCCCAAGACCCAGGGACGGTCTGTGGCTTCAATCGCCTCGATCGTTCCATCGTCGTTTCTTGAAACGACCTTGAGGTTTTCGCCTACATCCTTCACGGCTTGGTGGTGATAGCTCTTGCCCGTCACCGTGTCGGTTCCGACGGCCGAGCGAAGTTTCGAGCCTCGATCGACATCGTATTCCTGCATGGTGCCGCCGGTGTGTCCCTCGTGGCCGACCACATCGGGCAAATGCTGAATGAGCGATCCGCCCCGGGCGACGTTGAGAAACTGGCAGCCGTAACAGATGCCCAAAACCGGCAGGTCGGTGGGGATACTGTCCCAGAGGAGCTTCTCACCCTCAAACCGAGCGGGATCCTGAAGCGACACCTTCGGATGGTTATCCTCGCCGAAACGGCACGCATCGATATCGTCGCCGCCGGGAATGAGCCAGCCGTGAATGATCTCTGAAAGCCCTTTCATATCCGCCATTGGGGGAATAAGAACCGGTATTCCGCCGGCATCGGCAACCGCTTGGGCATAGTTCCAATTCAATTCAAGCTTTCCACGCGTGCGGACGTCATCCGGATCGCGGTGACAATCGACGGTGATTCCTATGATCGGCTTCAACCGATTCCTCCTTCGATCAAAGTGCTAATCGCTTCGACTTTGCTCTTAATGGCGTTTAGAAATTCTGCGGCCCCGACTCCGTTGAGAACTCGATGGTCGAAGGTCAGCGCCATGTTCGCCGTGCGCTGAATTTGAAGTTCCACCGAATCCGGCGCCAGCCCGTTGTAAGTCGCTCCTAAAAAGAGCGTTGCGACCGCCGGTGGGACAACTACGGGGATAGCATCATGCAATCCAAAGCTCTGCATGTTGGTCAGGGAAATCGTGACCGATTCGTTCGCCTGGTCTTTGCCGGTCCGCGCCAATTCGATTTTTGCCCGCATCGTTTCGGCAAACGTCTCCCAGTCGAGCGTATCTGCGTCGGGGATAACGGCAAGAACGAGTTGGTCCCCTGGGAGGCTCACCGCAATACCGAGCTGGACGTGGTGATAGGTCCTTAGCCTTTCGTCGCCGATCAGGGTCGACCGGAAGGTGGGGAAGTCTTTCAATGCATGGGCAACTGCAAATGCGAACATCGTGAAAGCACTCGGCTTGAAATCGCTTGGGCTCGCCTTGTATCGTGCCCGGAGGTGCTCGATGCCGCTCCAACTCATCGTTACGCTCATCGTCCCGGGAACGACCAATTGAGAGCCACGAACGAGGCGAGAAGCCAACAGGCGTTGCTTGGGGTCAACCGCAGTTTCGGCGTAAGCGTCGTTGGATCCTTGTGAGCCGGTCAGGAACGCGTCGATATCCGCCGGCATCAGCTTTGAACTGCCGGCCGCCAATTCTGCCAACTTCTCATCGGAGACGCCCTTCTCTTTGGCGTAGGCGCGAGTCTTGGGCGGAATATTGGTGTTCCTCGCTGCCGGTGCGCCATGAACGGTCATCTCCTGAACGTCCCCGGCGACCTCCATTCTTGCAACCTCGGCGCCGATGGCAAGGATATCGTCCGGTCTTGCAACCCATTCGATGAGAACCCCGTCGAAGGGCGATTCGACGTCCATGACGGCCTTATCGGTCTCCATTTGGTAGATCGGCTCATCGCGTTTAATGGATTCACCGGGCTGTTTGAGCACTCCAACGAGGCGGGCTTCCTGAAGCCCCTCTCCGAGTTGCGGAATTCGTACTGAAATGACTGCCATATCGGTTCTCAGGGGAGTTTAGCCCATCACAAATAGCGAAGGGTGCTTAGGTTCATGAGAAACCTAGCAGCACCCTTTTGCTATTCGTAACGGCCTACTTGGGCTTCTTTGTCGCCTTCTTCGTGGTGGCCTTTGTGGTGACCTTTGCCACTTTCTTGGTTGTCGCCTTGGTGGTGACCTTGGCCTTTGTCGCCTTCTTCATATGGGCTTTCCCGGACATCTTTGACGTCATCTTGCCCTTCATTTTGCCTTGTGCATCAGCAGTGGCAATCAGGGCGAACGGCAGCGCTAACGCGAGCGCAATCGAAATAATCTTTTTCATAATGAATTCCCTCCCTCATTCAGGCGGATCACAACCCCATTGAGTGAACACGCCTTAGCGAGACATCATACTATCACTTACTGCCCAGGGTCCACCATTCTGGCCGCCTAAGCGGAAACGAAGCGCTCGCATTCTACGATTAGCTCGGCGAATTGGCGCTCCAGTCGATCGAGATGCCGATAGGATTGGCTTAATTCGGCAAGCGACTCGACCTCTTGACAGAGATCGCCGAACAGGTTTGCCCCAATCGATCGACTGCTGCCACGAAGGGTATGGGAAAGACGAACGACAGAAGGATAGGATTGGGTGCGGATCGCCTCTACCAGGCTTGCCATTAAT
>Ga0206860_10236_pt1 | contig 11315 bp, 14 predicted proteins | sample Alteio_BWOrgCont_44_FD_152624 | JGI IMG/M metagenome (GOLD analysis project Ga0206860, IMG submission 152624) | Enriched cells from forest soil in Barre Woods Harvard Forest LTER site, Petersham, Massachusetts, United States -... | ecosystem: Environmental > Terrestrial > Soil > Temperate forest >...
TTACAGCTCGGGCCGGTCTGGGTACGACACCGAAGGAGGTGGCGTAAATGGGCATATTAGTGCCGCTCACTTCTGGCACGAGCGAGGTCAGCGACTCCGCGCTCGACGCATATCTGTCGGAGTTGGACCATCGGATAAACACACCCAACGAGGTCAACGATTCAGTGCTCGACGTAGATTTGGCGGAGTTGGACTATCAGATAAACGCAGGCGCCGCAAGGGTGAATGACCTCTCCGATTCCGCCGACGCACGGGTCACTGTGCCAACTAGCGTCGCAAGTAAGCCGAGGCGCACAACTGTGGCTAAGGCCGAGCCAAAGCCGGAAACGCATCCTCCGACGAAAGCTCTGGAAAGGATAGTACGGCCAGTCGCGCAGCCAGACACCTACTCAGCGTCGCCTGAAGATCATGCGGGCAGCTACCTTTTCTTACCTCAACAATTATTTGATTACATCGAAGGAGTCGGCATCCCGGACTATGTCGTCTCTGGCTTGATTCCCGCCCAGTCGATCACGGTGGCGTGCGGACGCTCAGGCGATGGTAAGAGCCCCTGGTTCTACCAGCTTGCGGCGTGCGTTGCCGCGGGCATTCCGTTTCTTGGGCGGCCGACTACGCAGGGCGGGGTTATGATTTTCGACGGCGAGAATCCGCTGCAGGCTGGGGGCTCTCTGATAGAGCAACTGCTTACAGGACTCGGCCTGAGTGATTATCAGAATTTGCCGTTCTGGTACTGGAACATCAACAACCTGAGTCCCGACTATGGCTCAAAGGGCCACACGTTTGTGGATATGATCCGGCAGGTAAACCCGTCGCTGGTAATCCTCGATCCGCTGTACGGGTTTTACACGGATATCGAAGCGGGCTCAAAGGACGCTACAAAAGCTTTTCAGGCCATGAGGAAGCTTATGGCGGTCGTCGGCTGCGCAATCATTGGCATCTGCCATCTCCGAAAGGAACCGGGCAAGCAGGAGGACAAGACGCCGCCACTGGAAAAAACAGACTTAGCGCGATGGTTGCAGCAGTTGCGCGGGAGCGGCGCATTAATCAATGGGAGTGACGTAAGGCTTGGGTTTGATAAACCGATATCCAAGACCGGAGCCGCGCTGATAACGCGGGGGATTGCGCGATTGGCCGGGGAGATTCCAACTATCTACTCTGACCGCAAATACGATACGGACGGTAATCCGTTGTGTTATGAGTTGGGCGCGGGGCCGGAGCCGTTCACAACCGACGCCGAACGCCTGACTTATGAGGCTCTACCCGATCCGCCGGAGACGTTCCGCTATATGGATATCGCAGCGTGTTATGGCGGCGTCAGCGAGTCCAACGTCAATGCGTTCATCGGTCGGATGATACAAGCCGGGCTGCTAATCAAACTTCCGAAGACGGTGCAATGCAAACGCCCAGGCTATACGAAAGGGACGCGTACGAAGCCAAAGCAGGAAGTGTTCCAGCAGGAGGAAGCGTAGACTGCGCGGCGGGAGAGGGAGGAATCCGCGGAGTAATGTTAAAAGGGTGGGATACATATTGTATTTTCAGCGGTTTGCAGCGGGGGAAGTTGCTCCGTAGAGCCGCGGAGTAATAAGGGGCACACATGGAGCTACGGAGTAACCGGCGTGCACGAGCGGAGCCCGAATTACTCCATTACTCCAAATTACTCCACCGGGAAACATGTTCACTCCAAGGATACGGTGGAGGGAATAAGTGGATAATAATATTATACTTACATGCTGTGTCTGCCCGTTACTCCATGGGAAGCGCCTGCCAGCAGATCCTGTCGGAACGGCGTATTTGAGGTAATACCTTACTAGCCAAGAGGCAACTTTGGGTAACGGCGAACGAACAGCGCAAGCCGCCGAACGCTCAACCGACACTGACTCTGGTCGTCTGTGACATCGCCTCTGAGCCGCAAACCTCCACGAACCGGGAAGCAACGTCCGCCCTCGTAACTGAATCAAGGTGTCACGGTATCAAAGTTCATCAATCTTTGGATTAAATCGGCCCACAACTACGGTGTATTAGGCCGTCAGTGTGACGCAACTGCAACGTGCCAGCGATCAACCAGTGCGACTCGCCTGCCTCTCCTGTACCAGCGGGCCTGCTCCCGTCGGTTGTAAGCTAACGTAACTATCCTGTAAATCGCGCAGAGGCATTTGTAAGAGTCAGAAAGGCAGTCAGGAACCGACGAATTCGCGCCGAAGACAAGTTATAATAGTTATAAGCTTGTACCCTATGACTTAGAGTGGGGCTTTCGGGGGTGAGTATTATGTACGGTCTGTATTCCAAGAGATTGCACAGCAACAGTGAAGGTGGATTGGCCGAAGTTATCGCCCAATACGAGGCCGCTGGATGGAATTGTTGCGGCGATTCGTACAATGTTGAACCTGACGATAGCCAGCAGAATCAGTATGGCGATACTCCGCGGATTGGTCATTTTCAGCGCGTCATCAGGACGGTATAGCTGCTCCTCGGTCTCATGTACGCCTTGTAAGCCAGAGGAGCGCTCAAAGATAATGTCATCGGCACGGATAAATCTGAACCCGCGTCCCTTCGCCCGGTCGGCTACCGGCGAGATCGGGACGATCGGATTACCCTTGGTGTATTGCGTCGGATGCTGGCGACCGCTGCATCGCGAACTTGTCAGCCGGGTGGCGTCGGCCGTCGCCCAGGGCAAAATGAACCAGGACACGGTTCGCTGTTTTCGCTCGGATTGTAGGGTACTGGGCGGCGTCGATCTCGATTTTCTGCTCGCGATGGCGGAGATAATCGAGGCGCAAAATCCGGCGCGTCACGCTCTCGGTCGTGGCAGGCCGGTCAAGCTGAAGCGGTGCGCCGCCTGCAAGGAGTGGGGAACCTCCCGATGGCACTGGTGCCATACTCGCGGTGGCAGGAAATGCGGCGCGACCGGCGCAAGAATTCCGGCGCGCTGACGCAATCTGCCCGGCCCGCTGGGTACGTTGGTTCGCCCCTTGCCAAGTCCTTTTCGGGGTGCCTGCATTCAGATCCGCCGTTCGACTCGCAGTTTTCACTTTAGACGCCGCGGGGGGCTTCAGACATCCTCCACCAAGTCCCGGATCTTCACTTTTAGCGTGTCGGCCACCGTCTTCAGCGTCTTCAGCGTCATATTCATCTCACCGCGTTCAATCGCGCCAACCTGCGCCCGATGGATGCCGCTGATATCGGCGAACTGATCCTGACTCCATTTCCTCTGCAATCGTAGTTTTCTGATTTTGGTGCCGACTGCCCGCTGAACATCTTGCACTACTTGCAGTTTGCGAGTAGTCTGTTTATAAACATACCATCTCTGAATAGGCTATTTATAAATAGAGTTCCAAATGGCCGTTGGATACGTTTACATTCTCGCGAACAGTTCGATGCCTGGGCTCGTCAAGGTTGGAAAAACCACGCGCAGGCCCTCCGAGCGCGCAGACGAACTTTCGGGCGTTACAGGCGTCGCTACGCCTTTTATTGTCGTGTATGAGGAGTACTTTGAGGACTGCGATGCTGTCGAAGCGCACGTTCACACTGCGTTGGCGGTGAAAGGGCTGAGATTGTCGGATAACCGGGAATTTTTCCGGGCGGCAGTCTCCGATGTTGTGAGGACGATTACTTCGCTAAAAGCAGCGGAAATCCGCGAAACCACAAATGAACTCAGCGGACTCCTGACCCCAGATAGTTCCGACGTTGAGGACTTTCAACTCGACGAACATCAGACTCGCACTCATAGACCCTGGGACGATCTGATGGGTGAGGCCGACAAACATTATTACGGTTGGGATGGTTATATCCAAGATTACGCCGAAGCCTTTAAGTTATACCGCGACGCGGCCAGACTTGGCAGTCCCAAAGCCTATGAGCGTCTAGGGAGAATGTATCACTATGGAAATGGTTTGCGACAGGACCGCCCGATTGCACTGGACTGTTACAAAGAGGGAGCCAAGAAGGGCAATCATTTTTGCTATGCGAGCATGGCTCAACTTTTTGTCGACATAGGCCACATGGAGAATGCGCGCAAGGCTCTCTCCAGATTCATTTCAGGCGGCGAGGCCGATTCATGGAGTACGTGTGCTTATGAGGACCATATTGTCCGTATGAAATGGATTTTGGCGCCACCTATCCACGAGTTGAGTACCGATAATGAATTGTTGTCTATAGCGCGCGCCTATTTTCCGCAACTACGACTCGTACTTCAAGCAGACTTGGGGCCGGGTGGCGCGGCAACCAAGCATCCTGCAATCAAGGCACCGCTGACTGCATTGCTCAAACGCATCGAATCTGAAATGCGGTGACTGCCTCCTCGATTGATCCGCTTCGAAAGTAACCTTCGACGCAGTCAGCCCACAAATCGTGCTTTGGCCCGTCCACCATCGATAACCACACTTGCAACAAAAGAACTGGTGAGGGGCGCGTACTTTTGCCAAAGCCCAGTCGCATCCCGGTAGTTGGAATCACCCCCCGCGGGGGTGACCCAGGCTTCTAAAGAGACGCGCCCCCCAGCGTCGCTTATGGACGCGCCCCTCACTGGCGGCTTAGATTCTCACCCCACTCATAACTATGAAGCCGCGATCCTCGGGATACGATTCGCCGGAAGTCGTTTCTACGCCGAAATGTTGGGTAATACAGTTTTGAAAAAGTCAAGCGCTTTTCTTACTCTTTTTCGATGGCGTGGTTTTGGCCTCCGCTGCCAGGCGTTTCTCTGTTCGCTTCTTCGCGGCCGCATCGGATGCTTTCTTCGCGCGCGCTGATCGTTCTTCAGGAGTCATGGTGTCAAGACTCCGCTTCCCACCCCGTGAGCCAAGCTGTGCCATGACCTGTCGGACCAAATCTCGCGGGACTCGCTTACCCATGTGCCCCATTATACGGACCTCAGCCCTTTAGGTACGTCGTTTGCGCTGCGGGTATTGACTACCTAAGCCGCTTAGGTGTAAGATGGCTCTGTTCTTGCGTTCGATTATTGATTGGAATCGAACGGATGACAAAAGAGGAGACCGCGACGGACGGCAATCCGGCACGGTCTCTGAACACCAAAGCTTCGAGGAGCTTCAATGTCTACACAAGAGAATACCGCCACGTATAAACCGGACGGCTCCATCTACGCGCGAGTCACGTCCGCAATCGTCAACGCAATCGAGCAGGGCGCCGGAGATTACCGCATGCCCTGGACAGTCCGCCAAGACAAAGGCTTCAGCCCGCTGAGCGTCGGAACAGCGCGCCCATATAAAGGAATCAACGTTTTAGCCTTGTGGGCACAGGCTCAAACGAAGGGCTACAACAGCGCGTTGTGGGGGACCTACCAGCAGTGGCTCGACTTGGGCGCGCAAGTCCGCAAAGGAGAACGCGGGTCACCCGTCGCCTATTGGGGGACCATCGAGCGAAAGCGGAACGAAGATTCCGATGACACGGATGGAAGCTCCTCGCGCAGACTCTTCGCTAAGGGATACACGGTCTTTAACGCAGACCAGGTTGACGGTCTGAAGATGCCCAAACGGTTTGACCCGAAGCTGAGCCATAACGAACGAATAGCGCGGGCTGATCGTTTCTTCGCACCACTCGCTGAGGTGAGGGACGGCGGCAACCGTGCGTATTATCGGCCGGATACGCCAGAGGCCGTTTACATGCCCGGCTTCGATCAGTTCCCGGAAGTGGAGCAGTACTACAGCGTGCTGAGTCACGAAACCGGGCACTACACCTCGCATCCTTCCCGCTGTGACCGTCAGCTTGGAAAACGGTTCGGGGACGACGCATACTCAGCCGAAGAATTAATCGCGGAACTCTCCAGCGCGTATTTAATGGCGCACCTGGAATTGGAGTTAACCCCTCGCTTGGACCATGCTGCTTACCTCCGTTCATGGTTAAAAGTCCTTAAGGCTGACTCGCGCGCCATATTCACCGCGGCTAGTCTGGCCCAGCGGGCTTGTGATTGGCTTATAGCGCGGTCTGGGGAATCAGCCATGGTCGCGGAGGTGGCGGCATGACAGGGCGCTATCTGATCTACACTCCCGTCGAGAGTGTACGGGACGAAAAACGCTTTGATGCCGCGTGGCGGCGGTTTGCGGAGACCTGCCGGTCACTTTATCGGGATGGTCTCATCTACAATGTCCAGTTCAACCTGACTGAGGCCATACCGCATGTGCTTATTACTGCCAGCGGTAAGGCCGTACCCCGCAAGCAACCGGCAGCGCGTCGCTTTCAGTTGTCTCAGCCGATATCCCGTAAGCGTTGCCGGGAACGGGTCGACGAGGCGCGCTGGTTTTTGCCGGAGTTCCGGGAACGTCGGAAGGATGGCACTCTGTACTGGGGTCGCCATCGAGACCGTTACCGGGAACTGTCCGAACTGGCTGAAGAACATGTCCGCGCCGATTTTGAATTCTGGCGCGAACTGGAACTGCTCAGTGGGCAACGGGAGCACTTCAAGCCTGGCCGGACCGACGAAACCGCAAATCTTGACGATCAGGTGGCGGCATGATGCCGGGCACGGAAGTCATCGGCCCGGTATCGGATCAGGGGGCGGACTTAGTTCCGTCCTCTTCCCTGGATCAGGTCCGGGCGTTCATCAGGGCATCTAAGGCCGAGAATACGCTACGAGGCTACAGAAGCGATTGGCGGGCCTTCTGCTCGTGGTGCGAGCCGAACGGGGTGGCGCCGCTGCCAGCGTCCCCTGAAACTGCCGCAGTCTATATATCTGAATGCGCCGGGCGGCTGAAGGTCGGCAGTATCCAGCGACGGCTGAACGCGATTACCGAGGCGCATCGAGCCGCGGGCGTGGAGCCGCCGACGCACAACGCGATTGTCAGGAACACCATGAAAGGAATCCGGCGCACCAGGGGTACCGCCCCTACTCAGAAGGCCCCTACACTGATCGAGGACATACGGAGCATGGTCGACAGCACGGATGCGGGTCTTATTGGGCTACGGGACCGCGGACTGATTCTTTTGGGGTTCGCCGGGGCATTTCGGCGGTCGGAATTGGTTGGGCTGAGTGTTGACGACTGCGTGTTCGGCAAGGACGGGCTCACGATCACGCTTCGCAAGTCGAAAACGGATCAGACCGGCGAGGGTCGCAAGATTGGGATACCATACGGGGCCAATCCTGACACTTGCCCAGTGCGCAATGTGCAGACGTGGATCGAGCAGGCATCCATAATCACCGGCCCTTTGTTTCGCGCCGTGAACCGCCACCACAGGGTGCAAAATCGCGGGCTGTCCGGCAACGACGTGGCGCGCATTGTGAAGAAACTGGCGAAACGGGGCGGGTTGGACGCCGCGAAGTACGCGGGCCATTCGCTACGGGCCGGGCACGCCACCGCTGCGACTATCGCTGGGGCTTCGGAGCGGAGCATCATGAATCAGACGGGGCACCGGTCCGTTCAAATGGTGCGCCGTTATATCCGGGATAGTTCGCTTTTCAGGGACAACTCCGCGGCAAAGTTGGGCCTATGAGCTGCGCAACCCAAGTCCCCAGACCGCGTCCAAGTCGTGATGTCAAAAGTGGATTCGAGGCCACACCGTTATGCGGCAAGCAGGCAATTGCTGAAGAAATCCGGCAGAGTTGGGCGGAAACACTGGAGCGCATTATCCAAACCGGCGAGCGGCTGAGCGAGGGCAGATTCCAGCGGGCCGATTACGAGCGATTCATACTGCCGTTCTCTTATAGTTGGGGCCGAAAGCTCATCCGGATTGCGAAATCACCGAGGATCTTGAATCCAACCAACCGTCCGGTATTGCCGGATAAAGCTAACGTCTTACATCAGATTACGTTGCTGACTGACAGGCTGTTCCAATTGGGCGTCGGGGAGGGCGTGATCAACCGGAAGTGTTTGGTTGTGGACATCAAGCACTTTCGGCAGAGTTTCGTCGAGCCTGGGCAATGCAGACGGCGCCGCATGACCGTCGTATTCGATTGCAATCCGGACCGGGATCAAAGCGCAATAGAAACGCTCGATCATTTTGTGATGGCAGTTCAAGAACTGGCGCAAACGCGATTCCCAGCGGTCAATGTACGACCGCCCCGGCGGGTGAAAGAACTCTTGGAGTCGTGACATTATGGCCCCACATGCCTGTTCTGCCATGACGGTCGCCACCGCCGTCACGGTCGGACTGAGCGTTTGTCTCTAAACGCATTCCGGGATCGTCCATTCGCGCAACTGGTAACCATCCCAAGACGCCCGTGGGCGGAGCTATCGTACGGCTCTATTTACAAGACATACTGAGGAACTCGTAGTTGTGGTTCGCGGACTCCCGTGACGCCGTGCCGTGGCTCCGGATAGAATGAACCCACGGTGGAAGACCCGACTCCATGGCGGTATATCAATTTTCTGACGGGCCAATATCCATCTATCGCCTCAATCTGGCTCTTGGGGTCTCGGGCAAACGACTGTGGGAAGCATGAGTCTGACTGGGATCTTCTGGTTTTTGCCGACGGGGCTTCTTTCGCTGCCATGCAGAGTGATCCTGATGTCCATGCAACGGAAATCGACCTCATGGTTGTGATTGATGGCGATCGTTTCGAGCAACCTTGGGTCGATGACGGATATAAGACCGCTAAATTCGGATTCCTCAGCAACGGCTGGCGCTGGAACCCAGTCTCGGAAACAGAAGCCACATACTTCAGTACGCGCCACCAGCAGGTTCTTCGAGCCACGAGGTTATGGTCTCGTGAGTAGAACATCCAGCGCTTTCATCAGCTTGTCCACCATGGCCGCCGAACCCGCTCACCCCGCCGCACAGCTTTCACGGGTTTTTGCTGACGCCAGCCACTTTTGCCAGCGCCCGAATTGACACCTGGCGAGCCCGCGTCTGTAGTACCGGGTCCGCAACCTGCCGGGCCGTTTCGTTTTCGGTGCACGCCAGAACTTCGGGATCGAGCAGGCCGATGTCCACTCGGAAGCGGAACCTAACCGAAGACATTGTGGCCCGATATCGCTGGCCCCCGGAGGCAAAAGTCGCTGGCTCCGATGGGAGTCCATGCACCGAGCGGACGCGTGGGCTGCTTCGGCGCAGATTGATTGTGGCTGATCACCACTGCAAGATCGGCAAGGAGAGAGGTCCTGCGTTGGAAGCCGGGCGAGGGCAGGCGTTTGCCGGGCCGCCCGGGGCGATCAACACTCCGGCGCGACTCGGCTCCGCGATTTACGTCGCGGGGCTGGTGGTGGAGATTGCGCAGCGCTTTAAACGACGTGACGTGCGAAGGAAATAATCGACGCTGCGCCGCTCAGAAATGTGCTCTGGGTAGCGTGGACATTCGGGGCGGGAAGCGGTGTCGGGGAAAGTGGAGTAGCGGAGACAATTGGAGCAGCGCACCGACGCGGATTTCTTCTGTTGCTCAAAGGGTCCTTTGCGCAACATTCAAAGCCGAATATCGTCAGGGCACGCAATCCAGATATAATGCGCTGGTTATGAAAGACTCACCGAAACTGGATCTGGGGGTGGAATATTATGACCGGTTCGATGAGGCTTTGGCCAGCAGATATGAAGGAAGAACCTTTAAGGATGGGTTTGCCGAGATAGAAAAGCGTTTTGCCAAATTACGACGGGAAGATGGCCGCAGGCTTCAAGTCGAGGACGTCTTGGAACTTTTTTCGCACGACCTTCCTTATTTCGAGGACTGGACGAAGCCGGATCGAAAAGAACTTGAGATCGCGATGCAAGGCAGAGACGGAACGACCGTTCCCGAACTTATTTACCAGTTGAAAAGTGCTGGTGAAAAGCAGGAAGTCGAGTTAATTACCCAAATCAGGCACGGATTCAGAGAACTTAGTTTAATGGCACTTGTTTTACATCATGTTTTCCCCAGACGCTACGCTATGTGCAGCCACCATCTCGCCAGCTTGCTCTACATCGCAAATGCCGAAACGGTACCGAAGTTTTACGTCGAGTACTGCCGAGAGCTAAAGCTCTGGGGTGAAAAAGCTTCCCGCCGCCGCCTCTCTGCCGTGGAAACGGAGTTCGCTCTGTGGACTTGGTACAGGTTCTCGAATTACGGCCGGGACGAAGAGAAGAGAAAGCATCGTAATCGCTTGTTTAGGGACCCTTGGGTCGCTGACAGACGAGCCTTCAGAGTCGCGGAATCGCTAAAAGGCAGAAGCCGAATTGATCTTGCCAGGTCGTATGTTCCTATAGATGCAAATGTCGCAGCGGCGATAGCGTACATAGAATTGGAGCGTACAATCCGCCAGATTCTTCACAGAGACGACGTTCACGAGATGAAGGACGACGATTTCCGAGCACTGGTAAAGGAGCTGCCGATGAGTGCCTTGCCGAGCGGTCGCCAAGAGCTTCTTGACCTCTGGAAGGGTAATAGTAAAGGGCGGAGTAAAGGGCGGAACGCGGTTATTCATGGAACGGCGACACTCAACCCCGCCGACGCCGTGGAGATCATTCGGGGCGTTTCAGACTTCATCGACCGCCAGCAAAAATAACGTGGGTCTCTCTCGTGAGGCACCTGAGCACGGAGCCGCCCATACTCCATAACCCAACCGTCGCAAACTGAGGTCCTTTTGCGTAACGCACGGCAAGCGTGGCGAGTGTTTCCGTTGGCGGATACTTGAAAGGATACTGAAAGGAGGGATTATATGGCGGTGTACGTTGTTCTCAGGCACCCAGACGCAGAGCAACTTTGGGCCAACGCTTGGATGGTAGGAACCTGTTTCATCGAAGCAATTACCACCGACGCAACGGTTGCAGGTCAGTGCGAGGATGCTCAACGCCACGGCGAATACGTCTATGTGCACCGTCTCTTGTGCGGTAAAGACAAGGCCAGCGTGGTTTCAAAGGCAAGGGTTCGCGAGGTCCAGAAGATTGATAAGACGTTCTATTTAGTGTCGTTCAAGGACCAGTTGGAGGTTGGGCGCGAGCCGTTACGGCCTGCTGAGCAAGGGGACCGCTCGTATTTAGGGCCGCCGGTTGATGGTTGAAAAATGAGTTCCATATATGGGTGAATTTCGCCCTACCCGGCCTCCGGCCAGTTTTTGTATGCTTAACAAGATCATGTCCCGCGAGAGCAATCCAGAGGCGCAGCGAGTAAGGGCAATTCTCGCAGACGCGAAGCGTTTGGCTGTCGAGTACTACCAACTCACAGGAATACCGCTTGGTGTGACCGGAGAGGTTGCCGAATAAGGTGCGGGTGAAACTCTCGGTTTAATACTCGCACCGCCGCGCCGACCCGCGCGGACGAGTACCCCGTTACTGAAGGCAGAAAGCGTGGTGAGCGTCTGGCGCTGGTTGTTCCAGAAACGACGGCTAGCGCGAGAACGGTGACTGCGCCACTCAGATAGTGCGCTGCGCGGGCAACACTCCAGCTCATTTCGCGGTTCATT
>Ga0206860_10237_pt1 | contig 11313 bp, 10 predicted proteins | sample Alteio_BWOrgCont_44_FD_152624 | JGI IMG/M metagenome (GOLD analysis project Ga0206860, IMG submission 152624) | Enriched cells from forest soil in Barre Woods Harvard Forest LTER site, Petersham, Massachusetts, United States -... | ecosystem: Environmental > Terrestrial > Soil > Temperate forest >...
GTTCAATTGCTCGGCCACGCTCTCGGTGCTCTTGCGGCTGTGACAATAAATGATCCCGCTGTCGCGCGGCCGCGAACGCAGGAAGGACAGCACCTGGGCGGAAGGTTTGGCCTTGGCGATGACGCGGTAGGTCAGGTTCGGCCGGTTGAAACTGGCCACGAACTGTTCCGGCTCGCGCAGTTGCAATAGTTTGACAATGTCCTCGCGCACACGCGTCGTCGCGGTGGCGGTCAGGGCCATCATCGGCGTATTGGGAAATTTTTCGCGCAACTGCGCCAGTTGCCGGTACTCCGGCCGGAAATCATGGCCCCACTCGCTGATGCAATGCGCTTCGTCCACCGCGATCAAGTTCACGTTCCAATTTTGCAAATCCTCCAAAACCCCGGAGAGCACCAGCCGTTCGGGCGCGGCGTAGAGCAGGCGATATTCGTGCTGATGCAATCCGCGCAGCCGTCGGCGCGATTCAACGGCCCCCAGGGAGGAATTGAGAAAGGTGGCTGCAATCCCGCCCGCCTGCAACGCGTCCACCTGGTCCTTCATCAGCGCGATGAGCGGCGAAACAACCACGGTCAAGCCCGGCCGCATCAGCGCCGGCAATTGGAAACAAAGTGATTTGCCGCCGCCGGTGGGCAGGAGCGCAAAGACATCGCGCCCTTCCATGGTGGCGCGGATAATTTCGCGTTGCAGCGGACGAAACGAAGCAAACCCAAAGAACCGTTTCAGTAATCCAAGCCACGAATCTTCGTCGAAATTCATCCCTGTTGAGTAGAACGAAATTCACAAAACAACGCGAGCCTTGATTTCCACCGTTATCTGCACAACTAATAGTGGTCAAAAGCTCCTCCACCCACCGCCGATAGTGGCTCCAACGATTTTGATAAGATGAATTCGCTTAATAATATAAAGTAGCCGAAATTGTGGAATGTTGGAATCAATTGTTAGACATTTTCTGGCATTTTGCATTGCGTTTTTTTGGTGGCAACCGGTTAAGTACGCAACAATTCATTCCGATGTAAGTGTGTCTATTGGAAAGTAATGAGACACCAGAAAAAAGTCTCTCAACTTAACAACCGCGGCGAGCCGCAGAAAAACAATAAGATGAACAGCAAAATTGAGCAATCACCGCGGCTCTCGGAAGAGCACTCGACCAAAACGAGCAAGACCGGCAGAGCCTGCACCGAGACCATTCTGGTGGTGGAAGATGAACCGGATTTACGCGAGTTGGTCGTCCAAGTCCTGCAAGGGCGCGGTTACACCGTGCTGGAGGCGGCCTCGGGCAAGCAGGCCCTGGAACAATGGGACCAACGCAATCACGATATTGATCTGTTGTTGACTGACATGGTCATGCCCGACGGCATGACCGGATGCCAATTGGCCGAACGACTCAGGACCGATGCCCCAAACCTGCGGGTCATATACACCAGCGGACACACCGCCGGGGTTCCAGGGACCCAACTGGCCCATGTGGAAGATCATCAATTTCTCGCCAAACCCTACCGGCCTTCGAAACTCGTGGAATTCGTCCGCACCTGTCTGGACAGACCCACTTCCCCAGTCAATTAGGCTGATGCCTATTTGGCGGCCTGAGCGCCCACACTGGCCGGACTTCCGATCAGCGCCCGGGCTTCGCGCAAGAGCACATCGTCAACAATCCAGTCGTTCCACCAGCCGCCGATTTCTCCCTTGTCGTTCTTGGGCGTTTGGGTGGTGATGAGGCCAGCCGCTTTGTCCACCGCCGCCAGGGCCTGATCGGGTTGCTTGAGCTGGTATTCAGCCATGCCCAGAACAAGATTGGCGCCAATGTTCACATACGAATTGTCCCCGCCCAAAGCCAGTTCCGCGTGTTCCTTTGCGGCGTCGAGGTGCCCCTGGCGATACTCCGCCAGACAATCCGCGAACTGATACCAGCGATTATCCTTCTCTTTGCTGATGGCGAAAGCCGTCAGTTTTGCAGCAACGGCCAGGTTTGCTCCGGGATTGGCCAGGAGCAGACACGACTTGCCCGTGCGTTCGGCGATGGTCGCATCGCTGGTGTTGCCATAGCGGGCCAGCATTTTGGCGCAGAAGCTTTGGTAGGCGGCCGCATCACCGCATTCCGCATCCAACACTGCCAGCCTGAAATAATTCCAGTGGTCGTCGGGCTGCAGTTCGACCAGCTTCGCATAGTCCGCCGCGGCCTCTTTCCAGAGACAATGCGTGGCGCAAAAACTGCCATGGCCGCCCAGAACCCCGATGAGCTCCTGTGGCTTGATTAAAGGGGAAGTCAGCAACGAGGCATAGAGCTTGTCCGCTTCATCGATTTTGTGTTCATCATACAAGACTTTCAACAAATTCTCCGCCGTGTCGCCCCATCTGACAGCGTTGGTCTCCCAAAGCTTCTGTTCCAAAGCCAGCTCCTCACGCCAGGTTGCTTCCGCCTCGGCCAGCTTGCCTTCGTTCTTGAAATATGTTGCTTGCCGGTTGAGAACGTCGGGTTTGTCCGTGCCTTTTTTGTAACTCTCCGCTGATTTCTGATAACCCTGCTTCTCATCGCCCCCGGCGAGGCTTGCGGCCTGCTCTTCCAATGTCACAGCCCGGTCCTGCTTGCCTTCCATGAAAAGAACGCAAGCCAGGGTGTTCAGGATGTTGGCTTGCTTGCTTTTGGATGCGTCCACCGCGCGCGTGGCGATTTTTTCGGCCAGCGCCAAATCACGCTGTTCAATCGTCACGTCGCTGACCATATCCCAGGCCATACCATTCTGTAAGTTGGCATTGTCCGGGTGTGCGTCGCTTATCTGTTCGGCTGTTTTGTAGGCCGCCTTGTAGTCCTTTTTGGCGAGCAGGATGCGGAAGCGTTGCTGGTCCACCCCCAACTGGCTATCCGGCGACAGCTTCACATATTCATCGAGCTTGGCCAGGGCCTCGTCCCACTTCTTATTCTGGCGGGCGGTGACGAAATCGTGTTCAATAGTGTTCAGGCGCGCCTCGTTCTTGACCCGCTCGGAGTATTCGGCCGCGGCTTTTTGCATGTCGTACTTTCCCGCCAATACTTGTTCAATGACCTCGTCTTTCAACGACATGGGATGGCCGATCCAGGCGATCCGTCCGTCTTTGCCTATCAGGAACGCAGTCGGAATGCCATGCTGGCCGGCGGCTGCCATCCAAGTCTCGGCCATGACACCCTTGGTGTCGGTTTTCTTGTCGTCCAGGGCGACGCGGTAGGTCATGTTCGTGCCCATCGTTTTGACAAACGGCGCGACCCCATCATCGTTTCGTTCCCAGCAATCCTGGCCGATGACGACCAAGCCCTTGTCCTTGAATTTGACGTAGTGTTCATTCAGGTGCGGAATGGAGGCCCGGCAAGGCCCGCACCACGTCGCCCAAAACTCAACAACGTAGGCCTTGTCGTGATCGAATGCTTTAACCGGGTCGCCTTGCACATATTGGCCATTTTGAAGTTTGGGAGCGGGGTCGCCCACTTTAAGAGTCGGAGTATCGGCGAACGCGGCAATGCCGGCGGCCAGCGCCAGCAATACGATGCAAAAATGAATTTGTGTTTTCATAATTTTATTTCGTTACAGACGGTTAAGTTTCAGGTCCGGCTTGCGCGACAATTCGCCTGCCACTTACTCATGCGTAATTTCCGGGCAAAACACGCAAAAAACTTCACCTTTTCGCCTTTTGCGCAACTTCCTTGTGCCGAAAGCAAGTCACCAGATGATCGTTCACCATCCCCGTCGCCTGCATGTGCGCGTAGCAGATCGTTGACCCCACGAAGGTGAAGCCGCGCTGTTTTAAATCCTTGCTCATCGCGTCGCTCTCCCGCGTGCGCGCGGGCACTTCCTTCATGCTGCGATGGGTGTTAAGGATCGGGCGACCTTCGACAAACCGCCATATATAACGGTCGAAGCTGCCGAATTCCTCCTGCACAGTCAGAAAGGCCCGCGCGTTCCGCACCGCCGCCGCAATCTTCAGCCGGTTGCGGATGATGCCCGGATTGGCCAGCAAGGCGGCCATTTTGGCGGCATTGTAACGCGCCACTTTTTGCGGGTCGAAATGGTCGAACGCCTTCCGGTAATTTTCGCGCTTCTTCAAGATGATGTGCCAGCTCAACCCCGCCTGCGCGCCTTCCAGGATCAAAAATTCAAACAGTGTCCGGTCGTCATGCACCGGCACGCCCCATTCCGTATCGTGATAGGCGATATAAAGATCGTCCACCGGCCAGGGACAGCGTGTGGTGACAGCCTTCATATTTTTGCATTTTGATTAGCCGCGAAAAAGCGCAAAAGACGCAAGAAAAAAGAGTAACAAGCTGATTACACCGCGAAGCGGCTGGCTATCATCAGGCTGGCTCAAGGCATACTTGCGGATTTCAAACTTTGACGCGTCAAAGTTCATCAACAGACCATGTTCGATGCGCGACGCGCGCAAGTAGCCAAGCACTTGGGCCGTATGCTCGTCAGCCAGAGTTTTGGCCGCCTTTAATTCCACGATAAGGCGATTGTCCACCAGCATGTCGGCATAGTACTCACCAATCAATGTACCGTCCTCGTCGTAAACATTGAGCGGATGCTGCTGTTTTACATCCAGCCCGCTTTTTCGCAAGCGATGCACCAGCGCGTTTTCATATACTTTCTCCATATGTCCGCTCTTGTGGTAGCAATGGATGGCAAAAGCAGTGTTACGCACCTCATCTGACAGTTCCATGATGTCTTTCATTGTGTTGCCTTATTTGGTTGGCAGCAAAGAAAGTGCAAAAAAACAGAAGGCCGAATATCCTATTTTGCGTCTTTTGCGCTTTTTCGCGGCTATTTTTTATTCAGTCTAGCGGCGTTCTCACTAGGCGGCGCGCACGGCGGCGATGAAATCCCGCATCTTTTTCGGGTCCTTTTTTCCGGGAGATTGTTCCACGCCGCTGGAAACATCCACGGCAAACGGCCGCACTGTCCGCACCGCGTCCGCCACGTTTTCCGGCGTCAAACCGCCGGCCAGAAAAATCGGCTTGCCGAACTGGCCCGCTTCCACCGCCAGTTCCCAATTAAAGGTCTCCCCCGTCCCGCCCGCTTTTCCAGCCACATAACTGTCCAGCAGAAAAGCGTCCGTCTGGTAATTCGGGATCTCGCGCAGCGATTCAGCGTCCCGGATGCGAAACGCCTTCATCGTCATCATGCCAAATTGCCGGCAAAACTCCGGCGTTTCCCGGCCATGAAATTGCAACAGGTTCAAGCCGCTTTGGTGCATGGCCGAAAAAACATCCTCCGGCGCCGGATCGGCAAAAACGCCGACGCGAATAATAAAGGGCGGCAATTGCCGTTCGATGGCTTGCGCCGTTTCCACCGAAATGCGGCGCGGGCTACCTTCGTAAAACATAAAACCCAGCGCATCGGCCCCGGCTTCAACCGCCGCCTCCGCGTCCGCGACGCTCGTTATCCCGCAAATTTTGACCTTTACGTCCACCCATCTATTAAACGCCTGTCCTCTGCTTTTGGCAACTCGGACACCAGCAAGTCGTCCGTCCGCCGATCTGCGCCCGACGCAGCGCCGTGCCGTCCACCGGACAATGGCCGCCGTTTTCCCAGCGATGATGAAACAGCCACGACTTCGGCAGGTCCCCGTCGTTTTTTCCGACGGTGCGGAGCGAGACGCGGCTGACGGATTGGATTTTGGCGTGCAACTTTTTGGTCTCCTCCGGCCGCAACCGGCCTGCGGGCCGTGAGGGATGGATTTTGGATTGCCAAAGAATTTCGTCCGCCATCCAGTTGCCAATGCCCGGAAAACCGCTTTGCATCAGCAGGACCGCTTTGATCGGCGCGCGCCCACGACGTGACAGGAATTGTTCCATGAACGTCCGGGTAAATTGCAGGGAAAGAATTTCGGCGGGCCGGTCGCGCCACCACGGCGGTTGAGTTTTGCCGCGATGGAACAGAACCCGTCCGAATTGCCGGGGATCGCTGAAGACCAGGCTGTGCCGGCCCTGCCGCAAGACGAAGTGATCGTGTTTGAGCGCGACCGCCGCCGCCGGTCCGATGCGCAACTCCCCGGTCATGCCCAGATGAATGCCCACCCAGCCGCCTTTGGAAAAACGGAAGAGCATTTGTTTGCCGTGCGCCTCGGAACCGAGCAAGGTCGAGCCGCGCAGCGTTTTGCGAAGGGCCGCAACGTCTGTCCCGCGAAAGATTTTTTTGGCGGCGTTCAATTGCACGGCAAGAATCTTCCGTTGCAAACCGCGCCCCCATTGCTTGCGGTAAAATTCGACTTCGGCCAGTTCGGGCATGGGGACATCTTATCCGATCCTGATCGTAATCATAATCCTAATCTTAATCTTTCCGGCTTACATACTCCCAATTATCCACAGGAATTATTTGCCCGCAGAACACGCAGAATTACAGAATTTCCGTCTCCGTTTCTGCGTCATTCTGCGTGTTCTGCGGGCAATCTGCCGGGTCGCGATTATTTCTGGTTTTCCTTCAGGAAAGTTTCGATTTCGCGATAGAAGAAATCGGGGTCGTCAAGCTGAATGAAATGGCGGGCGGTGGGAGCGAAAACGAGCTTGTGATGGGGCACAGCCGCGATTTGGGCGCTGTAGGCTTTGTGCGCTTGCGCTTTCTCCGTATCGTCGGCGGCGGCGGCATCCGACCCGATTAACAGGACGGGTGCCTGGATGGATTTAAGACCAGGCCGAAGATCGGTGGTGACAATTTCGTAAAACGCCTGGCCGACAGCTTTGGGGTCTGACTTGTCGCCGAGTGACGCAACTTTGTCCACATTGGAGGAAGCGGTGATCATCATGGCAAGGAATCGGTGATTGCTGTCGCTGAACTGCTCCGCGGTCAACCCAGCGTACATGGCGCGGTATTGTTCGGCCATGCCAACGGTGGAGTCATGTGTCGCCGCAGGGTCCATCAGCGCCGAGAAAAAAGGCACGCCATCCACGGCGATGATCGGGCCCACATCAGCCGGAGCCGTCTCCGCCACCCAAAAGGCCATCATGCCGCCAAGGCTATGGCCGATGATGACAGGATGATTGAGTTTCTGGTCGTGGATATATTTGACAATCCCGTCGCGCACCTTTTCCAGGAACGGGCCTTTGAGCGCCGGCTGGCCGGCAAAGCCCGCCAGTGTCAGGACGTGGCATTGGTAACGGCCCTTGAAATGAGCCACCGTCCCGTCCCAGACGTTGCTGCCGCTGGCCAGGCCGGGAATGAGAATCATGGGCGGACCGGCCCCAACGACCACGGCCTTGAAAGGAACGGGTTCGTCGGCCAAGAGGTTTTGCTGGAGAAAACAGCAAACCAAGGCGGCGAGGAAAAGGAAAAACGGCTTTTTCATAAAAAGGCATTGGATAACTCAATGGGATGGAAATGGCAACTCCATGCATTTCCACCGCAGGCTTTCCACTGGCGTGGAAAAGTGGATCTTGCGGGCGTTAGCGGGCGAATGAGCGTGAAAGTAGGACCGGGAAGAGGCACTCTCAAGCCCGCTCTTGACTTTGGGAGTAGTAGCGACATCCTCCGTAGCAAATGAAAAGGAAAGATTCCTATTGGCTTAGCTTGACGATGCACCACAAGAACTCGTGTCGCGTCATCTTCACCATGCCAAGGACCAAACCAGCCCATCACTGATGCTAACCGAACAACAACTACTGGCGTTGATGTCCGACCTAGAATCATTCCGGGTTGAGCGCACCACTTCCACCACCGACAGCGACAAGTTCCGAGATGCCATCTGTGCCTTCGCCAACGATATGCCTGCCAGCAAACAGCCGGGATATATCTTGGTAGGCGTGCATGACAAAACCGGTCGCGCGAACAAACTCAAAGTTACAGACAACCTTCTTCAGCAACTCACTGCCTACGGTAGCGATGGCATGATTCTTCCAGCTCCCGCGTTGGTAGTTTACAAGCACACGCTCGCGTCTGGCGATGGGGATGTTGCGGTAGTTGAGGTGCAACCTTCGCACCAACCGCCTGTCCGTTACAGGGGTCGCATATGTATCCGCAACGGCCCGCGCAAAGGTGTCGCAAACGAAACCGAAGAACGCCTCCTCATCGAGCGCCGCACGGCGGCTGTGAAGCCATTCGACACCCAACCCTGCATCGGCAGCACTCTCAACGATCTCGCGCTAGACCTGTTCCTGAATACCTACCGGGTTCAGGCCATCGCGCCAGAAGTGCTCCAAGAGAACAATCGGCCTATCGAGCAACAGCTGGCATCGTTGCGCCTCTTCGACCTCGCAAGGAATTGCCCCACCTACGCGGCCATCCTACTTTTCGCCAAAGACCCGCTCCGTTGGCTCTCGCACGCCTTCATTCAGTTCCTTAGGTTCCCCAGCACCACGATGGACGGTGACCCGGAAGCGAAGCGGTTTACAGGCGACCTGCTCACCCTCCTCCGGGAACTCGACACTTTTGTCCGCACTCTGCCTACAGCCCGACCCGTGGCCGTTTCGGCTTTGCGTGAGGAAAACATCTATGACTATCCCCCTATTGCCATTCGCGAATTGTTAATGAACGCCGTTGCGCACCGGTCTTACGAAGCGGCTTCCCCGATCCGATTCTACCAATTCGCTGACCGCATCGAGATCATCAATCCAGGCCCGCTCTATGGAGACGCAACGCCCGCCAATTTCCCACGGCAAACCAGTTACCGGAATCCCGTCGTGGCTGAGGCGCTCGCAATTTTAGGCTTCGTTAACCAGTACGGGCGAGGGGTGCTTCGCGCCCAAGAGGCCCTGAAGAAAAATGGCAGTTCTGACGCACGCTTCGAATTTGGCGACACGTTCTTTGGAGTTACCATCCCTATCCACCCATGAAAACCATCGCCTTCTTCAATAACAAAGGCGGTGTGGGCAAAACCACGCTGCTTTACCACCTTGCATGGATGTTCTCTGAACTTGGTGTGCGCACCGTGGCGCTAGATCTCGATCCGCAGTCAAACCTTACCTCCATGTTTCTTTCCGAAGACCGTCTCGGTGAACTCTGGGAAAATCCGGCTGACGGGCAAACCATTGTCGCCGCAGTTGCGCCGCTACTAGAGGAAGGCACTGGCGATGTTCGGCCACCACACTTGGAAAGGGTGGCGCGGAATCTGGCGCTTGTTCCAGGAGACCTTGGGCTTGCTCGCATGGAAGACGAACTCAGTGCCCAATGGCCTAACTGTCTCGAAGGTGTAGCCAAGGCCTTCCGAATTACGTCCGCCTTACATCGTGCCGTCATGCTTGCAGCCAAAGAGTTTAACGCAGAACTTGCATTGATTGACGTTGGACCGAACCTCGGCGCACTCAACCGTTGCGCGGTCATCGCAGCCGATCATGTGGCCGTGCCACTCGTGCCCGATCTTTTCTCTCTACAAGGTTTGCGCAATCTCGGCCCTACCTTGCGCAAATGGCGTTCTGGCTGGCAAAAGCGTTTGGAAGAGGCTCCCTCGAATTTGACCGAACTTCCAACCGATAAAGTTTCAGCCTATTTGACACGGTTGAAGGAAGATGCCTCGAATTTGACCGGACTTCCGACCGGCGCGATGAAACCAGCTGGCTACGTTGTCCTACAGCACGCGGTGCGGCAGAGTCGCCCAGTCAAAGCCTATCTGCGCTGGGCAGAACGGATTCCCGCCGAGTATCGAATGGCCATGAGACTCGCACCAGGCGGTCCCACGCTAACATTGGACACCGACCCTCACTGCCTTGCACAACTCAAACACTATCGGAGTCTTATGCCGCTGGCGATGGAAGCGGGTAAACCCATTTTCCAACTGAAGCCCGCCGATGGTGCCATAGGCGCGCATGTCGCTGCTGTGGAAGAATGTCGCAAAGACTTCCAGCGTCTCGCGCGGCGTCTCGCCAAAGCAACCGAACTCGAACTACCCACTACAAACCTCGCGTAATGTAGGCGCCCATTCCGCCCTGTCAAAAGCACGGGCATTGAGTTTTTCCAGGTCGAGATCGAGTGTTGTTGTCATGGTTCTTCCTTGAAGTCGAACATATCCCGACACCTGAGCAAATCAAAGTGCCGATTTTGAGCCGAATAGGGACTGTAGCTTTTTGACCACCAGCAACATGTTACGGGTGTGTAGCTTTTCATGTTGCCGGTTAAGTTGTTGACTATAAACACTTGTTGCCGTGTTGCCGATTTTCCGGACCTACATATCAAATGTAGAGTTGGGAGTGCAGAGTTTCTTCGCGGCAAATCAAGTTAAGGTCCAGAGTTTGATTGTCCTGCAAGCCATGCGGCCTTAGACTCCGTGACATGCTCCTGGAGCAAGCACAACGACATTATCAAGGCGAAGCCGGACGCCGTTATCAGCAACACAAGCGCGGCATTCCTGACTCCGCCCTCGCCTGGGTCGCTCGCTTGCGCGCCGAAAAGCTGGCCCCGTCCATCCGCCCCACCGATGTCGTGCTCGAATACGGGGTTGGCCTGGGCTGGAACCTCGCCGCGTTGCCGTGCCGCCGCAAAATCGGCTTCGATGTCGCTGATTTTTTGGAACCTTCCGTCCGCGCCCTCGGCATCGAATACATCGCCGACACAAAAACCATCGCCGACGGCACGATGGACGTGGTCCTGTGCCATCACACACTCGAACATGTGCCGGATCCGCCGGACGTTTTGCGGGAAATCCGCCGGCTGCTCGCGCCCGCCGGCAAATTGCTTCTTTTCGTGCCGCTGGAACGCGAGGCGAAATACAACCAATTCATCCCGGACGAACCAAACCACCATCTTTATTCGTGGAACACGCAGACCCTGGGCAATCTCGTGCGGGAACTTGGCTACGATATCGCGCAAGCCGGGACGGGGGAGTTCGGCTACTCCCGCTGGGCCGCGGTTTGGGCTTCGAAACTTCGGCTGGGCGAGACCGGCTTTCGCGGCCTGCGCCGCTTGTTGCACATTCTCAAGCCCGCCCGCGAAGTCCGCATCATCGCAGTCAAACCTAAATCATGAACCATTGGCTCGTAAAAACTGAACCCGAAACTTATTCGTGGACAAATTTCCTTAAGGAAGGCCGAACCGCCTGGACCGGTGTGCGCAATTTCCAGGCCCGCAACAATCTGCGCACGATGAAGAAAAACGATCCGGTCCTTTTTTATCACAGCGGGGAAGAAAAGCAGATCGTGGGCATCGCCCAAGTCGTCAAGGAAGCTTATCCCGATCCCACCGCCAGCGAGGGTGATTGGGTCTGTGTCGAACTGGCCCCGATCAAACCCCTCCCCCGGCCCGTGACGCTGGCCGCCGTCAAAAGCGATCCGTCCCTTAAAGAAATCGCGCTCGTGCGCAATTCCCGGCTGTCCGTCAGCCCGCTGACTGCGGCCCAGTTTGCCCGCCTGTTGAGCCTCGCCAA
>Ga0206860_10239_pt1 | contig 11188 bp, 8 predicted proteins | sample Alteio_BWOrgCont_44_FD_152624 | JGI IMG/M metagenome (GOLD analysis project Ga0206860, IMG submission 152624) | Enriched cells from forest soil in Barre Woods Harvard Forest LTER site, Petersham, Massachusetts, United States -... | ecosystem: Environmental > Terrestrial > Soil > Temperate forest >...
GTCAGCCAGGGGTCATAGGCCGGAAAGGTGGCGCAGCGCGTGACGGCCGAAAGGTAGGTCATGCCCAGGGGCTCGCCGCCCCCGAAATAGCCCTGGCCGACCACGTCATGGATGTTGGGGTTGTAGGCGCGCACCAGCGTGAAGAACAGGAAGGCCGCGGCGAACACGGCTTCGGTGAAGAGGATTTCGGAACGGTTCGTCTTGAACCACGCGGCCACCTCGCTTCTGCGCCGGCGCACGGCATAGGCGGCGACCGCCGCCGCCGCCGCCAAGACCAGCCAGAGCCGGGATTGCCAGAAGGGCAGCAGGCCGGGGAAAAGCAGGGCCAGGTTGTAGGCCAGCCAGGCGAACAGGAAGACGCCCAGGGCCCGGCTCAGCGCATAGCCGCCCGCGGGGAAGCCCTGGAAGATCCGGGTACAAAGCGGCAGGGCCAGCAGGCCCAGCACGCTCACCAGGAACCACCACACCAGGACGGGATTGCCCAGCGGCGTCAGCAGGCCGCGGCTCAGCCCGAAATTGCGGTTCAGCGTGCCCGCGGGCACGGCCTCGTCCCCGGGCGGCGTCACCGCCGCCGGCTGGAGGGTCTGGCCGTCGAAGGCCGCCTGCAGCTGGTCCGGCGCGGATCCGGTCATGAAGGCCGTGCTCAGATGCAGGGCCTGCACCTCGTCCAGCAGGGCGGCGCGGACCTGGTCCGGGGTCCTGGGCGACACGCGCTGGAAAACATAGGCGTGCGGCCGGTCATACAGCGTGAAGGATTCGTCCGCCCAGCGCCACAGCGGCACCGAGGGAATGCGGCTGTCGGGCACGGGAAAGAGTCCGAAGAGCTTGATCGGGTTGCTGGACTCGTGGACCAGCGCGAAGCCGAGCTGGGCCGGATTGGTGAACAGAAGGGTGTAGTAGGCGTTGGTCAGCGGGAAACGGTGGGGGATGCGCAGGTAGGTGCCGTAGCCGCGGGGGTCGGCCAGGAAGATCACATCGGCCTGGCTCAGGCTGGTGCTGAAGCGCGCGAGCTTGTCGGCGCTGTCCCACTCCACGATGTTCACCTGGCCGGGCTGGTCCTTGAGGTTGTTGTAGTTGTTGAAGTGCCCGTTGATGCCCACCGGCAGGTCGTCGCCCCAATCCTCGTTGAGGATGCGGGTCTGGCGCATGCCGCCGGGGACCGAGGGATCGGCGATCGAGGCGGGGATGTTCGCGTAGGTCCAGGCCGAGGTTTCGCGCCAGGGCTGCTGGTGCAGATAGGTGAAAAAGTAACCCGAGCCGTAGCCCAGCGAGAACAGGAAGCACAGGGCCGTCAGGATCCAGGCCCCGCGCTCGGACCGCTGCCGCAGCCAGACCAGGGCGCACACCAGCAGGACGGCCAGGGCCGGCAGGGCCGGCAGCATGTAGCGGGCGAACTTGGCGAAGCTGCAGCTGACGATGGAGATGTAGGGCAGCAGCCAGGACAGCAGCAGCAGGGGGCCGAGGACCTCGTCCCAGCCGGAGGACGCGGCGACGGAAGCCTCTGCGGCCCGGGCCCGCGGCGCGGAGGGGCCGCCCCAGGCGCGCCAGGCCTTCAGCGCGGCCACGCAGCCCATGAGCGGCATGGCCAGCACCGCCAGCAGGCCGGTGGGCAGGCCCAGGTAGAAGAGGCAGACGTTCTTCAAATGGAAGAAAAAGCCCGTGTCCCAATATTGGCGCACAAAGGGCGTTCCCATGGGCGAGCCCGCCACGAGCATGGCGCTCTGGGAGGTCTGGTTGTCGTAGAACTTATGGAAGTCGAGGAAGGCCCAGGGCATGAACACGAAAAAGGCCGCCAGCGTGGCCCCGACCGCGGTGAGCAGGCCCAGGCCGCAGCGCTTCAGGCGCGCCAGGCGCTCCGCGGGCGCGATGTCCGGGGACAGCACGGGCCAAAGGTGTGCCACCACGATGGGCAGGGCCAGGGGCAGGCCCGAGGTCTTGCTCGCCAGGGCGGCCGCGTAGAGGACGCCCAAGCCGGCGCTCGCCATCAGCGAGGGCCGCCGGGCCAGGCGCACCTCCAAGGCCAGGCCGAATGTCGCGAAGCAGGCGAGCCACGGATCCACGGTGAAGAAGTGGGCGAACAGAATGTTCAGCGGCGCGCAGGCGACGAAGAGCGCGGCCAGGAGCGCGGGCATGCCCCCCACCAGCTGCAGCGCCAGCAGGAAGGTCCCCAGCACGGTGAGCGCGTCCACGCAGCCCGTGAGGGTGCGTCCCCATTGCATCACGGCGGCATAGGCGTCGCTGTGGAAGACATGGACCGCCACGTCCTTGGCCGCGGCCACGGCGTACATCGGCAGGCTTCCGTACTGCAGGCCCGCGCCGTCGTCCTTGCCCGGCTCCCCGGGCCAGCTCAGGGCGGAGACCTTGTCGAAGATCCAGCGTTCGTCGGGATGGAAGGTGTTCTGAAGGTACCAATCCGGGCGCCACAGGCGGATGACGAGGGCGGCCAGGAAGAGCAGGACAAAATACCGCGCGGCGCGCTGGGTGCGCAGGGCCTCCCAGACGGCCTTGAAGCCGCCCGCCAGGCTGCGCCAGACCGCGCCGGGCGCGGCGATCAGCGCGTCCCAGGGGACCATGAGCCATTCGAAATCAAAGGCGTCCGGGCCGGCGGAGGCGGGACGGACACTGCGGCGGACGGGTCGGCGGCGTGGCAAGCGGGAGGCCCCTTTAAAACCGGAGGAGTGTAGGCGCGCTTATCATTAAGGTCGGGAGACCGCGACGATGGCCGCGCTGCTAAGGACCCACAGCGCCAGGTCGATCTGCAGGGGCCTGTCCCCCAGCAGCACTTTTTCCGGCGCGGCCCCCAGGCCTTTTTGGTGGGCCAGATACAGGTAGCGCAGGATGCCGTAGAGGACAAAGGGGATGGTCAGCATCATCCAGGGCCCCCGCGTGTCCGGATGGGCCGAGAACGCGTACAGCGAATAGGCCACCAGGGTGGCGGAGGCCACCACCGCGATCATCTGGTCGAGGAGCGGCAGGCTGTAGTGCGCCAGGGTCAGGCGCGCCGCCCGGCTCCCCGGGGCCAGGCCGGCCAATTCCGAACGGCGTTTGACGAAGCCCAGGAACAAGGCCAAGAGCGTGGAACAGACCAGCAGCCAGGCCGAGATCTCCACGGACACGGCCGCGGCGCCGGCGGCCGCGCGCAGCACGAAGCCCGCGGCGAGGCTGAGCACGTCGAGGATGACCTGGTGCTTGGTCCACCAGGAGTACAGGGTGGACAGGGCCAGGTAGGCCAGGGCCAGCAGGAAAAAGGGGGGGCCCAGGCAGGCGCTCAAGGTCAGGCCCAGCACCGCCCACAGAAGGGACAGCAGGGCCGCCTCATTGGGCGACACAAGGCCGGCCGCCACCGGCCGCCCGCGCTTCACCGGATGCAGGCGGTCCTCTTCGACGTCGCGCCGGTCATTCAGGGCATAGACGCTGGACGACAGGAGCACGAAGGCCAGGCAGCCCAGCAGGGCCCGGGCGGGGGCCAGGAACGCCGCATGGAAATCCCCCGCCTGGATCAGCGCGGGCATGTCGCGGTAGGAGCCGGAAAACAGCAGGCCCGCGAAGAGCAGCAGGTTCTTGGACCATTGCTTGGGGCGCGCCAGGCGCAGCCAATCCATCGCTTTCAAAGGCCCACCTTCAGCCGCGTCCCGCGCTTAGCGCGCGCCCGCGGAGGCGGAAAGCGCGGAGGGGGCAGGCGGCGGGATCTCGCCGGGATGCACGACGCGGACCTTGCGCACGACGTCCTCATCCTCGCTGTCCCAGTCCTCGGTGTCCTGGTCCTGGTCCTCGCCGTCCTCCTGCGCCAGCTTCACGCGCGTGGCGGCGTCGGTGTTGTACAGCGCCAGCTGGTCGAACATCAGCACCGGGTCCCTGTCCTGGCCGGCCGTGTCGAGGTAGAGCATGACGCCCTTGATGTCGGACTGGTTGAGGCGGGCTTCGGAGAGCTGGCTCAGGGGGAGTTCCACCTCGGACTCCCCTTGAGGCACCACGACCGAGGTGATGGTGACGGCCGAGGAGGAGTCGTTGTAGCGGACATAAAGGGTCTGCTGCAGCGGGGCCGGGTTGTAGACCCTGAAATCAAAATACTGGTAGGGGGACCAGTCCGTGGTCTTCAGGGGCGTGTGGCTGTCGATGGTCAGGCCGAAGCCGCTCTCCCAGGTCGTGGGGAAGTCCTCGCCTTTCACCCGGTAGTCGCCCGGCACGGTGAAACGCACCTGGGCCGCGCTCTTGCCCTGGATGAACTCATACAGAGGCTTGTCCTTCACGGCGCGGGCCTCGTCCTTGCTGATGGAGCTCAGCGAGGCGTAGCCGGAGGTCGCCACGTCGAAGTCATGGGACGGATAGGTGGGGTGCTTGATGGCTTCCAGGGGGTCGAACTGGCTTTTCAACAAACCGGGATCAGGCACGCGCTCAAAGTCGTCAAGAACCACGCTTTTGGGGGCATCTGCCCGGGCGGCGCAGGCGGCTAAGCCGGCCACGGCGAGGGTAAAAATGCCGAAGCGCAAAAAGCGGACCATAGGTTCCCCTTGTAAAAGTGAAGCTCCCCAGAGTTTCGCATTGTAGCACCTGGGTCTGAAAAGCGTCAATCTTGCGCGGTTTTTTGCGCCGAAGCAGGGCCCTGTCCCCCCTCTCCAAATCTGATGGCGCGGAGGCTGCCCAGGGTACAAAATGGGCGCCTTACGCAGCGCCTTTGGAGATGAAATCATGGATTCAGGTTCCGAGATCCCCTTTTTAGATCTGCACACCGTCCAAAGCGTCATGAAACTCGGCGGCAAGAAGAAGCTGGACGCCTTGATCGGAAGCCTGAATGACCTGGCCGAACTGAGAATGCAGGACCTCAAGGACGCCGCCACCATCAGCCAGGCCCAGTCCGCGGCCAAGGGCCTGAAGATCAGCGCCGGCAGCCTCGGCCTGGCCCGCCTGGAAGACCTTTGCGACCAGATCTTAGGCGGCAATTCCTGGCAGGCCGGGTCCGGCATCGTGGCCCAGACCGAGCTGGCCCTGAAAAAAGGCCGCCAAGCCCTGCTTTTGTACCGGGCCGGCATCTAAATTCAGGCCCCCTTCACGGTTCAACGGTATAAGGCCAATTCCTGGGCCAGGCTGTCCGCGCGGAAGCTCTCCACCGCCGTGGCGCCGCGGGCCAGCAGGGCGAGGGCCGCGGCGCATTCCGGCACTTCGTAAACGCAGAGGCGGGAGCGCCCGAACAGGGCCTTCAAGCCCCCTTTTTCAGGCAGCAATTTCCGGTCGCAAAAAACCCATTCAGGACTCATGGAACGCGCCTCCCTGCTCCACTGGCCCAGGGATCTCAGCACCGGCGCCACGGGAAAGCGCGTGCAATCCCGGGCCAGCCGCAGGACCTCCACATCAAAACTGATCAGCACGCAGCGCCGGCGTATGGGCGCGAGCGCCTCGGCCACGGCCCGCAGCATGAAGGCGCGGCCGAAAGGCTTGAGCGACTCCTCCTTCAGCTCCACGAACAGGGTATAGCCCGTCCGCTGGGCCAGGGCTTCGGCCAATCGGGCCAGGGAGCACAGGCGGCCATGGAAGCGGGAGCCGAAGCGCCCGGGCTCGGACATGCGCAGGCGCTCGAGCTTGGAAAAGGGCAGGCGCCGCAGATCCCCGGCCTGGCCGCTCATGCGCTTCAGGTCGCTGTCGTGCTGGAGCACCGGAACGCCGTCCAGGCTGAGCTGGATGTCGATCTCCGCGGCGCTCAATCCCGCGTCCAAGGCGCCCAAGACCGATTCCAGGGTGTTTTCCGGGAAGATCCTGGCCAGGCCGCGATGGGCCACCACTTGGGGAACGCTCATGCCAAGGCCTCCTGGAGCTTGCGCAGCCAGCGCAGGCGCAGATCCGCCGCGCCGGCTTCCTTGAAGCGCTCCTCATGGACCCAGGGATGCCGCAGCAGGTCGGGCTCGCCCTCCGCGCGCGGAAAGAGGTGCACATGGGCGTGGCGCACCACATTGCCCAGGCTCACGGTGTTGAGCTTGACGCAACCCGTGGCGCATTCCACGGCTTGCGAGGCGCGCTTCAGGTCCGCCATGAAGCCCGCGTAGGCCGCGGAGTCCATGTGGTGCAGCTCCTTCACGTGCGCCCGGCTCCACAGGACGGCGTATCCCTCGAACGCCTGGTGCTCGCCGAGGAGCAGCACGCTGTGGGGCAGGACCGCGATGAGCCAGGGATCCCGCCCGGCCAGGGCCTCCGCCACCTTGGCGCAGCCTGCGCAGGCGCCGCCTCCGTCCGCCGGGCCCGCGCTCAACGCCGCACCGCCAGCGTGGCCGTGGCCTGGGACGCGGGCTGGCTCTGCGTGGTGGACCACAAGCGCAGGACATAGAGGCCCGAAGCCACGTCCCGTCCGAAGCTGTTCTTCAGGTCCCAGGCCACCTGCTGTTCCCCCTGGTTCCCGGGCGCGCTGAGGCTGCGCACCTTCTCCCCGGCGATATCATAGATGTCCAGGTTCACGGGCATGGCCACGCTCAAGGTATAGGCCACGAAGGCCTCCTGGGGCTGGCCCGCCCTGCGCGAAGGGGCCGGATTGGGGAAGACCGCCTGGATGCTGATGGACGGCGAAACCGGCTTGTGCACGGTCAGCGAGGCCGAGGCGCCCGCCAGCACGCTGTTGCCGGAAGCTGCCTGGGCGCTGTTGACCACGATCTGGCCGTCCTGCGCCACCACCGGGCCCGACAGCATGCAGCTGAAGATCTGGCCCGGGGCCAGGGGCCCCAGGTCCCAATAGGTGTTGCCGCTCAGCGCGGGATAGGACTGGGTCGGGGAAAAGGCCGCCGGAAGCGTGTCCGTCAGGGTCAGGGCGCTCTGGGTCACGGAGGTGTCGTTTTCCAGGACCATGAAATAGGTGGCCGTGTCCCCGCTGGTCAGGCTCGTGGGGCTGACCGACTTCGTCAGCACCACCGCGTTCGCGCGCAGCTTGACCAGCACCTGGGAGCTCAGCACCGTGGTCGCGCTCAGGCTCGAGGACGCCGCGGCCGTGTTGATCCAATCCACGGGCGGCGCCAAGCCGGGGGCGGCCTGCACCTGCAGCTGCAGGGTCGCGGCCTGGCCCGGCCCCAAGTTCGGCAGGGTCCATTGGGCCAGGCCTCCGCTGACGGATCCCGGGGCCGAGGCGGAAGCCGAGGAATAGCCCGCGGGCAGGCTGTCCCAGACGCTGATGGTGGCCGGGCTGGTGGCGGTGTTGGTGACGTTCAAGGTGAAGGTGAAACTGTCCCCCGGCGCGCCCAGGGAGGGCGCCGCGCTTTTTTGCAGGGCCAGGGGCGGCGCCGGGATCCCCAGGCTGACATCGTCGATCGCATAGCCGAGGTAATTTTGCAGCAGATCCGGCGGGGCGCAGAGGGCGTTGCCGGTCTGCTCATCGCTGGAAAGGTAGCGCAGGCGCCAATAATAGGAGGTGCCGGCGAAGGAGGACAGGTTGATATCCACGAACTGCCACAAAGGCGGCCCGCCCAGGCCGCTGCCGCTGGCATAAGGCTCCTGGGGGGAGCCGCCGCTGGGATCGCTCTGGGCCCCCAGCTCGGTTTCGAGGTACCACTTGGCCCCATCCGGGCTGTATTCCAGGCGCAGGCGGTCCTGGCAGGCCGGATCCAGGCTCTGCACCTCGTAGAGCAGCCAGAAACTGATGAAGGCCGTGGTCGCGGTCAGCGTCACGGGCGCCAGGGTCGTGAGGCTGGCGTCCTGGACCTGCCCATTGGCGTAGGTGCAGTTGGAGTCGATGCCGTAATAGACGCAGGAGGAGCCGCTGTGGGGGCTGACGCAGGACGGCGCCGTGACCCGGTGCCAGAGCCCGGAGGGCGACCAGATGCCGTAGCCGCTGTCGAAGCTGCCGCCGGCGCGGGCAAAGGAAGGCAGGGCCAGGACCAGGGCCAAAAGAAGGCCCGCAAGGCGGGACCTCATGAAGGGCCCAGCGCGGCCAGGGCCCGGCGCCACTCAGGCCGGTCCCGCAGACGCAGGGCCCCGCGGTACAGCAGGCGCGCGGCCGCGACATCGGATGCGTCCCCCATGTCCGCGCGCAGGCCGGCCAGTTTGGCGTAATCCGGCGCGAAATCCGGGTCGGCCCTGATCCCGCCTTCGAGGGTCTCGCGCGCCTTGGCCGCGTGGCCCCGCGCCAGCCAGAGCTGGGCCATGTAGAGGTAGACCACGCCCATGCCGGGGTCGCGGGCCAGGTCGGCCTCCAAGTCCGCCTCGGACTGCACCAGGCGCGTCGCGTCAAAGGGCTGGTCCGGATCCCCCGGCCGCAGGCCCCGCGGCGCGCACACGCGGATCGTCTCCGCGTTGGCCTTCGTGTCGGGCAGGTAGACCACTGAGGCGTCATCGAAACTCACCGGCTGCCAGGTCTGGCTGCCGGCCAGGGCCAGGGCCAGGGGCGAGCCGCGCGGCACCCAGCACAATCCCACCCCCTGCTGGGCCAGCGTCCCGAGGACGTCGCCGCGGGCCTGGAGCGCGTCCTCCAGGGCGGCGGCGCGGACGGGATCCGCCGCCCCCCGGCCGTCGAGGGCGAAATGGGCGTTGGGCGCGAGCTTCCAGGCAAGCTGCGGGGTCCAGTCCGGCGGGCACAAGATGTCCTCGTCCAGCAGCTGCTGGGCGTAAAAGGCCTGCGTCTGCTGGGGCCGTTCAAGGGGCGCGCCGTCGACGCGGGACAGGGACAGCAGGCCGCCCGAGGACGCCCAGGCGCACAGGACGCTCAGCGCCACCAGCTTGGCCGGCCAGCGCAGGGTGCGCAGCGGGGAGGGTAGGGCGTCGGCCAGCATGTCGAAGCGCGCGGCGGACAAGGGCGCGGCCAGGGCCAGGAAAAAAGGCAGGGCGGCCCGCGACAGCAATGCCGCCGTGCCGAAGGCCGTGAGCAGGGCCAGCTCACGCGAGAGCCGGGCCCTGCCCGCCGCAACCCAGGAGGAGGCGATCAGGCACAGGGCCGCGAAGGCCATCAGGAGCAGGGCGCCCTGGCGCGCGTCAAAGTCCTCCGGATGCATGGGCCAAAACCCGACGAAGGCCGGCAGGCTCTTCAAGGCCGTGATGCCCTGGGGATGCAGGCAGAGGCAGACGAGCAGCAGCGCCCAAAAAATCGTTTTCGCGGCCTTGGGATGGCGCGGGGGCGCCAGGGCGGGTGAAGCGGAGGCGTCGGCTTCGAAGATCAGGGTGAGCAGCACCAGGGGCGCCAGGAGCCAGGCGGCCGGGCTCACGTTCACGGCCAGCACGGCCAGGGGGCCCAGCCAGATGAAGCGTCCGAAAAAAGCGGGCCAAAAATCGCCTTCCATGATCCACAAGGCCGCGCAAAAGGCCGCGAAAACGAAGAGGTCCGGCCCCGGGGAAAGGTCCGTGCGCGCGGCCAGGAGGGCCCAGGCCACCAGCGCCGCGGTGCTGAAGGGGCGCGCGCCGCGGCGGAAGGCGGCCGCGACCAGGGCCCACAGCGCCAGGAGCCAGACCAGGGCGTCGGCGAAGCGCAGGGCCGAGGGGCCGTAGAGGTGGTAGCCGGCCCAGGCGCCCCAGTCCCAGGCCCAGGAACGCGCGTCAAAAGGCGCCGAGGCCGGCGCCGTGAACAGAAGGCTTTCGTGGTCTGGGATGGAGGCGGCTTCCGCGAGCTGGCGGCCCAGGGCCAGGTGCTCCCAGGGCAGCTCGCGGCCGTGCAGACTGGACAGCCCCAAGACGGCCGCCAGGCACAGCAGGGCAAGCAGGGCGGTGGCGTTGAAGAGGAGGCGCAGGGTGGCGAACATGGCGCTCCGTCTAGCCCCGATCTTTAAGGGACTCGAAGATCAGCTTCCGTGCAGCATCTGTTCCACGAAGGCCGTGGTGGCCTGGCCGGCCTGGAAGCGCGGATGGGCCATGACTTTGCGCAGGAAGGGGATGGTGGTGTAGACCCCTTCGATGACGTATTCGTCCAGGGCCCGGCGCATGCGCTCGATGGCCTCGGCGCGGTCGCGGCCGTGCACGATGAGCTTGCCGATCATGCTGTCGTAGTAGGGCGGGATCACGTATTCCTGGTAGGCGTGGCTGTCGACGCGCACCCCCGGCCCGCCCGGGGCGTGGTAGACGCTGATCTTGCCCGGCGAGGGCATGAAATCCTTGGCCGGGTTCTCGGCGTTGATGCGCACCTCGATGGCGTGCCCACGCAGGCGGATCTGGTTCTTGAGGTAATCCTCGCGGATGGGCTCGCCGTTGGCGATGCGCAGCTGCTCCTTGACCAGGTCCACCCCGCTCACCTCCTCGGTGACCGGGTGCTCCACCTGGATGCGGGTGTTCATCTCCATGAAGTAGAAATTCCGGTGCTTGTCGAAGATGAACTCCACGGTCCCGGCGTTGACGTAGCCGGCGGCCCGGGCGCAGGCCACGGCGGCCGCGCCCATGCGCTCCCTCAGCTCGGGGTCGAGGGCCGGGCTGGGGCTCTCCTCGACCAGCTTCTGGTGGCGGCGCTGCACCGAGCAGTCGCGTTCGCCCAGGTGGATCGTGTTCCCGTGGGCGTCGGCCAGGATCTGTATCTCGATGTGGCGCGGCTCCTCGACGTATTTTTCAAGGTAGACCTCGGCGTTGCCGAAGGCCGCCAGGGCCTCCTGGCTGGCCGTGTTGAAGCCGTTGGCCAGGCTCACGTCGGTGTGGGCCACGCGCATGCCGCGCCCCCCGCCGCCGGCGCTGGCCTTGATGATGACCGGGTAGCCGACCAGGCGCGCCGCGGCCAGGGCCTCGGCCTCGCTGCGCACGGGGCCGTCCGAGCCCGGGACCAGGGGCACGCCCGCGGACTTGGCCGTCTGCTTGGCCTGGATCTTGTCGCCCATGAGGCGGATGGTCTCGGGGCTGGGCCCGATAAAGGCGATCTTGCACTGGCCGCAGACCTCGGCGAAATGCGCGTTCTCGCTCAGGAAGCCGTAGCCGGGATGGATGGCCTCGGCGTCGGTGATCTCCGCCGCCGACAAAATGGCCGGGATGTGCAGGTAGCTGGTCTTGGAAGGGCCCTTCCCGATGCAGACGCTCTCATCGGCGTAACGGACGTGCAGGCTGTCCTGGTCTGCTTCGCTGTACACGGCCACGGTGGCTATGCCCAGTTCCTTGCAGGCGCGGATCACGCGCAAGGCGATCTCGCCGCGGTTGGCGATGAGGACTTTCTTGAACACGGTACCTCTACAAAACGGGGCGGCGGGTGGTCAGGGTTTGAGCAGGTACAGGGGCTGGCCGAACTCGACGGGCTGGGTGTTCTCGCAAAGGAAGC
>Ga0206860_10240_pt1 | contig 11171 bp, 12 predicted proteins | sample Alteio_BWOrgCont_44_FD_152624 | JGI IMG/M metagenome (GOLD analysis project Ga0206860, IMG submission 152624) | Enriched cells from forest soil in Barre Woods Harvard Forest LTER site, Petersham, Massachusetts, United States -... | ecosystem: Environmental > Terrestrial > Soil > Temperate forest >...
CAGCTCGCGTTTGATGGTCTCGGTGACGCGGCGTCTCTGGCCCGAGATATAGACCTTGAAGGCGTGGCCGGGCGGAGCGTTGTGGCCGCGATAGCCGCGGTCGGCGACGATGCGGGCGAGGTTGGCGCCGATCTGCGTCTCGATCTCCGGGATCACGGTCGCAAGCGTGTGGCCGTCCCTCGGGTCAAGCCCGAGGGCAGGCTCCAGGGGTTGCCCGGCATCGCCTTGGCGTGGGCGATGAACTGGCCGCCCCTGGAGCGATTGAGCGTGGTGGCGAGCGAGACCTTCACGCCGAATTCGTAGGGCCGATGGGCCTTGCCCTTGCCGATGCACTCGACCTCTGGCGCATGCAGGGAATAGACCTTCTTTCCGCGCTGATGCTGGCGCTGCTCACGCACCCGGCGGGCGAGCATGAGCGGATGGGCGAAGACGCTCTCCAACGCGGCGTCGCCCTTGATCTTGCGTACGATGTCGCGCGTGATGCGGCCGAGATAGGTGCGGATCGTCTTCAGCGACCGATTGGCGCGCTTGAACTGCTTGGCGTGGGCGTAGCGCTGATGGGCGATCAGCGCATGTTTTCCCACCCGCGCGTAGGACTGGCGCAGGTCGACGCCGGTCTTCCGGGCCAGCTTGACCAGCCGCTCGCGCGCCCGATGCATCAGCTTGGCGTCGGTCGGAAAGGCGACCGCCTTGGGTTGAACGGTCGTGTCGGTCCCCGGGCTCGACCCGGGGATCACCTTGGAAAAGTCGGCCGGCTTGGCCGCGCCGGTGCGCGTGGCGACCGACAGGCTCTCCTGGATCAGCGCCACGAGGCGCTCCTCGCCCATCCGTTGGCGCCAGCGCGTCAGCGACGAGCGATCGAAGGTCAGCTGATGCTGGAAGAACTCCTCGCCGCAGAACAGCTGATAGTACGGGTTCTCGATCCAGCGCGCGCAAAGATCCTCGTCGGAGAGATTGTGCATGTGCTTGAGGATCGACAAGCCCGACATCAGCCGCGTCGGCAGCGGCGGGTGTCCGGCCTTGTCCGAATAGACCGCGCCGAACCGCCCCTCGAGAAAGCGCCAGTCGATCGCCCGGCCAAGCTTCGCCAACGGGTGATCGAAGTCGACGATCTGGTCGAGCCGGGCCCGGAAAAGATCGTTCTGCCCGCTGTCCCGCCGCTCCCTGGGCCGCATCGAATCACCCTCCGCCAAGCCGACGGAGAGACAGAATCACGATCAAACGACCCGATCAATTTGCAAGAAAAGAAATCAACAGCGGCCGCTTTCTTGCAAACGAAATAACTTGACGATCCTCGGAGGCGCCTCAAAAATCAGGCGACTCCGGATTGTTCACGGACGACCGTTTAGAACCAGCCGCTGTTTCGTGAGGTTGGCCGGCTTCTCCCCGGCTTCGCGAGGGAGGATAACCCGCCCTCATAGAACGTGCGCTTGGCGCAGCGGCGTCACTCAGCCGGGGGAGTCTGCAACCAGGTTGGCGCGTGCGGTATCCCCTGCACGGTCCAGCCGCCGTCGGCGATGATGGTCTGGCCAGTCACGTAGGAGGCTTCATCGCCAGCGAGATATCGCACGGCGTTGGCAATCTCCTGCGGGGCGGCGAGGCGCTTCATCGGCACCCGCGCGACCATCCAGTCCTCTTGCAACGACCCGTCGGCCAATCCCTGATCGATCAATTTGGTTCGGGCGAAGCCCGGCGCGACGGCGTTGACCCTAATGCCGGCAGAAGCCACTTCAAGCGCCAGCGCTCTGGTGAGGCCAAGTATGCCAGCCTTTGCGGCGCAATAGGCGCTGCGTCCCGGCAACCCGACAAAAGCCGCGGTCGATGCGATGCTGACGATCGCGCCGCCCTTGCCGCGCGCCACCATGCGCGGCACTGCCTCGGATGCGCAGATAAAAAAGTCATTGAGATGGGTGGAGACGACCGCCGACCATTCGGTAAACGAAATTTTCCCGACAAGGCCTACGCGCTGGATGCCCGCATTGTTGACGAGAATGTCGATCGCATCGGTCTTCGCGTCGATCGACTTGAACGCTTCAGCGACGCTGCACGGATCAGTGACATCGGCTTCGAGGTAGACAACGCCGACTCGCGGCTCGGTGGCAGGCAACTTGTCGAGGGAGAACACGCTGGCGCCGTCAGCGAGCAGCCTCTCGGCGATTGCATCGCCTATGCCGCGTGCGGCGCCGGTGACGACGGCGACGCGGCCAGCAAGGGAATTGGTCATCGGCATCCTCCTTCCGGCTCCGCGTCCGCTCAGTACATCAACCAGCCCCCGCTGACGTTGATCGTCGCGCCGGTGACGTAGCCAGCATGGTCTGAGGCGAGGAAAAGGACAGCGCCTGCTAGCTCCGAGGGCGCCGCCATTCGTCCGAGCGGGATCGCGGCGACGGTCGCCGCTAACGACTCCTCGGTCATCCCGCTGCGCATCATTGCGGTATCCGCTGCGCCGGGCAAGACTGCGTTGACCGTGATCTTGTCCTTCGCCAACGAACGAGCAAGGCCCCGCGTCATCGAGACGATGCCGCCCTTTGTCGCGGCGTACGCCACCGATCCGCTGAAGCCGCCGCTCCACCACCCCTGCGAGGTGAAGTTGATGATGCGGCCGCCCCTTCCCCGCTGTCGAAGGACCCGAGCCGCAGCCTGATTGAGAAAGAACGTCGACTTGAGATTGATGTCGTGTTGAAAGTCCCAGTCGGCCTCGGAGACATCGTCCACGCTCGCGCGGCGCACCAGGACAGCCGCCGCGCAAACGAGAACGTCAAGCCCGCCAAGCCCGCCGACGACGATTTCGACGAGTTTAGCATGACCAGCGACAGGGCGAAGATCGGCGGCTACGGGCAGATGCGGCCCGCCCTCCATCTCGGCGACGACCGCCTTCACTTTGTCCTCATTCAGATCGACGACCGCGACGAGCGATCCCGCGGCGCCAAAGGCCAGCGCGACTTCGCGCCCGATTCCTCCGGCCCCACCCGTGACCAGAACGCGCTTGCCATCAAGGCCTGACGCCAGATTCCAGGTCATGGTCGGCTCGCTTGGATCGGCGGCGCGGCGCCCGGCGGTTCCTCGACATAGCAGGAATGAGCGTCGCCAATGAATTTCGCGCGATCCTCGACCAGCATTTCGCGAAAAGGGTCGGTCGCAAAGGCGCGGTCGGCGTCGGAGATGCTGTCGAACCAGGTCTCCCCGACGCCATCCCACTGAGCTTCCTGCGGGACACAACGGTCGACGCGGCTGAAACGCAGGCCCCGCAGGCCGGGAAGCTGGCGCACGATCTCCGCATGGCGCCCTGTCCAATGCGAGAGGAATTCCTGCAGGGTGAGGTCCGGCTTGCGGCGGATGAAACTGACGCGCCTGATCATACTCGATAAGGTCCTCAAACGCGCGCTGGCGGCTGGAACAGCTCAAGCGTAATGCCGTCGTGGATGCGCAGATAGGCAACGCGCGCGCCAGCGTTGGGCCCGCCATCAACCTCGACGGGGCCCTCACGGCTCACCGGCTTTGCGCCGCAATCGACAGCATGCTTCCATGCGACGGCGGCGTCTTCGACAGCCAGGCAAAGGTGGATATTGCCGGGATTTGCGGTCGTCTCCGGATTGCTATGCTTTTCCGGCGCTTCATAGTCCAAAAGTTCAAGGATCACCCCGCCCGGCAGCTCGACGAACGCCCCTTTGATTGAGACGCCGGGGATGCCGATGATCTTCGACAGATAGGGCCGGTTTAGCAGCTCGCGCCAGAGCGCGGGGCCGCCAAGAAAGCGTTCCCAGAACGCCAACGCGTCATCAATGCTGGCGACGCTCATCCCGACATGATGGACTGCGGAAGCGGTCGCGACCGCTCCCGGCGGACTTGTCGCATTCGCCAAGGCCTTCTCCTTTAGATCCTGAACAGGTTTTCGGCATTGCCAGAGAACATGGCAACCTGCTCGTCTCCGGTGAAGCCGGAAATGATTTCCGCGTAAGCGTTGATCAGATCGGGATACGAGCTGAACATCCGATCGACCGGCCAGTTCGTGCCAAAAACCACGCGGTCCGGGCCAAACACCTCGATGCTGCCGAGCACCCAGGGACGCAACGACTCGACGGTCCATCGGGGATCCATCATTCCAAGGCCAGATATTTTCATCACGACATTGTCTGCTTTCGCCAGAGCGCACATCGCTGTCGACCAGCGCCTGAAATAAGCGTCGTCGCGCAAGCGCAGTGATCGACGCAGATCATTGTGTCCGGAAAAGCGCCGGCGAGGTCGAGGAGATCGTCCAAAAACTCGATCCGCGTGTCGATGCACGACACGAGATTATACCGCTTGAGGTGTTTGAACCCCGCGCGCCAGGCGCCGTCAACTAGATAGCGTCCGTTGCCGAAATCCCTGATTCCGCGCACGTTGGCGTAAAGCATGTGCCGGTCAAGCACCTCTTCAGCGTTAGGATCGGCCAGATGGCATTCGGCGACGATTCCTTGCGGATAGCCGGTCTTGTCGGCGAAAGCCTGAAGCCACTTCGTCTCGTTGACGGGGTCCGGAACGCCGAGCGCAGCCTGGACATGGACCGCCTTCGGCACGTTCGAGAAGCGAATCTCCTCGATGTAGTCGTCGATCCAGTAGTGCTGGGCCTTTAGGCGCGTCGATGTTGCCCAAGAAGCCGTGGATGGATTCGGGCTCTAGCCACGAATAGCGCAGCTCCGGGCGCTTCAAGTCATGGAGGTGAAAATGAGTGTCGACGAACGGAATTTCGGCCATTCCGACGGGTCCTCCCAGGCGTGCTGCCGCCGTTGCAGCCCTCGTCGATACGTTCCGGCTCTAGTCCTGCGAGGATGCTGACGCGGTCTCGAAGCAAAGACCTATTACCGCCATCCATAGCCGAGCAGCCTCACCCGCGCAATGATAAGCGTGGATAAAATTCCGCGGCGCGGCCGATGCGTTGCGTACGGGCTCTCGTCCGCTCGTGATTGAAACTCCAGCGCAAAATAGGCTTGCAGGCGCCGCCACTATCTATAGTTTGAGCCAAAGGTGAAGCTTGCCGTCGGCAAGCGGTAGCGGGAGCGGCGCATCAAGGCGGCCTGCCGGGCGAGACCGCGAAGATGCGCGCGTCCCAGGGTCTTTTGAAGCGCCGGGTGACAAGAGGCGTTTCGCGAATGAGCCCGCTATCGCAACGACGTCGCGGAATCGTGACCGGCGCTGGCAGCGGCATCGGCAAAGCCGTTGTTCTTCGGATGTTGCGCGAAGGCGTCGAGGCGCTCGCCGTCGATATCGATGCCGGAAGACTTAGTCAGCTTGAGAACGCCGGCTGCGAAACGCTCGTCGCCGACATCACCGAGCCCGAAGTTCGCCTGAGACTGGCCGACTGGGCCGAGGGCGCACACTATCTGGTAAATTCTGCCGGCGTCATCACAATCAAGCCGATCTTCGATGTGACGGTCGAGGACTGGCGCCGCTTGCAGACTATCAACGCCGAGGCGACCTTTTTCCTGTGCCAGCAGATTGGCGCGCGGCTCCGCCCGGGAGGCGCGATCGTCAACCTGTCTTCGAGTTCGGCCAAGTTCGCAACGACCGTCGAGGTGGCGGCCTACGCAGCGTCCAAGACCACAATCCTCTCCATCACGCGTTCTTTCGCCTACGCGCTCGCCTCGCGGCCAGTGAGGGTAAACGCCATCTTGCCAGGGATTGTCGACACACCGATGCAGGAGGAGGTGCTGGAGAGGGTGGCTCCGATGCGTGGCCTCACTCCGCGCGAATTGCACGATGCGCGAACCAAACTGGTGCCGCTTGGACGCGGCTCGTCGCCGGAGGAATGCGCGGGACTGATATGGTTCCTGCTGTCGGATGAGGCTGCGTACGTGACGGGACAGGCGATCAATTTCACTGGCGGCCTCGTGACGTGGTGATGTGAAAGGGAGGAGGCAAATGAAAAAGCCGATCACAGTCTGCACAGGCGGCCTCGGTCACCCCGAAGGCCCTTACGAACTCGATGATGGCCGCGTCATCTACGCCAATACTTACTTGAGCGAGATCGGGGTGTGGGACCCAAAGACTGGGAAGGCGGGCGCCTATGCCAACGTCGGCGGCGGGCCGAACGCCTGCATGCTCGGAAGCGACGGCTGCGTCTATTCCACCCAGACTCCTAACGTCGGCGCCTGGTCCGCTCCGGTCCACCGCCCGCCGTCCATCCAGAAGACGACCCCTTCCGGAAAAGTCGAGATCCTCGTCACCGAGGCGGATGGCGTGGAGTTCGACGGGCCTAACGATCTGGCGTTCGGGCCAGACGGGCGGCTCTATTTCACCGACTCAGGCGATTGGGCGCCGGAAACCAAGCCGGATCCCGGGCGCATCGTTGTCGTAGGGACGACTGGCAAAGCAAGCGTGCTCGAGGAGCTTGAGCACGTTTATCCCAACGGCATCGTCGTCGAGCCGGACGGGTCGGTCGTCTGGGTCGAATCCTACACCTTGAGGGTCGTGCGGCGACGGCCTGACGGCGCCAAACAAGTCATCCATACGATGCCGGAGGGCCACATTCCGGACGGTTTGAAAATCGATGCCCACGGTAATTTTTGGATCACCGCGGTCGCGGCCGGCGGCGTCGACGTGATCGACAAGAATGGCAAGCCGTTGCATTTCCTCGAGACCGGCGGCACCATCCTCAACTGCGTGTTTGGCAAGGGCGGCGCGCTCTATTGCTGCGACATGGGACCATTCGACGTCACCGGCGCGGCTATGACCGGCAGGCTGATCAAGGTCGACGTTGGCGTCGAAGGCATGCCGCTATTCCGCGGCGCGATAGGTTAGGATTTTTTTGACCATGAAAATCGCCAAGGTCGACGCCATCCCGGTCAGCTATCCCGAGCCCAACGACTTCAACGCGCTTCGCCACCTCTGCCTGGCTAAGATCACCGCTGATGACGGGCAAGTCGGATGGGGCGAGTCGATCACGCAGTTTCCCGAGGCCAATTTCGCCGCCAAGGCGATCATCGAGGGCATGGCGCCGAACCTGATCGGAAAGGATCCGGTGCAGACCGAGACGCTTTGGCGACAGAACAAGCAGCAGGCTTGGTGGTATGGCTATCACGGTGGCATTGCGTCTTACGCGGTCGCCGCAATCGACATTGCTCTCTGGGACCTCAAAGGCAAGTCATTGGGCAGAAGCGTCCTCGACCTGCTCGGCGGCCCCGTTCATGATCGCCTGCCGGCCATCGCCTCGTGCCATGCCCATTACGAATCGATTCCAGAGATGGCCGAGGAGACGGCCCAATGGGTCTCGACGGGGCTACAGGGGCTCAAGACCGGCTTCGGCAAGCGCGGCTCAGCCCGCCTTGGCTACGATCACGACCGCGACGTCGCCTACGTCAAGGCCATGCGCAAGGTGCTCGGCGACAAGATGCTGATGATCGACAACGGCATCGCGATCAAATGGGACGTCAACGACGCGGTGCGGCGAGCGAAGGCCATGGAGGAGTATAATCTTTCCTGGATCGAGGAGCCGCTCGGCGCTTGGGATCCCGAGGGCTACGCCAACCTCCGCGCCAAGACCACGACGCGCATTGCCTACGGCGAGCGCGAATGGACGCTTGAGCAATTTGAGCGTGTGCTGGCGACCGGCACCGTCGACGTCGTCGGCGTCGATCCCGGTCGCGCCGAGGGCATCACGGGATTTAAGAAGATTGCCGAACGCTGCGAATTCTATCGTCGGCAAGCCAACGCTCACGCCTGGTCGTCGGCGATCGTCAGCGCGGCGAGCCTGGCGATTTCATTCAATTCGCCGGCTTGCAAGCTGTTCGAGCTCAAGCCGCTACGCAATCCGATGCAGCACGATCTGGTGACCAAGCCGTTCGAACACGTTGAGGGCTGGGTCTATCCGCCCGCCGGCCCTGGTCTCGGCATTGAAGTCATCGAGGAAGTGGTAAACAGCTTCCGGAGCGAAAAGATTCTGTCGCCGTAAATATGGAAGGGCGACAAGAAATCGGCACTCGCCGAACCCTGGGAGGAATTGAAAAATGAAATCGAAGCTGAAACTTTATGTTGCGGGCTTTTTCCTTGTCGGCGCACCCGGCGCCGGGACCGCCATAGCGCAGGATAGCCAGTCGCAGATCCCAACCAGCGGCGAGAAAGTCGCCGGTGCGCCGTTCGAGGTCAAGCGCGACTGGGGCACGTTCAAGCTCGCCGACCGCATCGCCGCCAAGGTCAAGGCCGGCGAAAAGATCAATTATGTGTTCTCCTACCAGGCCTCCGGCATTCCGTTGTTCTCGCCGCAATTCGCCGCGGGATTCAACACCGGCTGCAAGCTGGGCAATGCTATCTATCCGCTCGAATGCGCCTCGATCGCTCCGGTGCAGACCGACGCCAATCAGCAAATCTCGCAGATCGAAGCCAAGCTCGCGGCCGGAGAGATCGACTGCATCTCGATCGAGCCGGTCACCTCCGACTCGACGACGGCGATCGTCAACAAGCTGATGGACATGGGCATTCCGGTCTTCACCGACGGTGTCACGTCTCGCGGCCACGAATTCACCAATTTCACCCAGATACCCCAGCTCGAGGGCGAAACCGCGGGCAAGATCGTGCTCGACTGGATGAAAGCCAACAACAAGGACCTTAAAGTGTTCGCCGTATCGGGGGGCGACCCGACTCAGTTCTGGGCGCAAGGCCGAATGAAAGGCTTCCATGAAACGATCGCTAAGGCGATCCCAGACGCGAAGTTCGTGACTACCGAGGCGAACGGCCTCAACGTCAGCTACGATCCGGGCCAGACCTACGACGCCTACAGGACGTTCCTGTCAGCGAATCCGGACGTGCAGTTCATCCAGAATGTCGACATCGGCGCCGAGCATGCCGATCGCGCCATCACGAGCCTGAACAAGGCAGGGCAAGTCTTCACTATTGGCTGGAATGTCTCCAAGGGTCAGCTCGATGGGATCGAGAAGGGCGTCCAGGTAGCGGCGCTCGATCAGCGGTGGTCCGACCAGGCGGCGTTCGGCGGTCCGGCCTGCGCGCAGTTCCTCAAGAACGGCGTCATCCTCCCCAACACGCAGACGCTGTTGCCGGTGATGAAGGATCAGGTGGCGGCGGCGCGCGCCGAACTCGATCGCATCCTCGGGCAGAAATAGGTTGTAGCGTTGGGGGCCAGGCCTATCTTGGCCCCCATCTTCTCGAGACGATTTGGCCGCATAAGCTCAATGTCCACCGCCGACTCACGCGACCCTGCCCCCGTAGAGGCATCGCGGACAACTCTATCCTCCACCGGTGCGGCGACGTTCGACCTCGCTTTGCGCATGGGAGGCTTGGTCCTCGCCATCGTCCTCGTCGCGCTTCTCATGTTCGTGCTCAAGCCGAAGTCGTTCAACATCGATGTCGGCATTTCCGTGCTCCGCGCGATGAGTTCGATCGCGATCATGTCGCTCGGACTGACGCTGGTGATCGTGGTCGGCGAGATCGATCTCTCCTTCGGCGCCATGTACGGCCTCGGCGCCAATTCGCTCGCCGTCATGTGGATACTGCTTGGCATCCCGATCTACGCCGCCCTGCCGCTCGCGGTCGGCGTTGGAGCCCTGGTCGGCCTGTTCAATGGCGCCCTGGTCACATGGCTGCGCATTCCCTCCTTCATCGTCACGCTCGGCACCTACAACCTGCTCTACGGCGTTTCGCTATGGATCACCAAGACCTCGACGTTCAACCCGGTCTATCCCCCGCCCGGCTCCGAGATCCCACCCGCGGAACTTGATTTCTTCACCGGCCTGACGGCGAGCGTCGGCGCCCATCCCATCTCGCTCGAAGTCATCTGGATGCTCGGGCTCGCCCTGGTCGTCGGGTTCCTGTTGCACCGCACGCTCTTCGGCTTTCGCCTGATGGCGATCGGCGGGAACCCGGTCGCCGCCCAGCTCGCCCGGCTGCCGGTCAGACGCTACAAGATCCTGGCCTTCGTAATCTGCAGCATGTTGGCGGCTATCGCCGGAATCCTCGATTTTTCCTTTATCCAGACAGCCCAGCCGAACATTGGCCTTTCGTATACGTTCCCGGTTTTCGCGGCGGTTATAATCGGCGGCGCCAGTCTTTCCGGCGGAAAGGGCACAGTGATCGGGGCGATGAGCGGGGCGTTGCTGCTCGCCGAACTGCAACAGGGCCTCGCCCTGCTTTCGCCCGGGCCGCATGTGCAACAGCTCTTCCTCGGCTTCGTCACCATCGGCGCCGTCGCACTCGACCTTGCGCTCACCAACATCCGCAAGCGCAGGGCGGCATGAACGGCCGCGTCGACGGCATCCGTCTCCGCGGCCTGCAGAAACGATACGGCGCCACAGTTGCGCTGGTCGGTCTCGACCTCGATATCCGCCCCGGCGAGGTCCTCGGCATCGCGGGACCGAACGGCGCCGGAAAAAGTACGCTCGTCCGGATCATCGCCGGAGAGGAACGCCCGGATAGCGGCGAACTGCTCTTCAACGGTCGCCCATGGACGCCGAGCCTCGATTGGCGCCGCGTCGCCGTCGTTCACCAGGAGCCGCAGCTCTTTCCCAACCTCACGGTCGCCGAAAATGTGCTGGCGGGGCGGGAAGGCGCGAGCAACGGCTGGCCCAAGCTGGGCACCGCCGACGCCAAGGTGATGAAGGCCTTCGGCATCGACCGTTTCGCCGCTACCCCGCTTGGCGATTGCACTCTGGCGACCCAGCAACGCGCGGAGATCGCACGTGCGGTCGCGCGCGATGCCCAGGTGTTTCTGTTCGACGAACCAAATTCGGCGCTGACGGACGAGGAATCCGACGAACTCTTTCGAGAGATGCACGAGCTTGCCGGCGACGGCAGGTTCATCCTTCTCGTCACGCATCGCCTCGGCGATCTCTTCGAACACGCGAGCCGCGTCGCAGTGATTCGCGACGGTCGGGTCCGCGCAATACTCGAAGGAGAAGCGCTGACCGAGGACGGTGTAGCCCAGCAGCTTGTCGTCAGCCGTGGCGTCGAAGCGAGCGCCAAGGCGGGCGCGTTGATCGATCATGGCGCAGGAGCTCTGGTCGCGGTCCATGACTGGTCCCACAGCACCGCCTTTCGCAACATCGCGCTGGAAGCCAAACCCGGAGAAATCGTGGCCCTGGTAGGAGTCGAGGGTTCCGGCGCACGGGAGCTGCTGCGTTCGTTTGGCGGCCTGGAATCGTGTTCAGGAGAAATCAACATCGCCGGCGAGATGGGGATGGGGGCGC
>Ga0206860_10234_pt2 | contig 11135 bp, 14 predicted proteins | sample Alteio_BWOrgCont_44_FD_152624 | JGI IMG/M metagenome (GOLD analysis project Ga0206860, IMG submission 152624) | Enriched cells from forest soil in Barre Woods Harvard Forest LTER site, Petersham, Massachusetts, United States -... | ecosystem: Environmental > Terrestrial > Soil > Temperate forest >...
TGCCATTACATCTCGCACGCGGATCCACGGCGCTATCAGCCGGCGAATATTGCGTTCGATCTGTTTCCGGCGCTTGAGCCGAATCCGCGCGATCGCAAGGAACGGCAGACTGCCGTGTGCCGGCTGGCAATGGAGAAACTGGACGAGTATATGGGCGTCCATGTCTGAGATGGCGGTGGCGATCGAGGATTTCCTCGGCGAGCGGGCGCGGCGCAACGATTCGCCGCACACGCTGCGGAACTACGGCGCGGACCTGCGGGAGTTCCTGGAATACTTTTCACCGCCGGGAATGGAGCCGCCGGAATTCAGCGGGATTGACCTGCTCAGTCTGCGCGAGTGGCTGGCGCATCTTTACAGCCGGGAGCAAAAGCCCGCTACGATCCGGCGCAAGCTGGCGTCACTGCGCGCGCTGTTTCGTTTTCTGTCGAGGGAACACAGGATTGAACGGGATCCGGCGCGGCTGCTTCGCCTGCCGAAGACGCCGAAGACGCTGCCGGATGTGCCGAATACGGAAGTCACGAACGCGCTGGTGGATGGAGCGTCGAGGGAGGATCTGGGGCGCCCGTTTCCCGCGCGGGACCGGTTGCTGCTCGAATTGCTTTATGGCTGCGGGCTGCGGATCAGCGAGGCGGTGGGGCTGAATCTGGAAGATTTCGATCGCGGCGAACGTTGGGTCCGGGTGCGCGGGAAGGGCAGGAAAGAGAGGCAGGTGCCGTATGGGTCGAAGGCGGCGGAAGCTCTGGACTTATACATGGGAGTGCGGCAATCGGAAGTGGAGCCGCATGCGCTTTTCCTGAATTTTCGCGGCCGGCGGCTGACCGATCGCGGGGCGCGTAACGTTGTCAAGTTCTATGCGACGTATGTGGCCGGGGATTCTTCGATCCATCCGCATACGCTGCGGCACGCGTTTGCGACGGACCTGCTGAGCCATGGGGCGGATCTGCGGGCGATCCAGGAACTGCTGGGGCACGCGCGGCTTTCGACTACGCAGAAGTACACACATGTGTCGCTGGTGGACTTGATGCGGGTCTACGATAACGCGCACCCGAAGGCGAAACAGTAGCTTAAGATTGAAGTAACGGTCGTGGCCGGGAAGGTGTGAAAGTGAGCGAAACGAACGGTGTTACGAAACAGGATCTTCTCGAAATGGAAGCGCGTCTCAAGATGCACGTGAGCGAGGAGTGCGAGAAAGTCGAGGCAAAGCTGCTGGCGGAGTTCTGGAAGTGGGGCCGCAGCAACGAGCAGAAAATGCGGCGTGTGGAATTCAGCGACGCGACGACTGTTGAACGCATGGCAATCCTCGAAGAGCGCGTCTTCACGCTGGAGCGCAAAGCGGCCGGGAGCAAGGAATAAACCGTTCGGTCCAGGCCCGACGGCCGCTAACACGCTTAGAGAGTTTTCAGGAAGTCGAGGTCCACGTTGCCGCCTGAGAGAATGACCCCGGCGCTTTCGATCTCCAGAGGCAGCATGCCGAACAACACCGCTGCCAGCGCTACGGCGCCGCTGGGCTCAACCAGAATTTTCACGCGCTCGAGCAGGAATCGCATGGTGGCGCGGATCTCCGCTTCGCTTACCAACAGAATGCGTTCCACATGACGCTGCATCACTGGAAAAGTCAGCAGGCCAGGCGCGGGTGCGCGCAATCCGTCGGCAATCGATTCGGGCGGGGGAATCGTCACGCGCTCGCCGGCGGCCATGGAGAGCGCCGTGTCGTTGGCCAACTCCGGCTCTACGCCGAAGATGCGTATGCCGGGCCCGATCGATTTCGCGATCGTGGCGCATCCCGCCAGCAATCCGCCGCCGCTGATCGGGACCACGAGGGCATCGATATCCGGGGAGACTTCGAGGAGTTCGAGCGCGGCCGTGCCTTGTCCGGCCATGATCATTGGATGGTCGAAAGGGGGAACGAGCGTGCCGCCAGTGTCCGACAATGCGCTCCTGGCAATGGCTTCGCGGTCGTCGAGCGCGCGATTGTAAGTGATAATGCGCGCGCCGAGAGCTTTGGTCGCCTCCAGCTTGGAACGGGGCGCGTCTTCCGGCATCACGATAGTTGCCTGTGCGCCGACATGTTTGGCGGCGATCGCCGTGGCAATGGCGTGATTGCCGGAGGAGAATGCGACGACCCCGCGCGCGAGCTCCGCGGGCGAAAGCGAAAGAATCAGGTTGGATGCGCCGCGGATCTTGAAGGCCCCACTGCGCTGCAGGTTCTCGCACTTCAGAAAAACCTGAAGGCCGGCGCGGTCGTCTAGGCTCCTGGAAGTCATAACGGGAGTGCGGCGTGCAAGGGGCCGGATGCGCTCGGCGGCTTCACGCACTAATTGAGGGGTGATGGTCTGCATGGGGGAAAAACGCGGCTGAAGCCGCATGTACCGGCCGATCAGCGGGCGGTTTCGAATTCGAGGCGATGTTGCCGGTTGTAGCGAAGCCTGTCCTGATATTCCTGATAGAGTGTGCCGAATCCCGCCCAATAATAGCCTCCCACGAACAGCAGCAGGAAGGGCAGCGTGGGGTAGTTGAATGTACCGATGGCATACCAGCACATATAGAGGAAGTAGGTGCCGCAGGCCAGCTCGAAGTAAGGCAGCCAACCGCTTTTGCGCTTGTACTTTTTCACTGACATTTTGGCGGACTGCGTGCCCTCAATGGCGTATTTGGGCGTGCGCACGAAGCCGCTTTTCACGCCGAGTAAAGCCTCGAGCACCGCCCGCGTGTTGATGAGGGTCAATCCGACGCCAACCGCCATCAACATCGGAAGCATCAGGATCGAGCGCTTCCATGTTCGCGGATTCAGTTCGCGCTGCGCAATCAGATAAAACGCCCACAGCGAGCAGAATGACGCCACGATCAACGGCAAATCGAGGAGCATCATCTGCCATACGCCCATGTAGAATCGCACGATCATGACAGGGAGCATCAGCGCCGAAATCACCATCATCAATGGATACGAAATATTGGGGGTGAGGTGCATGACCGCTTCGGCTTTGACCCGGAACGGAATCTTCGAGCGCAGGAGATCCGGCAATAATTTCTTAGCGCACTGCGTCAGCCCTTTGGCCCAGCGGAACTGCTGCACCTGAAAGCCATGGATCTCGACGGGCAGTTCGGACGGACAATGGAGGCCCGGCAGGTAGACGAACTTCCAGCCTTTGAGCTGAGCTCTGTAGCTAAGGTCCGAATCCTCGGTCAGCGTATCGTGCTGCCAGCCACCCGCGTCGTCGATCATTTCGCGTCGCAATATTCCGGCGGTCCCGTTGAAATTGAAGAAGTACCCGGCGCGCGATCGGGCACCGTGTTCCAGAATGAAGTGGCCATCGAGGAGGAGGCCCTCCACTTCTGTGAGGAAGTTGAAGTCGCGGTTGAGATAGCTCCAACGTGTTTGCACGACGCCGACCCTGGGGTTCACGAAATGGTGGATGGTACGAGTGAGGAAATCGGTGGGAGGAATAAAGTCCGCATCGAAGACCGCGACAAATTCACCTGTGGCGGTCTTCAGACCGTCCTGAAGCGCGCCGGCCTTAAATCCTTCGCGATTCGTCCGGTGACGATACTCGATCGGATAACCCATGCTGCGGTATTTCTGGCAAAGGGCGTCGGCGAACGAATGGGTGTCATCGGTGGAGTCGTCGAGAACCTGAATCTGTAGAAGTTCGCGGGGATACTCGATTTTAACGGTCTCGTCGATCAGCCGCTCCAGCACGTATCGCTCGTTATAGAGAGGTAGCTGGATGGTTACGGCTGGGAGGCGCTCGAAATAAGTGGCAGGTCCTGCGACGGCATTCTTGCGGTGTTTGAAATAGGTCCGGATGGTTTCGAAGCGATGGAGACCGTAGATCGAGAGCAAGGCCAGGATGGCGAAGTAGGGAACCAGGATCGCCCAGTCAAACCAGGAGAGTTGGTGGATGCCGGCGAAGGGATCGTCGAAAATCCCGCGCGTAAGACGATCCATCACCGAGGCGACGAGAAGAGACGGGAGCGCGGGGACTGTAAACGACATCGGGACTGTAAACGACATCGGGATTTGAAACGACATCGGCAAAGAATTCATCAATACTGTCAGATTCTGCCGGAGTGTCGCGCAGCTTTTTGCAGTTCCCGGAGAATCTCCCAGTACCCTCTATAGTTTACCTCGGAGGGTTCTGTCTGCCCGATTACACTACAGTGAAAAGTTTTCCGAGTCGATGGAGAGCGGGCGTGGAAACAGCCCGCCCTCTCGATCTCATTTTGTGAATTCCCGGCTTATTGCTGGCTGCTGCCGATACCCGCCTGGGTTCCGTTCGTGTTCAGAGCGAGACTTTGATCGGCGCTGAACAGGGTGACTTCAACGCGCCGGTTCTTCGCATTCGCTGCACGATTCCGCGCGTCTTCCACCGGCTTTTGTTCACCGAGGCCCACCATATGGATCCGATAGATAGGGATGTCATGCTGTGCCACGAGGTATTCCACCACGGCATCGGCACGGCGCCGGCTCAAAGCGGCATTGTACTCCGCGTTGCCGACCTTGTCCGTAAAGCCTTCGACGGCAACAAAGAAGCGCTTGTAGTGATTCTGATCCGCCACCATCTGGTCGAGGGCCATTTTGGCGTCGGAATTGAGCTTGTCGCTGTTGAATTTGAAGTTGACGGTAGTTTCCGCCACCTGTTTATAGGCATCGAGATTGGCAATGGTGTTGTTCAGCGCGTTTCGAACATCGCTTACACCTTGATTTGCCTGGTCTGCCTTTTTCGAGGCTTCATCAGCCCTGGTCATAGCTTGTCCGGCGTGGTTGTCAGCTGAAAGGGCCCGTTCGTTGGTGGCACTCAGCTTATTTTCGTCCTCTTCCTGAGTAGCACGCGTTTTATCGAGTGTTTGTCTGGTTTGATCGAGCGTCTGGCCCTGTTGATCGGACTTGGTAGCTACCTGGTCAAGCTTCCCGCTCACCGGGTCGACTTGTTGTTTCACATACTTCTTGGTGGCGCAGCCGGTACCAACCAGCCCGCCGAGCATGATCAGGACTATCGGAATCGATGGCTTCATTTAGGTTAAGAACCTCCCATTCGACACACAGGCAATCGCGATGCCATAGTTCGTTTGGCATTGATGGAATGCCTGCGACCCGGTGTGCGGAAAGGTACATTCGAAAAATCGAGCCAGGTTATAATTCCAAGATAGCCGATCATTCCTGGCGCGTTGACATAATCGGAATCATTGACAGGGCTGCGCGGTGGCAACTGCGGCAGCCCTGTTTTCGTCCTCGATTCCGTCGCATGCCGGGCATGTGTTCGGTTTAGAATTCTTCAAGAGGTCAGGAATGAGAGAGAAGGGTACAGTGAAGTGGTTCAACGCGGCCAAGGGCTTCGGATTCATCCAGCGCGAAACGGGCGAAGATGTTTTCGTGCATTTTTCCGCCATTCAGTCGAATGGATACAAGTCGCTGGACGAAGGCGCGCGGGTGGAGTTCGAAGTGACGAGCGGCCCGAAAGGTTTGCAGGCCTCCAACGTGGAAACGGTCGCAGGCTGATGCCGGTTCCCGCAGGACTGAGGGGTGTCGTACGGGAAGTGCGGCGCCGGCCAAGATTCGAGAGGTGGAATGAGTAAGGAAGACAGCATAGAAGTTACCGGAACCATTCTTGAGAAGTTTCCGAGTGGTCTGTTCAGCGTTCAACTGGAGCACGACCGCGTCGTTCTTGCGCACCTGGCAGGCCGGCTGCGGCGCAATCGCATTCGCGTTCTGGCAGGAGACAAAGTCACGCTGGAACTCTCGCCCTACGATCTGACCAAAGGCCGGATTACATTTCGTCATCGTTAATCGAATAAAGGGCGCTGTGTGGGGCGCCATCGTCCATTCCGCACTTCATGGTGGTGGCCTGGCAAGCGATCCGTTCGCGCACCGATTCCGCAACGGTACCCACGAGATTGAAACCGGCCTGTTTCGCGGTGGCTCTCGAGGCAGTCACAACGGAGCTGATTAAATTGTCCTGAGTTATAGTCCTTACATATGTTGGGGATGGCACCGACAGTAGCCTCCTGTGGGCTCCTGGGAGACTTCGATCCCCGATTTCATTCGTATAATTAGGCCAGCATATGACGGAGCGTCCAAAAAATCCGGCGAGCCCTCGCGCTCGCAAACAGGTTCCTGAACCGGCGGAAGATCTCACATCCATCATGTCATCGAAGGTTGTGGGCCAGCCGAATGTCATCAACGTAATTGTTCCTTATATTGAAATGTTTCAGGCGGGTCTGGCACCGGAGAACCGGCCCGTCGGCGTGTTTCTGTTACTGGGCCCGACAGGTACGGGCAAAACCCGCACAGTGGAGGCCCTTGCGGAAACGCTGCATGGAAGCGCGCGGAATGTACTGAAGATCGATTGTGGCGAGTTTCAGATGGAGCATGAGGTGGCCAAACTGATTGGCGCGCCTCCGGGATATCTGGGGCATCGCGAGACGCAGCCCATGTTGTCGCAGCAGAAGCTGGCGAGCGTGACCAGCGACAAGTGCGGTCTTTCCCTGGTTCTGTTCGATGAAATCGAGAAAGCGGCCCCGTCGCTGACACGGCTGCTGTTGGGTGTGCTCGATCGCGGTGTGCTCCGGCTGGGCGACAACTCGGTAGTCAATTTCGAGAAGAGCCTGGTCTTCCTGACCAGCAATCTCGGCGCCAGAGAAATGATGCGCGAGATCAGTCCGGATTTCGGTTTTGCCTCGGCGACGGTCAGCGGGACGCGTGAGGATCTGACACAGAAGCTTCAGGGAATAGCGCTGGTGGCTGTGCGCAAGAAGTTTTCACCGGAATTCATCAACAGGATCGATCATGTGATTACTTATCGGCCGCTCGATGCGGAATCTTTCTCGGCGATCACCGATCACGAGATTGCGGGTCTGCAGAGCCACGTGAACACGCGTTTGGGGACACGCTGTTTCACCATTGAGGTTCCATTCGAGACGCGGCAGTGGTTGATTGAGCGGGGCACGAGTGCGGAGTATGGGGCGCGTGAGCTGAAGCGAACGATTCACAAGAATCTGACCCAGCCTCTCGCCACGCTGGTGGCGAAAAATCAGATCGAGCCCGGATCGAGCGTTCGGGTGGAGATCGATCCCGGTCAGGGATCGCTATCGTTGCGGGCTACCACCACGGGCGAGGAACCGGCTCCCTCGCATCCGACGGTTCTGCTTGTGGATGACAACCGCGATCTGCTGCAGTTTCTGGAGCGTCTGATGGCGGAATCCGGTTGGGAGCTGATGGCCGCGGAAAGCGCCAGCGATGCCAGGAAAATGGTCGCAAAGCGAAAGCCAAACGCGGCGCTGCTGGATTATATGCTGCCCGATGGAAACGGTGTCGAACTGGCGCAGCAGTTGAAGCAGATGGTTCCGAATCTGCAGATCATCATGATGACCGGCTCGATGCTGCCGCCGGAAGAAGAGGCGATCTGCGAAGAGCACGAATTTCCGGTGCTGCGCAAGCCGTTCCTTGCGGCGGATGTGATGAATCAGATCCGGAGCAGGCTGGCCGCGCGCACGGCGGGCGCCAGATGGAACGCGCAAAACTGAAGTTGGCTTGATGCCGAGGCACGGCATGGGGGAAGAAGATTGACGATTTCGTACAGCCACGCTAGGATGGTTGTGCGGGGTGGAGCAGTCTGGTAGCTCGTTGGGCTCATAACCCAAAGGTCGAAGGTTCAAATCCTTCCCCCGCAACCAATTGGCTCAGTTGTTTACGGTTCTTCTTCCCCACCAATTGCTAACGGATTGCCAAAGCCGGCCTCGGCTTTCTGGCGAACCCTCGCGTCGGCCATTGACTTCTCATATCGGGTGCTGGCCTCTTTTCCGCGACCTGGGAAGAGATGGCCGTAAGTATCGAAGGTGACCCTGATGCTGGAGTGGCCCATCTGATCTCGAACGTACGCGGCGGTCTCGCCCTGGGCGATCAACTGACTGGCGAAGAAGTGGCGCAGGTCATGAAAGCGCGTGTGCGCCATGCCAGCCTTTTCTGCGATCGGCTTCCAAACCTCGGCATCGAACTTATCGGGGTCGATGAAGCCATTGTTGTCGCTGGGAAAAATAAAAGCACCGTCCGCCTTCCCGACTTTCAAATCGGCCGCCATCTTCATCACGCTTTCTGTCGCGGCGATGCGGCGTAACGATTTTCGTGATTTCGGTGGCCCAACATGCCATTCCCATTTATGCGCGCCGTCTGTACCACGGCGTTTCGAAATTGCATGGCGGACGTTGAGTTCGCTGCCAAACCAATCGATGTCATTGAACCGGAGTCCGAGAGCTTCATTCCGACGCACGCCGGTAAATGCTCCGATGTACGTGATCGCGTAACCGAGCCCGCCTAACTCCTTCGCCGCGCCGATCAGTGCCCAAACCTGCTCCGGTGTCGGCGGCGTTATCTGGCGGGATTGGAGTGGCGGAAGCTCAAGCCCCATAGTTGGATCGTGGAAGGCGAATCCGCGCCGAAGGGCGCTCGGTCCTCTTTTGCCGGCGAGCATTGTCCGGAGGAGGGTGACCGTGTTGTGGATCGTCTTCGAAGAAAGCTCGTCTTCGATCATGCCGCTCACGGCTGCGTCAACATGATCGAACCGCAGAGCCGCCACCGCAATCGCTCCGAGCCGGGGAACGAGTTGCTTGTTAATGATCGAGCCGTACCCCGATTCGGTGCTGCCGAGGATTTGGCGCCGCCCTGCCAGCCAATCCGCTGCGAAGGTTTCAAACGTGACGGAAGACGGTCGCGCATACGTTCCCTTATCGATGGCTCCGAGAACCTCGTTCAGCCGGGTCTGCGCCTCGCTGCGTTTCTTGAATCTACCTTCCCATTGCTGGATGCCTGCCGGATCGCGGTAGATGATCGCCCACGTCTTGCGCTTCCCTGTCGGCTTGACGATGTGGCCAGCCTGACTCATTGCATGGTTCCATTGGCAGCCGCCTCGACAATCGCAAGCAGATCTTCCTCTGTGAAGCGGACGAATTTACCCAGTTTACGATGAAGAATGGCCTTGCGCCTCGTGCGCTCGTATATCCAGCTCGACGTGACACCCAACCGCTGCGCGGCCTCTTCGACCGTCAGAAACAGTCTGCCGATCACCGTTGGCCGGGGCGCTAGGGCGCCGGTTTGCTGGCGGTCCGCCGCGTTCACTCTGCCGCTCTTCGGCGGCGGGTCCGTAAAAAGTTCACCGGAGGAGTTATTCTCACTCTCTCGTGGAATCGCGGAGAGTTCAAGCGCGATTCGCCGTCTCATTGGACAACCTCGCTGACGCTCCCTTTCGGCCTCGTGCATGCGGTTCTCTTTCACATTGTGCGCCCTGGCGCGGCTTGGTGGAACCGTCAGATTGAACGCGTCCTCTCTGCATCGCGCGAGAAAACCCCCTCGATAATGAAGAGGATCTTTCCCCGAAAAATCCGACAGCGTTTTGCATTTGAGGACGGTGTCATGAGTGCTGGATTGCACGAATACCCTCACCTGAGCCTGGTGCGAACCTCAATCGTCGTACGGAAGAACCTGGCGCATGTGTTCTTCTAATGTTCCTTCCAATCTCTCTTCTGCACCTGGGGCTGCATTGCTCTAACGGATTCAGCACGTTCGGAGGATTCGAATGGGTCGGCTTGGCGGCAACCGGGGTCATGGACATTACAGGAGCGACCCCGGCATTTGTGGCGGTTTCCCGCCACAATGCCTTCTCCTCGCTCCTGTCGTCGCTGTGGGGGTCGCACCTGCTCCGCACTACTGACCGAACCTATGTTTTCGCAAATCGTTGGGGCAATTCCGATTCATGAAGCCACAGCCAGGGAGAGAGACAGCGGATTCCAGCTCTGTGAATACAGCGCTAATCGAGGGATCAGAGACGATCGTAATCGGGTGGTTCGACGGCCGCAACTTTTGACATGACGCGCAGGAATTTCTCGTAGCTTCCGTGGGATGCCTTATCTTTGAGCCGCTCGAATTCGAGCAGGCGTTCCTCAAAAGCCGACGCGAACAGGTCGTCGACCGAAATATTCTCCGCCGCAGCCACCTCGGTAGCGCGTCGATATAATTCTTCGGGGACATTTACACGTACGCTCATCGCGGTTCTCCGATTACGGCCAGCAGCTCGCCCGGGCTCATTGTTCTGATACCAAGACTCTCGGAGCCTCGGAAATCCCTCACGTTGAATGTCACGATGGGTGATCCGGTGCGAACCGCCACCTCCAGAATACGATCATCGTCGGGGTCCGGCAACATTGGTCGCCAACGGAAATAGATCTGAACGAGTCGGGCACGGCTGCAAAGGTACTCTGTGAAATCATCGATATCGACCAGGCTCAAGCCCAACTCCTCGACGCCGCGTTTGAGCACACTCTCGTATTCGAGCGCCAAGGCCGGGGAAATCACAGGACGCCATCGCCGCTGTTCAATTGTCTGCAGGACCCGATACGACGCGCCAAGGCTGGACCGAAAAGCCGCCACCAGCACATTCGTATCAATCACGACTTCAATCACATTTGCATCCTCTCACGTCCAGGGCCCAATGATTGCGTCAGCGGGACGTCTGGGTCATCATGAATCCCGCGACTCTGCCGTTCATGTTTTCGCAGCTACCGGAAACCACCCACCAAACACCTCTCGACACCGGTGACAGCGAGAGTTGCCGTTTCAACTTTGACTTGCAGGGTGCCATGCATGAAAAACCCCTGTGATTGATTTACGAAAACATAAATGAGGAAAACCGACGGGATTAAGTGTACGGGCCGATCACTTTGCAGCCTCGTTTCTCCTAAACCGCGCCGAGGACCTGCCAGTTGCCACTGCGCGCGCAGTGGCGGGCCAAGCGGTGTAAGCTGAGATCACTGTGCGACTAGAAGAGATTATTGTTCGCGGCCTGCTGGCCAAGTTCGATTACCGGTTGAAGCTGCACATTAACGAACGCCAGCAAAACCGCAGCGGGCTCTTGGGCGCAGATAAATGAGCTGGCCACCAAATTGACGAATATCAAACATGACCACTGGCAGATTTGCAATGGCCACGATTTGACGCAGCTATTGTCTTTACACCTATCTCGGACAACCGGAACTTCGATTACGCAGGGATCGGTGGAGGCTGACCTGGCAACCGCCTACGCTCTTGACGATTTTCGTAAGACACGGGTTTTCGAAAAAATCTTGGCGTGGCAAGAGGGCAACGCTCC
>Ga0206860_10241_pt1 | contig 11065 bp, 8 predicted proteins | sample Alteio_BWOrgCont_44_FD_152624 | JGI IMG/M metagenome (GOLD analysis project Ga0206860, IMG submission 152624) | Enriched cells from forest soil in Barre Woods Harvard Forest LTER site, Petersham, Massachusetts, United States -... | ecosystem: Environmental > Terrestrial > Soil > Temperate forest >...
CAAGCGCAATTTTTACCTGATAAAGAGGCAATAAAAAAGCGGCACTGGCAATATAAATAGTGCCAGCGCCGCTAATTTATACAAGTAATAGCAGAGAGTATCTTAAAAACCAATTTTAGCTAGCATTTGTTTAGCTTTAGGAAAATCATTGTTTTTTAAATACGCGATTTGGTCAGGAGCAATACCTGTAAAAATTTTCTTAAGTGCTTCAGTGCAGCATTTATCTGATATATATTCGGCCATTTTAAGGTCAGCATTCAAGACTTGTTTAGTCAAATCAGCATAAATTAAGGGATGTGTTTCAGCATAAGAAGCATATTGAAAGGCCATTGGTACTTTTGCAACAGCTTTTTGCATAAAGCTATGATTATCTGTCATGTATGAGTTATGTGCTAGTATTTCGACATTAAAAAAATTGATAGCCACTAGCATGAACGTTTCGTCTTGTTTTAATCTTGTAGAAGCGCGTTTAAAAGCGACGGCATCATATTTTATTAAATCAATCAATTCAACTCCATCATCAACGATTTTTAAAACTGCATCTTTGATATCACTGGTTTTCTGATCTTGCTCTGTTGGCACTTTTTTTACCTCTACTCGTCCATAAAGCGAAGCACCGTAGGCGACCGCTAAACCAATTGGGATAATGACTGTAAAGTAAGAGACAATTGTTAATGCGGCTAGCGCATTAGTTTGCACATCATGTTTTTCATAATTACAAAGTGTATTATAACTATTTAAACTAAAGTAATCTTCACAGAAGTTTATTATTTCCATAACATCTCCATTTTTTTTAGACTCATTATAACAACTATTTTGTTTAATGTAAATTGAAATATGAAACTATAAAAGCAATTATATGATTTTAGGTATTTTATAAATTTTAATTATTTGATTTTTTGAAAAGTTTGTTGAGCAATTACCAATTCTTCATTGGCTGGAACAGTCAGTAAATAGGAAGAAGATGTGCTACTAGAGAAGATAGCCTCATTTTTTTCATTTTTGCTTTTTTCGATATCTATGTTCAAATAGCCAAAATTTTGGGCAATTAAAGAGCGAAGGTAGGGTGAATTTTCGCCAATGCCGCCTGAAAAGACGATCGCATCGACGCCATTTAAAGCTGCTACGTAGGCACCAATGTATTTTTGGATGCGATAAACAAAAATTTCCAGCGCCATTTGGGCTGCTGCATTTCCATCTTGGGCCTCTTTTATAATATCGCGCATATCGCTTTTTCCACATAAGCCTAGCAAGCCACTTTTTTTATTTAATAGCTCGATAATCTGCTCAGAATGCCAACCCAGTTCTTCAATTAGATAAGTAACAATTGCCGGGTCAATGTCGCCACTACGCGTACCCATCACTAGCCCTTCCAGCGGAGTTAAACCCATCGAATTATCAATACTTATACCCTTTTCAAAAGCACTGATAGAGCAGCCATTGCCTAGATGACAGGTGATTATTTTTAAAACACAAAGTTCCTTATTAAGCAAATGGGCACTTTGTGTGGCCATGTAACTGTGATTAATGCCATGAAAGCCATATTTGCGAATTTTATATTTCTCATAAATTTCAACTGGCAAGGCATACATATAGGCTTTAGAAGGCATGTTGGCATGTGTTGCTGTATCGAAAATGGCCACGTGCGAAATTTTGGGTAGCATGGCCTGCATAATCTCAATGCCCGTCACATTGGATTGACAATGTAACGGAGCGAATCTGGCTAAATTACTGATTTCTTTAATCACCTCGTCATTAATAACGGTAGGCTCAAAAAGCAGTTCACCGCCATGTACCACGCGATGACCAACAGCCCTTATATTATTAAGATCATGGCTATTAAAATATGGACTATTATTCTGAAATAATGCCTGTAGAGCTGCTTGATGATTAGGTAGATCAAGTGTTACGGAATTTGCAACGTTATCTTGGCTATAATGGCTCAGTGTACTATTTTTCTGACCAATTCGCTCAGCCTGGCCATGTTTTAGGAGACGATAGTTATCACTACAATCAAATATAGCATATTTAATGCTGCTTGAACCACAATTTAAAGCCATGATTTTCATGGAGCAGGCCATTTCCAATCGCGAATTTCAGGCATGTCTTCACCATATTTTTCAATATACCACTTATGTTCAATTAATTTTTCACAAATGGCTTGTTTAGCATAGGCTACTCTTGAGCCAAGTTTTGGCACACGGTCAATAACATCTAAAACTAAATGTAGACGATCCAGATCGTTCATTACTAAAATATCAAATGGCGTAGTAGTGGTCCCTTCTTCTTTATAACCACGTACATGCAGGTTATCATGGTTGTGACGACGGTAGGTTAAACGATGAATTAACCATGGGTAGCCATGGTAAGCAAAAATAATAGGTTTGTCTTTGGTAAATAAGGCATCAAAGTCATTGTCCGATAGTCCATGAGGATGTTCTTCTTTAGGCTGTAGCGTCATTAGATTAACGACATTAATCAAGCGGATTTTAAGATCGGGCACATACTTGCGCAATAGATCGATAGCAGCAAGCGTTTCCATAGTGGGAACATCACCACAACAAGCCATGACTACATCTGGTTCACCCCCTTTATCGTTGCTGGCCCACTCCCAAATGCCAATACCCAAAGTACAATGCTTTACAGCCTGATCCATGTTCAACCATTGCGGTTGTGGTTGTTTACCTGCTACAATTACGTTGATGTAATTACGACTACGCAAACAATGGTCCGTGACTGATAGCAGGCAGTTAGCGTCGGGGGGAAAGTAAACACGGATAATTTCTGCTTTTTTATTTACCACATGATCGATAAAGCCTGGATCTTGATGACTAAAGCCATTGTGATCTTGCCGCCAGACATGTGAGGAAAGTAAGTAATTGAGTGAAGCAATCGGTCGGCGCCATGGAATGTCTTTGTGGGTAACTTTGAGCCATTTGGCATGTTGGTTAAACATTGAATCGACAATATGAATAAAAGCTTCATAAGAGGTAAAAAGTCCGTGGCGTCCGGTTAATAAGTAACCTTCTAGCCAACCTTGACAAGTATGTTCGCTGAGAATTTCCATGACGCGTCCATGCGAGGAGAGATGATCATCTTCAGGAATGGTAGCTTCCATCCAAGTACGATCGGTGACTTCAAAAAGACTGCTAAGCCTATTTGAGGCGATTTCATCAGGTCCCATAACGCGGAAATTGGCACTATCTAAATTTAATTTCATCACATCGCGCAAAAAATTTCCCATAATGCGAGTAGATTCGGCTATAATTTGCCCTGGCTCTGACACATTGATGGCATAATCTCTAAAATTAGGCATTTTGAGCGCTTTGAGTAATATACCACCGTTGGCATGTGGGTTATCGCCCATACGTCTAGTTCCAGTGGGTGCCAAAGCTGCTAATTCAGGAATGAGGCGTCCACTTTGATCAAATAACTCTTCAGGTTTATAGCTTTTCATCCAATTTTCTAGCAGATGGATATGTTCGCTGTTCATGTTTGCAAAAGGAACTTGATGAGAGCGCCAGAAGTCTTCTGTTTTTAATCCATCGACCTCTTTAGGACCAGTCCAGCCTTTGGGTGAACGAAGAATAAGTATGGGCCACCGTGGTCTTTCTGAATCTTGTTTTGAGCGTGCTTCACTTTGTATTTTCTTAATTTGCGCAATAATCTTATCTAAAGTTTGGGCCATCAATAGATGCATCTCTTCAGGTTCATGACCTTCCACCAAATAAGGCTTATAACCATAACCTAAAAATAAGTGCTCCAACTCTTTAGGATCCATGCGGGCGAGGATAGTCGGATTAGCAATTTTATATCCATTTAGATGCAAAATAGGAAGTACCGCACCATCAATTATGGGGTTGAGAAATTTATTAGAATGCCAAGCTGCTGCAAGCGGCCCTGTTTCTGCTTCACCATCGCCAACTACACAGGCAACTATTAAATCAGGATTGTCAAAGACCGCTCCATAGGCGTGTGAAACAGAATATCCTAATTCACCACCTTCATGAATAGAACCAGGTGTTTCGGGAGCCACGTGACTAGGAATGCCACCAGGGAATGAAAACTGTTTAAAAAGCTTTTTAAGCCCTTCTTCATTTTGTCCAATATCCGTGTAATATTCGCTGTAGGTCCCTTCTAAATATGTATTAGCCACTATACCAGGACCACCATGACCGGGTCCGGCAATATAAAACATATTAAGATCGTATTTTTTAATAAGCCGATTCAGATGTACATAAATAAAATTCAAGCCGGGGGTGGTGCCCCAATGTCCAAGCAGTCTTGGTTTAATGTGCGCTTTAGTCAGAGGCTCTTTTAATAAGGGGTTGTCCAATAGGTATATTTGTCCTACTGAAAGATAGTTAGCGGCGCGCCAATAGGCGTGCATGGCGGCAAGCTCTTTGGTATCCAAATCGTTTACAATGGCATTTGTTAAGTCGCCATTTTTTTTGTCCATCCACATCCCCAATAATAAAGTTAAAAATAAACTTGTAAAATTCAGGTTATAACAGGTGGATTATTTTAACAAAAGTTATGGCCTATAAATATCAGGCCCATTACTCTCTCCTTTATCAAATTTATTAAAGTTTGCTCATACTGTATTATCACTCTTGCAAAGGTATGCAGAGAAATAGCTTTGCATTTGCGCTATTAAAGTTTTTTTTTCATTTTCCTCATAAGGTGCACGCACTGGATGATCCCAAACTGTATTAGGCCAGGCTGGATCATTGGTGTGGCGAGCAATGAGATGAAGGTGTAATTGTGGTGTTTTATTTCCAATGGCGGCTACATTTAGTTGGTGTGGTTTAAATTCGTTCCACAAAATTCTTTGGGCTATATCTAACTCCTTAAGCAACTGCAGCTGATCCACAGTAGTTAAATCGATAATACGTGCCAGATTTGGTTTTCGTGGTACTAATAAAAGCCACAGATAATTGCGTTCGTTTTCAAGCAGAAGGCGACATAATGGTAGCTCGGCAATAAAAATCTTGCCCTCAAGATTAGGATGTAGTGAAAAAGTCATAATTTGAGTTGCTCAATAAAGTAGCTGGGGTAATCTATCTTACGGAGTGCTTGGATAGCTGTTTCCAAACCATGACGGTCTATTCTTTCAGCCATAATGCCAGTTTTGAGCAGCAATGCACAAGGCATACCAAAAGCTAAAGCCCCACGTACATCGGTTTCTGGAGTGTCTCCCACCATCAAAATTTCTTGTGGAGTTTTTATATCGTATTGTGCAAAACAGCCCATGGCTTTTTTAAAAGCGGGGCTATGTGGTTTGCCAATGTAATATACTTGTCCACCTAATTTCTCATACATCTTAGCAATACTACCTTGCCTAACTACAGGTCGAGGTGGTTGTCCTTCATGTGCAAATAAATCGGGATTAGGGCAAATCATGGGTAGATTAGCTGCTTTTAATTTTTGTAAATCTTGTGCAAATACAGCTGTGTTTTCTTGATCGATGCCATTAATGTGTGGCACTGAAATGTAAATAAAATCTGCATCGTTAATGTTGAGTGTTTCACTGTAGCAAGAGCCTTCAAAGATGGCTTCATGTGTTGCAAATTTAGGGTGCGCTCTGCCAAATAGTAAGAATTGCTTACTGTTGGTTTTAAAAGGTAATTGTTGTGTTAAAAACATCTCTTTGGCTATTTCGCCTGATGTTACGAAAAAATGAAAATGTTCGTTTTGAATCAAACCATGCTTGCTCAACTTATGTATTTCTTTAGCGGCTAGCTGTGTGGAGTTAGATAAAATACCCACTACTTTGCCATCGGCTACCAGCTTTGCCATCGATTCTCGTGAGCCTGGGATTACCCCAAAATCATTACCCCCCCAAAAGACACCGTATGCATCAAGTAACACGCCCCGAAAATCTTTAGCAACCTGAGTAAGCCCTTTAGAAATTTCGATACTTTTAGACATATAATAGGAGTCCTTTTTTTGGATTTGCTCTCAAAAGCAAGCATAGGTGAGGTTTACAAAGAGGTCTAATGATTATGCAAAAAATCCAATAAATTCAGCAACAGCTGTCTTTTTTAAAAAATTAGAAATCCTTTGGTATTAATTGTCAATCGGCTTAGGTGTTACTTCAGTTGTCTTTGAATAGTTGTAGATTACACTAGATAATTGACTCAGATCCTCAAAAATAGGAAAAATATCATTGATGGTAGGCATGCTGGCATTATTGACTATGATGGAGAATGCATAAAGATGGCCATTTTTCCCTTCTACATAACCTGCTAGGGCTTGTGTGATTAAAAAATAATTGTTTGTGGCTAAATTAAAACCAACGCCTGTACCGGTTTTGGCCCTTACATTGCCGGCTGCGGCCTCTTTTTTAGCAAAATCCTCTAAAGAGCCATCGACACCTAAGATTGGTAAAGATTTAAAAAAACTTTCAAAAAACAGTGGCTTTTGCATTTTGAGATATTCTAAAAGCTGGACAGTGGCTTGCGGTGTTAGTCGATTTTCGTTACCACCAGCTGCATCACCAAAGACAAAAGTGTCTTTAGGCAACTTAACTTGCTTGAGGGCAAAGTCACCTAATAACAACATGCCATCACTGAAGGTTTTTTTGTCATCTCGTGCTGCTAATAATAATGGTACTAAATTAGCGCCCAAATTATGGCTGACTTTTAAAATGAGTTTGGCATACTCAGACAACGGTGCAGAAGTCCATAGTGCTACTTGTTTAAGATTATCTGAATCGTAATCAGACAGTTTTTGGTTAACTTTAATTCTGCTATTATCGTCAAAATTAGTTGGTTTTATAGTTATCCCTTGCTCTTGCAAAGCAGCAATCAAAGCAGCCTGCGCAAAAGTTTTAGGATCTTTGATGGGTGATGTACGGACCACATTGCGTTGGTTGATGGGTATGGTTCCGTGCAAAATAATACTATGTCCTGTTTCATCAGCACTTATATTTATGTTCAATGGCCCATCTTTAGCAACGGTGGTGATTTGATTTTTAACTTCATAATTGGCTACTACAGGACGCCAGGTTAAAATAGCGCGTTGCCCTACAATGGTTGGATTGATGACTATATCGATTAAATTCTCGTTTATCATAATGGGTGAAAGTATTAAGCCGCGTTTCTCAATAGTCTCAAAAAGGCTTATATCGATTAACACACGACCTTCAATCTCTCTGATTCCACTTTGACGTACTTGCTTTGCTAATTCATTGAGTCCTTGTAAGGGGTTTTCTTTAGTTAAAATAACCCCCGGTACTTCATTGGCGTTGATGTGATCAAGTTTAGTATAGGCAATAGTATCTCGGTTAACTTCTCTTCCTCCCATGGTCAGATCGCCTTGGGCCACTAGTATAAGATCGCCTTGTAAGCGGCCATCTTCAATTTTACCGGTGGCATAAATGGGTGTTTTAAAGCGATAATCATCACCATAAGAGTGTAAGAGTGCTGCGACTGAAAATAATTTTGTGGTGGAAGCTGGGGAAAATAATTTTTGTGCATTAAGGTCAAATAAGACGTCGCCAGATTGCAAATCTTTAACATACATTCCCCAAATAGAATGTGCATATTTTTTTTCTTGCATAATCTGTAACATTTTGTGAGGCAAAGATTTATTGTCAGAAGCCTGTATAGAGAAAGTCAAAAAAAGAGCGCTAAAAAACGATGTTAATTTTAATAGATATAAGTACATATTACCTAAATTTTAAATTGTTTTTATTTATAACTCACCTTAAGCATAATTATAAGAGTGCTTTTAGTACCTATCCGTAGCCTATTAACCTGAGTTTAGAGTTTTTTTGTCTTTTCTATAAAAATAACTTGATGAGTGCTTTAATTTCAAGTTTAGTACGTTTATATAAACCTTAAATTCAGCTTACAATGAACTAGCAAACTATTTGATCAACTGATAACATCTTTTTAACTCATTTTATACATAATTTGAACAAGTGGTTTTTGGTACAGCCTAGCGATAAATTTTTATTTAAAATGGCTTTTGATAGCTACTAAAAGCACTTTTCAAATTATAGGTAAGGTGTGTTTTTAACCTGTATTTTTAGTTTTAAAGGAGAGATGGATGGAAAACGTGATTGATGTTTTACAAGAACGTGGTTTTATTGAAGCCCTTAGCAACGTCGATATGCGTCAATATCTTACTAAACCGGCGACTATATATTGTGGATTTGATCCGACCGCCGATGGCTTACATGTTGGTAATTTGGTTCCCATTATGGGTTTGGCTTGGTTCCAACGTTTTGGGCACACACCCATAGCAATCGTCGGCGGTGCCACAGGGATGATTGGCGATCCTTCTGGAAAAGCAGCTGAAAGACAATTGCTTGATGAACAGACTATTGCTAGTAATTTAAAAGGGATTGAGCGTGATTTGCGCGCCTTGCTAGATTTTCGCCCTGAACACAAAGCACAAGCGCGTATTTTAAACAATTATGATTGGTTTAAAAATTATTCTTTTATTGATGTGTTGCGCGATATTGGCAAATTATTTCGTTTGGGCCCCATGCTCGCTAAAGATAGTGTGCGCAGTCGTATGAATTCAGAAGAGGGGATGAGTTTTACTGAATTTAGTTATCAGCTATTACAAGGTTATGATTTCTTACATCTATTTGAAAAGCATAATGTATCAATACAATTAGGCGGTAGTGATCAGTGGGGTAATATTATGGCCGGTATTGATCTAATACGCAAAGTACACGCTAAATCAGCTTATGGTATTACTTTTCCTTTGTTAACGCGTAGTGATGGACAAAAATTTGGCAAATCCGAAAAAGGGGCTATTTGGCTATCGGCAGAAAAATTATCGCCATACGAGTTTTATCAATATTTTGTACGTGTAGAAGATGCTGATGTAATAAATCTCATGCGCATGTTGACTTTTATGGATATGTCGGCAATTAAACAGTATGAAAAAGAAATGTTGCAGCCACATTATGTACCACGTACAGCACAAAAAAAATTAGCAGAAGAGATCACAAGCTTAGTGCATGGGTCTGAAGTTTTGCAAACCGCTATACGCGTTACACAAGGTATTGCACCAGGAGCGCAGGCAGCTTTAGATTGTAATTTGTTAGAGGAACTAGCGGCACATATGCCTAGTTGCGACTTGGCTATGGAACAAGTAGTGGGAATTAAATTAGTCGATATATTAGTGAGCAGTGGCTTGCAAAGCAGTAAAGGGGAAGCAAAGCGGCTAATACGTAATGGGGGTGTTTATCTTAATGATGCCAAAATTGAAGATGAAAATTATACTATTTTACAAGAAACACTCATCGAAAATAAATTTTTATTACTCTCGACAGGTAAGAAAGGATATGAGAATACTTTAACAAAGCACTGATAAAATAAAAGTATAAAATGGGAGTTCGTATATGGCATCCAGCGAGAAGAAAAAGAATAACATGACTAAAAAAAAGCTAATCAATTCTATTTCGCAAGATAAAGGCATTCACGCACATGATGTTCGCCACGTAATTCAGGCATTTTTAGATAAGATTACTAACTGTCTTTCACAAGGCGAGCGTTTAGAGTTCAGAGAGTTTGGCGTATTTGAGGTAGTAGAAAGAAAACAAAAAATTGGTCGTAATCCAAATAATGCCGCTATTCCCATTGTAATTCCAGCACGTTTAGCGGTAAAGTTTACCCCCGGTAAAAAAATGCGTCAGGTCGTAGAGTCTAAAGAAGAAGCCTTGGTTTAGCATTTGTTTTATGCTTTCCGTGCTTTGCTCAATCTACCTGTCATAAGCAGTTTTGCTGATGACAAAAGCTTGGGCATCACTTAGTTTTGCCTTTAAGCATGGATTTATGGCGCATGTCGGAATTTAATTTTCTGCAATTATTATATCGTCAACGTGTGCCTTTGCCAGATTCGCCTTTAGATAAAGTTGTCACAGATTTTTTCGATTATAAAAAAATTTTATCTTCTGATACTTTTGAGGAGATTTGCCAGTGGGATGAGGTCGTTACTCCTGAGGAGGAAGTGGCCTTTAACTGGAAAAAAATATTGGCGATGGCTTTAGTGTGTCATCTGACTCAGTCACACCAAAGAGAAATTAGTGCTAAAGTCTGTTTATTTACTCTCAAGCCATGGAATCATAATTCGCAATATTTGCGTGCATTGATTGCAATAACAGATGCACTGACCAACTTACCCGTTCCCCAAATTGTCCCTTCTATTTTGAGTGGTGGTGCGGTCCTTCTTGATTTTTACCAATACCGTCCTTGGCTAGCATTGCCTTTTTTGCCGCAGCATCTTGAATATGGCATTTTTCGAACTCTTTTAATCTTATGTAATAAACAAAATGCATTAAGACAGGTGGTACTTGATTTAGCACGTTGGCAACTCAATATCCTTGATCATAACGCTATGCCATTGAGGGGTTTGTTTGTCCGTCAAAAAGATGCTAATTATTTGAATGTATGTTTGTTAAACTATTTGTTTTTTCGTGGCGTAGCACTTATATCTGAAAATAATCTGTTTGCCAATATCGCCCGCAACATTGGTAACAAATTAAATGCACTAATGCCAGAGACAACGCCGCTGTTTGCTTTATGGCCCTTGATTGAGACCTTGTTTGATTCCTATAGCCAGATATTGACGAGTGCTGAAAATAATAAAGAAGCATTACCGGTCCTTACAGCGCAAATAATCGATGAATCAATGGCTTTGCTTGGCCAGCGCACAGAAAAAAGCACTGTCATTTGTACATTGCATGGAGCTTATACAGGGCTAGGTGCTCTGCGTACGGATGATATTGAAATTATCACTTATGCTCCTCAATATATTCCTTGGCAAGATTACCACAGTTTTGGCCTTGAAGGTAATAATTATACCGAAGATGGATTGCGAAAATCGCATTTGATTCTCAATCCTCACGGCTTTGTTTTACAGGGCTGTACCCGTTTAGTGGATGAACCTGATATAATGGCTGATGAAGCTAAAAAAAATGATGGTAATGATTTAGCTCTAGGTAAGTTTCGTGGTATCTGGTTAGAGGTAGCACAGGAACTCAAATTATCTCAATTTTTTTTAAATGTATCATTTTTAGGATTAGATGGCTGTGATGGGGTAG
>Ga0206860_10002_pt2 | contig 11016 bp, 6 predicted proteins | sample Alteio_BWOrgCont_44_FD_152624 | JGI IMG/M metagenome (GOLD analysis project Ga0206860, IMG submission 152624) | Enriched cells from forest soil in Barre Woods Harvard Forest LTER site, Petersham, Massachusetts, United States -... | ecosystem: Environmental > Terrestrial > Soil > Temperate forest >...
GTAAATCCAGTCGCACCAGTGAAGCCAGTTGCCCCAGTGAAGCCTGTAGCTCCGGTAAAGCCTGTTGCTCCAGTAAAGCCAGTTGCTCCAGTAAATCCTGTAGGTCCTGTAAATCCAGTCGCACCAGTAAAGCCAGTAGCTCCGGTAAAGCCTGTAGCTCCTGTGAATCCGGTTGCACCAGTGAAGCCAGTAGGTCCTGTAAACCCTGTTGCTCCAGTAAAGCCTGTAGCTCCTGTGAATCCGGTTGCACCAGTGAAGCCAGTAGGTCCTGTAAACCCTGTTGCTCCAGTAAAGCCTGTTGCTCCTGTAAATCCTGTAGCTCCAGTAAAGCCAGTTGCACCAGTGAATCCGGTCGCTCCGGTAAAGCCAGTAGGTCCTGTAAACCCTGTTGCTCCTGTAAATCCTGTAGCTCCGGTAAAGCCGGTTGCACCAGTGAAGCCAGTAGCTCCGGTGAATCCTGTAGCTCCGGTAAAGCCAGTTGCACCAGTAAATCCTGTAGGTCCAGTAAATCCAGTCGCACCAGTAAAGCCTGTAGGTCCAGTAAATCCAGTCGCACCAGTAAAGCCAGTTGCACCTGTAAAGCCTGTTGCCCCAGTAAAGCCAGTTGCACCTGTAAAGCCAGTTGCACCAGTAAAGCCAGTTGCACCAGTAAAGCCAGTAGGTCCGGTGAAGCCGGTTGCACCTGTAAATCCTGTTGCTCCTGTGAATCCGGTTGCTCCTGTGAATCCGGTTGCGCCAGTAAAGCCGGTTGCTCCAGTGAATCCGGTTGCACCAGTGAAGCCAGTTGCACCTGTAAAGCCAGTTGCACCTGTAAAGCCAGTTGCACCAGTGAAGCCGGTTGCACCAGTGAAGCCGGTTGCACCAGTGAAGCCAGTAGGTCCGGTGAATCCGGTTGCTCCAGTAAAGCCTGTTGCACCTGTAAAGCCAGTTGCTCCAGTAAATCCTGTAGCTCCGATGAATCCGGTAGCTCCGGTAAAGCCGGTGGCTCCTGTAAATCCTGTAGGTCCTGTAAATCCAGTCGCACCAGTAAAGCCAGTTGCTCCGGTGAAGCCAGTAGGTCCTGTAAATCCAGTCGCACCAGTGAATCCGGTTGCACCAGTAAAGCCAGTTGCACCAGTAAAGCCAGTTGCACCAGTAAAGCCAGTTGCTCCGGTGAAGCCAGTAGGTCCGGTGAATCCGGTTGCTCCAGTAAAGCCTGTTGCACCTGTAAAGCCAGTAGGTCCTGTAAATCCTGTTGCCCCAGTAAAGCCCGTTGCGCCAGTGAATCCTGTTGCTCCGGTAAAGCCAGTAGGTCCGGTGAAGCCGGTTGCACCTGTGAAGCCGGTCGCTCCTGTAAATCCTGTAGCTCCGGTGAAGCCAGTTGCACCTGTAAATCCTGTAGCTCCGGTAAAGCCAGTAGGTCCGGTGAAGCCGGTTGCACCTGTGAAGCCGGTCGCTCCTGTAAATCCTGTAGCTCCGGTAAAGCCAGTTGCGCCAGTGAAACCTGTAGGTCCGGTAAAGCCAGTAGGTCCTGTAAATCCAGTCGCACCAGTAAAGCCAGTTGCTCCGGTGAAGCCGGTCGCTCCTGTAAATCCTGTAGCTCCTGTAAATCCTGTAGGTCCTGTGAATCCAGTCGCACCAGTAAAGCCAGTTGCTCCTGTAAAGCCAGTTGCTCCTGTAAAGCCTGTAGCTCCGGTGAAGCCTGTTGCGCCTGTGAATCCAGTTGCGCCAGTAAAACCTGTTGCACCCGTAAAGCCAGGATCGCCAGTAGCACCTGTTGGACCTATAGCTCCGTCAGCACCAGTAAAGCCAGTTGGACCCATAATGCCGGCAGCTCCTACAGCACCTGTTGCGCCTGTGAATCCAGTTGCGCCAGTAAAACCTGTTGCACCCGTAAAGCCAGGATCGCCAGTAGCACCTGTTGGACCTATAGCCCCGTCAGCACCAGTAAAGCCAGTTGGACCCATAATGCCGGCAGCTCCTACAGCACCTGTTGCGCCTGTAAATCCAGTTGCGCCAGTAAAACCTGTTGCACCAGTAAAGCCAGGATCGCCAGTAGCACCTGTTGGACCTATAGCTCCGTCAGCACCAGTAAAGCCAGTTGGACCTATAATGCCGGCAGCTCCTACAGCACCCGTTGCGCCTGTGAATCCAGTTGCACCAGTAAAACCCGGGTCACCAGTAGCACCGGTAGGTCCGGTGGCTCCGGTCGCATCGGCCGATCCAGCGGGACCTGTTGCACCTGTAAATCCTATCGCACCAATTGGCCCGGTGGGGCCAGTAAAGCCGGTTGAACCTATCCCAGGATCTCCTGTTGCACCAGCGGGACCGGTAAAACCTGTTGGGCCAGTCGCACCTGTAGCACTCGCAGTTCCTGGAAGCCCCATTGGTCCTGTATATCCCGTAGGCCCTGTATATCCAGTTGGCCCTGTATATCCAGTTGGGCCTGTATAACCATGTTTATGTCTGTGGCTATGATGGCATTGATTATGCAATAAATTAATATCACATAAATTTATCTTAGATTCTTCCAGTTTTCCATTATCACAACTGGCTGATAAGCTTAAAGATCCAAGTAAAAATATAAAGGCTGTGACTTGTGGTATGATATTCATAATCTCCTTCGCTAACAAAGTTATCTTTTTAATTAAATTAATTTCTTTATAGATGTTGATTTCATTAAAATCAAAGAAAACAAAAACCTAACGGTGCAGTTTGAATTGCACCGTTAGGTTTTTAAATTAAATAAAGCTTGTAGCAACGGAACTTACGGACAAAGCTTAATTGCAAATGCAGTTAGTGTTTCTATTGTGCTGTTTTTTTCAGTGCCGCAATCAATCCTGGATTTAGATCATGGATAACAACTTCGGCATGAGGAAATAAAAGAAGCATGATAGCCTCAGCTATCGCAAAATGAATTGTACTATTTTGTAAACATAAAAAAATGGACGCCTTATTCTATGAAATATCAAAACCTTGATTAATAGCTGAAAACATTTGATAAAACCCTGATAACACCACTATTTCAATTAGCCCTCTGATGCTATAAACTTTAATTATATTTGTTTGAACATCTCCTGGAATATTTTTCCATTTTAAAGTGTACGATAATAACTCTACTACCAATTTATAAGGAGCGCCAAACGCGGCTGTCACCAATCCATCATTATTTAATTTATCTATAATTTCTTTTGGTACCCCTGCCTCTTGTGCATGTTGGATATGATCAGTCCATTCAAAGCTACATTGTGTTTCTTTAGCCACCGCTAGTACTACAAATTGATAGATATTTCGCGGTAAGTGTCCAGTAAACTTAAGATAAAAGCCCAAGGCTTCTATTTTTTGGCAAAGCTCTGGATGATTCATCAACACTTGATAGGGTGCGCCAAAAGGTGCTCCCTGTTTCTTTCTTTTGGCGATCATTTCCTCATAAACAGTTTTTTCTGAAATATTAAGTAAATCTGGATCAAAAATTAATTTAACCATAATTGCTTACACTCTCTCAATTTTTGCAATAAGTAGTCTATTCATGATAAGACCAATTGGCACTAGCTTGTGACCACTCTTTTACAGGTGTATTAAAGTGTTTATCACATTTTACATCAATAACAGTAGGTCCTGGATTGTTTAAAGCTTTCTTAAAAGCATTTGAAAGCTCATCAGGATGCATAACAGTAATTCCATCACAGCCTAAAGATTTGGCAAAATCTTTCCAATTAATGTCTGGCAGAATTGTTAAAGCATCCGGTAAGGGTCCTAATTTATGAGCTCGTAGCCAGACATTGCCTAAAGCAGCATTATTAATTATTACATAAACGATAGGCAAGTGATACCTTGCGGCTGTGGCTATCTCTATCCCTTGCATATGCATGCAACCATCACCTGTAATGACAGCCACTTTTTTGTCTGGTTGTGCACATTGTATACCGATGGCAGCTGGAATTGCCCAACCCATCGGACCTAAATTAGTTGCTGAAATATAGGTAAGAGGTTCATAAGATTCCCAGTAATGTCCAGCAAATGCCCTATGAGCGCCAGAATCTATCACGATAATTCCATCACGAGGAAAAACAGCTCTAAATTCGGATACCACTCTAGCAGGGTGAATAGGGATGGCAGTGCTATGACAGTTTTGGGGATCTTGCCAGCGTGGGCTTTTTTTTATCTCCAAAACCCAAGATTTGCGAGCATTAACCGTTAAATCTAAAGATTGTTGTAATTCTTTATTGCTAGAAAGCCATTCTAAATAGGCACCTACATCACCTACTACAAAATTAGATTCCAAACACGGCTCCATAGCCTTAATATTTGAATTAACACAAATAGTTTTTTTTTGATTTATCTTAAGAGTCCAATGCATAGTATCTCTTTCATTTAAACCGCTGCCCAATACTATTAACAGATCAAGTGGCTCATCTAGAATTGCTTTTTTTGATTGTAGTGTACCTGCATAGCCAAATACACCTAGTGAAAGAAGATGGTCTTCTGGAAATACTCCCTTAGCACGCAAAGTGGTAGCCACTGGTATATGCCACTTTTGGGCAAATTCAAGTAGTGTTTTGCTGCTGTCTGAATGCTCAATTCCTGCCCCGACTAAAATGACAATACGCATTGGCTCACTATCTACAAAGCATGACAAAGTTTTTTGCGCATTTTCTATAGAAAGAAATTTAGTATCTCTAAGGCTGCTATTGATTGGGACGTAATCTGCATCAATTGTCGCAACCTGGCAATCCTGTGGAATAGAAAGATGCACCGGTCCATGTGGTATAGCCATTAAGTGGAGGATGGCTTTATAAAATAAATGGGAAAGGTTTTTTGGATTATCAATGGAGCTTGAATAATTTGTTAACCCTTTTAAAATATCTACATCATTTAATGTTTGGCAGCTTGCATCTTGAAACATGCCTCGACCTTCCATATAAGTGGCCGCTTCGCCACTTAACAATAAAACTGGTGAGCCATCTGTTAGTGCAGTTGCAATAGCCGTAACAGTATTTGTTAATCCGGGACCTCCTATGCAGAGTACGACACCAAACAATTGACTAGCGCGTGCATAGCCATCGGCCATATAGGCGGCTCCTCCTTCTTGTGCAGCCACAATCGGCTTAATGTTTTTTTCTCTGCTTAGAGCTTGTAAAAATGGATCGATGAGTCCACCAGGGACCATAAAAATATGATCGATTCTCTCTTTTATCAAGCTACTTAAAAGATAATCTGTCCCTAGCATGAAAAGCCTATGATCATTTTGAATAATGCAATTTATTAGAGACAAAAACTGTAGCCAATACCAGCGCCAAAGTTCCAACCACCAAAATCCATTGAATTACGATAAATTTTGCGGTGATTTTCATTATTCTTAAATTTGAAGATATCTATCCGCAACCATCTCTATAAAGGAGACACATTTTGGCAAAGAGCTTAGGCTATTTACTGCAATGTGTCTCCTTACATATAGCTCTAGGCTATGTCAAAAAACGCTTGTTCAAATTATGCGTGAGGTGAGCTAATTAGCCAAAAATTAAAAAATTTAAACGCTCTTAAATAATTCTACCTCTACCCAATAACCAATATAATGCAATTTATTATCAGCATCTGGCGCATGATTTTTTAGATATGTTTCCACGATTTCTTCTAGAAATTCTTTATGCAAGTATTCAGGTATATATTTTAATTGTGAGAGCCAACCACTTATCCAAGCAGCAAAAGCTTCTTTAGTTGGAAAGGTCTCGTCCACTGTAATATGTTCTATGCGCTTTGGAACAAGGCCGGCTGCTTGCGCATACGTTGTAAATTGATTGGAAGTGTTGAGAAAACAAGGGTTTGAATAATTACAAAAATATTGACACCATTTTGGTGCATTAATTACCGCGTTTAAGGCATGATCAAGGCGATCTTTACCATGATCAATTGCAAAATATAAAAAAACTTTTCCATCAGGCTTTAACGCTCTCTCTATACTTTGCAAAGCAGAAAAATGATCAGAAATCCAATGAAAACAACTAAATGATACTACGTAATCAAATTCGTTCTTAAAGCTAAGCTGCGTAGCGTCTCCCTTTGTAAAATCCAAATTAATAATTTGATTTTTATCTTTTAAATCTAAAGCAACCTGTAACATTGATTCAGATGGGTCTATACCAATAACTAAACCATTTGGTAGGCACTGTGCTATTGCAGCTGTTATGCGTCCATCGCCGCAACCAATGTCTAATATTTTTTCATCTCCTTTTAAATTTAATTTTTTAATGTAGGAAGTAGCCCATTGATATTGTAATTCTGAATTATTTAAATATTTTTCACCATTCCACATATCATTTATAACTTCCTGGTTTGCATAAATTGAGAAGTAAGTGCATAAATACAATATTGATAAGCCTAACACTTTTTTAGAAAGTAGCATTTTAAATTCCTTCGTTATAGTGATTTTTACTAAAGACTTTGCAAGGGAGTGGTTTTTAGAAATACTAATTAATAACTTGAACTATTAAAAAGAAAATCTTCGTTAAATTGTTTGGCAAGTTTATTTACTACTTGTTTATTTCTAAGTATAATACCAACTTCGCGATTAAATGTGATAGAGTTGGGGCTTAAGGATATCGAGCCAATATAGCCATATTTGTTATCTGCTATAGCTGTGCGGGCATGCATATATGGGGTTTGCATTGTTTCTGGTGGCAGTGTGACGTGTACATGCACTCCAGCGGCTTTTAACTTGTTTAATGAAGATATTTGTAATTGCTGCTCACTTAAGTCGGCATCATTGACAATCTGCGGGGCGATTAAGCGAACATATACTCCTCTATTGACAGCCGCGAAAAGTTCACTTTCTAAAGTAGGATTACCTAGAAGCTCTGAGGTCACCTCTAAAGTACAATGTGCTTTTTGAATGAATAAAACAAACTTGTTACTTGAATTTATGGGGCTGATCAAAAGATGACAGGCAGTTGTTTTTGGAGTGGGATTAAAAGTGGGGAATGGCATATTTGGCGCAGCTGAATAGTTCCAATCATTTTCAAATAATTTAGACAATTCAGTAATGTTATTTTTTGAATTGCTGACATACACATAGTCCCTGTATTGGGCAAAGGTAAGACTGTCTAAACAGGCCGAACCAATCAACACATATCGATTGTCAATAAGGACAACTTTGGGAAAGCTTCTAGGAAAAATTGGATTGCTCAAATGCACCTCTCCACCATTTGCAGTAAGATATTTTTGGAGATTTATTTGCTCAGAAATAGTTGTCTCATATTTATTTTTATCTACAATGACTCTCACATGCACACCGCGCTCTAAGGCTAGTTGGATGTGTTCTAAAATGAGCTGGTCTTCCAACACACAAATTTCAATGCGAATTTCTTTTTTAGCTTTGGCAAAAGCCTCAAAATAAACTTGTCGTCCATCTTGCGGTAAAATAACTAGTGATCCGGGATAGAAAAATAGAGGATTTAAAATTGTTTGAGCGCAAAGATTTGCGCAAGTACATAAAAAAAAGATGAAGATATATTTTAATATTCTTTGCATACCCCATTGAATACTCTAATTTTATTTATTGTGCAATAACTTGCAAATCAGAATTAGACATATTTCAAAGCTCCATTTGGTCGAAAAAAGATGTCCAAAAGAACGATTTTAGCGACCAAATGGAGTTTTGAAATATGTCTATTACCATAAATTTTGATAATTCTGTTAGTATTTCACAAGAGTTTCAATAATAGACTTCTTTCGAAATTACATTTATTTGTTAAAATTGCCTTTTTTGGCATCTTTAATCCTAAATTTTTCCGGCCTAGTTGCCAATATGCTCTTAAAATTTGGAATCAAATCTGCTCAAAAAACATCAATTTTTCCAAAAAAAGCCAGTTTGCAAAGAAGTCTAATTTACAAAAGTAAGAGGAAGCGATTTGAATAACAAGATTATTTTACCTGAACTTGATGAAGAATTGCTAGCTCAATGCAAAGTTAGTGCTTTTCGTGCTAGTGGTAGTGGTGGGCAGCATGTTAATGTGACTGATAGCGCCGTCCGTCTTCTGCATATTCCAACAGGCATTGTTGTTACCAGTCAAAAAGAGAGAAGTCAATTATTAAATAAAAAAGATTGTATTGCCAAACTACGCAAAATTATTGCTAAGCTAAATTACTGTCCTATTAAAAGGATACCAACGAAAATTTCCAAAACTGTTAAAAACAAAAATTTAGCTAAAAAAGCAAAACATTCAGCGAAAAAAAAGCTCAGATCTATTTTGCCGCACGATACAAATTAACAACTCACCTTACGCATAATTTGAAGAGTGCCTTTAGTATCTATCCGCAGCCATCTATAAAGGAGACACATTTTGCAAAGAGCTTAGGCTATTTGCTGCAATAGAAGTCTATTTACAAAACACCAAAAAAATTAGTTGGATTTAGACTTCTGGCCAAATTTCGATTTTTCCGTCGTTCTGGGGCGTGAAGCATTTTGCCTACGCGGAGAGAAATGAGTTTGTGGTTTGCGCGCTACCTCTTTTCCTTGTTTGGCAGAGTGTGTGTTTCTCCCATTTTGAATTGGTTGTGCGGCAATACTCTGATCAACTTCAAAACCTGTTTCTATTTTTTTTGTTATTTTTTGTTTAAGTAGTTTTTCAATATTATCAAGAAGTTTAAGTTCATCTACGCATACTAGCGAGCATGCCCATCCTTCGTTTCCAGAACGACCAGTACGCCCAATGCGATGAACATAATCTTCTGGAACGTTTGGCAGTTCAAAATTTACTACATGAGGCAATTGTTCAATATCAAGACCACGTGCAGCAATGTCGGTAGCAACGAGTGCTTGAAGTGCCCCTGATTTAAAATCAGCAAGCGCTTTTGTCCTAGCCGATTGACTTTTGTTACCGTGAATTGCTTCAGCGATAATTCCATCCATATTCAGTTGCTTTGCCAGCTTGTTGGCACCGTGTTTGGTACGGGTAAAAACTAAAACTTGTTCCCACTTATTTGTAGTGATTAAAAATGAAAGCAGTTCTTTTTTACGTTTATTGTCTACTGGATAAATAGTATGCGTTACAAGTTCTGTGGGCGCGTTTTGTTTTGAAACTGCAATTATTTGTGGGTTTTTTAGGATACCAGAGGCTAGTTTCTTGATTTCTTCTGAAAATGTAGCTGAAAAAAGCAAATTCTGCCTTTTGGATGGCATTAATTTAAGGATTTTTTTTATGTCGTGAATGAAGCCCATATCTAGCATTCGATCGGCTTCATCAAGGACCAAAATTTCTACATGAGATAGATCGATGATTTGCTGTGATACAAGATCCAAAAGCCTTCCAGGCGTTGCGATGAGAATATCAGCGCCACTTTGCAATTTTCGTATCTGACTATTAATATTAACCCCGCCAAAAACCACCTGCGTTTTAAAAGGAAGATGTCTTCCATAAGATTTAACATTCTCGCCAACTTGAGAGGCAAGTTCGCGCGTCGGGGTGAGAATAAGTGCACGTACGGTATGATTTAGTCCATTTTTCTTGGTATTCATCAACACTTGCAAAAGAGGTAGTGTAAAACCAGCTGTTTTCCCAGTACCAGTCTGTGCACTTGCTAAAATATCGTGTCTATCAATAATAAGGGGGATTGCTTGGATTTGAATAGGGGTAGCTTCTTGGTAACCTTTTTCGGTGATAGCTTTTACAATTTCTTCTTGAAGGCCTAGATTTTTAAAAGACATTAGTTCCTTAGATGTAATTTTTTTTGTCAGTAGATATCTTTGAAAACTTGCTTTGATAGGAAAATAGGTGATTTCTTAAAAAGAACTATTTTAACAAGCAAATAAAATTTCCAAAGCGATCGAGTGTTCTATGATGACTTATATTTTTATTTAAATACAAGTTATAAGAATATTAATTATTTGTTCTTCGTTAAATCTACTTTTTATGCTGCTTCCTTTTTGTTAAAAAGGATAGCATATTTATATTTCAGAATGGACCTATTTTTTGGGGAAATGTCACTCTACCAAATCCATATTTTAGTCAGATGTAGACATAAGGCAAAACAAGATTTGGTCTACCCAATCAGGGCTTGAAAGAACCTCTTTAATTTTACTGCTCTGCAAAAGATATTTTTTTTCCAACAGGATTGATTCAGGGTGAATGCGATCTGAGACATATTGCGGGATACAACGCATCATAAGTGCGAAACGACAATAATAATCATCACTTCCATTGAGAATATTCCAAATGCAATCCATTCTCTTATTAATTTTTACAAGTTCCTGATAATCTCTTACATAATCAAGAGAATTTTGTGTGCTATATAAATCCTCTCTCTCCTGAAACAACTCAGAATTATGCCTACCAAAACCGAGCAATATGCCAAGTAATGTTTGATTTGCTTTTAGTAAAGTATATAAATCAGAGTCTGAATGTTCAAGCTCATGAAAAAAAAACTCTGAGGAAAATTCAGTTCCAAGTATAGATTGAAAAAGATCGAGATGTTTTGCTATTTGATCCCTTACAGCCAGCTTGTTGATAAGAAATAACGTTGAGCCTTTTCTAAGAAAGAGAAATCGTTCTTTGTTAAAGAATTGACAATATTTATTAAATGTTTCCCAAGACTTCTTAAATTCATAACAATGTCGACGTTGATCTAATAATATTGTTTCTACAAAAATTTCAACTCCATACAATTGCCGTTTGCAGGCTAGCGTTGAAATTTTAAGAATTTCAGACCCACCAAATAGGCATTGTCCACTTTGTGTCCTTCCTATAAAAACTTCAAATTCTGAGTTGATTATTGGAATTAAAGGTTCAGTCATATCGCTTAAAGTCGTAAAGGAAATAGGCTTGTCACCAAATAAAGTATACGCGAATGGGTCGGTTTTAAAACATAAATCACAAATCAATTGAATGTCATTTCGATCGTTTACATCAATACCATTATAGTGAGTTTCCGTCTTACAAGAAGATATATCTTTGAAATTAAGATGCGAAACGGTGAGATCTGTACATCTAACATCTGGAATGCTAAATATTAAATTTACGATCCCCAATATAAATGATAGAT
>Ga0206860_10214_pt1 | contig 11010 bp, 11 predicted proteins | sample Alteio_BWOrgCont_44_FD_152624 | JGI IMG/M metagenome (GOLD analysis project Ga0206860, IMG submission 152624) | Enriched cells from forest soil in Barre Woods Harvard Forest LTER site, Petersham, Massachusetts, United States -... | ecosystem: Environmental > Terrestrial > Soil > Temperate forest >...
CGAGGAAGACGACCGCGCCCGCGGTGTCGGCCCGCTTCACCGCCTCGTTGAGGCCGTGCGTCCTGGGGTCGGCAAGAAAGCGGAAGACGTCGGCCTGCGGGTCGGCGGTTGGGTCATCAGCTGGGTCGTTCGCAGGCATTGCGCTCAACGTTCCGGCGAAGGCGCCCGACCGCGCTGCCGCGCCCCATGAGGGTTGACGCCAACTGGCCTGTCAAGCGCCCTGCGCCCCCTCCACCGCGCTGTCGCGCGGTCCCCCTTGTGTCCGGTGAATGTGGCAGGTTCGGCGAACGGGCGGCTGCTGGAGCAACCGCCCGTCGCCGGATCTGAGCCCGTGACCCCCCAAGGCGGAACCCTGTGAAGGGAGCGAGGGACAGGTCTGGCGTCTTCCTTAAACCCGAACAGTTGCATGGGCGTGAGAGCCCGCACGAGCAAGGAAGGGAGTGGAGGATGCCACAAAAGACGCGATTTGTCGGCCTCGATGTCGCAAAGAGCAAAGTCGACGCCTGCATTCGTTCGGAGGGACTGCGCATGTCGGCGCCGAGCACGCCGGAAGGCCGGGCCGAGCTGGTGGCGTGGGTGCGGGCGAACCGGGTCGGCCGGGCGGTGATGGAGGCGAGCGGCGGTTACGAGCGCGGCTGGGCGGAGGCTCTGCGCGCCGCTGGCGTAGAAGTCCGGATCGTCGATCCGAAAAGGGTTCGCCACTTCGCCAAGGCGGCCGGACGGCTGGCCAAGAACGATCCGATCGACGCCGACACGATCGCCCGGTTCGCCGAGGCGTTTCCCGACGGCGAGGCTCAACCGCACGATCCCGCGCGTGACGAGATCGACCGGCTGGTTGCGGCCCGGACAGCCTTGAAAGACGTGGAAGATCGGATCAAGCAACAGGGCGAGCATGGCCCGCCACCCATCGTCGCCAAGGCGCTGGCCGCGATCGCCAAGACGACCCGGGCCGAGCTGCGCAGGCTCGAAGCCGCGATCGCCGCCAAAATCAAAGCCAACCCGGGATTCGCGCGACGGGCCGAAATCGTCACGAGCGTGCCGGGCCTCGCCGGTCAGACCGCCGCCGGCGTAATCGCCTGGCTGCCCGAGCTCGGGCGCATCCGCAACGAAGCCGCCGCCGCCCTCATCGGCGCTGCGCCCTACGACGACGACAGCGGTGGGCGCAAAGGCCAGCGCCACATCAAGGGCGGACGCCGCAAGCTCCGCAACCTCCTCTTTATGCCGGTCATGGGCGCCGCCACCCAGCACAACCCGGTGCTCAAGGCCTACTACCAGCGCCTGCGCGCCAGGGGCAAGGAAGCCAAGGTCGCCCTCATCGCCTGCATGCGCAAGCTGATCGTCATCCTCAACACCATGCTCGCGCGCGATGAGACCTGGGACCCGCCGGCTCGAGCCGCCGCATGAGCGCGGCTGCGCGTGGCCGCCGGGCGGCGCATTGCGCCGACCGCATGCATGCCCAAAAGACCGGGGAGCGGACGGGGTCAAGGCCGAAGCCGCCGGAGGCGGGGGCGCGAAGCGCCAGCCTTGAGCCCGGCCGAGCACCGGGCTATTCCGATCATCACAGTTGCTCCCTCGCCCTCCCCCACAAGGGGGGAGGGAATTGGCGCCTTGCAAGCGGTTCGCGAGCCCTCCCGCAGGAAATCGTATAATGGTCCTTTGGCGGCGCGATGGTTTTTTCGACGACGCATGGGCCTTTGTCGCGGACGATGCGCCGGCGGCGGAGGCCGGGGCGGTCGTCGTTTCGCTGAAACGTTGGCTCGCGGAGCGCGAGACTCTCGCGTCGCGAAACGCTCCGGTTGGAGTCTCGGTCGAGGCCGGCGCCGACGCGCAGGCGCATCTCGCCGACCTCGCCAACCGCCCGCTGGTGGCGCTTGCTTTCGCCAAATTCGCCGACGGACGGGCGTTCTCCTATGCGCGGCTCCTGCGCGACCGCTACGGATTTCGCGGCGAATTGCGCGCCATCGGCGACGTCCTGATCGACGAGATCCCGCTGATGCTCAGATGCGGATTCGACTCGTTCGACGTGACCAACGCGCCGACCCTGAAAGCCCTCGAGGCAGGCCGACTGCCGGGCTCTCCTCTTCACTATCAGCCGGGCAGCGGCGGCGACGAAGCGCCCGTGGGCGCGCCTCACTGGCGCACAATCTCTGTCGGTGGGACGGCGTAAGACGATCCCTGGCGAGCGTCCTTCGAGACGCGCCCTCCGGGCCCTCCTCAGGACGAGGACTTCGAGACGCGCCCTCCGGGCCCTCCTCAGGACGAGGACTCCCGACAATTCAAGAGGCTACCCTCGTCCTGAGGAGCGATGCGCAGCATCGCGTCTCGAAGGACGGCCCGCTCTTCAAAACGACTCCGCCCGCCTTACGCGGGAACCGATTCGGCTCCAGTCATGAACTGCGCCAAAGCGAGCGCGGCGAAAACGCCGCCCTCGGCGACGAGTTCGTCGAATGACCCGCATTCGATGATCCGGCCGGAGTCGAACACCAAAATCTGGTCCGCGTTGCGAATGGTCGCGAGGCGGTGCGCGATGACGAACGTGGTTCGGCCGCGCATCGCCGCGTCGATCGCCTGCTGGACCTGGCGTTCGGTTCTGGCGTCGAGCGCGCTCGTCGCCTCGTCGAGAATCATGATCGGCGGATTCTTCAGAAGGGCGCGGGCGATCGACAGCCGCTGCCGCTCCCCGCCCGAAAGGTTGCGGCCTCTTTCGCCGATCACGGTCTGAAGGCCCTTCGGCGAGCGGCGGACGAATTCGATCGCCTGGGCCTGCTCGAGCGCAAGCTCCATCTCGGCCGGGGTCGCGTCGGGCTTGCCGACGCGCAGATTCTCCTCGATCGAGCGCGCGAAGATGAACGGCTCCTGGAACACAACCCCGATGTTGTCCCTGAGCGATTGGAGGGTGAACGTGCGGATGTCCAGCCCGTCGATCGTGATCCGGCCCCGGGTCGGATCGAACGCCCGGTGCAGAAGGCTCAGCGTCGTCGACTTGCCGGATCCGGTCGCACCGACGAGCGCGATTGTCCGTCCGGCGGGCGCGTCGAAACTGACGTCCTGCAGCGCCAGCCGCGCGCCATCGTAGCTGAAGGAGACGCCCTCGAACCGGACATGGCCGGAAAGGCGCCCGACGGCGACAGCGTCCGGCGCGTCGGTCACGTCGGACGTTGTGTCCATCACATCGAAAAACATCCTCAGTTTCGTCGACTGGCCCAGCATATAGTTGGCGAAGGCGACGGTCTGTTCGAGCCGGCCGACCAGCATGGTCGCGAGACTCATGAACGCGACGATTTGCCCAACCGTGGTCAGCCCCTGCATCATCAGCCCCACACCGGTGACGAGAATTGCGATCAGAGCGATCGTCGAACTCGATCGGGCCGCAACCGTACCCAGAGCCCACCAGGTCAAGACCGGCAACTGCGCGTTGAGCATCCGCTGGATAAGCCGCCCGACCGCGCTGGTCTCCTCGTCGGCTCTGGCGAAACTCTGGATTGCGGGCATGTTGCCCAGCACGTCCGCCACCCGTTCGGCCACATCGTTGCTGTAGGCCTCGACTTCCCTCTGCATGGTTTCGGTGCGGCGCAGCACGATGTTCATCAGGCATCCGAGCACGAGGACCAAGAGGACGAGGATCGCGCCAAGCCGCCAGTTCACCACGAGGGTCACCGGCAGAAGCACGACGAGCGCGACCAGCGCGGCAAAATGCTCGCGGAAGAACGATAGCCAAATCCCGAACATGCCCGTGGAGCCTTCGATCATCACCTTGAGCAGGCGCCCGGTATGGGCGGTGGAATGGAAGCTCATCGGCAGATGCACCACGTGTTCGAAGAAGGCGGCCGTGACCGCCACGCGGCGGCGATGCGCCAGACGGTCGGAATGCAGCGCGACGGTCACGCTGGCCACGATGCTGAATACGCCGAACGCCGCCCAGGCGGCGAGCCATGGCCCGACGCCGGCCCATTGCAGCGAAGCGCCGGACCCCATGGCATGCGACAGCTGGTCGATGACCTTTCCCAGGAGAAACGGCTCGGCGAACTGGGAGACTGCAAGCGCGACATTAGCGAGACCGAGCGCGGCAGCGAGCCATTTTTCGGGCGCAAGCAGCTCCAGCACCCGACGGAAGATTGTTGTGAACGACATCGGGAACGGTCTCGGCCTGCAATCCAACGAGCTTTGGGGATTTTAGGCGAGTCGCTATGCGAAATCACATTCGGCGGCAAATTGCCCGATTCGCGGGCCGGCAGCCGCCGCGACGCGAATTAACCTCGTTCCTTTGCCGCCACGCCATATCATCTCGGTCGGTGGGGCGTCTCTGAGGGCGGCCCGCTCAGCAAAACTACCCCGCCCAACCCTTCAGCTCCTTCCGCGCCACAGCTTCGATCACCGCAATCCCTTCCGCGCTGTCGTTGAGGCAAGGGATCGCGGCGAAATGCTCGCCGCCTGCGTCACGGAAATAGCCGGCGTTCTCGACGGCGATCTCTTCGAGGGTCTCCAGGCAATCGGCGGCGAAGCCGGGCGTGACCACCGCGAGCCGCTTGACCCCGCTCTTCGCCAATTCGGCGACCGTGTCGGCCGTATAGGGCCTCAGCCATTCGGTGCGGCCGAACCGCGACTGGAAGGTCATCCTGAGCCGGTCCTCGCTCCAGCCCAAGGTCTCGCGCAGAAGCCGGGTCGTCTTGGCGCAATGGCAAAAATAAGGATCGCCCTTGTCGAAATAGGACTGCGGAATGCCGTGATAGGAGGCGAGCACGACCTCAGGCTCGAAATCGAGGCCTGCGAGCGCCGTCCGCACCGAGGTCGCCAGCGCGCCGACATAGACCAGATCGTCGTAATAGGGCGCGGCGATCCTCAGCGCAGGCTGCCAGCGCATGGCCTTCAGCGTGTCGAAGACCTTGTCGCAGACGGTTGCGGTCGAGGCGGCGCAATATTGGGGATACAGGGGGATGACCAGAATGCGGTCGCAGCCCTTCGCCTTGAGCGCCTCGAGCCGCTCGGCGATCGGCGGCTTCCCGTAGCGCATCGCCCAGTCGACCTCGATCTGCGGGCCGAGGGCGCGGAGCGCCTCGCCGAGCTTCTCGCCTTGCGAGCGGGTGATGGTCTTCAGCGGCCCTTCGTCGCGCTCGACGTTCCAGATCGATGCGTAAGCGTGTCCCCTGACGACAGGCCGGCGAAGCAGGATCAACTGAAGGGTCGGGCGCCAGATCGCGGGCGGCGTTTCGATCACCCGCGGATCGGACAGGAACTCTTTGAGATAGCGGCGCATCGACCAGTAGTCCGTGCCTTCGGGCGTGCCGAGATTGACGATCAGCACGCCGACGCGGCCGCTCCGCACGGCCGGATGGCCCTCCGGGATTCCCCTCTCTCCCCGGGAGAGGGGTAGGGGTGAGGGCGCCAACGCTTCAGGCAAAGGGCAATCGAATTCGGTTCTCTCTGAGGTCATCGGCTCACGCTCCCGCTGCGGGTCCCTCACCCTGAGCAACCGGGAACATAGGTAACAGATCTGACCGACGACATGGGTTACACAATTCTCGCTCTGTTCAGGTCTGGTGTTGCGGCTGCGGGGGCTGTGGACCCTGTGGGCAACCCGCAGGGTTGTCCACAAGTCCACAGCTGGCGGATTTGGGCTTGCGCAAGCGGTCGTCGCCATGGGCGATGACGCCGAGCGCGACGGGGCCGAAGCTGACCGCCCAGCCGGCGGCGGATTCTGCGAGGCCGACCGGCTCGCCGGCGAGCGCGCAATTGAGGTAGACGAGGGCGCCCCGCCATTTGATCTCGCCGTTGGAGCGTACGCGCCGCACCTCGTGGTCGAGCGGATAGTCAGGCTCGCGCAGGACGCCGTCCCAGCGCCGGAGCGAGACTTGATAATGGTCCGCCGGGGTGGCGTCGCCGAGCGCCTGGTGCGGGCGCTCGTCGTTGTAGAGCCGCTGAAACGCGCGGAAGCGGTCGAGCTGCTCGCGCAGGGTCTTCGCCGGCGTGGCGGCGTCCTGCAACAGGGTCAGATGCATGCGCTCGTGACGTCCGTTCTGCTGCGGCTTGCCGGGAGCGATCCGCTCCGGCTCGACCCCGGCCTTGACGACGAGAACCGAAAGGCGCGACAGCCCTCCCACGCCAGTGGAGGCGAACGGCGGACCGTTGTCGGAGCGAAGCCTGAGCGGCAGGCCGAATTCGCGGAAGGCCGCGTCAAGCACCGGCCAGACGTTCTCGGCGTCGCTTTTGGCCAGCGCCTGACAGCGCAACAGATAGCGGCTGTGCGCGTCCGTGAGCGTCAGCGGTTCGCAACGGGCGCCGTCGCCAGTTGTAAACCAGCCCTTGAAGTCGATGCACCACACGTCGTTGGCCGCGCCGCAATGGCCGAACGGCGCGCTCGAGGGCGCGCTCCGGCGGCGCAGCTTGCGCTTCACCGTCAGCCCTTCCCGATCGAACATGAGCCCGATCGTGCTCGCCGCCGGCCAGTCGATCGCCGGCGCCCGTCGCCTAAGAAAGGCGCGCACCTTCAAAGGCCCCCAAGTCGGATGCGCTCGGCGCACCGCAACGCAGCGCTCGCTGATCTCTTGCCCAATCGCCAGCGGGTGGTGGCGCGGCGCCCGCGAGCGATCGAGCAAACCCTCGACCCCCGCCTCCCGATAGCGCAAAAGCCGTTCGTAGCCCGTCTTCCGGCTCACGCCGAACTCCCGGCAGAGCGCAGCAAACGGCTCCTCGTGCTTCTCGGCCGCAATCACAAACCGCATCCTCTCATCCACGGCGCAGGTCTCCCTCCATCCCATCGGCAAGGCCCTCCTCGCCGACCAGTTGACCTGTCACCCATGTCGTCGGTCTATTCCGTCACCTATGTAGCCGGTCAGGACCACCCCTGCCCCTCTCCCGACGGAGAGGGGTTCCGGCGCTTGAATGCGGAAACCGCTCATCCCTCAGGCCGGCGTGAAATTCGTCGCTACGCCGTTGATGCAATAGCGCAGGCCGGTCGGCGGCGGTCCGTCGGGAAAGACGTGGCCGAGATGCGAGCCGCAACGCGCGCAGTGAACCTCGGTGCGCGCCATGCCCCAGCTGCTATCGACCGAGGTCTCGACCGAGCCTTCGACGGGCGTGTTGAAGCTCGGCCAGCCGGTTCCGCTTTCGAATTTGGTCTTGCTCTCGAACAGCGGCTGACCGCAGCCGGCGCAGGTAAAGGCGCCGGGGCGCTTCTCCCACAGCAGCGCGCAGCTTCCCGGCCGCTCGGTGCCGTGCTCGCGCATGATCGCATATTGCTCAGGCGTCAGGATCTTGCGCCACTCGGCGTCGGTGTGGGTGACGGGGAAATGGCCTTGGCTCATCAGGTCCTCCTGGGGGAACAATTGTATCATAAGCCGCCGAAGCGCGCGGCGGGGCTTCTTGTTCGCGCTGGCGCCCCCGGGCGTTACACGGGAACCGCTTCGGCTCCAGTCATGAACTGCGCCTTCCTAGAGAAGACACAAAATCACACGAGCGGAGATAGAAATATCGGCCGGTCGTCGCGTCGAGGACGAACATCGCCGTGTTGTGCTCAGCGTGTGACGCCAATCACAGTCGGACCTCGCGCCGCCGTCCGGCTCAATCATGGATCTCAACGGCCTCCCGCTTAACCCTAATGATCCGACTTCGTACTCCACCTCCATCGTTGATCCAATTGGATTCCAAATTCCTACAGCGGATATCGTGGATGGCGCCACCACCCTCACGTTCCTCTTTCGCGATGATGCTTCGTTTATCAATTTCTCCAACGTGGCGCTTTATGATCTGTCGTCGCCCACTCCAAGAGTGAACCTGTTGTTGAACGGGAATTTTTCTGACGGCGACCAAACGCAAATTAGCAATGGCATCAAGTATCACTTCATCCCGATCGATTGGACTTACGTGAACCCTAACCCTACCGGCTTCTTTGTTGCCGGTACTTGCAGCAGCAAGCCGTGCGACGGACCCGGCCAGTATTGGCGTGACGGGACCACAGGGAGCTACGACGAGCTCTACCAGTCGGTGACAGTGAACAGTCAGGATCGTTATCAGATTTCGTTCGATGCGACCGTCGACGGCCCTGCTCCGGGGTCGGCCCATACCTGGGCGTCGACGACTACGAACAACGGGATGAACTTCGAAGGGAACGCCGCCGACATTCTCGCCTACCTTGGACAGGTCGGAGCGCCCCAAGCGATTTCGTTGCCGCCGCCTTGCATGGGTTGCGACATTCCTATCCCGGAACCCTCGACCTGGGCAATGATGCTGCTGGGGTTCGCGGGTCTCGCATTCATGGGATATCGCCGCGCCTCGGCGCTGGCCTCCTGAAGCCGAGCACGGGGCGCGGGTCCCGATCTAAGCCTATCCTCCGAAGATGACCGTCTTGCCGTGGTTCAGGAGCACCCGGTCGTCAAGCACGTTGGCGACCGCGCGAGCGAGGACACGGCGCTCGACGTCGCGTCCTTTGCGCACGAGGACTTCGGGCGTGTCGCGGTGGCTGATCCGCTCGACGTCCTGCTCGATGATGGGGCCCTCGTCGAGATCGGACGTCACGAAATGCGCCGTCGCGCCGATCAGCTTGACCCCCCGCTCATGCGCCTGGTGGTAGGGCTTGGCCCCCTTGAAGCCGGGCAGGAAGGAGTGGTGGATGTTGACGCAGCGTCCCTGCAGCTTGGCGGCAAGACCGTCCGTCAGAATCTGCATATAGCGCGCGAGCACGACAAGGTCGGCCCTGGCGGACTTGATCGTCTCCCACACCAGCGCTTCCTGCTCCATCCTGGTTTGCCTGGTGACGGGCAGATAGTGAAACGGAATCTCGCCGAAATCGATGTGCGCGTAACTCTCGCGCGGATAGTTGGCGATGATCGCCACCGGCTCCATCGTCATCTCGCCGCTGCGCCAGCGATAAAGAAGGTCGACAAGGCAATGGTCGAAGCGCGACACCATCAGCGCGACGCGCTTGCGCTGGTCGGACGGGCGCATTGTCCAAGCCATCCCGAGATCGCCCGCCATTGTCTTGAAGGTTTCGCGCAGAGCCTCGATGTTGGCGTCCGCCTTCACGGCGTTGAACTCGACCCGCATGAAGAAATTGCCGGTCTCCGTGTCGTCGAACTGCTGCGCGTCGAGGATGTTGAAGCCGCCTTCGAACAGCGCCGCCGAAACCCGGGCGACGATCCCGGGCCTGTTGGCGCAGGACAGGGTGAGAATGTGGCGCGCGCTCGACATCAAAGCCCCTCGGAGCACGTCCATGAGCGGACGCAACCACGCGCCCTAGCTATGGCAAGCCGCTGCTCAAGCGCAAGGGCGCCCGGACGAGACGACGATTATCGGTCAGGATTTGGCGCGGCGGAGGAGATCCTCGACTGCAGGCAGGATCCGGTTCACGATGACGGCGGCCCCGGCCGCTGTCGGGTGCAGGCCGTCCGGCTGGTTGAGCTTGGGGTCGCCGGCGACGCCGTCAAGAAAGAACGGATAGAGGAGGGCGCCGAAGGCGCCGGCGAGCGCTGGATATATGGCGTCGAATGCGTGATCGTATTCGGGCCCCAGATTCGGCGCCGCGCGCATTCCAGCGATGAGCGTCGGCAAATGCGCGGCTTTGGCCCTGCCGAGAATCGCCGCCAGCGCTGTCTTTGTTCCGTCGGGAGGCAGGCCGCGCAGCATGTCGTTGGCGCCGAGCTCGACGATCAGCGCATCAGCGTCCCCCGGGACCGCCCAATCGTAGCGCGCGAGCCCGTCCTCCACCGTATCGCCCGAGACGCCGGCGTTGACGACCTTCACGTCCCAACCCCTGGCGCTCAGCGCCGCCTGGAGCTGGTCAGGAAACGCCTTTCCCGGCGGCAGGTCGTACCCGGCGGTGAGGCTGTCGCCAAGGACGACGAGGCTCAGCGTGCGCGCCGAAGCGCGCTCGACGATGCCCAGGGCCACAACGGCGGCGAGAGCCAGCGCCTGGACGAGCGGGCGCCAATGCCCATATGAGGGCGACCCCGCCATCAGGACTCCCGACACGATGACCCTTCCCGCAGTCGCGATGCGCGGCGTCGATCTCAGCCTCGGCCGGGGCGCCGCGCGCGTCCATATCCTGCGCGACGTCAGTCTGACAATCGCAAAGGGCGAGGCGGTCGGGATCATCGGGGCGTCCGGCTCCGGCAAGTCCACGCTACTCATGATCATGGGCGGACTCGAGCGCCCCGACAAAGGCGAGGTCGAGATCGACGGCGTCAAGCTCGGAGGCCTGAGCGAGGATGGGCTCGCCCGTTTTCGCGGCGCGCGCGTGGGCATCGTCTTCCAGTCGTTCCACCTCATCCCGACCATGACCGCGCTCGAGAACGTCGCCGCGCCGCTCGAGCTCGCAGGCGCCGGCGGCGCGTTCGCCCGTGCGCGCGCCGAACTCGAGCGGATGGGGCTGGTCGAGCGCCTAGACCATTATCCGGCGCAGCTTTCGGGAGGCGAGCAGCAGCGCGTGGCGCTCGCGCGCGCGCTCGCCCCGCGGCCGTCTCTGCTGATTGCCGACGAGCCGACCGGCAACCTCGACGAGGCGACCGGCCGCGCGATCATGGACCTCATGTTCGATCCTTCGGGGCGACGCGGCGCGACGCTTGCGCTCGTCACTCACGATCCGGCATTGGCGGAACGCTGTGACCGCGTGATTCGCATGCGCTCGGGCGTAATCGAGACCGCTGCCCCCGTCTCCGTATCGGCATGAACGCGCCCGCGGCGATTTCAACGACGCGCGGACGGCGGCCGATGGCGCGTTTTGCGCTGCGCGATCTGCGCGGCGGAGTGGCGGGCCTGCGCATTTTTTGTCTTTGCATCGCCCTCGGCGTCGCGGCCATCGTCGGCGTCGAGAGCCTGGCGACGGCGCTCAACGACGGACTGGGTCGGCAAGGGCGGGTCATTCTCGGCGGCGACGCCTCGTTCTCGCTGATCCACCGTCGTCTCTCGCCCGACGAGCAGGCCTTCCTTGAGCGCAGCGGGTCGCTGTCGACTATCGCGACGATGCGGGGGATGGTCCGAACCGGGAGCGGCGATGCAGCCTTAGCGGAAATCAAGGCG
>Ga0206860_10242_pt1 | contig 10995 bp, 5 predicted proteins | sample Alteio_BWOrgCont_44_FD_152624 | JGI IMG/M metagenome (GOLD analysis project Ga0206860, IMG submission 152624) | Enriched cells from forest soil in Barre Woods Harvard Forest LTER site, Petersham, Massachusetts, United States -... | ecosystem: Environmental > Terrestrial > Soil > Temperate forest >...
TATTTTACATGGCGAAATAAATGAAACTCTTGATTTATTCTTCCCTCCTCCTTTTTCTGACGCTTCCAGCGCTGGGGCTTGCGCTGGCGGTGGCGGTCATGGTCCAGCTCGCTGAAGCGGTGGGCGAGGCGGTCAGGGTCCGGCTGCCGGTGGCGCTGGCGCTCACGCTGGGTGTGGGGCTTGGGGTCAGCGACGGCGAAACCGTGATGGTCGGCGTGGCGGAGCGGATGATGGTGCGGCTGGGGCTGGGACTGGGGCTGTCCGTGCGGGACTGCTGGGGGGTGGCCGTCGGGCTTCCGCAGGATGCCCCGAGGATTTCCACCAATTGCAGGTCGCCGGGATTCACCGCCCCCCCGAAATTGTAGGTCAGGCCATAGGGGCTGCCGCCGGTCGCGGGCCCGGCGCTGGTGGTTCCCAGGATGGCCTGGGCGTCATAGAGCATGTCGGAATAGATCGTCGTAAGCGCCGGCGTTCCGCTCGACACGGTCTGCCCGCCGTTCTCCAGGAAGCTCTCCAGCAGGCTGTTGTTCCCCGCGGGGGTGATGGAGGTGGAATAGGTGGAAACGTCGTTGATCGCGTCCTGCGCGATGTTTGTCCCGATTCCGGCCGTCCCGCTGAAGGTCATGACCGCAACTTCGTAGTCCGCGAAGGCCCCCCCGGAGGGGACGATCACCAGGCCCGCTCCGGCGCTTGAGGAGGGATTCATCAGGTACCAGGTCTCCATGTCCGTGCCGCCCGCGCCGCCGGTGTCGCTCGCGGCCGCCACCGCCTTCAAGAGGGGCGTGCCGTTATAGCTGATGGTGCCGACCTTGGCGCCGGTCGCATTGAACAGTTCGACGTTGGCCAAAAGCATGGTGTCGCTTCCGGCCCCGGCTGTGTATGCCACGGTCCAGCTGGTGGCTTCGGTGCCGGTCTGGGACGTGACCGCGGTTCCGACAAGGCTGGGCGAGGAGCTGCAGGGCGGGACCGTGGTCGCGGTAGGGGTGGCCGTGACCGTGGGAGTCTGCGTGGGCGTGCAGCCCGAGCAAGCGACCACGCTGATGGTCTGGCCGAGATTGTTGTAGCCGTCCGAGGATTCCCAGACACCCGTATCCGCCAGGCGCATGGCGTAATTGATGTAGGCGGCGGGATTGGACGCGCTGTTGTAGAGGCTGGAATGCCCGTCGGGCAGGTTCAGCAGGACCTCGTAGGATCCCGCCGCGACGCTCAGGGGCAGCGTGACGCTGACGTCCACCGTGTAAGCGTGTCCGGGTTGCCAGAAGCGGGGGTCGGTGTTGTTGGCCGTGTTTTCACTCACCGGGATGGCGATGGCCCCGGTGAAACCGCTGTCCCCCACAGGCCGGAGGATCACCTCCATCCCGCGCTGGTTATAGCAGTTGGCCCAGCCGTTGTTTTCGACGCTGAGGCTCAGGTTCAGGGTGGCGCCGGTGTTGACCGAGGCCGGCACCACGGATTGGGTCAGGGCGTAGCGGTAGCCAAGCCCGGTGCTGATCGTGGGAAGGCATCCGCCGCTCTTCCATTCGTCGATGTTGGAGGGATCCCACTCGCAGTGCATCGCGCTCCAGTGCTCGTTGGTCAGGTCCGCGACCGAATTGGCGCAAGGGGAATAGACGTTGCCCGAGTCCACGCCGCAGGTTTCACCGCCCTCCTGCACGGAGTAATTCTGCTGATCCAGGAAGAGCTTGAACTGGGCCACGGACCAGCCCAGATTCGAGCCCTTGGCGTAGGTCCCGGAATCGTACTGATCCGACTCGAAGCAATCGTCGTGGGTTCCCAGGCGGGAATAGTTGCTGCCGTTGAAGGCGTTGGCCGCGGTGATGTTCGCTCCGGCCGGGGTCACCGGCAGTGTGTTGTACATCTCAACCGTGTAGCCGGGGTAGCGCACCGCGATCATGCGGTCGGTGGGCAGGGCCGTGAGTTCATCGTTCAAAATGGTGAGTTCGGAGCCCGTAGAGTCGGTGTTGCCGGCGTTGGTCAGGCCGTTGGTCGAGTCGTGCCACTCGCCCCACTGTCCGATGAAGCCGGCTTCGATGTAGGCGATCACGTCCTCATTGGCGGCCAATATGGGGAAAATCTGGTTGATATGGCCCTGGATGACGGCCTCGGTCGCGTCCTGGCCGCCGTCGTTGCCGCTGTTGCCTGAGTTGTTCTCGTTGTAGTCGAAGCGGAGGATGAGTTTTACACCCAAGCTGCGGGCGGTGTTCAAATCATTGGTCAAATTGGTGAGCCATGTTGCGTCGATGGGCTGTCCCGATGTGGCGTAATCCGTTCCGCCATAGATGCCGCCCAGGTCGTAGATGCGCTTGACCACGACCTGGTTGGTGTCGCCGGTCGCGTTGCCGCCGCCCGTGACCTGGCCCTGCCAATTGGCGTAGCTGAAGTTGTTGTTCTGGGAAATGCCGTTTCCGTAGTTGTACATCGTGACGTACCAGCCCCGCTCTGGATTGGTGAAATCAGTGGTGCCGTCGACGGTATAATTGACCGTGCCTGCGCGCATCGCGGCCGGTAAATAGGCGAAAAAGACGAAAATAACGATTGGGAGAATGCGTTTCATATATTTCGCACTGTGAAATTAGTTTTCATGTTTTTTTGTCCAGCCACCTATCTTAAGACATGCGTCGGCGATTACTCCTTATAAATCGACCAAAATCCGCCATTTTTAGTGAGACGAGAGGCTCATACAAAGGCCGGAATCAATTTTAATGAATAAGCATAAATGTTCCGCCCATCGGTTTTGAACTTTGGGAGCCCTGGATTTCCACGATGCGGTAGTAGTACACGCCGTTGGCGGCGTTTTTCAAGAAATCCGCGGGAAGCGGCAGGGACACCCAGCCGGCTTGGGAGGAGCCGAGGCTGACCGTGGCCACATGCACCATGGCCCCGGAATAGATTTTCGCCACCACGGAATCAGCCCATGCCCCCAGTTGGGCCTTCAAGGCCGTCGGATTGGGATCCGGCAGGGGCGCGGTCGCCACAATGGAATTGGATTCAACCGGCGTCGCAGTGGGCGGGGGTGTGGCGGTGAAAGTCGGCGTGCAGGCCCCGCAGGCGACCACTGAGAGCGTCTGATTTAGGTTGTTGTAGCCGTCGGCAGGCTCCCAAGTGCCCGCGTCTGCCAGGCGCAGCGCGTAATTGATGTACGCGGCGGGATTGGACGCCCCGTTGTAGAGGCTGGCATGGCCGTCGGGCAGGTTCAGCAGCACGCTGTAAGTCCCGGGGGCCAGGGATCCCGGCACGTCCACGCTGACATTGACCGTGTAAGTCTGGCCCGGCTGCCAGAAACGCGGATCGCTGTTGTTGGCGGCGCTTTCCGTCACCGGGATGGCGAGGGCCCCGGTGAATCCGCTGTCACCCGCGGGCCGCAGGACCACTTCCATTCCGCGCTGGTTGTAGCAGTTGGCCCAGCCGTTGTTCACGATCTGGAAGCTCAGGTTCAGGGCGTTTCCCACGGTGACGGAAGAGGGAAGGGTCGACTGCAGCAGGCTGTAGCGGTAGCCCAGCCCCAGGTCGATGGTGTCGATGCAGCCGTTGTTGGTCCATTCCTGCAGGTCCGCCGGGTCATATTCGCAGTGCATCGCGCTCCAGTGCTCGTTCTCCAGGTCCGCCACGGAATTGGAACAGGTGGAGTAGGTGGAGGTGCCGCAGCTCTCGCCGCCTTCGGCCACCGAGTAGTTCTGCTGGGCCAGGAAGGTTTTGAACTGGGGCACGGACCAGCCCAGGTTCGTGCCCTTGGCGTAGGTGCCGCCGTCGTATTGGTCGACCTCGAAGCAGTCGTCGTGGGTCCCGAGGCGGGAGTAATTGCTGCCGTTGAAGGCGTTGGCCGCCGTGATGTTCGCCTGGGACGGGGTCACCGGCAGCGTGTTGTACATCTCGACCGTGTAACCCGGGTAACGCACCGCGATCATGCGGTCGCTGGGAAGGGCTGCGAGTTCGTCGTTCAAGATGGTGCTTTCGGCCGCGACGCTGTTGTTGTTGTTGGCGTCGCACAGGCCGTTGGTGGAATCGTGCCATTCACCCCATTGCCCGATGAAGCCCGCCTCGATGTAGGCGATCACGTCCTCGTTGGCGGCAAGGATCGGGAAAATCTGGCCGATGTGCCCTTCGATGACGCTCAAGCTCGCGTCCTGCCCGCCCTTGTTGCCGTTGCTGCCGTCGTTTTGCCCCTCGTTGTAGTCGAAGCGGATGATGAGCTTGGCCCCCATGCTGCGGGCGGTGTTCAAATCCCTGCTCAGGTCGTTGAGGAAGCTTGCGTCCAGGGGCTGGCCGGAAGTCGCGTAGTCTGTGCCGCCGTAGATGCCGCCCAGGTCATAGATGCGCTTGATCAGGGTCTGGTTGTCGTCGCCGCTGTAGTTGTTGTGGGTGTTGGTGACGAGGTTCTGCCAGCTGGATTCATTGAGGTTTTCGTTCTGGCCTATTCCCGGTCCGTAATAATACATGGCCACATACCAGCCCCGTTCAGGATTGGGGAAGTCCGTGGCGCTGTCCACGGTATAGGTCACCGTGGCGGACCAGGCGAGAGCGGGCAGCGCGAATAGGATGAAGAGAAATTCCGAAAATAAACGCCGCTTTATTTTTGACATGTGAATTGTGCATCCCCTAGTTCTTAGGAAGCGCCTTGGCGGCGCCCACCTGCCACTCCTCGTCGTGCACCAATTCTTTCCCGGACGCCAGCGCTTTCATTTCGCCCAGCGTCTCCAATTCAACCATGCCGTTTTGGGTGAACAGTTCGACATGGGAGCCGAAATCGGTGTAGTGCTGGCTGGGCGAGGGCCGGAAAGAGATTTTGAAGAGGAAGCCCTTCCGTTGATAGGCGACCCACCCGTCCGGGACCGAGGCCCCCAGCTTTTGGGCTTTGGCCGCGCCCTCAGGCACGCGCAGGAAAAGGTGGCGCTTGCCGAAACGCCAACGCTTGTCGCCCAAATCCGTGTAGGGCCAAAGCACCAAGGGGCCGGAGGGGTTCACCTTCGCAGGGAAGCGCCCGCGCCGCGGCAAGGGGAAGAATGCGTGGCCGCCGCCGGGAAACACGGTCAGCGCCCAGGGGGCGACGCGCAGGGGCCGGCGGCCGGCGTTGATCAATCGATGGCGGAGCAGGACCTTGCCGAGGCGGGGATGCATCCGGATCTCGAGGATCTTGCGCCAGGGGACGCCCTTCTCCTGGGGCTGGGTCAGCCGCGCCCCAAGGGGCAAGGGCTCCCAGGACACCGGCAGATTGTCAGGGGGGTAGGGCTTTGTTTCAGGGCAGACCCAAAAGCGGTGGCCACCATACAGGCGCCAAGCCGCGCCGCCGCGGAGCCCGAGTTCATGGGGGAAGACCTTCAGTAAATTCGCGCCGTCCGGTGGCCCGCAGGAGATCACCCGCGGTCCGATATCCAAGGTGACCAGGAGCCGCAGACGCGGGTTAGCCAGGCTCAGGCAGCGCTTCCAACCCATGGCTTCGACGATGTTCAACGCGACGCCCAAGGCGCCTCCTTACTCTGGAACGAGTGTCCATGAGATTGTCGCCGCCGCCCCGCGCTCAAGGCCACCCGCGAAAACACGGGAGCTGGCCAAAAGACGACAAAGCTTCTCCGGGGCCTGCCGTGCTCCGGCGGAAGCGAGGATCAGAATTTGACCAGTATCGGAATCTTTCCAGGCAGTAAGGGAAGGCGCGGCTCTATACACTGTGGATCGCCCGCGGAGGTGCCGGGCTTTCGGAGGCCAAGGATGAAAGCACTATGGATGGGGCTGCTGTTGACCGGACTCTTTGCATCCGGACTTATGGCACAGCCGACGGACGCGCCCGGCTGGTTCGCGCAGGGTAACCAGCTTTACATGGCCAAGGACTATGACGGCGCGCTTGCCGCTTATTCCCAGGGCCTGCGGCTCGACAACCGGTCGGCGCCGGCCTATGAGGGCGTGGGCAATTGCTTCGCGTCCAAGGGCGATGTCGCGCATGCCCTGCAATACTACGGATTCTCCTTGCAGCTGAACCCGAACAATCCCGCGCTCAGGGATTACGTCAGCCGCTTGCAGGCCGCCACCCGGCCCGCCCCCAGTCTTGCCGGCGCCAATCAGCTGTACCGCCAGGGGGCTTATGACCAGGCCGTCGCCGCTTACCAGGCCTTGATCCTGGCCCAGCCCAATGACCCGAAGGCCTACCAAGGCCTTGGAAACGCCTATTACGCGAAAGGCGACCAGCAGGATGCCATGGTCCAATACCATAAGTCCCTGGCTCTGAACCCCGGGAACACGGCCTTGGCGGATTTCGTGGCGAGCCACGAGCGCGTTGCCGCCGCCGCGCAAGGCGGTCCCGGTGACTGGCCACAGCCGCTATGGCGTTCGGCCATCCTGCCCGGATGGGGACAATTCTATAACGGCCAGTCGACAAAAGGTCTGGTCCTCGGCGGGCTCACCGTGGGCTGCCTTGTCGGGGTTGTCTCCACCTATATGGTCGGCGAACAGGCGATGAACCAGTACCACGCGGCCACCGGAACGAACGAGTCCGCCTACAACACGCCCTTCCAGACCTGGGCCACCATGGCCGATTGGAACCACGCCTTCTACATCGGATTCGGCGTTCTCTACACCTACACCTTGATCGATGCCATCGTCGGCGCACGGCCGTCCTCGGCCGTGACTGCGCTGATGCAGCCGGACGCGCCCTTGCAGGTCATGGCGGACGCGAAGGGCTTTGGGTTCAAGGCCAGGTTGCTGAGTTTCTAGGCCGTATCCCTAGGCGGAACGCCCCCTAAAGCCGTTCCGCTGTCGGATATTGCGGAGAAACAAAGGCGAAACGCGTGGTGGCGCCTAAATACTTAATGTTACATTGAGGCCATGGTATCAATGCGCTCCTTCGTAGCGGCTTTGCTGGGCTTGACCCTGCTCCTGGGCGCGCCTTTATTCTCGGAAAATCCGGCCCCGGATTGGATCGTTTCCGGGGATGCCGTCTATCCCGTGTTGTTGAAAGGCGCCCAGCAGTCCGGCCTGAAGGGATGGGAAGTGGATGTCCTCAACGCGGGCAAGCCTATCCCGCAGGCGTCCGCCCGCACTTTGGCCCAAAAACTGGAACGGAGCGCGGCCGTGGATGAAGGCCTCAAAGTCCAGTTGGAGACCCTGCTTCCGGACGAACCCTTGGACCAGCCGGGCCTGGACGCGGAGGTGGCGTCCGCCCAGTTGCGGCTGGACAAGCTCAAGCAGGGGCTTGCCGACGTCAACACGGAGATGGCCGCCAACAACTACAGCCCCACCACGGACCCCACCGCCTGGCTCACCATGGACTCATCTGAGAATTATGTGGACGTCAAAGGCATCGGGGCCCTCAATTTCAGCCAAGAGCCGGTGCTGCTGAACGCCGAATTGCGCGGCGCCAGCGGCATCGGGACCTACCGGGTGGTGGTCGGCGTGGATTCCGATGACCAGGATGAAGGCAACAACAAGCTTTCGGCTCCTTTCCTGAATCCCGACGCGTCCGTCAACCTATTGGGCTCGCTTTTCGGCCTGGATAATGTCCAGGCCAACCTGGGTTTTGAGTCCCTGCTCTTTTCCAAGTTCATTTATTCAGCGCCGGCCTGGGCCTACCAGTCGCCCTTTTTTCAGGCCGATGCGGCGGTGGCGTCCATGCACGCGGACGCGCCCAACGGAGAGCGCAACACCCAAGGCCTCTATCTGCGCAAACAGGGCAGCCAGGGCTGGTGGATCTTCAATGACACCCAGGCGTTCATCTCGCCGGAAGCCGAGTTCTTCAGGGAATTCAACCATCGCCACGGATACGAGAGCGCCGTGCGCCTTGATCTTCCGTCCTTGGGGGGCATCCCCTTCGCCGACAGCACCCTGATTTATATGACCTATTATTTTTATGGCAACGACCCCGGCCAGCTCCCCACCTTCAACAACGACAGCCAGTTCTACCAGAATCCGACCTTCCAGGAATGGAGCAACAACGCTGCCCTGGATTTTGAGAGCCAGCTCAGCGGGGGCGGGACCTTGATCGGGGAAGTGGCGCAGTCGAGCTGGGCGGCCCGCATGGCGCCCGTCTTCCCGGAGTTGGGCAACGTGAACCTGTCGGATCAGGCGGGCTTCCTGGCCTTCAGTAAATCCGTCGGCAGGGTGATCTTCGGCCTCCAGGGGGCCCAGGTGGGGCCACGTTTCGTGCCCGGCGGCCACGACGTCCAGCTGGGCGGGCTCGGCGAGAACACCACCGGCATCGCCCTGGATACCCTGCTGGCCAGGGATCCGCGCGGCGCCGCCGCGGACAGCAGCTGGTCCACGGTGTCGGAGGACCCGGCTTGGCTCACCAACAACAGCCGGAAGATCTCGCTCTCCGCGACCTGGCTGGAATCCCTGGGCCAGATGAACCTCAACATCGGCACCAGCGAGGAGATGGAGGCCAGCGGCCCCTGGGTGATCGCCACCAACTTCTTCAACAACAGCCCCTACAACGGATACACCTATTCCCAGATGTTTTATGACAATTACTCGGATTTCGACGCCAACATAAACACGGATACGACCGGGCAGGCGAACCAGGCCTATTTCAACTACAACGGCACCACGACCCACGCCGCCAACTACAATGGGGCCCCGGTGAACGGCCTTCTGACCCCGGGCATCGTCAAATGGGATGACTTGGAACAGCTTTCTTGGCGGCAGACCACCCACATGATCTGGCTGAGCAAGAACGGGGTCGGGGATGACAATCTCCTGGCGGATTCAGTCAAGTACTACAACACCCTGCACTGGGATTGGACCCTGGACGGCGGCGCCATCTTCCATTCCAGCAGGAACATCCGCCTGACCCTTTTTGAGGAGATCCGGGACACGGCGCAGGAGCCGGGCCTCGCCGACCCGTTCTCCCAGTTCGGCGGCATGCCCTCCGATCTCCTGGTCCAGAGCATCAGCGGCATGGATCTGGTGTGGCAGTTCTCCCAAGACTGGCAGTTCCTGGCCACGGGCGGCCATGAAAATTGGGCCACGGACCACAGCTACTATCCCATCCACTTCGTGGACAACAGCGTCGGCATCGGCGCGGACGCGCTCCTGACCGAGGTTGTGGACGGCCTGAAAGTCAATTTCCGGGTGCTGGAGCTCGACCACGAAGACCAATACCTTCCGTCCAGGAATTTCTCGGGCTGGCGGGCGTCCTTGGGGTTCAACTATGCGTTCAAGGATTAAACCATGAAAACGGAGTCTAGGGTGGGAAGCCCGCATCGCTTGATCCTGGCCGCCGGCATGCTGGCTTTGGCCTGGGCCGCATCCGTGTCGGCCTATGGAGCGCCTGGCGATGCGGCCCCGGCGGCCAATCCGACGGCTCCGGAAGCCCCTGGGGGCCCGCCTCCGCCGGTGCCGGACCAGGCCGGCGCCCCTGACAGCCCACAGACGGCGGTCTCCGCGCCCCAGGGCGCTGATTCCGACTGGAAGAGCCAGGACTATGATTCCCTCTATGCCGTCCTGCAGAAGTACCGCGATGAATTGCGGGATATGCGCCTGAAGGACCGCAAAACGGAAGCGGCCTTGCGCCAGCTCCAGGAGGGCAACGACGACCTGGCGCAAAAGCTGGAGGCGCTCCATCCCCTGGACGGCCTGAAATTCCATGGGGACATCGTCACCTATTATGACGACGTCAACATCTCCGGGCCCGGAGCCGGCCCCCTCTTGGACGGGCATTTCCGCACCGCGGTGCAGCGGGCGGAACTGAAGCTGTCCTACACGCGCGGAATCGTCGACGCCATGATGGAGTACGACTTCCAGTACCTTTTCGGCAACCAGTATGACGGGCCGGATTACCTGGGCGTCGAACAGGTGCCGGTGGAGACCGGCATCAGCCAGGGCGCCAAGCAGATCTACGTCGAACTGCTGACGCCAGTGCAGATCCGCGTGGGGACGACCAGCTACCGCCAGACCCCTTTGACCTTCTGGCGGGAGGAGGATCCCGATCCTTTTGCGCCGGAAATTTTCTCCGAGCGCCGCCAGCGCCTGCGCGACGACCTGCTGCTGGAGGATGACCATGCCCAGGTCCTGCAGGACGCCCTGCGCCTGCAGACCGGCGACGGAGGGCTTTTTGTCCCCGACTTCCATTTTTCGGCGCTGCTGACGCAGCTGGGCGTGGCGCCCACCAACGCGAGCTACCTCACCGGGAGCAGCCCCATCAATGTCGGCGCGGACGAGATCTACGCGACCAGCACCGACACGCCGACCTCCTTGTTCGAGACCTACGACACCTACCTGGCCGCGGGACAGTTCCACTACATCATCGAGGCGCTGGATCTCGATCTCGGGGCGCAGGGAAGCTATGTCTGGGACAGCCCCGACAGCATCAGCCGGGACTACGCCGTGGGTGTGTCGGAAAGCGCGGCCGTGGGGGCCCCGGTGCAGGGTTTCGACAACGCGGTCTATGGCGTGAGCCTGTCCTTGACCAAGACCTCCTGGGTCAGCCTGGACGCCGAGACGGACATGAGCTCCTTCAATGCCCCGGCCGTGGCCGTGTCCGGCACGGATCCGCAGATGGCGTCCAATGGCCTGGAGACCGGCAACGCCACGGACATCGACCTGGCGCTGCATTTCGGCTGGCTCAAGATCAAGGGCCGGGTTCTCGATGTCAGCCAGTTCTTCACGTCTTCGGCCGCGCAGAACCGTACCTGGGACGCGACCATGTCTCCGATGGGGCCCTTTGACACTGCAAACAGCCGCTATGCCCCCCAGTCCAACGGTTTCGGGGAGCTGATGGCGCCGCGCGCGCCGGAAACGATCTACAACCGCGTCATCCTGCCGGCGGAATACTGGTATGAGACGCCCGGCGGGGCGGTGCTGGCGTCCGACGCCAAGATGCCCTATGACCCCACCGTGGATTCGATCGATCCCTACGGCGACGCCACCCCCAACCGAATGCGCTACGGCGGGGGCCTCGAAGCCGACCTCTTGAAACACGGCGTCGTCCTGGACCTGGACGGCGATATGGCCACCCAGATATCCAAGGAGCTCGGCCAGGTCGGCGGTGTGAATGAAAATCTGCCTTTGGAA
>Ga0206860_10243_pt1 | contig 10980 bp, 9 predicted proteins | sample Alteio_BWOrgCont_44_FD_152624 | JGI IMG/M metagenome (GOLD analysis project Ga0206860, IMG submission 152624) | Enriched cells from forest soil in Barre Woods Harvard Forest LTER site, Petersham, Massachusetts, United States -... | ecosystem: Environmental > Terrestrial > Soil > Temperate forest >...
CAAGTTTCATCTCAAAAGCGGATTGCCAGGGGATTATTGGGGGCAATTCTGCAGCACAAGCGACGAGGACATTTTTTTGCTGCAGTTGCTCAAGGGCCCCCCTCTGGTGGAGGCCGCGGCCGCGAACAGCGAACCAAAATCAACGGCGGCGGTGGCGGCAGCGGCGCCGGTGCCCGGCCTTGCGGCCCAGAGCACGGTCGAAGCCAACCTGGCCCACAAGCAAAAGCTGGATTGCGCGTTGCAATTGGCGCGTTCCGTCGCGCTTGATTTCAACAACGCGTTGACCAGCATTTTGGGCCATGCCTCGTTCCTGCTCAGCAAAAGTGAACCCAACAATCCCTGGCGAAGTTCGCTGGTGGAAATCGAAAAATCCGCGGCCAAAGCGGCCGAAATTGCCAATGATCTCGCCCTCTTCAGCCGCCAGGAAAAGGACAGCCGGGTGCATGTGGCCGGCAACTTGAACATGTTGCTGGAAAGGACGGTGGAGATATTCCAGGGAACGATGCAAAGTTCCATCGTCATTTCGCGGCAACTGGAACGGAAGCTTTTCACGGCCAATTTCGATGAAGCCAAGATGCAGCAGGCCCTGGTCAAAATTTTCGAAAACGCGGTCGAGTCGATCAAAAAGGACGGGAAAATCAACGTGCAAACGCGCAATCTCGAGTTGACTGAAGCGACCCAGGACCGCACGGCCAGGTTGAGCCCGGGAAATTATGTGTGCGTCGAGATTTCCGACACCGGCTCGGGCATCGCCGACGATGTGATGCCGCATATTTTTGAGCCGTTTTTTTCGACCAAGGGAGCACGGCACCGCGGCCTGGGTTTGGCCTGGGTTTACGGCATTGTGACCAATCACGGCGGAGGAGTAGCCGTGTCCAGCCAGCCGGACATCGGCACGACCGTGCGCCTGTACCTGCCGGCCAACCGCAAGATCGTGCGGGACGCGCCCATGGCCGACGGCGATTTGTCCGGCACGGCAACCATCCTGTTTGTGGATGACGAGGATTTATTATTGACCATGGGACGGATGGTGCTGACCTCCTACGGCTACACCGTGTTGACGGCCAACAGCGGGCAGAAAGCCATCGAGTTGTTCACCCGTTCCAAGAAGAAGATCGATTTGGTAATCACCGACCTGGTCATGCCGAACATGAGCGGACGGGAATTGAGCGAGCACATCCTGCACGTCGCACCCGAAACACGGATCATCTGGTCCAGCGGCTATGTTCGTTCGGCCAATGCCCAGGAGCAGGAGCGGTATTTGCAAAAACCGTTCTCCACCCAGGACCTGCTGCGCAAAGTCAAACAGGTGCTGGCGCAATAAAGTGCTCATAAGTTGACATTATCCTGGTTTCCGCATTCAATAAGGGAATGCAGATTGAGAGTTTTAAAGTTTTCTGCGATTTGGCCGAAACGGAAAGTTTTACCAAAGCGGCCCAGATCAACAATGTGACGCAGTCGGCGGTCAGCCAGCAGATCAGTTCCCTGGAACGCCAGTTCAAGTCGTTGTTAATTGAGCGCAGCAAGAAGAAATTCCGCCTGACCCGGGAAGGCCAGGTGCTTTATGAATACAGCAAGCAAATCATCCAAACGTATGACTCGCTGCAAAACCGCCTCCAGGAAATCAAGGACATCATTTCCGGGACGATCCGCGTGGCCACGATTTACAGCATAGGCCTGCATGATCTGCCGCCCTATTTGAAGAAATTCCTCAAGCTCTTTCCCACCGTCAATGTCCACGTCGAATACCGGCGCGCCAATCAGGTTTACGAGGATGTTCTGGGCAATGTGGTAGACCTGGGCCTGGTGGCTTATCCGACACGGGACCCGAAGCTTGACGTGATCCCATTGCGCAAAGATACGCTGGTGCTCATTTGCCATCCGCACCATCCGCTGGCCAAGTCGAAATCAGTGAAGCTGAGCCAGTTGGCCGGCCAGAAATTCATCAGTTTCGAGCCGGACATTCCGACGCGCAAAGCGATTGATAAGATTTTGAAGGACAACAATGTGGAAGTAGAAACAGTGATGGAGTTCGACAACATCGAGACCGTCAAGCGGGCGGTGGAAATCGAAGCCGGCATTTCCATTGTGCCGCAGGGCACGATTACGCAGGAAGTGGCCAAGCAAACATTGGCGGAAGTAAAAATCGAAGGGCATGAGCTCTACCGGCCGCTGGCAGCGCTTTACAAAAAGAACAAAGTCCTGTCGCCGGCCATGAAGCAATTCCTGGCCATGCTGAAAAGCTGAGGTTACCTCAAGTTCTTCGGATTCAGGGCCCGCAGCTCCCTGGGCAGAAACAACCCGTTCTTGCGGATCAACTCGCCGTCAAACCAGACTTCGCCTCCGCCCCATTCGGGCCGCTGAATTAGCACCATGTCCCAATGCACGGCGGAACGATTGCCGTTGTCCGCATCCTCGTAAGCCTGGCCCGGCGTGAAATGGAGCGAGCCGGCGATTTTTTCGTCAAATAGAATGTCACACATGGGGTTCAGGATGTAGGGATTGAAGCCCAGCGAAAATTCCCCGATGTAACGCGCCCCCGGGTCCGTATCAAGAATCTCGTTCAAGCGCCGGCTGTTGTTGGCCGTGGCCTTGATGACTTTGCCGTCCTTGAATTCGAGCCGGACATTTTCAAATTTTGTTCCTGAATAAAGGGTGGGCGTATTGTACTGGAGGAAGCCCTGCACGGAATTCTTGACCGGGGCGGTGAAAACTTCGCCGTCGGGGATATTGCGCTTGCCTTCGGCCAGCAAGGCGGGAATGCCCTTGATACTGAAATGGAGGTCCGTGCCGGGGCTCTTGATGTGCACCCGGTTTGTCCGGTTCATGAGCTTTTGCAACGGGAGCATGGCCCTGGCCATTTTCGGGTAATTCATCGTGCAAACATCGAAGTAAAAATTCTCGAACGCCTCGGTGCTCATGTTGGCGGCCTGCGCCATGCTCGGGGAAGGCCAGCGCAAAACGCACCAACGGGTCTTGTTGACACGCTGATCCAAAACCGGCCGGATGGCCTTCGAATACAGGGCCATGCGATCGGAAGGCACATCGGAGGCTTCGCTGGCGTTGTCCGACCCGCGCACGGCGATGTAGGCCTGCACCTGTTTCATGCGGAACAATTCCACCTTCCGCACTAGGGCGGCGTGGGCATCGTTGGTCTGGCGCAGGATTTCACGACTGACGCGGCTGTGGCGTGTTTCGACGAGCGGAATGGCCCCGACTTTTCGCACCGCACGCATCAGTTCGATGGCAAACTCATCCGGGACATCAATCATGTCCAGCAGGATGCGGTCGTTCTTTTTAAGTTCAGTGGAATAGCTGACCAGGAGGCCAGCCAATTTGGCGTATCGAGGGTCTGTCATAAAATAAAATGATAAACTGAAGGTTGGACATGAAGAAAGCTCATTTCACCTTATTCATCCGTTCCTGTTCGAGGTGGCGCAAGGCGCGTTCCTGTTTCTTGATCTCGCCGCGCAACAATTCCTCCGCCGACCATCCCCTGCCCTGCGCTGTTCGCACCAGTTCAAACAATTCCCCGGCCAGGGCGGTTTTTGTCCGGGGCTTTTGACGCGGTGCACCCGGGACGGCCAGCTTCGCTTTGCCCGCTTTTTTGAGCAATTTTTCCGCCTTGAGCAACGCGGGCAAATGTTTGGGGATGCCGTCCAGCGCGGATGGGCGCGCGTGGCGAGTGCCGTGTTTCTCCGCAGTTTTGATTTTTTCCCAGTTGGCCCATACTTCATCAATATCTTTGACTTTGAGATTGGCGAAGACGTGCGGATGGCGGCGCACCAGTTTATCCGTGATGCGCCGCGCCACTTGCTGGAAGTCAAATGCGCCGCGCTCGCCGGCCAATTGGCAGTGGAAGACAACCTGCAAAAGCAAATCGCCCAGTTCCTCGGCCATCTCCTGATCGTCACCCGCCTCAATGGCGTCGATCAATTCATAAACCTCCTCGACAGCGTGGTAGCGGAGGGTCTTGTGATCCTGCTCGCGGTCCCAGGGACAACCTTGTGGGGAGCGGAGCTTGGCCATGACAGCCAACAGATCGTTGAGGGCGGATTTTGTTTTCACGGGTCAGAGCACGACGAGGTTGTCCCGATGCACCAGGACGCCGGTCACCTGCCGCGCCTCGATGGCGACCGAATCGAAATCACAGATGCCGCGCGCGAATTCAGTCCCGTTGAGATCGCAGAGGCGCACGACTTCGCCAGCGGCGAAATTGCCTTCGCAACGGGCAACGCCCGGCAGGAGCAGGCTTTTGCCATTTTCGCGCAGGGCTTTTTTTGCGCCGTCATCGACGAACAGCGCGCCTTTGGGATGATGAAAGAAGGCAATCCAGCGTTTGCGTCCGGTCAGTTTGGCGGGTTGGGCGACAAAAATGGTCCCTTCATCCTTGCCGTCCAGGATGTCGGCCAGCACGGTCTTTTTCGCGCCTGAAGCGATGACGAGGGGAATGCCGGAACGGATGACTATTTTAGCGGCCTGAAGTTTTGAAGCCATGCCGCCGACGGCGGTTTCACTGCTTGTACCCCCGGCCATTTTCTCGACCGTGTCATTCAGATTTTCGATGGTACTGACGGTTTTCGAGTTAGCCTTGCCAAAGTTTTCAATCAACCCATCAACGGTGGTCAAAATAATCAACGCATCAGCCGGGAGCAAACAGGCGACCAGGGCTGAAAGTTTGTCGTTATCGCCAAACTTCAGTTCCGTAAAAGAAATGGCGTCGTTTTCATTGATGATGGGGATGATGCCTTTATCGAGCAGGGTGACGAGAGTGTTGCGGGCGTTGAGATGACGCTCATGATGCTGGAGATCGTCGTGGGTGAGCAGGACCTGGGCGACACCGAAGCCGCCTTCACCGAAAAGTTTCTCGTAAGTCGTCATGAGCCGGGATTGACCAACGGCGGCGCAGGCCTGCAAGGCGGAAAGTTCCGCCGGCCTTTTTTCGTAGCCCATCACACCCATGCCCGCACCAACCGCGCCTGAGGTGACGATGACGACTTGTTTGCCTTGGGCGCGAATGGCGGCGACCTGTCCGGCCAATTGTTTCATCTGCGCCAAATCCGGCTGCTTACGGCTGTCGGTCAGGACGCCGGTGCCGAATTTGACCACGATGCGACTGGCATTTTTGAGTGATTCGCGATGCATCAGGGCGAAGATAAAGGTTAAAGGCCAAATGCTAAATGCTAAAATGATGAAAAGCCAAGGGGGGTCTGGCGTCCAACCTTTTACGTTGTTTTTGCGATGGTTTGGAACATTCTGTCCATGGTGATGGTTCAAGATTCTAGCGAGAGGAGTTACGCTGAGAAATTATTGCTCAGGGCGCTGATTATTTCCCTGTTTATCCATCTGACTGTGTTCGGCGTTTGGAAGTGGGGCCGGACGGAGGGGTGGTGGCAGAACATCACCTTACCGGCCTGGATGCGTTTGACGCCGAAGTTGCTCATGCCCATACCGGCGAAAAAAACCGCTCTCATTCCGAAGTCGCAGCCGCAACCGTCGCAATTGATTTTTGTGGATGTTGATCCGGCCCTGTCCGAGGCCACGCCTCCCCCGGCGCCCAAATTTTACAGCGCCAACAATTCGGTCGCCGCCAATCCCCATCCGAAAGACATGGCGGCGCCGGAAATTCATGGCCGGCAGGATAAGGTGATAAAAACCACCGAGAATGCCCCGCTCAAACCGCAACCGTTGCAGCCCTCGCCTCCCACCCAGGAAGCCGCCAAGACACCTCAAGCAAAGGCGTTGCCGAAAAAAGCCGAGCCCCCCGGCGACCTGGTCATGGCCAAACCGCGCGAGAAAGCGCAGGAAAAAAACGGCCAGTCGGAAACGGAAGCGGGCGCCGCGGCGCAACCGCAACCGGTCCATCAACGCCCGCGCACCATTGCCGAAGCGATGGCCCAACACGGAATGCTGGGCGAGAAATCGCGGCAGGATGGCGGGGTCAAGAAGCTCAGAATGGAATCGACCCTCGACGCGGTGAAGACTGCCTACGGCGATTACGACCGGGAATTTATCGACGCCGTGCAAACGCGCTGGTTCCAACTGCTGGAAGGCCGTTCCCCGGAAGGTCCGGGCAAGGTGGTGGTGTCCTTTCGCATGCACCCGGACGGCCGCATCACGAATTTGAGCGTCGTGCACAACGAAATGTCCGATTTGCTCGGATTGATTTGTCAGCAGGCCATTTTTGATCCCGCGCCCTACCGCCCGTGGCCGGAGGACATGCGCCGCGATATTGGCAAGGAATACCGGGACATAACTTTTACTTTTTATTATTCGATCGAATGAATTAACCTGACAGCGACAGAGAAATTGAATCATGGAACCTATTATTATTGGAGTGCTCCTTCTGGCGTCGGTTGTTGGACTGACGTTTATCGTTGAACGCGGTCTGGCCTTGCGGGCCGGCAAGGTCATCCCCACGGCGGTGGAGGGCGCGCTGGAAACGTTTCGGACGGCGGACGATCTGCCGATGCTGCGGCGCATCTGCCAGCAACATCCTTCCGCGTTGAGCCGGCTGCTGCTCCTGGCCGACAAACATCGGCGCTGGAGCAAGGAGGAAAACGCCAATAGCTTGGAAACCTACGCGCGCGAGGAGATTTCGAAACTGGAACGTGGGCTGGTCATCCTGGAAATTGTTGTCGGGATCTCGCCGTTGCTGGGCTTGGTGGGGACCATTTACGGTTTGATCGCCCTTTTCGCCGAACTGGGGGCATCCGGCCTGAGCGACAACAACGCATTCCCCAATGGAGTTGCCCTCGCGCTCCATGCGACATTGCTGGGCTTGATCACGGCTATTCCGTCGCTTATCGGCTGGAGTTATTACAACAAGAAAGTCGAAAGCCACGCCGTGAAAATGGCGTCGCTCTGCGATGCATTCCTGCGGCAATTGTATCATCTGGAGGGAACAGGGAAACTGGCCGAAGTGTCCGCCCGCGACAGCGATTGATTGACGCCATGCAATTCGCCACCCGCAAAAGACGGCAGGCTCCTACGGTCATCATCGTGTCACTCGTCGATGTCTTGCTCGTCGTGCTGATTTTTCTGATGGTCACCACGCAGTTCAAACAACAGCCGGCTGTCAAACTGGCGCTCCCCGAATCCAAACAACCCAAGGCGGGCGCGACGGACAACGCGCTGATTGTAACCGTCCCAAAACAAGGCCCGCTTTATTTGAAGACCGTCCCGGTGACGATGGAGGCCTTGCAGCAAAAACTGGTCGAAGCCGTTCGTCTAAACCCGCAAACGACCCTGGCCATCCGTGCGGACACCGATACGCCCGTAGGCGAGTTGGTCAAGGTCATGGATGCGGCCAAGGCCGCGAACATCAAGGTGGCGAGCGTCTTCACTCGCGCGGCCCAGTAACAAACAGCGGCGCTGGCCGGGTCTTCAGATCGAGCGGGTCAATGGTAAATGGCGGCAGGCTGCGGGCCGCTTCACCCAACGCCGCCGCGTGCGCAGGCAGGCATAACAGCGCCGAGACGTTGCCTTGTTTCCAGATAAGAACGTAGCCCTGCGCTGTCAAGTCTTCCGGCCGCAACCGGCACTGCTGCAGATCGAGGATGACAAAATCGACCTTGTAGGAATGGCATAATTTTAACCAGTCGCCTTGATGATCGAAGAAAGCGGCGTTCAACGCGAAGGTGGATTCCGGGTAAGCAGCTTCATAACGCCCGTCCATCGAAATTTTTATATTCGGATAAAGCCGCCAGGTCAAATAGCTGCCCCAGGCGAAGGGCGTGGCCAGATTTCCCTTCACCTCGGCCCGGCTCAGGATGTCCGCCTCGCGCACGGGGTCTTCTCCCACCGGCGCCCACAGTTGCCATGAAACTCCCGGCAGAACTTCGAGCGCGGCATAAAAGGCGAGGCCGGCATAAAGTATTCCAACGGCCCAGGTGGGATTGAGCTTTGCGCGAATGACGGCGGGCAGCGCCAGGGCGGCGCCAGCGTAATACGGCCCGGCAAAGGCCAGGGCAGCCACGCCGAAAAACGGGCCGTGGCGACGGGCACGCCAACCCATGAAAGCCGTCAGCACCAGGATGGCAAGACCGTAAAAATTCTTCCGGGAAACGCGCCCCCAGCCCAGCGCAACGGCCGCAACTGTCAATACAAACAACAAGCGGAACCCCCAAAAATCGTCCCAAGCCAGCGGCGGCAGCGGGCCCCATTCGGTAATCCGCGCGCGCGGATTGAGCAGCGCGGGGATGAGGTATTGCCAGAATTTGACTCCGTAGGGATTGATCAACGTCACCAGCGCGCAGGCCGCCGCCGTGCCGGTCATGGGCGCGATGTTCTTTCGCAAAACGATAGCGGCGGCGGCATAGAAGAAAACGATGCCCAGCCCCACCACGAAACCACCGTGAAGATTGGACCAGATCAGCATAACCAGCGGCAGCGCCGCCACCGGCCAGCGCCGCCCGCCGCGCAGTGCTTCCAGGCAAAACAGCGTCACGCCGAATAAACAATAAGTAAACGCATGACAACGCACGACAGGTATATATCCGGGCAGAATGCAAGCGGCGGCAGGGACGGCCAGGAGCAGGAGAATGTTTGTGTCGCAACCTTGTTTTCGGCCCGTGCCAAGCCCGAACCCCAACGCGCCGATGGCCAGCGCAATTTTCAAAATCATCAGCGCTGGCGGACCGAATGTTTTGAGAAGACCGTAAAAGACAAAGCCCGCGCCCCATTCGTGATCGATGTATTCCGGCAAAGTTTGCGTAAAGGCGAAGACGTCATGACGCAGAAGATGGCCCTCTTCCCAGACCGACGCGCCAATAGCCAGCTTGCCCCAGAGGTCGCCGTCGGTAATATTATGAAAAGCGAGGATGCTGGCGAAAGCAAACAGACCCAGCAGCACGATGAGGCCCTGCCCATAACGCGTTTGGCTCTCGGTCACGTGGGTGATAATAAGAATCTGCCGCCGTTCGTCAAGCCATCTGGCACGCGCCGGGCAGTTTAAACTTTAACCTTTAAACCTTGCGTCTGACACAGCACACTGAAAACGAATACGATGAGAGGCAAAACGGTCATTTTGGGAGTCACCGGCTCAATCGCCGCTTGTAAGGCGGTCGATTTGGCCAGCATGCTGGTCAAGGCCGGCTGCGCGGTGCATGTCGTGATGACCGCCGATGCCCTCCGCTTTGTCACCACGCTTCCTTTCAAGACCCTTTCGCGCCACCCCGTGGTGACGGATCTTTACGACGAAGAGGAAGGCTGGAAACCATCCCACATTCAATTGGCCGACCAGGCCGATTTACTCCTGATTGCCCCGGCCACGGCCAACACCCTGGCCAAACTCGCCTCCGGCCTGGCCGATGATGCCTTGAGTTGCATCGCGCTGGCTCTCAACACCGACGCCAGACTGCTCATCGCACCCGCCATGAATGGGAAAATGTGGCTTCATCCCGCCACCCAGGCCAACGTGGCCAAGCTCAAGCAGCGCGGCGCACAATTCATCGGCCCGGAAAAGGGCCTGCTCTCCTGCGGTTACGAAGGCATCGGACGCTTGTGGCCGGTGGATGACATCGCCAAAAAGGCCGCTGCTCTATTACGGTGAAGCCCGAAGACAAGACGAAAGCGGGAGCTGCCGGCACGATTCAAAAATTGACGCGCCTGCTGGCCGCCCCAACCATCGAACCAGCCCAGCGCGCCGCCCGCATTCAAACGGTCGAACGGGACATTGTTCTGCCGCTCAGGGTATTGATCATCGGAATTCTGGCTGCTTACTTCTTTTTTTCCGGTTGGTTAATTACCCCGGGCGCAATCAACCACTTCGAAAAGAAAGCCACCCATGCCGCCACGAATCAAGCGGGAACTCACCAAACAAATACCGTCCAGATCGCCGATACGAACCACCCCCATGTCGCCTCGAGCAAGGGAAACACCGACCAATCAAATGCCGACCAACCTCAGGAGTGGAGTCTCCGCCATGCCGACACGATCAAAACCTGGTTTTTGGTCTATACAGCTCTCAACATCATCGTCGGCATCATCCTTGTCTGGGCGCCGCCACTGTCATTGAAGAAAATCCAAACAATGGTCTTTTCTATCGGGTTGCTGGACGCGCTTTTAATGGGCACCCTGACCTTGCTCAGCACGGGCTTTGACAGCAATCTCTATTGGGTATTCCTCGCGTTGATTCTGCACAATGCCCTGGCTATTCCGGTTGCACTCCCCCAGCTTCTGCTCAACTTTTTCGTCAGCGCGGCGTTTATGGCCGGCGGATTGTTTGATCAGAAAATCATCGTCCCCCTGGATAAGAGTATGTTCGGCGCAGATGCGGACCCGAGGCTCGAGAATCCGGCGGAGCGCCTGATTGTCCTGGTGGCATGGGCCTTGTGCTGTTACGGCATCCAGGTTCTTTTCGAAAAGCAAAAACGCGCCGAAGCCGAGGCGACTGAGTTTGCCGTCCGCCAGGAGCGCCTCCACACCGCCGGACGCCTCGCCGCCGAAATCGCCCATCAAATCAAAAACCCCCTCAGCATCATTACCAATTCCGCTTTCTCCCTGCAAAAGGCCGTGCACGATGGCGAAACAGCGGTGGATGAACAAGTCCAGATCATCCGCGATGAAGTTGAGCACGCCGACCGCATCATCACCGAGTTGATGGGTTACGCGCAATTGGCCGAGGGAACAGTCGAGCGGCTCGAAGTAGGCGATGAAGTGGACAATGCCATCCTCGAAATCTTTCCGCCCGCCGCAAAATACCGGGTCGAGATCATCAAGGATTACGCGCCCGGCCTGCCGGCGTTGTTGATGCAAAAGCGGCATCTTTCCAGCGTGCTGGTCAACCTCCTGCAAAACGCCCGCGAAGCGATGCATGGCGTGGGCAAAATTGAAGTCTCGGTGCGTTACGGGGAGAAAGACTCCGTCATCATTTCCATCGCGGACAATGGACCCGGCATCGCCCCCGACAAGATCGACAAGATTTTTGAAGCCCATTTCAGCACGCGCGAAAAGGGCACCGGCCTGGGCCTGGCCATT
>Ga0206860_10244_pt1 | contig 10937 bp, 14 predicted proteins | sample Alteio_BWOrgCont_44_FD_152624 | JGI IMG/M metagenome (GOLD analysis project Ga0206860, IMG submission 152624) | Enriched cells from forest soil in Barre Woods Harvard Forest LTER site, Petersham, Massachusetts, United States -... | ecosystem: Environmental > Terrestrial > Soil > Temperate forest >...
GTATAATGGAGCGTGGTAGATGATCCATGGTGGGTAGTAGCCACTGTTGGTTTAAAATTGTCTACCATTTTATTTCTTTCTGACTTTTTTTTACCTAATTTTTTATTGAATGTACAAAGTCGAGGTCACAGGAGTTCTGGAAATTTTTTAATTAATCTGCTGGCTGGCATTGCTGCTTATAGCCATCGGCCAAAAAAGCCAACTATAAACCTAGCAGAACAAGATCGCATGTTATTGATGGCTGCATAAAAACCCAAAACTCAGGTTTATAAGGCCTCCACAGAAGAAATGGCTTACAATAACCTAAAACTTCAAAAGAAATGGGAGCCTAAATATGCCCTTGCAGTGAAACCATGGGTAGTTCACTGGGATACTCTTAAGACTTTTTTTGCTTTTCTAGAGCAAATTAGGTGTATAATTTATACTACAAATGCTGTAGAATCTGTGCATAGGCAGCTAAGAAAAGTAACCAAAAATAAGACTGTTTTTCCGACAGATGAATCTTTGGTGAAAATGCTTTTTTTAACAATACGTGATGTGTCCAAAAAATGGACTATGCCAATGCATGGCTGGAAAACAATCATCTCTCATCTATCGATTGAGTATGGCGATAGATTGGGTTTGGGTACATGATTGAAGTCATTTACACAAAAAAATGGACAGTCTCAAGTTGAATGACCAACTCAAACTTTTTAAGTATCAAAATTGTGGTTAGATATCTTAGCTCCTTCGCATTGCTGCTTGTCAACAAGTTATCTTCTGGCTATTCTTTTGGCTTTATTAAGATACTCAAGGTATACGTATAAAGGATTTAACCGCAATGAGAAAATATCTCCATTCATCTGCCCATTTGCTATTTTTTTGTATCTTACTGTTTCCCTTTCAGAGCTTTTGTACTGAGGTCACTGGTTTTCAAATTGTAGGCGAATTGCCAGAGGATTATGGTTTGCTCAAGAAGTTGCAAACTATACCCAACGAAGAGAAGAAATTATTATCACCTGAATATTATTCAATATTGACACAACTCAATGAGCGTATATATGCACTGATAAATGGAAAATATATAGATAAAGCAATATTACATGAAGAATTGACCCCCGATGAGGGCTTACTCATGTTTGGTCCCCTCTTAGGAATCGATAATTACATAACAAATTCTTGTGTAAGAACTGTTTTTTCAGAAAGCTTTTTGCCTGAGTTTTACTTTGTACGTTTCAGTGATAAGACTCAAGTTGATCCTGAAAATTATTTCAATAAGGCTGAACTGGAAGAGATTTATCAAACTGCTAAGAAAATACTAGAACTGACTTCTTACGGAGATCATTTGATAAGTCTAGGTCAAAGTCCAGCCTATATTGTCGAAGCACTAGAAGAGTTAGCATCAGAAAATGAAGATAGAGAGAATTTTAGATTCATTTATAAGATTCCGTATTCAGGAGCCCCTGATTACTTTTGTTTAAATACACATTATAAAACCCTTCAGTTGTCGAATGTAATCACGCCTCACTCCTTGTTATACTATAGACAAATCCTGAGAGATAAAGGAGTTTGCCCGTCACGTTTGGGGGCTTGCGAAAGCATTTATATTGTTGATTTGGTTGGGACTGGTGGGAGTTTCGCGTCATTTTTGAAAATATTAGCCAGTTGGTATAGATCCGTGGATATCCCCTTGCCTAATTTTAAGATGTTGGATATTAGTGTCGAGAATAGGAATTTTAAAAATGAGAATCATGTAGTTCTACCCTTAGCTAACGACTGTGAAATTCATGTTGACCGGCATTTCATACACACAACAACCCATCTATCTGATAAACTAGACTATACTGAAGGAGAAGATCGTATCATACCTCCTTTTAGCGCTTTGCAGTGGAAGGTCGAGTATGAGCATGTGTATAACCAATATCCCAGTCAATACGCTAAGAAAGTCATCAAATGCGTTCGGAATTATGTACGAAATAGATGTAAGCATGACGAATAAATTTTAAACAGTATTTTAGAAAATATAAGCCGCATTTCTCATCTTCCATGTACATTGATTCACGGGCGATTGGACATCAGTTCACCATTAGAAACAGCTTGGAAGCTTCATAGAGCATGGCCTGGTAGCGAACTAAAAATTTTTGATAATGAAGGTCACTGAGGTACTTTCATGTCTAAAGAGATTGCCAATGCTATTAATAAGATTTAGGCTTAACACCCATGCGAAAAAGAAAAGTCATTCCTATTAATCATAAAAATATCTTTGACAGCATACCGATATTTATCGGTAATATTTTAAGAAAAGAAATTTGCAAATTCCTTATGAGGTAGATTGTAGTTAAATCCAATTTCATGTGCCTGCATACTCCCATAAACTTTTTTATTGTACATAGGTGTGTTTTGAAAGGGAATAAAACATACCATTGAGAAGCGACCAATACGTGCTGTTTTTTTTGTTGCGACTACACGGTGGTATAAGGCCTTTAAATCACCTTTTGACCAGAGTTGAAGCTGTACAGCGGGGATAATTACTGTCTGTTTTTCTTCGACTGGCATGGGTTTCCACGAACGTTGTTTAATGCAATAGTATTGCAATCCTTCATCGCTTTCAAAAAGGTGTAGAGTAAATCCGCCTTTATCAGCATGAGGAGCTGCAATCTCACATCCTTCTTGCTGATCTCCAAAATAATGCAGATAACGGAGAATCCAGTAAGGTTTACTGAGCTGAACCTCGTCTAAAAGCCCATTTATTCTATATTCTGCTTCGATAATTTTGGCAAATTCCAAAATAAGCGGCTCCATTCTATCGAGAAGTATCTTAGCATCATTTAAAAAAGGAAAGGTACGGTTATTTGCGATTTCAGAAAGCCGCGCATATTGAAAAAGTGTTACATGAAAGTTCTCCTTTAGGTCCTTTTTTGACCCGCTTTCTTCTTTCAATTCATAACCTGCGCCGTCGCCATGATTATCTTCAAGAAAGAAGAAAGCGCATTTCTCTTCGCGCGGTAGTTGACAAAAGGTTTTCCATGAAGCAACAGCCCTTTCTACTGTTTCTCTTAAATCATCAGGGTAGTCAACATTAAGAAGACCAAGATCTCTTAATTCATTTATAGAAGTGGTCATGGTCATTAGAGCCCTTATTGATTCTGTTAAATTATTCTTTTTGTAGTCTCAAGTTAGGTGCAACAACACTTTCTTGACCTTTATATTGCTTTTGCGTCGCTTGTTCAATATCTGTAGAAAGTTGAGTAAAAGATAGCATAGCTAGCGCAGTTCTATGTCGCAACACTATATCAAAAGGTCCTTGGTTTTTCATTTCTAATACAATTGTTCTTGCCTCTTCAAAATTGCCATCAATAATACCTGAAGTGCAGTGAATGGCTAATCCAATTCTAGCTACAGTGCTTCGCCCATCTACATGACATACAATGTTTCTTGGAACTTGGAATTTTTCGAAAGTGCTGCCTAAAATGAAATGACGAGGTTTTAAAGTGAAACAGTTAGTTAAAAGACTAATTCGCTCAAATTTTATATCTTCATTTGAGTCTAAATCCACTACTTGACCCTCTATAGGAATCAGAAGCTCACTTCCAAGATGAAGGCGAATACCTGCGGGGCGAATATCGGCTAGATTGAATTCTGGAAATATTTTTATCTTTCCAATCGCAATGTAATCTTTAATAGTTTTGTCTGAAAGAATCATCCTTTCCTCGCAATTTGTAAGTTTCCCAATTTAGGGGGAATGCGCAAATTTTTCCAGTCAAAAGTTCTGAAATCATCCAGTCTCCCCCATCCTCTTACTTTCAGTAACTTACGATCATTTATTGATCAAAGGCAAATTCTGAAATTCTATTCTTGTCCAACCCCTGTCCAACCTTTTTAAATTGTAAGACAGATTTTAGATTTGATCAAATTTCAACCAAGCGACATCCTTCTCTTGCATTAAAACTATTTGAGCCGTTGATGGCTAGTGCCCATCATTTGATTTCATTAAAAGGTATTCAGCCAAATATTTTTCGACTTGCCGAATCTATGTATCTTTGTTCTATTCAGCAACAGAAAGCTACGATGACTCAAGACGCTCTCGAATGGGTGAAAACCTATCAAAGCACCTATAAAACTTGTCATAAAGGCGATTTATGCGATTGTATTTACCTGGATAAAGCTATGATAGGACACTTGGACTTTTTAAGTGAGGGTTTCAAGCAATTTCCAGTTACAGTTTTTACATGTGATATCCCTGAACAGGTTCTGAAGCGATTATCTCTTTTTAGAAATGTGCTTGAAAAGCTTAAGTTTGAAGTTGCGGGCTGTGAACTTAATCCTCAGTACTGTTCAAAGGTTGTTTGCATAAAAGTTAATATGCATTGTTCTTTAATAGATGTTGTAGAGCGTGCTTGCCCTAGTCTCTGATTGGAAAGAATTTAATGGAAGTTGAGGGACTACGTTGCTGCCAGTTATCAAATAACCTTAAAACTATTTAAAGAAGATCTCGGATGCCTGAAAATCGTTTCTGAACTTGACGCCAGGCTGGGAATTCACCAAAGCACAATATTCGGCACTGTTTCTCAAATTCTGCTGCAAGGGCCATTTCAATATTTCCTTTTGGGAAAATAGCTTCGCTTTTTGCAAAACTCATCTCTGGAGGGGCTACATAATCGGCTTCGAAATGCTTTTTACTAACTCTGTCATAGTCCACTTTGATTTCTCCGTATTCATTAGAACGTAACATTGCCAAAACTTCTGGACGCTCAGCTAGACAATATAAATCATAATAATGACGAGCATACCCACCAATCCCAATGCCAGTTTGTTTGAATTTTTCAACTTTAGAATGAATGGCAAAAAGCTTTTCTACGAAAGTGCGGCGAAAATGAAGTAAACGCATCTCAAAACAATCTTCATCCTCAGCTCCGAGGCTTATTCCTGTCTCATTGAGAAATTTTCCTACATAAGATTGAATTTTTACAGACTCCGTTGGTTCTGTACCACTGGCGGTGCCAACTTCAAGAAGAACACGATTGCGAATATCTCCAGAGCTTGCAAATTGCTGGACATATTCAAAGTGATCACTACGACCAAAACCCCCGATAGTTCTGCTTTCTTCTTCAATAAACTTGAGTCCTGGATGGCCTTCAACAGCTTGTCGTAATTTCTTTAATTCACGATTAATTGCATTTTTTCCTAGAGGCGGCTCGAATGCTATTGGATCAAAAAAGATGTCAACGTCTTCGGAAAATCTTTGGATGATATTCCATCCTTTTGACAGGCTAGTTCCCTCTTTAAAAATGACCTTGTCTCCAGCTATCTGTTGGATAATTCGCAGAGCTTCTGTGACATAGTAATCTTTTTCGATTACTGCTTCTCGCATGCCAGAAGAATGGAAATGTTCAGCTGCGCGGATGATCGCCTGTTCGAAATCTGGATGCTCAAATAGTTTCAAGACTTACGTTCCTTCGCTTGCCATTGCTTGGCATATTTAAGTGCAATTAGGTGTCCAAAATCAAATTTAGACAGAGAATTCAAACTTTTTCGCAAATCGATAAGCTGCTTTTCAGAATACCCAAGTTCTTGTCCTATAGCACCAAGTATGGCGCGAACACGTGGAGGTTCTGATATCGCAATCTGAAGTAGGTGTTTAAATCGTCCAGCTTCGTCAAAATGCTTTAACAACTTATTAACGGTTTCCTCAGGAGACAATTCGCTAAATGATCCTCTTTGACGAAGAAAGTCTAAAATGGCAGCATCTTTATCTGAAAGTTCTTGCCACGATCCTGGTCTTCGCGTGTGTATGATTGTTTCTTTACCAACAAGCAAACGGGGTAAACTAAGGCCATTCGTTGCAACTTCTAATTTTGCTGTATGTTGCGTGCTGAATCCTAGTAGATTTGCTGCTGCACAACCAACAGGAAATATCCCTTTCCCTAAGATAGGTAAGGAGCGTAATTGACTGGGATTTGGCTTGCTTGATCCAAATGCTGTTTGCCTTGGTTTGTAGTATAGACCTTTACCCAATCGTTGAATCATGCCAAGACGGAATAGGCGAGACAAAGCCTGTGCAACTGCTGTAAATGGCATGCTTTCAAAATCGGCTAGTCGCCAAACTCGTTCCCCACCTGATTCAATTTGGTTTCGGACTGTCTTAGCAACGCTATCAATATCGGATGTAATTTTCTTTTGTCTATTCTTCATAACCTTATTATCACCCAAATTCCCCTTTTAGTCAAGTTTTTTTGCTGTAAAACTTGACATCCAATTGAATAAACTAAGTTTAATTGTTGTTAGATACCTGCTGCGGATCCGCAGCAGATAGTATTAATTTTCAATTTTTTTCAACCATGAGAACAGCGAATCATTAGACTGCCAGTTATGAAGACCAATCGTAAAGAGAAAAGGAGAGTGCGGTTCTGGTATGAAGCGCCTCATTACTTATGTAAATCCGGCAATCAAGCAGTTTTAACACCCCAAAAAAGGACCCAGTGTTCCTTGCTACTTTACAGTTACACTGATCCCTGGCTCAACTTTACAATCTCTGTCCAGTCATCAGATTGAACATCACCTTCTGCGATTAGATTTAATTTCTCTTGATCGCATTTCATGCATTTGTGAACGATTTGCCAGCCCTTTTTTCCACTATATTTTAAGCACAAAGCCTTCATAACTACATGACAAGTGCTTTTTCTATCTCCAGGAATCAGTTCATCCACATGCAATGATGATAGACAAAAAGGACAGTGATTACGATAGCTTCCACGATGTAGCGACATAACGTATTTTTGGCATACGATACACACAAAATCAATATTTTTTTCTTTTTTACCCATTACATACCTTCTTGGATTTGTTGTTGAACAAAACATCAAGAAAGTAGGATTCCGTTTGATTCTTACTGTAAAACAGCCATCGGGCTTATCTAAAATAGGGACAAATTCACCGCTGTTCCTTTAGAGTTCGCGGTTACTTTCAGCTCCAACTTCATTAAGGCTTCCTTTCATCCTTAAATCCGAACCCCTGCCAATTTTATTGTTTGTATTGGCCACTGTAAGGCGGCCTTAAAGCCACCTTCCGCTGATATGTGTAATTTTAGACTCACCGACTTAGGCGTCGTCTCCTAAGAATGGGTAATATTCCTTAATTTAATAAATTTTTTAACCACATAACTCCTTGTAATATAGGATATTAAAACAAGAATTTATCATAAATTAATTATAAAATCAATCGCTTTTCCTATTCAAAACAGAAAGGAGCTGATCTTTTAAACAGAAAGTCATATCGATAAAAAGTTGTTATCCATGTAATACTTTTTCAATCCAGAAAGGAAAGTATCGTAGAGATAAGGCGCTGACATAGCCTCTATGTAATCATAAGAGCATTCTTCAGCACTAACAACCCCTTCTAGAGATTTTCGAAGAATACCATTCTCATAAATGAGTCTCCAAAATCCAGCACCTGAAGCACCTGATATACTATCTCCACTGGTGTTCGGAATTTTCCAGTATTGAATGCCAATTTTTTCATCAAATTTTAAGATTTCACCACCGCCAAAAGTTATGCAAGTATAGTTGAGGTTATTTCATTTGACCACTCTTTTCCTCGATCGAGAATTTCATACACCTGATGTCCCAAAGAAGTCTAATATTGATCTAAGACATTAAGTTTTGGTTTAGTCATGGAGAGTATTCTTATGAATGGGTATTCTATAGCGTGCATTATTTTCAGTGTCTTTTTGCTACCATGGGGATGCTATGGCGTGTTGAATTAGAAGAATGATAAACAGTTACACGAGCTTTCCGATTGCGGGGTTTCGATTTAAATATGATATCAACATCTTGGCCAATCTCATTAAGAAAATGAATTAAACGCTCAATCGAATATCCTCTAAAGCGCGCACTTAAAAGTTCAGACAATTTAGGCTGAGAAATACCGAATATTTCAGCAACTTCTGTTTGTGTAAGCTTTTTTTTCTTAATAAATTTGCTTATCTCCATAACCAGATTGGATTTGGTTTCCATCTCTTCATGATTTTTATATCCTAGATCAGCATAGATGCTTCCAGAGCTTATTTCTACTCTTTCATCGGCCAGCTTTTCTTCATGTGTTACTTTTTTTTTCATGTTTTCCTCCATTAGAATCGCTAGGCAAATTTATGCTATATTATGAATGTGGAGTAATCGCTAGCACTGTAATTTCAGCTTTGTTAGGACCATATGTCCAAAATACCCTATAAACTCCAGGCGTTTTATTTTGAGCATATGAATCAAATACATCACCGCCAAAAGGGGATTCTATACCATCAAATTTGTGCGTTTTTAAAGACGGATGTCTTAAATTGGCATACATATATGCTAGAGCTTTCCCAAGGGCTTTAAATTGTACTTGCTTATCTTTTGATTGTTTCAAATTCAAAAACTGGTCGTCAGCTTCTTCGGTAAATTTAATCTTGAACATGATTCTTATCTTCATCATCTAAGAATTGGGAGAAGTCAATATTCACGTCAATGATACGATCGTTTTTTGCATCTTCAATCCCTCTCATTAGAGAAGCTAAAGCTTCGGGATTCTTGTAAATCCAATGCTCTCGTGCTGGAATTTCTACTAATGGGTCCAATACGATTTTGCCATCTTCTTGACGAGATACACGGAAAGAACTCAGTTGTTCTCGTTCTTCCTTAGATAAAAAACTACCTAAACAAATTCGATATTTATCATCCATTTGGATTTTATTTGGTTGTTTTCTCATAATTTTGCCTCCTATCTTATATCCCATTATACTGATTGTGGGATTCATGGGCTAGTGGGATTGAAAACAACAAGTTGCGACATAGAGCAGATAGATTCTATTTGCGCTTTCACTTTCCATAGATGTTTTTGATTCTCTCTCTATCTTCATTCTCGTCATCCGCCTTGAAGTAAATTTGAATAAATTCAATATGGTCGGCCTTTTCAAAATAAGCATATGTCAGTCTGATTCCAGACGCGGCGCCACGACCATGAATAGATTTACAGGCAAACTTTACGGCTTTGAAAATTTTGGGCTCTTCAATACCTAAATTATTGATGAGCACAATGCCGCGGTTGTCAATTTTTTGCTTATGGAGCAAGATGAGTTGGGTGTTGATGAAAACCGTCAAGTCATCTTCTAGACTACGATAACGCTTGAGTAGTTGCTTAAGGTCTCTGTCAAATTCTGTTCTTCGAGTGACATTAGCGAAGGTCGTCATCACTATATTCCCTTACGCTATAGTCTGGAGTTCTGTAGAAAACTGTTTCGTAGTCTATAATTTCTTTCGGTTTAGTGACCATCCAAGGGACATCTTTATGAGAATACTCGCTGATTGCTGTGGCATTCATGCTGCCAAGTTTATGAAGCACATCATCAATGCATTTGATTTCTGTCGCTGACAAAAGACTAAGGTTTGGGTCTCTTCGTGGTAAATGCTTTTTCTGCTCTCTCTGAAAATATTGGCTTTTTACTATTTCCAGATCGTTTTCTGTCACCATTTCTTTGACAATTTCCTTGAACTCAAGGGGGGTTGGCCCATATGTATTTTTAATGTATGTTGCTCCCATCAATTGCTCTTCATATTTTTCATAGAAATTGAAATCGATAAAATACAGCAGCTTATAAAGAACTGTTTCACCAACATTTGGTTTAGCGCCTACTCTACTTAGGACGTATAGAAGGACTTCTTTAAATTTTTTGAGATTTTTTGCGGGAACGCTAATCCGCATGCTTGGCTTTTCTTCAGTAAAGGTATTTATGTCTCTTTCTAGTATAACTTCAAGTGATGATTCTAGATTTAACAATTCGTCAGTGGAAATGTTCATGAATTTGGATATTTTGACTAGTTGTTCGACCTTAAGTGACCGCTTATCATTTTCAATAAGAGACAAAGCAGTTCTATCTAAATCAAGCACCTTAGCTAAATCTTCCTGGTTAATTCCATGTTCTTCCCTTATCTTTTTTAATCGATGACCTAATGTTTGACTCATTGCAACATCCTCTCTTTCTTTCTTTCAATATATCACGATGTGGTAATATAACACAAGATATGTGTCATAAAACAACATTTCTCTTGTGCGGATTTTGTCAATTGTTGTATGGTTTTGCTTCTTAATGTGCAGGGGATATTGTGGCTTACATACAAGAACGCAAAACAGATGATGGTAAACTAAACTTCACTACCGAGTTCAGATTCAATTAAAAGGGTTTCCTATATCAGATGTTACGTCAGCTCTAATAGCCGAATATCGAATTAGCTTCAGGAACTACTTATAATAGAGCGCTTTTGCCTCTCTCCTCTAGTTATAAAAAATGATTCCGATGAGTTAGACGCATTTCATAGTGTGAAATATAACCCTAAAGAATTAAGAAATTATCTAAACGACTTTAAAGAAAGACCGGAATCCTTAATCGATGTTGATTGGATTAGTGACTTTCATCCTAAGGGCTAAAAATTTAGCACAGCTGCTGTAAACCGATATTATTTCCCCTACTTAATTTTTTTCCCGAGCACACCTCGTATTTTTGAGCAAAGAAATGATTCATAATCATTAAAATCCCGTGCGTAAATCTTCTTAATGAGGAGTTCCAAAAACTGATGATCAGGTCACGGCTCAAATTCTACTAGAATGGCAAGATTTTCCTTATGACTGGACGTTAGCAAATAGTTTTGGAGCTCGACAAAGAAAGTAAGAGTTGACGGTATCATTAGCTACTTTTCAACATGCAGTCTATCTAGGCGGAGATTTTCAAATTCTTCAATGTGGTGATGATAATGCTCCAATCTTTGTTGCTATTAGAGGTGACTGGTCTTTCTCTAATGAACGTTTAACTACCTTAATTCAGACAGTAATAGGGTCTCATCGTGAATTTTAGAAGAGAATAGTTACCTGTTGCATACAACTCAAACAGTTTAATGATGATGAATAGAGAAAATTTTGATTACTGTTTTGAC
>Ga0206860_10238_pt1 | contig 10821 bp, 16 predicted proteins | sample Alteio_BWOrgCont_44_FD_152624 | JGI IMG/M metagenome (GOLD analysis project Ga0206860, IMG submission 152624) | Enriched cells from forest soil in Barre Woods Harvard Forest LTER site, Petersham, Massachusetts, United States -... | ecosystem: Environmental > Terrestrial > Soil > Temperate forest >...
AGCAAGCTATCGCCTGAGCGCAAGGGGAATTCCGCCACGCATTCAGAACAGGATGCCATATTCCACTCCGGCATAGAGCGAGGTGGGAAGGCCAGCGGTGTCGCGCACGCCCGCGTCGAAGCCCAGGCTGCCGCCGAAGAGGGAGATGCCGTTCAGCACCGCACCCGTCTGCCAGCCATGATAGGTGTCATCACCCTGCATGACGCCTTCAGGCCCGGCATAGAGAGTGCCCGAGACGCGGTAAAGCAGCCGCAGCCGCATCCAGTAGGCCCGGTCGTCGAACGACTCATAGCTGGCGATGGCGTTTGCCTTGAAATTCGCGGTCAGGCTCTCCTCCCCTTCGGCCTGCAGGCGCAGGTTGGCCTTGGCACCGCGCGCGTCATTGGTTGGATCGTCAGGTGAAAGCGTGGTGTAGCGGAAGCTCGGTCCCGCATAAAGCCCGCCCCAGCCACCCGCATTGCTCCACTGATAACCGCCGGAGAGCGCGCCGCCAAAGGCCGTACCGTCGATGGCCTGGCTGCCGGAGCGATAACGGTAGGTCAGCGATTCCACGGTGGCGCGGCCCGCCCAGCCGCTGCCGAGCGTATAGCCGGGCAAGGGCGCCATCGCCCCAATGATGGAATAGGAATTATCCTGTCCGGAAATCTGGCCTCCGGCGAAGAACACCGCATCGTCACCCGCATAAGCCACGCGTACAGACAACAGCATCAGTATTAACGCCCACAGGACGTTTGTGCCTATAGCGGCTCTCACGCCGCCGTCCTTTCCGGCTGTGCCACCTTGGTGTTTGCCACCCGGACAGGTGGCAGGGAAGGAATATGCCCGATTTGCGACACGGCAGGCCGTCCGCCCCGGGAAAGGAAATCAAGCAGCGTCACACTTTTTTCCGTCAGCCTGTGCACGCGCCATTCCAGATCCGAACCGTAAAGATAGCGTTCCATCAGCGAGCGCGAGGGAATATCATTCCAGAGAAACTCGCAACGCAGTTCTTCAGCTTCAGCACCGCGAACCACGGCATGCAGCAGTGCCGAGCCTGAGGGCAGGAAGAATTCGCCTTCCACAGCCTCTCCTTCGCGCACCGTCACGGGAGACGGAAGCCGGATCTGCGCCCCCGTGCAGGAGATATTGTCGCTCATGCCGAACAGCTCCTCGCCGTGCTTCGTGCGCAGCCGGACGCGCACCGGGATGCAGAAACGGTAATTGCGCCTGCGATAGCCTCTGCGGCGCAGTGAAAATATAAGCACCATCGCCGCTAGCATCAGGTTGACGGATGCCCATACCAGGTTGGCGTATAACGACGAGGCAGGCAGCGTGCCAAAAGCCGTGAAAAGCACAAGCCCGGCGGGGATGGCGACAGCATTGCCGATCAGCACGGCATATTGCGGAAAAAGACACCAGTGGAACGACGTGCGTGAAGTCATTTCCTTGCTCGTTACGCGGAACTTGAGGTTATTGGTGAAGAGTCCCACGGTGGCATAGCAGAAAGCGGCGAAACGCGCCATGTTATACTGCTCGATGATCAGCGTCTTGCCATAGCCGCGCCCCAGCTCCTCCCCGCACCACAGCGACAATGCAAAATACGGCGCGAAATGAATGAGAAACTGGAGCGGATCGCAGTTGATTGGCACCAGCCCCGCGATGAGCACGATGGCGGGCGTGACGTAGAACAGGCATTTCTGCCAGCCATCGAAATAGGTGATCATCGAGGCCATATAGCAGAGCTTCTGCGGCCAGGTGAGACGGCGGCTGAAGAGGATCCCTTCCTGTCGCCATACCTGCATCGCCCCTTGCCCCCAGCGGACGCGCTGCTTGAGGAAGTGTTCTGCCTGCGCGGGCGCAATCCCGAACGCAAGCGGCTCGGCGTGATAGACCGAAGTAAACCCGGCCTTGTGCAAACGGATGGAGGTGTGGATGTCCTCCGTGACCGTGCCGGTGACGAAGCCGCCTATGCTTTCCAGATGCGAGCGGCGGACGACGGCGCAGCTTCCGCAGAAGAAGGCGGCGTTCCAGTAGTCCTTGCCGCGCTGGATGACGCGGAAGAACAGCGACTGCTCCGTCCAGACGCGGTGGCGGTGACGCCGCGTGTGATGCTGGAAGGAATCAAGATTGTAGAAATCCTGCGGGGTCTGGACGAAGGCGACGCGCGGCTCCGTAAAATAGCCGAGCGTGCGTTCAAGAAAGCTTTCCTTGGGCGCATGATCGGCATCAAACAGCGCGATGAACTCGCCGCGCGAATGGCGCAGCGCATGGTTGAGGTTGCCCGCCTTGGCGTTTTCATGCGAAGGACGCGAGAGGTAATGGCAGCCCAGCGCAGCGGCAAGCGCACGAATCTCCTCGCGGTTACCATCGTCGAGGATATAGGTCTCATGGGGATAGCGCACGTCCATCGCCTTGATCGCCGTGCGGCGCACGACCTCCACCGGCTCGTTGATCGTGGGAATGAATATGTCCACGCTATGCCCGGCCCTGGGCATCGGCGCCTCGCGCACCGTCAGCCGCCAGGTCATCAGCATGTGCAGCAGCAACGTCATCAGGCCGTAGGCTTCCGCCGCGTAGAGCAGGACGGAAAATACGGGAGCGGCGGGATTGAGCGTGCCCAGACGCCAGACGAGATACCATGCATAGCTTGCAACGGCGCAGAGTGCGAGGATGGAGCGCGATATACCCAGCGGTTCATACGCCTCTGACGTGCTGCGGATAGGCATGGTGCTCCTGGAAATGACTTTATCGCGGGGTTCGGACATAGCATAAGGACGGAGCGCATGTAAACCATTAATTAACTTTTTATTTTACTGAGCATTCCTCTGTTTTTCGGAGTTTTTCAATATTTTCCCGTGCATTAATCATTGTCATGAAACGGTAACGTGCAATCGCAGCATCGCGTGGATATCATGCATAATGGTTAAATAATGGTAATTCATGAGGAGTGTTTATGAGCATCGACGATACACCCGCGCCTTTTTCAGGCCACAAGCTTTTAGAATATCAAGATTTGGTGATTGACCGAGCTCCTGCAGCGCGAGAATTTCGTAAACTGCCGGAAATGCTATCAGGTGGACTTAGAGAGTGGGCAGTGAAAGAGGCCAAGCGTGCCGAGCAGTTATTTCTAGCAGAGCTGTTTATGACCGCTGTCGGCCATCCGTCAGACCGCCCGGATAATAGAATGGCGCTTAGGCATCTCAAGAGTGAGTCCCTTACTGCCTATAGCGATAGTAAAGCTGGCTTATTAACCGGCGGTTTCGCCATAACTCCCGAAGAACTTCTAGCAACGCTAGAAAGGCGTGCCATCGAATATTTGGAACAGAATTTAGCCGGAGCCGCTGAGAACCTGAAACCTTACAAAGACAAGCTAGCCCGGGAAAAAGCCGCCGGAGCGCGTGCCCGCTAACCTTACTTTCCCGCCTTTCCCTCCACCAGCAGCACGAAGCAATCTACAGCACCGATGCCAGCGTTTTGGAAACATAGGAGATAACGGCTTTGCGGTCTTTGGCAGGCAATACTCCCAGATATTGCGCCTGAAGTGCGTCAATGGCTGCAATCTTTGCCGGACGGACGACCGAAGCCGCAGGAAGGCCTGCAGCCTTGAGGTCGGAAACCGGTACGTCACCCGGCCATTTACGGTTTTCCGCGCTGGTGATCATCAGCAGCCACAGCAAGCCATGATCGGCCTGCAGCTTGTCCGCCGCAATGACCAGTGCAGGGCGTCGCTGCCGCACATGGCGATCCGTATAAGGAAAAGGAACGCTGACTACGTCCCAGGCATTAAAGCTTGTCATACGCCTTTCGATCGGCTTGCGATCCCCATTCGCCGAAGGTCGCAAAGGGATCGTCACCCGCGTCGTGCTTGGCCTTGGTCAGTATGACGTATTCACCTTCGATCCGATACGCCAGTTCGTCACCCTCGTCGAGATGGAGAGCCCTGCGCACCGGCTGCGGAACCGTGGTCTGCGCCTTACTGGTAATTTTACTGGTTATCATGAAATCCATTGTAAGGATATTCCTTACAATGTCAATCCATATCCTATTACTTCCCCGCCTTCCCCTCCACCAGCGGCACGAAGCGCACATCCATCAGGTGCTGCTGCATGATGCCTCCAGGGGTTTTTTCGATACGCAGCAATACCTGCTCGGTGTCGGAGCCGACGGGAATCACCATGATGCCGCCTTCGGCCAGCTGGTCGAGCAGTGCGGGCGGCACGGCATGCGCGGCGGCGGTGACGATGATGCGGTCGAACGGCGCGGCGCTTTTCCAGCCCTTTGAGCCGTCGCCCAGCTGCGTCTGGATATTGCTTAAGCCCAGCTTTTTAAAACGTTCCTGCGCCACGCGCAGCAGGTCCCGGTGCCGCTCGACCGTATAGAGCATCCGGCAGAGGCGCGAGAGCACGGCGGCCTGGTAGCCTGAGCCCGTCCCGATTTCCAGCACGCGCATGCGGTCGCCCGCCTGCAGCGCCCAGGTCATCCATGCCACGACCGTAGGCTGGCTGATGGTCTGGCCGGAGTCGATCGGCAGCGCCGTATCCTCATAGGCCTTGTCGCGGAACGACTCGGGCACAAACTCCTCGCGCGGGACCGACTCTATCGCCGAAAGCACGCGCGTGTCGGCAATGCCGTTCGTGCGCAGCTTCATCAGCAGGCGGATACGGTCGGGGAGGCTGTCTCTTGCGGCGGCGTGTCTCATGATTCGATACTGTGCTTCAGGCGCGCGAGCATAGCATAATGCGTGAGATCAAGACAGAGCGGCGTTACGGTAATATAGCCAAGCGGCATCCAGTGGATATCCACGTCCGGACGGCGCGGATCGGCCCCGGCATCGGCCCAGCTCACCCAGTAGGCGGGGTCGGCCCCTTCGTCGCGCAAAAGCTGCTTGAAGAAATTATGCTTACCCTGCGCCACGCATTTGACGCCTTTCACCGCTTCCGGCGGCAGGTTTGGAAAATTCACGTTGAAGAAGACGTCCTTCTCCCACTCCGCCTCCAGCAGCCTGGCGATGATGCCGGACGCATGGGCACCAGCCGTCTGCCAGTGAATGACCGGGTCCTCCGCATCGAAATCGAACGACTGCGAAAACGCAATCGAGCGGATATTGCACAGCGTCCCTTCCATCGCGGCGGCGACCGTGCCCGAATGGGTGATGTCGTCAGCGATGTTAGGCCCGCGATTGACGCCCGACAGCACCAGATCCACCTGTTCCGGGATAATCACGCGCAGGGCGGTGATCACGCAATCCGTAGGCGTGCCCGAAACAGCGAAGCGCTTTGCATCCAGCTCGCGAAAACGAATGGGCTTGTGCAGGCTCACCGAATGCGCGGCCCCGCTCTGCTGCGTCTCGGGCGCCACTACCCAGACGTCGTCCGACAGACCGCGCGCGATGGTTTCCAGCACCTTCAGTCCCGGCGCATCAATGCCGTCGTCGTTGGTCACGAGGATTCTAGGCTTGAGGCTTAGGGCTTGGGGCATGAGGGTTAAAGCTTCGATTGGAGTGATTGCCTGAGCCTATAAAGCATTTTCTGCACTTGATCTAACTCCTTGAGCAAGGACATATCCTTTTCCTGAAGGTAATCCAAATCATACGCCAACAGAATTTGCGTTTCCAATTCAGCGGACGATCCATATGCAATGGATATAAAATGGATATAATCCTTAATCCCATGACGGGAATAGCCTTCTGCGATATTAGAAGGAATAGAAATCGCCGCTCTTCGCATTTGACTCGTAAGCGCAAATATTTCCTCTTTAGGAAAGCGTTTCGTCAACTGATAAACCGTCTTCACAAACGCACGCGATCTCTTCCATACTTCCAGATCATGGTGACTCCTGACAATTTTCTCACTCATGCCTCAAGCCCCAAGCCTCAAGCCCTAATAACATTTGTTCCCATATAAGGCCCAAGCGCCTCCGGAACCGCAATGCTGCCGTCTTCCTGCTGGTAGTTTTCCAGAATAGCCACAATCGTCCTGCCAATCGGCAGGCCCGAGCCGTTGAGCGTATGCACGAACTGCGTTCCTTTGCCTTCTTTGGGCTTGAAGCGCGCCTTCATGCGCCTTGCCTGAAAGTCGCCGCAGTTGGAGCAGCTGGAAATCTCGCGATAAGCGTTCTGCCCCGGCAGCCAGACCTCGATGTCATAGGTCTTGCGCGAGCAAAAGCCCATGTCGCCCGTGCACAGCAGCATGACGCGGTAATGCAGCCCGAGACGCTTCAGGATTTCCTCGGCGCAGCCCGTCATGCGTTCATGCTCGGCGTTCGACTGATCGGGATGGGTAATGCTCACCATCTCGACCTTGGAGAACTGGTGCTGGCGGATCATGCCGCGCGTGTCCTTGCCCGCGCTTCCCGCTTCCGAGCGGAAGCAGGGCGTGTAGGCGGTATAGCGCAGCGGCAGCGCATCCTCGTTTAAAATTTCGTCATTCACCAGATTGGTCAGCGGCACTTCGGACGTGGGTATCAGCCAGTGACCGGTAGTAGTCTTGAAAGAATCCTCGCCGAATTTCGGCAATTGCCCGGTCCCGAAAAAGGCTTCGTCGCGCACCAGCAGCGGCGGAACAACCTCAGTGTAGCCGGACTCTCGCGTGTGCATATCGAGGAAGAAACCGGCCAGCGCCCGCTCCAGCCTTGCAAGCGCGCCTTTGAGCACCACAAACCGCGCACCGGAAATCTTCGCCGCGCGCTCGAAATCCATCAGCCCCAGTTTTTCCCCAAGCTCGAAATGCTCCTTTGGCTTGAATGCAAGCGCAGGCTTCGCGCCATGCTCACGGATTTTTACATTGCCGGTTTCGTCTTTGCCCTCAGGCACGTCTTCGGCGGGGATATTGGGCAGTGAGGACAGATGCGTACCCAACTCCCCTGCCCCGCCAAGCTCTGCCTCAAACGCGGCGATACGCTCGTTCAGCGCCTTGGACTCCGCCATAATGGCGCTCACATCCTCGCCCTTGGCTTTCGCCTGTCCGATGGCCTTGGCGAACTGGTTACGCTGACCCAGCAGGCCTTCAAGCTCCTTCTGTCGGGCGCGCTTTTCCTCGTCGAGCTTCAGTATCTGCGCCGATTGCGGCGCAAGGCCGCGCTTGCTCATCGCCTCATCGAAGGCGGCGGGGTTCTCGCGGATGAATTTAAGGTCGTGCATTGCTTTTCTTCCTCTCTATCCTGCGGCAGGCGAAGATCGAAATCTCATAAAGCAGATAGAGCGGGATGGAAAGGCTTACCTGGCTCATCACGTCCGGCGGCGTCAGGAACGCCGCGACGACGACGATGGCCAGCACCGCGTATTTGCGCCCGCGCGCAAGCGCGGATGCCGTGACCAGCCCCACGCGCGCAAGCAGGGTGAGTATCACCGGCAGCTGGAAAACGAGGCCGAAGGCGATGATCACCTGCATGACAAGCGAGAGATATTCGCTCACGCGCGCCTCCAGCCGGATGGGCGGCATGCCTTTGCCGCCGGGTGTCTCAAAGCTCAGGAAAAACTTCCACGCCAGCGGAAAAATGCCGTAATAGGCCAGCGCCGCGCCCGCGAAGAACAGCACGGGCGAAAGAATGAGATAGGGCCTGAGCACATTCAGCTCCGTTTTATACATCCCGGGCGCAAGGAACATGTAGAACTGGTAGGCGATGACAGGGAACGCAAGCAGGAACCCGGCAAACAGCGACAAGTGCACATAGGAAACGAACGCCTCGGCAAGGCCAGTGTAAATCAGCCGCCGCGAGTCTATGCTGGAATAGGAATCGGCCAGCGGCTGCACGAGAAAACCGTAGATATAGTCCGAGAAATAATAGCTGACGCAGAACCCTATCACCAGCGCCACGCAGGCTTTCCATAGCCGCGCGCGGAACTCCTCCAGATGGTACATCAGCGGCGCGCGGGTTCTTTCTATCTCTTCAGGAGTGGTCATGAAAGTGGTATAGCCAAAAGAAAAGCCTGCCACAAGCGTGCGGCAGGCTTTTTTTGATTAAGAAGAATGCCTCCAGATATGTAGGTTCCGTTAGACACGCGGGGAGTTTGCACGGAGTGCAAACGGGGCGGCTGAGCCCCTAAGGCGATACGCCAACTAATTCCTCCTGTCGCCCATGAAGCGCAGCAGGTAGATAAACAGGTTTATGAAATCGAGATAGAGGTTGAGCGCGCCCATGATGGCGAATTTCGCCGCCATGTCGCCGGAGCCGGCCAGCTGGTAATACATTCCCTTTATCTTCTGCGTATCGTAGGCGGTGAGCCCCGTGAACGCCACCACGCCTATCACCGACACGGCGAACTGCAGGCCGCTGCTATGCAGGAACAGGTTGACCAGCGAAGCGATGATAATGCCGAACACGCCCATCATCATGAAATGCCCCATGCCCGTGAGGTCCCGCCGGGTCGTATAGCCCCACATGCTCATCGAGCCGAACACAATCGCGGTGATGAAGAACACGCGCGTGATGCTCTCGCCGGTATAGACGAAGAAGAGCGAGGACAGCGAGAGTCCCATAACTCCCGCATAGGCCCAGAACGTGGCCTGCGCGGCGGCCAGGCTCATGCGGTTGATGCCCGCTCCCAGCACCATGACCATGACAAGCGGCGCAAACATGACGAGCCAGCCCAGGCCGGTCAGGCCGGGATGAATGCCGTCCAGGTTGAACAGCGCATTGCGCAGAGGCTCCCAGTTGGCGCCCGCATAAGCGGTAATGCCGGTAAGCGCCAGCGCGCTCGCCATGAGGTTGTATACATTCAACATATAAGCGCGCAGGCCCGCATCCACCGGCGCGGCTGATTCGCGCGTCGAAGACCACATAGGCTGCTGGTTACGGTAATCCATTGATTCCTCCATTGGAAATAAGCCGGGCCTTCGCCGGTAACGGGGGTAATATAGTACCCATCGCATCGGGTTTCAATAGGCCATCTTTGCGCTTGTATTATGCGCTCCTTGCGGCTATAAAGCCACTCCTTTTAAAGTGGCCGGGTATTGGCATACCTTGGCGGCTTATGACATACAATTCTTATTCGGGGATATGAAATGCCAAAGATTAAAACCAAGAGCGGCGCCAAAAAGCGCTTTAAAATCACGGCCAGCGGCAAGGTGAAAGCCGGCCAGGCGGGCAAGCGCCACGGCATGGTCAAGCGCAGCCAGCGCTTCATCCGCAATGCGCGCGGCACCACAGTCCTGTTCGATACGGACGGCAAGAACGTCATCAAATTCTTCCTCCCCAACGGTTAAGGAGAGAACCCATGGCACACGTAAAACGCGGCGTCACCACCCATGCACGCCACAAAAAAGTCCTCAAGATGGCCAAAGGCTATCGCGGGCGTTCCAACAACTGCTTCCGCGTCGCGATCGAGAAGGTCGAAAAGGGGCTGCGCTACGCCTACCGCGACCGCCGCGCCAAGAAACGCACGTTCCGCGGACTCTGGATTCAGCGCATCAATGCGGCGGTGCGTGAACACGGGCTGGTCTATTCGCAGTTCATGAACGGCCTTATCCGCGCCGGGCTTGAGTTTGACCGCAAGGTTCTTTCCGATCTGGCCATCCACCAGCCGGATGCGTTCAAGGCTATCGTCGAGCAGGTGAAGAGCACGTTGGCGAAAGCCGCCTGACGGATTCGCCTTACGCGTTCCGTTAGCGATCGCGGCTGCCTCCGGCGGCTCTGCGGGCAGCTCTGGCTTCTCTGATATCTGCTCCGGCGGCTCTGCGGGCTGCTATTTCTTCAGCGTAGCTTTGCCTTCTGACCTCCATTTCGGCCTTCTCTCTGATGCTGGCGATTCTCTCATCGCTGTTAACACCACTAATGACGCCACGTAGCGAGTGTTCAAAGGTACTGCTTTCCGAATCACGGGGGTTATCCTCCCCCGATTTTTTTTCGATTTTCATTATCTTGCCATAGGCTGCCTTCAATGCGGAAGCAGCCTCTTTCCTTGCCGATCCATCGCCGGTGGGAGCCGCAGCCGCCCTCACCACGGCAAGTTCGGCCGCCACCAACCTTTTATATTCTTCTCTAGGGGTATTATCTTCTCCAATACGCTCCTTGCGCGGCACGTATCTGGCAAGGGAATGATCCTTCCGAACCTCCTCAAAGAGTGCCTCCAGGAGGGCTGCTTCATCGGCTTCCGACATGGCTTCTCCTTTAATTGATTGCAGATTAAGCGCGCCCCGCAGCCATGCCCGTTCCAGGCGAAACTATCGGGCATTCTCTGTCCAGTATTTCTCTGGTGCCATGAATAAAATTTTCCACCAGTATTTCGGCCGGAGCGGGATGTTTGGATAACAGGTCAATCATAGGCTTATAATGGCCTTCCTCAGCGTGAAGCACCTTTATTTCCTCCAGCATCGCCTGCGTCCTTTTTTCCATAATAGGCCTTATCCTTTCATCCCCCATATTCTCGTATATTACTCTCAGCTGCTCTTTCGCGGTCTCAACCAATCGTTCGCCTTGGTTTTCCTGTCTCTGCAGCTCTAGCAATTCAGCAAGCCGCTTTTCCGCCAGATTGGCAGTCTCATTATAATGAGTTTTCGGTAGGTCCGCGTTAATCGAAAGCTCCGCTTTAATTTTCTCCCATGCCACATCAAAATTATCCTGAACCCGGGAAGGCGCTTCTCTCTTTGCCCAGATCTGTGACATATTGAATGGCTCGTATTCCTTCGACATGGGGTTCCTTTCGTTATTATACAAAGGTATTATAAGGTACTTATAAAATGCCATATTCTGCGGCACTTTAGAAGTTACAATTGTGTTACAATGATTCTAACCGCGTCCCCGGTAAGGAGCGACGCCGGTCTCCGGAATCCAGACGCCTTCGGGAAGCTGGCCGTGCTGGTAGAACACATCGATGGGAATGCCGCCGCGCGGGTACCAGTAACC
>Ga0206860_10245_pt1 | contig 10819 bp, 10 predicted proteins | sample Alteio_BWOrgCont_44_FD_152624 | JGI IMG/M metagenome (GOLD analysis project Ga0206860, IMG submission 152624) | Enriched cells from forest soil in Barre Woods Harvard Forest LTER site, Petersham, Massachusetts, United States -... | ecosystem: Environmental > Terrestrial > Soil > Temperate forest >...
GCCGCACGCCTCATGCTCAGGTCACGCCAAGCAAGAGAGTGTGGTTGGAGCTAGTGGGTTCAAATGAAACGCTTCGTCCTACAGGCAATGTCGCAATCGGGCGGACAGCATGCCTACGGAGGTCGCCTCGGGAAGGACCGGAGTCTGGGCGAAAGCCGGCATTCCGGTGCGAGCCCGAAATAGCGTCCACTGCCCCAAGCGGGCATCGACGAAGCCTCAACAGAACGCCGCGATGGGCGGGAAGCCGGCCGGAGTCCGCCCGCGGCGGGAGTTCCAGTCCTCCGTCGACCATCTGCACTCGACGCAAAGCGAAAATTTCCGGGTCAGCCCTCGAAGCGACCGAGCCTCGCGTCTGGAGAACTTCATCTATGCGGGCGCGGCCCGACACTGTTCCCGAAATCTCGACAGGTGGTAGAATTCAATTTGGCCTTGGCCGCATGGGCGGCGTCAAGGGATTGGCGGTGGCCAGCGACGCATCGAACGTCGCCGCTCCGATCAAGTATCGAATATTTGAAGAAAGCCCTGCGTCTGGGAGGACCACAAAATGGAACACACCACGCGCTACGCCAAAAGCGGCGAGATCCACGTCGCCTATCAAGTATTCGGCGAGGGACCGGACCTGATAATGGCGCCTGGCTTCGTCTCTCATTTCGAAAATTATTGGGACGAACCGCGTTTGGCGCGCTGGTTGAACAAGCTCGGCGGCTTTTGCCGCGTCGTCCTTTTCGACAAGCGTGGCACCGGCCTCTCTGACCGCGTCGCGAACCTGCCGGCCATGGACGAGCGCATGGACGATGTCCGCGCTGTGATGGACGCGGTCGGCATCGAGCGCGCTTCGCTGTTTGGACTTTCGGAGGGCGGCTCGCTTGCCGCGCTTTTTGCCGCCAGTCATCCCGAGCGGAGCCAGTCGCTCATCCTCTATGGCGCGTTTGCGCGCTTCTTCCACTGGCATCCGACTGACGAAGGGTTTGACGCGTTGATCAAGTACATCGACGAGGGCTGGGGCACCGGCGAGAGTTTGCCTGCCTTCGCCCCGTCGAAAGCGAGCGACGCCGCGCTGCAGCGGTGGTGGGGCAAATTCGAACGGCTTGGCGCAAGCCCCTCCGCCGCCATCGCGTTGATGCGGATGAATCGCGAAATCGACATTTCCGGAATTCTTCGTTCCATAAGGGTTCCGACCCTGGTTATCCACCTGACGGATGACACATTGGTGAGCGTCGAAGGCGGCCGCGAGCTGGCCGCTGGCATCCCCAGCGCACGATTGGTTGAGATTCCGGGGACCGACCATCTCCCGTTTCTCGACGCCGGCGACAGAATACTCGCTGAGATGGAGGAGTTTCTGACAGGTTCGCGATCTGCCGCGGAGATCGACCGGGTGCTCGCGACCGTGGTCTTCGAGGATATCGTTGACTCGACCAGGCGCGCCGGCGCCAATGGCGATCGAGCCTGGCGCGACCTTCTCAATGCTCATGATAAGGCGGTGCGCCGGGAGCTTTCGCGCTTCCGCGGAAGGGAGGTGAAGTCCTTGGGCGACGGCTTCCTGGCTACGTTCGATGGTCCGGCGCGGGCGATCCACTGCGCCAGCGCGATCCGCGACTCGTTGCATGGGCTCAACGTTCCGGTGCGCATCGGCGTGCATACCGGCGAGGTCGAGTTGGCGGAGAACGATGTGCGCGGGATCGCCGTTCACATCGCATCACGCGTGGCGCACATCGGCGGCACCGACGACGTGCTCGTCTCCCGCACAGTGAAAGACCTAGTCGCGGGCTCTGGCATCAAGTTCGAGGATTTCGGTATGCATACCTTGAAGGGCATTCCTGAGGAGTGGCAGATCTTCCGCGCCGCCGGCTAATTCGTTTTGTGCAGCGAGTACCCGCACGCACCCACGCCATCCTCATGCATGACGTCGGAAATGTTCGATCGGACCTCACCCGTGACGTTGAGGAAGGACTGCTCCTGGCGCAACGGTCGCGTTTCGCAATCGACCGCATTCCGACTCATACCGCCCGTCTATATGACCAATCTTGAAGGGGCGCTATGGGTCGAACCCTTCCATTCTGTCGTCGGGCGCTTGGGTTCCAGTGTCAGACTTGAACCACAATACCTCCAAACAGAACGTTGCACGTGCAAACTGGGGCCCCGTTCCGAGTCGGTGTCGTGACCTCTTTTCGCGTTGGGACTGCCCGCTCGCCGATCTCTCTGCAGCTCAAAGGCCGGCGCTACCTTTCGTCTCGCAATGATTTCAATTGTTGATCGCTTGAGACCGCGCGCATCGCAACGCTGTCGCAACACATTGCCCTCTGACGCTTGAAGTGGCCCCGGCAAATTTGCTGGCGAACTGCAACCCCCCCCACCATGCCGCGTCCGAGGGGCGGGGGGATGTCGAGCGATCTCATGGCCTCAAACTGAACTACAATGTAAATACGTGGTAGGTCCCTTAAAGAATGATGGCGGCCTCGCGAACTGTTGGGCTAACGGGTGGCGATTGACAGCGGGCCGTTCAGATCAAACGGAACTCGTGTCAGAAGTTCAATTGGCGCGAAGATCCTCGCGCGATGGGCTGCCATTGCGACTCGCCTGGACTTGCCAGATGCCCCCGACAGGCAATGCCGCTACCTCGAGGCGACTGTCAAAGGCGTGCTCCTCGCCTCCGCCGGCGGACGTTCGCACGGTATCGAAGAGCCGTACACATCATCAAAAGCGGACCTCGCGAACAGACTGGCGAGGGCGAGAGACTACGGCCTCTTACCTGGGGCGGCGTCCTCGCCACCGCAGAGCTACGCCAAGCGCCCTAGCAGGGCCAGCGCCTCTGCAATTTCGGGCATTTCCGACGTCGGCGAACAACCTTCGAGCGCGGGCGCGAGGATCGCTTGCGCGTCGGCTGTACGGCCGGTTGATTCGTAAAGCTTGGCAAGCCAGTGGGAGGCGAGCCGGGCGTAGCCCCGCGCGCCTTGTCCCGTTGCGATAGCGATGGCGGTTTGGAAAGCTTCCTCGGCGAGAACAGGGGCGGCGGGACATCGCATCAGCAGAAATTCGCCGCGGAGCCGATGGAGATACGGGTCGGTGTAGTGCTCCCCGGTCTCCTCCGCCATCGCCAATCCGGCGTCGATTGTCGTGAGCGCGCTGTCCAGATCCCGCCGCATGGCTTCAAGCTCTGCCAGCAGACCATAGAACGACGGCGCGCCGCTCTTGTTGCCCAGATCGAGATAGGAGGCGAGCGCCTCTTTGAGGCCAAGCACCCCCGCCACTGGATCGCCTTGCTTGCCACGAGCCCAATTTGCGTAGACGCGACCCAAGTCAGTGTAGGTCTTCAGGTTGTGCTCTTCCGTCAACGCGAGCAGCGATTCCACAGTGACTCGCGTCGCGGGGACATCGCCACGGCGGCTTTCAATAACGGTCTTAAAAAAGAGCGCGCTGGCGACGGCCGCGGCATGGCCCAACTCATTGGCGCGGCGGGCCGACTCGTCTGTCAGCTGGCGGGCTCGCTCGAGCTCCCCCAAATGCCATTCGGTCAAGGCGAGGAAGTTCGTGGCGCTCACTTGGGTGTCATTGCCGAACCGGAACAGCGTTTCTCGGTCTCGTTCACGGACATAGTCGCGCAATGCCCGCTCGAGGACGTTTCGCGCCGCTTGCAAGTCACCGAGCAGGAGCGAGACAAAGCCGAGAACCCGGCGAGCAATGCCGGCTTCCGTGGCGCGCCCCTCGGCTTTAGCTTCCCGAAGGAAGGCCTCAGCTCTCGCATGCGCCTGGCGATGTTCACCACGCATGAAGCTCTTCAGACACTCACCGTAGTAGGCGACAAAGCGCGGAGCGGCTTCATCCGCCGGCCCGGCGAACTGGCTAGCGCGGGCGTAGGCCGCGCTCATTTCGTCGGCGGCAAAACCTTTCAACCACATCGCCGCGTGACCGTAGGCGGTGTGCAACCTCAAGCGCCGGTCGGAAAGAGCCGGGTCTCTAGCCTCATGTTCGGGCGCTTCTCGTTCCGAATCGTCCGCCATCGCGATTGCCCTGCCGAGGTGCGCCTTTGCCTCTTTGAAGGCCGAACGGTGCAGAGCCTCCTCGCCCGCCTTGGCCCACCATTCGATTGCCAAATTTTGGGCGCCAGCCGCCGTGAAATGACGAGCGATCGCCTCCGGTTCCGATTCAGCCGCGATGAGCGCGGCGGCCGCACGTGCGTGCAGCGTCTGACGACGGCTTCTTAGGAGGCTGTCGTAGGCCGCGTCCTGAATCAGCGCATGCTTGAAGCGGTAGGTCGTCTCCGGCGGGACGCCATCGACGAAGAGAAGGGCTGCGTCCACGAGACAAGCCAAGGCGGATTGAAGCGAGCCTTCGTCGAGTTCCCTATAGGCGGGCTCCGCGTGAGACGCGACGTCGCGGAGAAGGGTATAGGAGAAGCTCCGCCCCAGCACTGCGCCTATCTGCGCGACTTCGCGCGCCGATCCCAGCCGATCGAGGCGCGCCGCTAGCGACTGCCGCAGGGTTGGAGGAATCGTCTGCGCAGCCCCTCGCTCGCCGCGCTCGAGAATGAGTTGCATCACCTCCTCAACGAATAGCGGTACGCCGCCAGAGCGCTCGCTCACGCGCCTCATCATGTCCGTTGACAGCGCCCGTCGAGACGCGATTTCGGTAATCATGCGCTGAACCTGCGCGGTCTCGAGCGGCGCCAGCGAAATGACTCTATGGTGCGGCCGCAGGCCCCAGGGCGGCCGGAATTCAGGCCGCGCCGTCGCCAGAATGAGGATGGGCGCCTGCGCGCCGCGATCGCTGAGCGCATGCACGAGATCGATCGACGTCGGGTCGAACCATTGCAAGTCCGCAAAGACGAGAACAAGCGGCTGGTTGCGGGCGCCAGCGATCGCCCATTCGACCATAGCCGCCAACTGGCGGCGGCGAGTCTCCTCCGGCGAAAGGCTGGGCAAGCGCTCAGGCGGGATCGGAATGTCAACCATCGGCGCAAGCAGAGGAGCGTGTTTCGCGGCGTCGAGCTTGACGTCAGCGAGAAGTGATTCGAGCTCGGCTAGCCGCCGCTCGGGCGCCACCTCGGGACCGCCGAACCTGACGCGTCCCCACCCAAGGAGAGGATGCAGCGGGGTGTTCTGCAACAGCTGCGACGAACTCCATTCGACCCATGAGTGTGGTCTCTCGGCCAACTGGCCGCGAAACTCTTCAAGCAGCCGGGACTTGCCGATGCCGGGCTCGCCGACCACTAGAACGAACTGGCCTTCGCCCGCAAGAGCGCGCTCCGCGCAGCGAGCCAAGACGCCGAGGTCCTCCTCACGGCCGACAAAAGGGGTGAGAAGCCGGGTTCCTCTTCGGCGGCGTCCGCCGCTTATCCGCACGATGCGATAGAGCGTCACTGGCGCCGGAGCGCCCTTGAGCTCATGGGGGCCCTTGTCCTCAACGATGAACAGTCCAGCGACCTGCCGCTGGATGGTTGAAGTGACTAGCACTGTTCCGGGCTCCGCCGCTGCCTGAACTCGCGCGGCAATGTTCGGCGCTTCCCCGAACACCTCGCCGGCGGCGTCGACGACGACGGGACCGCTTTCTAGGCCGATACGAACGGCAAGCTGCGGAGCGCCAATGGCTGCGTTTCGGACGTTAACTTCGGCCAGCGCCTGCAGGACGCCGAGGGCAGCCCGGACGGCTCGTTCGGCGTCATTCTCTTGCGCCCGCGGATAGCCGAAGACGGCCATGAGTCCATCGCCAAGCCTCTTGAGCACGTGGCCGCCGAGCCCGGTCACCGCGTTTGACGCCTCGTCAAGGTAGGTGTTGAGGAGATTGCGCCAGTCTTCAACGTCGAGAGCCGCGGCAAGTTCGGTCGAGCCGACAAGATCGCAGAACATGACTGTGATCGGGCGTCGTTCTGCGGAATCGAGCTCAGCGAATGATTGCGGCGTCGAAGCGAGAGTGGCCGGCGCCGATCGAGTTTGGGCCAAAAGCGGTTCGTGTGCGGCCAGCTCCGCTATTGCCCTTAACAGTCGTCTACGGTCGCCGAGAGGGACGCCGAGTTCTTCGAGATCGCGGTCGGTGAGGTCCGCGAGCACATCCGAATCGATCTTGTTCTCTCGAAACTTTTTCTCGTATCGGCCGAGGCCGAGACCGCGGAGCCACACGCGGAGATTCATGATCGCGCTCTCGCTCCGAATGAACGGACCCCTGATCCTCTGGTGAACCAAACCGACGCATGAAACAGACCCGCTCTGCAATGCGTAGAATCACCTAGATGGTGCTAGGAATTGGATCTACTGAGCGCCGCCGAAAACATGATCGCGAGGTCGGCGTTCTGCATCGCTGATCGAGCTGGGAAGACCGGTTTCATGGCGGTTGAGGGACTTGGTGGACCTGCGGGCATCTGGCCTCGGTGCACCATTGTGCGCACCGAGGAGGTCTTTGGACGGTCACGCGATGGCCGGAGCGCGCTAGGGCGACGTTTGAAGGACGGCCCTAAACCCCAGCGAACCCGGGTCCGCGAGACGCTAATTCATGTGTCTTCAGCTTCAATTTTCCTTGGCGCATCAATTCATAAGCTCAAAGTCAACAAGGGGTCGGCGTTCCGCCGCAGTTTTTCGTGCAGACGCACGGCCCGCAAGCACATGCGCTCGGGGGACAAGGGCTGATGAAGTTTCTGCCGGGGATTGAGCAATCCTTCCCGCATTTCCCGTCGGCATGGATGTAACACGGGCCGCAACCCTTCAGCTGCGGCTGAACCGCGCCGCCAATTGCCAGCGCTGCAATCCCCCTATAGGACTGAAGACTGTCATACAATGATACTTCGGCACTAAAACCCGGTAGCTGCATTTGTTTCACTCCCTCTTTGTCGTCGAATACTTCACTAGCGCCCAAATACGGTTATTCACACCGGTGGCGCACTGGATCCCAAATCCCGCCGGTGCAATCGCAGCATCGCTGGGTGTCTACGCCCCCAACACATGCCCCTTCACAATCCGGATCAGGACGTGATGAGCAGGAAAAAGACGTGCATCCAGGGTCCGTGCATGTGCACATGCCGGCCAACGCCACCCCGCGGTTCGAACCTAGGCTCTGATGACCGGTCAGGTATCGATTCCGCGTTGCATAAACCGAGGCTTCTGCGGTAAATCCAGGCAAGTTCATCTTAGTTGGCTCCTGATTTTCAAGCTGTTCCCTCGACAAATCTGCGCCGAGCACGCCACAAATCGGCCGGACCGGCCAAACACGCCCACCCCACGCGAGGCTATTCGCGCCCTCGATGAGCCCTAAAAGCAGCAATCATTTGGATGTCCGCCACGGCGCGTGCAGACACAGCATTGTTCGCAACCGGGATCTCCGCCACAAATCTTGAAACAGTTTTGGATGCTCCCGATTGCCGGGCGCACGGCGCGGAGCCTCCCGCCAGAGCTTCCGCTCGAGCGGTAGGTTGCAAGGGAAACGTAGATCGACGCCTCCGCATTGAATCCAGGAATTAGCTGGCCGCTCGCCTTGCGATTTGTTACACTCTTCTTTGCCATTCCAATATCTCCTCTCCGTTGACTTTCATCAAAATGGGAATAGGTATCCCCGAGCCAGGCCAACGAGCGCAATGACACTGTGGCCGTTGATTTTGCGTCATTTAGCAAAAGCTCAAGGCGGGAACCGGCAAATGCAAGCTAAATTGCCATGATATACCACCAATCTGCAGAATTCCGAGGTGCAATCTCCGAAATCAACGGCTGGTCGAACAGTGCTGTCGTTCCCACTCGACACTTCGGCCGAGCGGTAACTGGCAGACGACGCGTAAAGTGAAGCCTCAGCATTGAATCCAGGCATTCTTAGTTCAGCCTGTTTCTTTGTCTTCAAGCTCTTCCTGGCCATTTTAACTTCTCCTCTTAGGTAAGTCGTTTTTTTGACGAGAACTGTTTTACCGATCATAGTACGGCGATAACTTGGTCACCAGGAATGGGAACTCCTCGGTGACATCGACACGAACAAAGGACTTCTCTGGAAAGCCCGTGGTGCGATGGGTGAACGAGAAGATGACCTCGACGATGTTGCGCGAGCCGCTCAACGGCGAGGGCTGTACGTCCACGCTGGTCAATCCGAGATTGCCGCCAAAAGCTTCCGCCGCTCTGGCGTAGATTGTGGGGTAGCGCACCGCGAGGTAGTTCATCGCCCGGTTCTCATCGGTCGCGCCGGCATTGTCCGTCATCTGTATGATCGTATCGAACAACTCCCTGGCCGCGGGTCCGAACCGGTCGGCCGGTATGCTGTCCGGCCGCGGGATCGCCTCGATCAGCGCATCCTTCGAGAAGGTGTAGATCTGGTCGAACGCTACGATCGGGATCATCAGCCCGTTGCAGTACTCCGGGGGGGCGACGGGGCCGCGAACCCCGATGACCGTGCTGATCCATGGAACCGGATCAGGCGGGCCGCGGAGAGCCCCGATGAGCAAATCGAGATCGGCTGGATCGCGAGGCTGCAGGATGTAGGTTTCAAGACCCTGAACCGTCAGGACCCAGCACAATTGCCGCGCGAGATAACGGTTTTCGCGTTGCGACAAGACGCTCTGAAACGCCTGTCGATCCGTGCTGCCCGCGGTTTCCGCCCGCCCGGTGGCCTGCGCCAGCTCCTTTTCCACCGATGGGCGTGGGAAACGAGTCTCGATCTGGCCCAGCGCATAGATATAGGAGGCAGGCGAACCGGCTGCGGCGCCGCAGGTCGGACAGGGCGCTGGGTGCGCCGGTGCTACCGTATCGACGGCGACCTGGGATGGTCTCGCCTCATTCGTGGCGCCGCTGGCTGACAGTTCAGCGACTTCATTCTGATCCATCGTTTCCTCCATTGAAAATTGACGTTGAGCCAATCGCGGCTACTTGCCGCGCCGGCCCGAAAAGCTCATCCAACTGTTCAGCGCGGTCGCGCGGCGTTCGCATCCACCGCAGGGGCGGATGCCGACCGCGTATGTCATCCGCTTCAGGACATCGCCGAGGCCGATGTCCTCGTCGGTGACGAAACCGGGAAGATGGACGCGATGAGCGGGGCGTTCGCTCTGCCGATTGTCGCCCACTTTGCCAGTCATGACGCGGTCCTCCTTGTCGCCTGAGAGTTCATGAGCCCATAGGCCGCCCACGCATTCAGGAGCGGAGGCGTCACTGTCGTTCGCCGTCCGGCAATCGCCTGCGTCACGGCGGCCCTCACCTCGGCCGCGCTCGCCGCCGGGAATTCGGACCAAAGAAGGGCGAGGGCGCCAGCGACGAACGGCACGGCGACGCTGGTGCCGCCGAGCGTGATCGGCTTGCCGTCGACCCCAAGGCTCGCGATCGCCTCCCCGGGCGCGCTTAGGCCCCTCAGCCCCAAGGAATGTCCCAGGTTCGACTCGCGCGTCGGTCTTCCCTGCGCGTCGCATGCCGCGACCGGAATGACCCAAGGGTGACGCGTGATGATTGTGCCGCCGACAGAGCCCTGGTTGCCCGCCGCCGCGACGACGATCACGCCCCTCCTCCTGGCGTGATCCAGCGCCTCGCTGAGCGCGCGTTCGCCTTTGGCAAAGGAATTCGTAAGGGCGAGGCTCAAATTAAGAATTCGCGCTCGCGCCTCGATGCACGTAAGGACTGCCGTCGCGAGGTCCGCGGGTGTGGCGCTTGGCATCTCTTTGTTGTCGGGAGCGTCGGCGAAGATTGGATATGCCAACAACGTGCAGTTGGGGCAGATGGCCGGCGCAGGCGAGCCGCGTTTGGCGACGAGAATGCCCGCCATGAACGTCCCATGCAGGCAGGCGAGGCTATCGGCCTTCGAGCAGGCGCCGCTCGCTTTGCCCGGAAGCTCCCGGATCTCATTCCCCGCCAGGTCGGGGTGATCCATGGCGACAGGCCCATCGATCAGCCCGATGACCACCTCCGGCCGCCCGGCCGAAAGCCGCATCAATGCGCTGAGTGCGACCAACTCCAGAGCGTTTGCCATCGCCCCTCGCAAGACCCCCTTGCGGCGTCTAGTTCAATCGATGCCTTCTGAAACAGGCCAATTCGCACAAGACCTCAGAAGAGAAGGCCGCCGATCGTGAAGGGAGGGAGGCCGCCAAAGAACCGGCAGGTGAGATCGTCGCCGCCGTTTGCCAGGCATCTCAAATAGGAACCCAAATCCACGCCCGACTGGACTCTCAACTGTGGGATGGTTCTTCCACCCGGATAGTTGCTAAAATTGGGTTCCCGCCAGTATATGCCTACGGTTGCGCTCAACGACAATTCTGCGGTAAATCCTGGGATGTTCATATCACACCTCGCGATACGAAAGACATAATACAAGATTTCTGTTGGCCTGCTTAGGCTAGTCTCGCTTTAATAGGGTTTGACGCAATCAGAACGCACTCGTCTCCTCATTCGGATACGATACAACCGTAGCTGTCCGGAAGACTAAAGTCTTAACAACGCTAAAAACTTGATGAAGAGACAATATCTTGCCCGCATTTGAAGGGCTGTCGTCTTGACAAAACCACTCCACTGTTCACTGAAAAAATAATAGCGCGTTCGCACCGTTAAGAAAATAGGTGAAACTACCTACTTCGCGTTACTGTAATCCCCATTGAGATGTCCAAGGCTGAACGCCATTCGCAAGAGGTGGGAAATATTGCGCGCCTGCGTCTTTGCATGATCGCCGCCCTGTGATGTTCGGCGGTCCTAGCGCTTATCTCTAAGCGGTGGGCGATAAGCTTCGTCGACAACCCCTCCAAGAGCAAGGCGAGGACCTCTCGTTCGCGCTGTGTCAGCAGCCTGATCCGGGCCTTGAATTCCTCTTTTTCCTGAAGAACATCGCGAGCTTCGTCGGCGCGCGACAATGCTTCCTCGACAGCGGCAAGCAGGGCCTCTGC
>Ga0206860_10246_pt1 | contig 10723 bp, 12 predicted proteins | sample Alteio_BWOrgCont_44_FD_152624 | JGI IMG/M metagenome (GOLD analysis project Ga0206860, IMG submission 152624) | Enriched cells from forest soil in Barre Woods Harvard Forest LTER site, Petersham, Massachusetts, United States -... | ecosystem: Environmental > Terrestrial > Soil > Temperate forest >...
TGTGGAATAATAAGCCATGTTTTTCTTTTAATATTGATTGCTAAAATGAAACTAAAACCTACTAAAAAAGCCCATGAGATTGTTTCTTGAAAGTATAACAAGGCAAAACCAAAACTATAAAAGAGTGGAAACTTAATTAATAAAAGTAAGACAATTTTCAAAATGTTTTTTTGTTGTTTTATGAGCACTTCATAGAGCAATTGCTTAATAAAGTAAAGAAGTTATACCCTCTGGCTTTCAAAATTTTTTGGAATATGTAGTGGAGGGGATTAGTGGCTTTATTACAAGTGTGCTTGGACATGATGGAGCCAAATATGTACCTTTTTTGGGAACACTTTTTATTTATATTTTAAGTATGAATTTATTAGGTCTGGTCCCCCTCATGGCTTCTCCTTCTTCAAATCTAAATATCACCGTTGCTTTAGCCATTTGTGTATTTGTGATGGTACAATATTTAAATATTAAAAATATGGGCATCAAAGGTTTTATTTATCATTTAGCGGGATCACCTAAGAATGCCATAGAATGGTCTATTGCCCCTTTAATGTTTCCCATTGAGTTGCTAACGCAAATTTCGCGACCAATTACATTAGCTTTGCGATTGTTTGGTAATATATTGGGTGAGAAAATTCTCATCGCTTTTTTTGCAGGTGTGGGAGTCAGTCTATTGTATTTTTTTCCAATTCAAACTCCTTTTATGTTTTTAGGACTATTGACTAGTGTTATGCAAGCCTTAGTATTTACTTTGCTAAGTACGATTTATATCTTGTTATCAATACCTCATAGTGAAGAGATTCACTTAAACTCTGAAAATCAAAGGTAATAAAAATGGATGTGCCAACTGCTTTAGCTTTATCAGCCCCCCTAGGTGTAGGATTAGCGGCGCTTGGATCTGGAATTGGTTTGGGGATCGCTGTTAAAGGCGCTTTAGAAGCCATCGGTCGTCAACCAGAGGCGTCAGGAAAAATTTTAACTAACATGATTATTGGAGCAGCTTTAATAGAAGCTTTGACAATCTATGCTTTAATCGTATTTTTCATTGCCTTAGGACGGATGGGCTAATGCTAAAATTGGATATAAGTCAAATCATCATTCAAATTATTGCTTTCTTAGCAATGCTTTGGGTGATGCGCCGCTATGCTTGCGGCACGACGTGCCAAAATTCAAGAAGAGTTTGATGAGATTGCATCCCAAAAAGAAAATATCAAAGTGTTAACACAGCAATACGAACAACGTTTGCAAGAAATCGACACACATGCAAGAAAGAAAATTCAAGAAGGCGTTGCCACTGGAAATAAAATTAGTCAGGAAATTCAAGAAAATGCGCAATCAAAAGCTAAAGAAATTTTGCAACAAGCCAGTTTGGAGATAAGTGGCGAAATCGCCAAAGCCAAAAATCAACTCAAAAATGAAATGGTTACACTGGTCATAAAGATCACTGAGCAAATTTTAAAAGAAAAATTAGATGATGAAAATCAGAAAAAACTGATCGGAAATTTTGTGCAAGAGGCCTCATTAAAATGATAGAAAACACCATCTCACCTCGCTATGCTAAAGTATTATTTGATCTTGATTGTCAAAAAAACATCCTAGAACAACGTTTAGCTGATTTCCAAACATTATTACAAATTCTGCAAGATTATCCAAAATTAACGCGTGTTTTGAATTCACCACAAATTGCTTTGCATGATAAAAAAAATCTTATTCAAAATACTTTAAGTAGCCGATTGGATCCCATTTTCTTAAATTTTATTTTTTTTCTCTTGCAAAAGGAAAAATTTACCAACTTACACAATATTGCCAATGCCTACAAACAGCTTGTAAATGCTCACCTGGGGGTATGGGAAGCCGATATTGTAACTGCTGTGGCTATGGATAATGATAGTGAAAACAAATTGAGAGAAAAGTTAGAACAACATTTTCATAAAAAAATCAATTTAAACAAAATAGTCGACCCTAAAATTATTGGGGGTGCAATTTGTGTGATAGGCAATGAAATGCTCGATTGGAGCGTGTCTGGCAAATTGCGAAAACTCAAAGAAAAGCTAATTGCAACGCAAGTCTAGGAGTACGATGTCATTTAAACCAGAAGAAGTTTCTTGGGTTATACGCGATAACTTAGAAAAATACGATGAAAAATTGGCTCTTGAATCAATTGGACACGTCCTCCAAATTGGCGATGGTATTGCACGGGTGTGGGGGCTTGATGATGTAATGATGTCCGAATTAGTGGAATTTCCAAACGGCACTGTCGGTATCGTATTGAATCTAGAGGTTGATAATGTTGGAGTAGTATTACTAGGCTCTGAGGTCGGTATTAAAGAGCAAGACATCGTCAAAAGAACTGGAAAAATTGCTTCTATGCCTGTGGGAGAGGCCCTGATTGGTCGAGTCATCGATCCACTGGGAAATCCACTAGATGGTAAGGGGCCTATTTATACTACTGAATTCCGTCCGCTTGAAGGAATTGCTCCTAATGTTGTGCAACGCCAACCTGTTAATGAGCCTGTACAAACAGGAATTAAAGCAATTGATGCCATGATCCCTATTGGCCGAGGACAACGCGAATTAATTATTGGCGATCGCCAGACTGGTAAAACTACCATACTTATTGATACGATTCTCAATCAACAGGACAAAGACAATTACTGCATTTATGTGGCCATTGGACAGAAAGAATCCACTGTAGCGCAATTAGTACAAAAACTAGAGGAGCGCGGGGCTATGCAATATACTACTGTGGTGATTGCTAGTGCATCTACACCGGCCCCCTTACAATATATTGCTCCATATGCTGGCGTGGCTATCGGCGAATACTTTATGTATAACAAAAAACATGCCATTTGCTGTTACGACGATTTATCTAAGCATGCACAAGCCTATCGACAACTGGCGTTGCTTCTGCGCAGACCACCTGGTCGTGAGGCCTACCCTGGCGATATATTTTACTTACACTCACGCCTCTTAGAAAGGTCAGCAAAACTTAATGAAGAATTCGGTGGTGGTTCCCTGACCGCTCTTCCTGTAGTCGAAACTCAAGCCAGTGACGTTTCAGCTTATATTCCAACCAACGTCATTTCTATAACAGATGGCCAAATTTACTTAGAGCCAAATCTATTTTATGCTGGTATTCGCCCTGCCATCAATGTAGGCCTTTCAGCATCACGAGTGGGTGGAAAAGCACAAACCAAAGCCATGAAAAGAGTTGCAGGTAATTTGCGCTTAGATCTTGCCCAATTTCGCGAGCTAGCCGCTTTTACTCAATTTGGTTCAGAACTTGATGAAACGACGCAAGCCCAGCTTAATCGTGGCGAAAAAATGGTAGAAATACTCAAGCAAGATAAAAACACCCTATTTTCACTAGCCCAGCAGGTGTTAATCATTTTTGCAGGGACGCAAGGGTACCTCGATGATCTTCCCATAGACTCCATAAAAATTTTTGAAAGTGAGTTGTATAAATTTATCGAAAGTCAATATCCCGACATTATTTACGCTATAACTAACACTAAAGAGCTTGATCAAAGCACTTTTGATAAATTAAATGAAGGGGTCGCCCAATTTAAAAAAGATTTTGCCACAAAATGAGTACATTAAGAGATCTGCGTCAGAAGATTCTAGCTGTTGGAAACATACGCAAAATTACACAAGCGATGGAATTGGTGGCAGCGGCTCGTTTGCGTAAAGCACAAGTCAAGGCCGAATCGGCCCGTCCATATGCATTAAAATTAAACGAAATATTAGAGCGCTTGATTGCCGCAGCCGGTGAATTACACCACCCTTTAATTACATCAGTAAATGTAACACCGGAAGTTAAAAAAATTGGCCTAGTGGTAATTGCCGGCGATCGCGGCTTATGTGGTGGTTATAATCAGGGAGTATTTAGTGCCGCTGAAAAATTTATACAAAAACATTCTTCTGCACAAATTACTCTGATAACAGTGGGGCGTAAATCGTGTGAACATTTTGCCAAAAGCCGCTTAAACATTGCTTATAAAATTCCTGAATGGGGTGGCAAAATAACCTATTTGCAAATCGAAGAATTTAGCATGAGTTTGATCGATTTCTATTTAAATGGTCAATTTGATGAAATCTGGCTGGTTTATACTCATTTTGTCAATTTGATGGTACGAGAGGTGCTGATTGAAAAATTTTTAAATATAGAGACTAAAGCTAGTACAGAGCAAAAAATTAATTACATCTTTGAGCCCGATGCTGCCTCTATTTTTGCCAAGCTTTTACCACATTACTGCATTACCAAAATACAATCAGCCCTCAACGATGCTTATGCAGCCGAATTAGCAGCCCGCATATCATCGATGCGTTCAGCTACCAAAAATGCGCAAGAAATGATTGAAAAATTAACCCTGATGCGCAATAAAGTGCGCCAAGCGGGCATTACAAAAGAATTAATAGAAATCACCTCTGGTGCAGAAATCTTACGATAGGAGCAACATGGCCCAAGGAATTTTAAAACAAGTGATCGGACCAACTATTGATGTGGAATTTCCTCCCCATGAATTGCCCAATCTATTAAATGCAATTACTATAAAGATTCCAGAAAAAAATATTGACCTTACCGCTGAAGTAGCCATGCATTTGGGGGAAAATTTAGTGCGCTGTATCGCTCTTTCATCAACAGATGGCTTGATGCGCGGTATGACAGTCATTGATACGGGAGGACCAATTAATGTACCAGTGGGCAAGGAAACTTTAGGACGTTTATTTAACCTATTGGGCAATACTATCGATCAACAAAATCCATTAGAAGCAGGGCCACGCTCACCAATACATCGCAGCGCTCCTGTTTTTGATGAACAAGAAACTAAAACTTCCATTTTTGAAACTGGTATTAAAGTAATTGATTTACTTGCTCCTTATCCCAAAGGGGGTAAAGTGGGTCTATTTGGGGGCGCCGGTGTAGGCAAGTCAGTCATTGTCATGGAATTAATACGCAATATTGCCATGCAACATGGCGGTTATTCTGTTTTTTGTGGCGTTGGCGAGCGTACACGCGAGGGTAATGATTTATGGCTGGAAATGAAAGAATCTGGTGTTCTTGCAAAAACCTGCTTAGTTTTTGGACAGATGAATGAGCCACCTGGAGCACGCATGCGCGTTGCATTGACTGGCTTGACCATGGCTGAATATTTTCGCGATGAAGAAAGACAAGATGTCCTTTTATTTATCGATAATATTTTTCGCTTCGTGCAAGCTGGCTCAGAAGTATCGGCCCTCTTAGGGCGTATGCCTTCGGCAGTTGGTTATCAACCGACTTTAGCCACAGACATTGGAGCGTTGGAAGAAAGAATTACCTCGACTAAAAAAGGTTCTATAACTTCCGTGCAAGCTATTTATGTACCTGCTGATGATTATACAGATCCCGCACCGGCCGGTATTTTTACCCATTTAGATGCTTCTACAGCACTTTCAAGACAAATTGCAGAATTGGGTATCTATCCAGCAGTTGACCCATTGGCATCATCCTCAAGAATATTGGACCCTGCTATCATTGGTGATGAACACTATGAAGTAGCGTGTCAGGTGCAAAAAATATTGCAAAGATATAAAGACTTACAAGATATCATTGTCATCTTGGGAATTGATGAACTTTCCGAAGAAGATCGCTTAATAGTACAGCGGGCCCGCAAAATTCAAAAATTTCTCTCACAACCTTTTTTTGTTGCCGAAACTTTTACCGGTAAACCTGGACGTTTTGTCAAATTAGTCGATACTATTAAAAGTTTTAAAATGATTATTGAGGGCGAACTTGACCATGTGCATGAGCAATGCTTTTATATGGTAGGATCCATTGAGGAGGTTTTGGAAAAGGGGCAAAATATGAAAAAAGATAAAGAATAACGCTACCATGTATCATTTACAAGTACTAACACCTGAGCAAGTTTTTTTTGATGATGAGGTTACTGCTCTTATTGCTTATGGCAGCGAAGGCTATTTAGGTGTTTTAACCGACCATGCTCCCCTTATCACGGCTCTGAAAGCGGGCGTATTAATCATTACCGATAAAAACAATCAAAAATCTTATTATCAAACTTCCGAAGGTTTTTTAGAGGTTTATCATAATAAAGTTTCAATCCTCGTGCAGTCAATTGATGCAAGTGCTGTTGTGGATATTGGCATTGAAGGCAGCATATAACAAGTAGTTTTTTTGTTGTTTTAGCTAATCAAAATCGCAATTTATTGTAATTAATATTATTTTAAACTACAATTAAATTATATCTAAATTATAGTAATATAATGAGGTATAATTATGACGCCATTAAGACCTGAATTAATACAATTTAGAGAAGATGTTGGCGGTACTCCACAAGAAAAATTAGCTAAAGTAGAAAAATTAGAAAATGAAATTATACAAGAATTGCATAATAAACCTCTTGCCCAACAAAAAATAGAGCGAGTCGGAGCAATTTTTGCAATGGCTATTGGAGTGGGTATTGCCTATATTTTAGAAGGGGTTAGAACTCTAGGTGGCTTGCGCGATAAATTTAGCGTAGGAGCTGATACTATGTTTTTTAGACACCTTTGGAATAGTCAACCTCTACCTCCTGATGCGGCTGCCAAAATAGCAGATAAATTCAACGAACTAGATAGAATTTTTAGAAATAATAAAAGCCCCTACGCTCCACCTTCTTCACGAGACATTAATACGATTTTTGGCGAACAAAGAGTGAAAATTTACGAAGAGCTATCCCAATATAGAGTCACGAAGGATTACTGGTCATCAATAGCCAATGGCGGAGGACACATGCAAAAAATACGTGAAGATATCCAAAAATTAGAAGAATTGCACAAAAAGGAAAACAAAAAAGATTAACTTTTTCTTGCTTAATTCATTGAGTTCATTAATTCGAATTATACTAGACTCCTTTCGAAATTACATTTATTTACTATTGAATATCCTAACCTTAGTATGTTAAAATGGCTATTTTTAACAGGTTTTTTAAAAAATGAGTGCGCAACAAACAATTATCGTGGGCATGTCTGGTGGCGTTGACTCATCTGTCTCGGCCTTGTTATTAAAACAACAAGGCTATCAAGTCATTGGCTTGTTTATGAAAAACTGGGAAGAGAGCGATGAATGGGGACGTTGTAAGGCCGCTGATGATTACGATGATGTGCGGCGTGTCTGTGATAGCTTAGCTATCCCCCACTACACTATGAACTTTGCACAAGAGTATCAAAAAGCGGTATTTGAAAAATGCATTGCCGACTTTAAAATAGGACTCACGCCAAATCCTGATATTTTATGTAATCGCGAAATCAAATTTAAAGTTTTTTTTGAAAAAGCAATGGAATTAGGTGCCAGTTTCCTGGCTACAGGTCACTATTGCCAAAATAAAAATGCAACCTTAGTGAAAGGGAAAGATCCTAATAAAGATCAAACTTATTTTCTCTATGCGATCAATCGCTCTGTCTTGCCAAAAGTACTATTTCCGATAGGCGATTTAATCAAGCCTCATGTTCGTCAAATAGCGCAACAACATCAATTAATCACGGCTAATAAAAAAGATAGCACAGGCATCTGTTTTATTGGCAAACGAGATTTTCGCGAATTTTTAAGTCAGTATGTCTCCACAACTCCTGGTAACTTTGAAACGTTAGATGGGAAGATTGTGGGCAAACACATGGGGACCGCTTTTTATACGCTAGGACAACGCAAAGGCTTAGCTATTGGTGGAGCAGGTGAAGCTTGGTTTGTGGTGGGCAAGGATCTTGTGCACAATGTAGTAATAGTGATACAAGGTTCTGATCATCCCGCTCTTTATTGTGATGAATTAAGGGCCACACAATTGAATTGGTTAATCACTAGCCCGACACTTCCCTATAAATGTCAGGCTAAGGTTCGCTATAGACAAACTGATCAACCCTGCACAATTTATCAAGATAAAGACGATAGCAACATGGTCAAGGTAGTATTTGATCAACCACAACGGGCCGTCACTCCTGGCCAATCGATTGTTTTCTATGATGGTGAGATATGCATGGGTGGTGGAATCATTAAAAACACTGGTCCCTCCTACTATCATATGCATAAAGCCTTATGCGATTAAGCAAACGTAAGTCACAATAATTGTCTGGATCTTATTTGTAATGATACAATTTTTGTGAAGAGCTTACACTGCTCATTTTTCATCTCCAATATTTTAAATTTCAGTAAAACTAAGCACTTGTTAAAAGACAACTTTACCATAAGATGAAGATGTTAATTTGTAAAGTTATTAGACAATTTTAACAAATAAGTGTACTTTCCAAAGAAGCCTAATGACTAAAATGAGCATAAGCGATGATACGCAAACTTAAAAACGGAAACTATCGTATATATTCGCGTTCAGTCGATCCTAAAACCGGCAAAAGAAAAAATTTAGGAACTTTTGACACACGTGAGGCTGCCCTTAAACATGAAAGAGAAATTCAATATTTTAAACATCACAATTAACTGAATTTAAAAAATGCTTTTATTATCGATTACCTAAAAAGAAAATATCTGTCTTTAAGCAACTGTCGTTCTTTGAATTAATCTAGGAGAAAAAATTATGTTAGTTGCTACTATTAAAGGTGCCAGTGCCGGATATAATTATACAAAAGCATCGACACAAGAAGCTGAGGTGAAAAAAGGGACAAATGACTATCTAGGTGCATTTTCACAAGCCTCGCAAATTAGTCAGTTCTGTGTGATTGGTGGTCAATTGAGCAATGCCATTCCAAACACTTACACAAGTACAGGTGTGGGCTTAATGTTGCAAAGTGCCTCCTTATTGGGATGGTTGGCTTGCCCTGTATTTGCCGCTGCAAAACAAGGGCATTATGAAGATGGGATGAAATTTGTAAAATCTATTGTTGCTTTCCAATCACCCGCTATATGTAGAAGTGGCTATCTTGACTATATTCCCGATAAATTAAGTACAGATTCTGAAAAATTGTGTACATATTTTGCGGAGAATTTAGGAAGCATTACAAAGATAGCGATGATTGCCGGCACCCTTGCTCTGCCCTGCGCTGGTAGTTCTTATTTTGCCGCTGGAATTATGGCACCGATGATTTATCACTTAGGCGATTCTAATGGTTTTGTACCAATCAATATAAGTCGTGTTATGGAAAAGTATCTACCTACTATTGCCAGTTTTAGTGTTCTTCTCAATGGTGGAATAATACTCCCCACTATAGCCAGTGTACAACTTTTGAGCTATAACGATCATTTTAACAAATTCATGCAAGCCAAAGTTGACAAAACTTTTAAAAAATTGATCGATTTAGGGGGGCCAACGATTGAAGAAATCGAAGCTCCGCTTATTGTAAATAAACATCTAACATTTACACAAATAAATGCCATTTTAGACACCCCTTCTTATTCCAATAAATTTACCATCAATCCGGCTCACTGTGCCAAGTCTTTAGGTGGATTAGAAAAATTGCCTGAAGATAAGGCGTTCACAAAGTTACTGGTGCTTTTTCAAGGTATTATTTGGAAAGATAAATATATTTTACTAAAAAATTCTTTTGCCGATGACGATCGCTTTATTAAATTTTTAAAAAAGCAGTTTCCCGCTGACAAAAAAAAAGTGAACAAATCGACTTTTGAATATTATCTAAAATTGCATATTGACAATTTAAACAGCTCCCGAAAAGAGTTGTTTGAGACCCTGGTTGCCAAAGAGAAATTGGGTCAAGAACTTACTGCTGAAGAAATAGTAGAAAAAAAAGAGTTAGCCACACCGCTTACTAAAGAAATTTTTTTAGCAAAGCAGCTTGAAAAGCAACTACAAGAGTTGGTCAAAGCACTTAGTGATGAGCGACGTATCGAAGGTTTGCAAACACACCTCACCGAAGCCATCAGGTACTGCGCACGCATTTGTGGCTACTTACTGACTCTTGATCCAACAAATCATTTGGATATGGTAATTATTGAAGATACTTTATTGAAATTGGCTATTGAAGGGGGCGAATATTGTGCTTTGGGTGTCAAAAGGGCAGCCAAAGAATTGGTAAACGGTATAATAATGTATTCTGCGATGCACTCTTTAAAGGGGGATAATGCAAATGCACATTATGAGTGCCTATTACAACTAACGCTAGAAATGCATCGTGAGAAATTGGTAAACGCACTTTATAAAAAAATAATCAGCGTTATTCCATTAGTTGCTAAAGGCAATCTTCAAAAAATAGGCCAAGAGGTTACTGACAATGAAGCCGTCGCTATAGCTGAAGATGTTCATACTCTGAATATATACCAAATAGCTCTTAAATATGGTATTGTGCCGCTATCAAAGGAGGAGCGCCGCTTTGGCTTTGATCAATTTTACCTGTGGAGTAATCCTACACTTAAAGAAATGCGCAATCAAATTTACAATGAATATGAAGAATGTATTGATGGGGTGATAAAAGAACTTGGTCACATCCATTTTGCCGAATATGTAAAAGTCATTATTGAACAAAACAATGTTATGAGCGATGAGGATAAAGAAAAAATATTGGAAAGATTCACTTTGTATGATGTTTCTGTTTATTCATCAGACGAAATTCAAAAAAGATTTAATAGATTTGTTTTGGTGATGTTAGGTGTTTTTGATTTTCCATTCATTAGCGAAGGCTGGGTTGAAGAGGGATTAGAAGCGCTGCCAAATATAAGTGAGAGCGACGATGATGATTGGCTAGCCGTGAATACACAAAATGCACAAATTTAAAACTCACCTTACCTCAACTTTGC
>Ga0206860_10201_pt1 | contig 10717 bp, 7 predicted proteins | sample Alteio_BWOrgCont_44_FD_152624 | JGI IMG/M metagenome (GOLD analysis project Ga0206860, IMG submission 152624) | Enriched cells from forest soil in Barre Woods Harvard Forest LTER site, Petersham, Massachusetts, United States -... | ecosystem: Environmental > Terrestrial > Soil > Temperate forest >...
GGGTGCACTTTTAATAGGGACTCCGTGTTCGCAGCCCAAGACTGATGCCCGAGAAGGTTGATCTGCGGTATTAGTCGGACGTGCGCGTCGGTGCAAGCCTGGGCGATCTGCTTGACCTGGTCGACCGAGTAGGAATCTCCGTCGGCGACCTCGGGATGTTTCTTGAACTTGAAGCGATAGTCGAACTCCAACACCAGCGTATTGACTCCTTCCTTGGGAAGCGCTTCACGGATGAACTTTGTGAACGAGCCGATGCTGGAAGTGCGGGGAGCAGAGAGGTGAAGTCCTCTTATCGGAAGGGGTCCCAGCGGCGGTTTCGTCGCAACCTGCAAGAAGCCAAAAATCAGAATGCCGATACCGAACATGATCGGAATATATCACTTCCAGGGTTTAACCAACCTTGGAGTGAACGAACCAGCCTGGATTATTCATGCCGAAGCCGGACAGCGAGGCACGCCTCGCCCCTCGTTCAGGAAAGGCGATTACTGAGGGAAGGCGGTCTGGTCGATGCCGAGCTCTGGAACAGACACCGGCGAAAGGCTACGTCGCAAGGGGAGCTCGGACACAGCTGTCCGCGAGTGGTCCGCGGACACAATTGTCCGCCTCCGGAAAACAAGGCTGGACAGGTTCTAAGTCGGTGAGGCTCTTCGCGTAAAAAGCATCAAACACGGAGAGCTCGTTTGCGGACAGGTGTGTCCGCGGACCATTCGCGGACAATTGTGTCCGCGCTCCCTCGATCTCAATTGGGATCGCGTAATATCGGAATAGCGCAATGCTGTTTAGCCTTTGTCTGTTGGGTCTGACACCGGGTTGTATGTCTGAAGCGAGCTTTGGAACTCCCAAAATATCACACTTTGCGAATGGTGCGGGCGCGGCGATTTCGTTGCAGTTCGACGACTCGATGACCACTCAGTTGGCGAATGCGACTCCGCTGCTTAAGGCGCACGGAATTCGAGCGACGTTTTTCGTCATCACCGACAGTTGGCAGTACAAGCAGCACCAGCAGGAATGGGAAGTCGATGTCCTCAAAGCGGGTCACGATCTTGGAAACCATACTTCGCACCATACCGGCGCCAAGAATATCGATGAGTTAACCAAGGAGATCGAGGGCTGCTCGGACCACTTGGCGAAGGTCTACGGCCCAATGCCACGGTTAACATCCTTTGCGATTCCGGGAGGCGTGCCGTGGGGATTCACAGCGGATCAGTTGAACCCGATCCTCAAAAAGAATCACTTGGTTCTCACGCAGAACCGAAACTTCTTCGAGGATGGCAAGACGGACCCGATCACGTTCGTTCAAAAAGCGATCGACAACCATTGGGCATCGAACGTGTCGATGCACGGAGTGGGCGGCGAATGGCTGAGCACTAGCGTTACGACGCTAACAAAGCTCCTCGATTTTCTCGCGCAGCACCGGGCCGCGGTTTGGGTTGCGCCGGAAATCCAAATCTACAAATACAGTCAGGAGCGCGATGCCGCAGGGACACCGATCCTGACCCGGAAAGGAAACGGATTTACGCTGGTGGTTAACTGCGATTCTGCCAGGCTCGCGTTCAGCGACGAGCCGATAGTGGTGCTTTACGATCAAGCTTTAACGGTTGAAGTCGCCGTCCCAGCGGCATGGAGATCGATTAGGGTCGTGCAGGGATCTCATCTTTGGACTAGCCCCGTGTTTCACCGGAACGGTGAGCATGTCGCGCTTTGCCCGGTGCTGCCGAATGCCGGCCAAGCGACGATCGTGCCAGGCCCTTAATGTTGGTGAGCTGTCTCAATCGCCGCCCTTAGGTTTACCCAGGGCGTATTTCCGGGGACGGTGCAATCTGCACCGAGGATGAATCTCGAAGGCGCGTGCGCCAAAACGTGCATTGCTGCGGTACGGGCATCGGATTCCGATCCGCTTGAGAGTGGCCCCAAGCGATCGAGTCCACCCATAAACGGCCGTTCGAACACGGCAGACAATTCCGCCGTCGTGAGAGTTTTCGCCCCAATATGCGTCGAAACATTCACAACCGTGCCCGGATAATCGTGGAACTGGGTCAAGTCGTCGTAGCCGCGGTACTCACTGTGATAGTCGCAAATGTGTAGGATATTGAACGGAAATGAGAAGTCGATCTCTTTCATCAATCGCATATCGCTGGGCTGGACCCATTTCGCGAAGATCTCTCTATCCTTGAATCGATGCGACTCTCCGCCTTGGGTCGAATGGTAGAAGCCGTCAAGCCCGAGTCTCTTGCACTCCCGAACAAATTCAATGAGGCTGTCGGTCACCGCCTCCATCCCCTTGAACACGGGCTCGGGGTCTAGTTCCAAATGTTCAATGAGCGTGTCATTGCCAACCATCTGACCTGCGATCATAAACGGCGAATAGAGGGTCAAAATAACAAGCGCGTCCGACTTGAGCGCATTGACCAATCCCTTTACTACGTCGAGTTGTGGCCGGTAATACTCTAACGGCAGACACGGCAGATGGACGTAGTCGGAGCAGGTTGCGATCTCCTTTCGCGGAAAAGGGAGCTCGAACTGGATCTTCACAAAATCCATCCCCGTGAACTCGAAAAACTGCTTGTGGCGGTCGATCGCCGCCTGGCCGGACTTATAGTCCTCGCCGAAATGCGTGAAGAATGCGGCCGGCACGTAACCCCCGGCTGACTCGCCTGACAAATACCGCTGCAAGACCTCGCGTTTATTCATGGAACTGTAATCTTGCGTACGTGGTTGTGGTCGGAGCCGTCACCAAGGTTGCCGTCGGCAATCCAGAGAGTCGATGAGCCGTTCCTTACGCTGATTCCCTCCAAGCCGTAGAATTCTGCGCTGAGGCCCGGCGCCACGATAAATCCTTGCTTACCGTCTCCCGCCTCAGTAGAAACTTCGCCAGAAACTATCCTTCGAATGACGTGGTTGCCGGTATCGGCAACGTAGACGCTCCCGTTCGTATAGGAAACGTCCTCGGGAGCGTTAAATGTCGCAGTTAGTGCGGCGCCATTCCCGAGACCGGGCGCGGTCGAGCCGGCAAAGTCCGAAACATCGCCGCTCAACGTCACCTGACGAATGCAGTTGTTGCTGGTATCGGCAACGAGCAGGGAGCCATCGGGTAGCAGGGCCATTCCATAGGGGCGGTTAAATCGGGCGGCCGATCCATTGAGGTTCACATGCCCGGTTTGATCTGCCTGACCGGCGATCACCGTCACCGACTTCGCGCCAGTATCCAGAATTGAAATGATGTCGTGATCGATATCTGCCATCGCGATTTGGGTTTTTGAAATCGCCTTAAGCCCTCGTGGACGACCAAGATTGTCGAGAACGACGGTTCCCGTCTTCTTCTTGACGTCGATGCGCCAAACGGTCCCGCTCGTCGCGCTCTTAACTCCTTGATCGTTCCAGTCCGTCGAGACATACAGGAAACCGTCGGGGGAGAATGTTAGCCCGAAGGGCTGCACGAAGTTGGCCTGCTTAAACAGTGTTTTAACGATCCCACCGGTCGTGATCACGCGGATGGCGTTGTTATCGTAGTCAGCGATATAAACGCTGCCGTCGGGTCCGACCTCGACATTGGCGGGGTTCCCAAATTGGGCCTTGTTTACAGGACCGTCGACGTACCCTTCAGGTCCTCCCACGCCGTACACATCGGCCTGCGAGATCGTTGTGCCGCCGCTGCCTCCGCATCCGGCCGCGCCCAATAACCCTACGAAAATCAAGCAAGAAGGCAAACCTAAACGCATGCATAGAGTATGCAACAGCTACCCCGACTCCGAGAAGAGGCTCGAGTGGCTGCTATTAGCGGTTGGCTAACGTAGGCTGCCCGTCAAGATAGAGGGCCAGGTTGATGGGGCCCCTCTTGAGAACGCGCTGAAGGATAGCATCCTCGATCCAAGAATCTTGTCCATTGCCAGCAGACTGAAAGACCTTTTCCGTCCTTCGATGGGCGGCAATCATTAGCCGGGGCCCGCTTTGCGGGGGAAAGGATCGAATCACATGTAGTGTCGTTGCGAAAGATCCCCGTGAGATCGAAAGATTTGACGAGACCTCGGGAATGGAGAGCTTCGGCGCGTCGGCCCTGGCTGTGGACTGATCCGAAATATCTTGGTTTTCATCGGTAACGCTCGATATCGCGAGGACAATTTCAGAATTTCTTGCTACAGACTGAATTCCAACCGTTGGATCCACCATCTGCCAGTTTCCGTCATCGGTCCAGCATTCCACGATCCACGACTCCGCTTCCATCCGCTCAGCCCATGCCGGGATTGCAGCTACTACGCTTGCCGGGACCAGTCCGGCCCGTAGAATAGCGGCGCAAAGGTTGGCTCTACCTAAGGAATCACCCCCGGAAAAAAGCGCGGTTTTTGCATCGGATCTGCCTGGGGTCAGGTCCTGCCTCATCTTGTTGCCGGCGACCCACTTCACGACCCTTCCAACAATTTCGTCACGGCTCTTTGTCCCTATTTGGAGCCTCTTGGAAAGAGCGGCGATCTCGGGATCGGTGGATTGAACGCGTATGCTTGACGCCAGCCAATCTCGATAATTCTTTCGTTGAAGGCGAACCACTCCCTCGGGTGGCGTTACGCATTGGGCTTGGTATCCAACAGTGGCGCTGCCTGCACCAGGGTACAGAGCGATATTAACGACACTATTCAACCCGTCCGGCCGGGTTACCCGCGACCATGATTTTAGGGCCGTCGGTGGAGAGCAAGTCACTTTGAATCCGATGACGGTTTGACCGGAATAGTCGCTTGGAACTGGAAACGTGACGGTATTTGATGAAGACGCTTCGGATCGAAGCACAACGACCCGCATCGAAATCTCGGACAGAGTGGGACGGCGGCTGGGAGGGAGATAGAACTCAGGCCTGACCGGTTTTTCGATGGGAAGGCGCGGGCCATATTGGGTAAATCCGAGCGCCACTGCAAGGGCTGCTGCCACCATTCCCGCATTATGCCCTAGGTCGTTCGACCCAATTACGCTAAAGGACCTTGTTTCGGTTTATCATAGCTGAACCCATGTTTTTGAGATTCAACGCAATGTTGCGCACTGCTGTAAATGTAGGGCTGCTGGCAATTAGCCTGTCGGCATTTGGCCAGGCACAAGTGACCACGTATCACAACGACAACTTGCGGACCGGATTAAACGCATTGGAGACGATCCTCACTCCGGCAAACGTCAATCAGAATAAATTCGGCCTGATTTTCAGCCTCCCTGTCGACGGGCAAGTGTACGCCCAACCGCTTTACCTTCCGCGCGTTTATATTCCAGGCAAAGGCATCCATAACGTGCTTTTCGTGGCAACAGAGCACAACTCGGTCTATGCATTCGACGCGGATAGCAATACCGGGGTGAATGCCAAGCCGCTTTGGCATGTGAACTTCGGCCCTTCTGTACCCAGCGGAGATGTATACGCGGGCGGGGCCGACATCTATCCCGAGATCGGTATTTCCGGCACTCCCGCGATCCATGTAACTCGAAGCGGCGCGGTTTTGCTCTATGTCGTTGCGAAGGTCAAGGCTGTGGACAATCAAGGGAATGCGAGCTACGCACAGAAGCTCCATGCGATTTCAGTCATGACGGGAAGAGATGAATTGGGCGGCCCGATCACGATCGGCGGTCAGGTAGCCGGCACTGGCGACGAATCGGTGAACGGAATTTTGACATTCGATCCTCTGATTCACCACAACCGCCCCGGATTGCTCATCGTTCCGACCCCTGGTCTGGATGCAACTCTCTATGTAGGGTTTGCGAGCCACGGCGACGAAGGGCCTTACCACGGTTGGCTGTTCTCCTTTGATGCCGATAAATTGAAGCAGACGGGAATCCTCTGCACAACTCCCAACGCATTAACCGACCCAAGCGGCTACCCGTTGGCGGCAGGCGGCATCTGGCAAGGAGGCGGTGGCCTCGCCAGCGACGGCTCAAGCGTTTACTTCGCAACCGGGAATGGCACGTTCGACCCATCGACGGGCGCTTATGGCGATGCAATAGTTCGGGTCGGACCTAAGAAATTGACAATCGCCGACTATTTTTCGCCCGCCGACCAACTTAGCCTCGACGACTCCGACAATGACCTTGGCTCGGGAGGCGTCATGCTGCTTCCAACTGCGGCAAGCGGAACTTTGAAAATGAACCTTTTGGTTCAGTCAGGCAAAGAGGGATCGATCTTCCTCCTGAACGCCGCCAATCTGGGCCAATACAACTCGACCGATAACGTCCACCAGAAGTTGGCTTACACGATCGGCGGAATCTGGGGTTCACCGGCTTACTTCAACAAGATGGTGTACTTTGGGCCGGTTTACTCGAATCTGGTTGCCTTTCCGATTAAGAACGGACTGTTTACGTCCACGTCCCCGACGGCTCAATCGCCCACTGGATATGCGTATCCAGGTCCAACGCCTAGCGTCTCCGCCAATGGAATTTCAAACGGAATCGTTTGGGCGATACAGTCCGACAACTACGCTTCAAACGGGCCGGCATATCTACATGCGTATGAGGCGAGCAACGTTGGGAACGAACTGTATTCCAGCATCAATACCGGCGGCAGAGATACGCTTGATGGCGCAGTCAAATTCACGACACCGACGATAGCCAACGGCAAAGTCTATGTCGGCTGCACGAGTTCGATCTGCGTGTTCGGCCATGGGAATTGGCCCTCCACGCCGGTTGTCACCCCTGCTGCGGGAACGTACACGAAGGCCATCAAGGTTACGATGACGGACTCGACGTTACACGCGCAGATCCGGTATACGTTGGACGGCAGCTCCCCAACAGTTACTTCGACTCTATACAGCAAGCCATTCACATTGGCATCAAGTGCAACCCTTACCGCAAAGGCGTTTCTAGCCGGCTCGGGTTCCAGTATCCCGGTGCAGAATTTCTATTTGATCAACCCGTCGGTTGGCAAAGGGACCGGTCTCTTTGGCGCTTACTACAACAACAGCCAAAACCCGGGCGGCACGCCGACCGCGACGGAGATCGATCCAACTATCAACTTCAATTGGGCCGGCAATTCTCCGATTACCGGCGTTCTGGGGACGAACTGGGCAGGCGAGTGGACCGGTCAGATCGAAGCAATGACTACCGGAACATACACACTAACGACCCAGTCGGACGACGGAGTTCAGGTGTATATCAACGGAACCTTGATGATCAATGACTACACCTACCACGCGCCAACATACGATTCCGCGCAGATCAACTTGACTGCCGGTGAAAAGTACAACATCGATATCAAGTACTTCCAAGGCGGAGGCGGATCGTTACTGATGCTGTATTGGACCGCTCCCGGATTCCCGATGCAGATCGTGCCCCAGACTCAGCTCTACCCGGCAACCGGGTAGGGGTTTTAATACAGTGCTAGTTCGATGGGACGGGGCGCATTATGGTTGGCAACAAGCCAATCAGCGTGATGCGCTCTCCCTGTCGTCTTCAACCGCTCGAGATACGGCGCCCAATCGGGGCCATCAACTCGGGCGTGGTACGGGCCGCCCTCCGATTGAACCTGCCTGAACGGATCTCCCAGTGAGCAGGCCGCAGACAACCTTTCGAATTCTTGAGTCATTTCGGCCCCGACGCGGTTCACGATTTCGGGATGAGTGGCGGCGACGTTTCTGGTCTGATGCGGATCCACGGCAAGGTTAAAGAGCATCCATTCGCTAAAGTCCTTCATGCCGGTGTCGATCGTGTGGATCAGGATCCAGTCGTCCCACCGCGCCGAGCGCTGAAGGCTCCATGCGCCTTGGCTCAAATAGAGCCGGCTTCGGCCGCCCGAGCCGGATCTGAGTGCCGGAGCCATGGAACGGCCATCCCATCCATTGGCGGTCATCATCTCCTGACCTTTTGGCCCAGCGAGATCGACGATCGTCGATGCCAAATTCAAGTGATAGTAAAAGCCCTCAACGCTCAAGCCGGCAGTAGTCAATCCAGGCCAACGGATGACTCCCGGAATATGATTGGTGAGCTCATCCGCAGTATGGTGATCGCCCCATATGTTCAATTCGCCCAGGTTTTCGCCGTGGTCGGCGGAAACGATTACGGCGGTTTCGTCGAGGACGCCGGCGTCTGCAAGCAGGTTCAGGATCCGGCCGATGTACTCGTCCGCATATCGAACTCCGCTATCGTAACCGTCTATATGAACTTTCGCATCGGCTAAAGAACCGATCTCGCCTCGTCCCCAGGGCCACACCTTCGGGTTGATATTAGCATCGAAATGGGGGACCTCTCTGGCAGAGTGCGGGCCATAGGACGCACGCTGTTTTGAAAGAATCTCTTCGGTGATCCACGGATCGATGGGGGCGTCTTTGAACGGATTCCCGAAGGACTCAGGAGTGTCATAGGGCGTATGCGGGTCCCACATATTCATGTGAAGGAACCAATTATCTTCTTTGGCGCGGTAATCCAGCCATCGGCGGGCTTGCCCGAAAATGACGTCCGCATTCTCCCGTCCACCCTGCCCCGTGTCGACCGTCTCATTGAATCCGTACGTCATTTGATAGGCGCTATGACGCCTGGGAAAGGGGCTAATGCTTGCCGTCCAAAAACCGCATCGAGTAAGCAGGGAAGCAAGGGAACCCTCCACCGCCTTCGTTCGAAAATCACGATCTCGTCCCTCGGGCTGCAGATCGGCGCAGACTCCACCGTGATTCACGACTCCGGTTTGCGTTCCGAATCGGCCACCAAAGAAAGCGGTACGGCTTGGGAGACAGGGGGTGTCCGAGGCGTATAGGTTGCGGATTTTGACCCCGCTCGCGGCAAGTGAATCGATGTTAGGGCTGGTTTTCCGATGATATCCGTAACATCCCAGGTGGTCAGGGCGGAGCGAGTCGATGTCGATATAGAGGATTCTCATGGCCAAACACGGTGTACCCGCTGAACGCTGCCTCACGTTGGGGTCTCATGTCAAACTGAGTTTGGTCCGATATGAGCCGAGTGAACGATTACGAGAACCCAGCCTTGGTTGGCAGAAACCGACTGGCGCCAAGAGCAACATTTATCCCGTATCAAACTACCGAGGAGGCGCTGGCCGGTGAGCCGTCGCCCAAGGTTCTCACGCTTAATGGAGTTTGGCGATTTGCATATTCCGAAACCGTTGCTGAAGCTCCGGCGGGGTTCTGGGATGAGACTTTCGATTGGTCGGAATGGGATTCGATTCCCGTACCCTCCTGCTGGTAATTGAAGGGGTACGGCCGCCCCCATTACACAAACGTGATCTATCCATTCCCGGTCGATCCGCCCCGCGTACCGACTGAGAACCCGACGGGGTCCTACGTTCGCGAAGTTTTTCTGGAGCCGGACTTCGTTTCCGATAGAGTTCGAATCCGATTCGAAGGCGTCGACTCTTGCTTCACTGTTTGGGTTAATGGGCACGAAATCGGCCTCAGCAAGGGCAGCCGGCTACCGTCGGAATTTGACATCACGCCACATGTGCGCGCCGCCAAGAACATCGTAGCGGTGCGAGTGATTCAATGGTCGGACGGCAGCTATGTCGAGGACCAGGACATGTGGTGGCTCAGCGGGATTTTCCGAGACGTCAGCCTGATCGCAACCCCGCAAACGAATATCGAGGATATTTGGGTTAAGGCGGTTCCGTCCGATCAGGGAGCGTCGACCATAGTCGATGTCGTCGTTGCCAATAGCTTGGCTCATTCCGTTTCCGGAACCGTCACGGCCAGGGCGTTGGACTCGAACGGCGACGAATTGTTCGTCGCAGGCGGCAATGTCACCATTCCAGGTTCAGGGCAATTCGAAATCCGGCTGCCGGGAGAATTTCCCAACCCAACTCTCTGGTCGGCTGAGACGCCGTACCTCTACAAGCTGGTCGTTAGCCTAGAGATCGACGGCCAACCTATCGAAGCTACCGCAATCAGGTTCGGCGTTCGAAATGCGGAGGTTCGAGGAGGAAATCTTCTATTCAACGGCAAGGCGATCAAGTTCAAGGGCGTGAACCGCCATGAGTATCATCCAACCGAGGGTCGCGCGCTTTCCCGCGACACGATGCGACACGACGTTGTTCTGATGAAGCAGCATAACATCAACGCAGTTCGCACTTCTCACTACCCCCCGCATCCCCACTTCCTTGAACTCTGCGACGAATATGGACTCTATGTCATCGACGAATGCGATCTTGAGACCCACGGTTTCTGGAGCGCGGGCTTGCCGAATATCTCGGACGACCCAGCGTGGCAATCAACGTATCTGGATCGGATGGAGCGGATGGTCGAGCGGGATAAGAACCACCCGTCGATCGTCCTGTGGTCCCTCGGAAACGAGGCGGACAGCGGCCAGAACCACCGGGCGATGGCCGAATGGACGCACCATCGCGACCCGAGCCGGCCGGTTCATTACGAGGGTGACCGGTGGGCCGAGTACACAGACGTTCTGAGTCAAATGTACACGAGCCACGAACAGGTCGAGCGGATCGGTCAACTCATCGATACCTTCGAAGGCCCAGAAGAACTCGTCAAAGCCAGGCAAAAGAAGCCGTTCATCATGTGCGAATACGCCCATGCAATGGGAAACGGACCCGGCGGGCTGAAAGAGTATTGGGAACTGTTCTACAAGTACGAGCGGCTTCAGGGCGGCTTCGTCTGGGAATGGATCGACCACGGAATTTACCGAAAAACTCCGGACGGCCAGTCCTATTTCGCGTATGGCGGCGATTTCGGCGAGTATCCCCACGACGGCAATTTCGTCATCGACGGACTGATGTTCCCGAATCGGATGCCTTCCCCTGGGC
>Ga0206860_10247_pt1 | contig 10698 bp, 15 predicted proteins | sample Alteio_BWOrgCont_44_FD_152624 | JGI IMG/M metagenome (GOLD analysis project Ga0206860, IMG submission 152624) | Enriched cells from forest soil in Barre Woods Harvard Forest LTER site, Petersham, Massachusetts, United States -... | ecosystem: Environmental > Terrestrial > Soil > Temperate forest >...
AACCGGCGCTCAGCCGTCACCAGAAAGTGCTGGTAGAGCGCGTCGGCGGGGGGACGGCCATCTCGATCCATTTGCCCCCTCCGGTGATGATCGAGAGGACCGCGGAGCGGGCGTTGGTCACCCACATGTTGTGCTGGAGCTGCGCCATGTGCTTTTCGGCGGCTGCTTCTTCCGAGAACGACCAGGGCAGCATGAACTTGGCCATGCAGCGGTCTAGCGAATCCATCGGGGCGCCGGCTACGTCGGGCTCCGGTCGAAGGGAGAAGGGCGTCCGTCCTGCTAGGACCGTTCTGGGGCCAGAACCATCAGCAGCGTTGCGCGATGAATTGCTGGCCGGCATCGGCGAGCTACGATCCGCCGACGAAGCCGCGGACTGGGTCCACAAGAACCTTGCCGCCAAGAACACGCTGATCGACGCCGACGCCGACGCGGTCGAAACTGGCTTCTGGGGAAGGCTCGCAACGATCGAGGTCCTGTCCTTTGCTCGCCAGGGAGAGGCAAATTCGGGGCCGGCAATGGAAGGGGCGCCTCCGGTCGGGGAGCCTTTCCCCGCCGCCTTGCATGCCGCCGCCGCGGCTCCGATCATCTTGCCCTCGAGCCCTGGCTTAGGCCGCCGACGCGTCGCGACGAAAACCATCCGCCTGCGTGATAAGGAGCACTGCAAGTTGGTCGCCTCGCAGCCCTGCATCGTCTGCGGTCGGACGCCCTCCGAAGCGCATCACATTCGCTTTGCCCAACCCCGCGCCCTCGGCCGAAAGGTCAGCGACGAATCCACGGTCCCCGTCTGCAGGCTCCATCACAGGGAGCTTCACGCCTACGGCGATGAAGCCTCATGGTGGGCCGGGGTCAGTATCGATCCGTTGCCCATCGCTCTCGAGTTGTGGCGAAGGTCGCACCCCGAGCTCCGGGGGCCGACCGACCCGCCTTGGTGCGACAGCAACGATGGTCCCTGACCAAGATCGCAGGAGAGCGGCGAGGCCGGTACGGCCGCACGCGACGGATTCTCAGGCCATTTTGGCGATTTCAGTAGTGCGAGGATGAGATGATTCCGCTGGCCTTTGCCGTTGGTTCACATCACTTCGCCGACGCCCCCGATTTCCAGCCCGCCTTACGGCGGGGAATTCTTGCCGAGCCGTCGCGGTCGTCAGGCCGCAATCGGCCGATCGTCGTATTGGCCGCCCCTCGCGTGCGAGCGATGCAATCAAAGGTCGGGCCGTTTGCTCTCTCGCGGCTCGCAACCATGCGAAGCCCGCTGTGGGCCAAGAGGCGCTGATCCACCTTGACGACCAGTTGTGTGATTTCCTGGCGCTGGTGCTGCATAGAGGATCGAAACGACGGCGACCATCACGATGTTCAATCGGATCATGATAGCCAACGTCTTCGGCCCAATGCCCGCGATAGAGGCCCGGCGGAGCCCGCGCCCCGAGCGGCTTCATCGAGCGTTGACGTCAGGTCTGCACACCATCGCCGGCAGCGAGCGATGGCCGGAAGCCTATGAGGCGAGCAGGGCCGCGTCCGATAGGATGATGCGTTATAGAAGTACGATCTTACCGATAGTATTAGGCTTAGATTATCACTTCTTTGTTGACAACATTGACGCCAGATTTGGCTGACGGATTATTAGACCATCCGAGCGGCAGGAGTCTTTCATTCCGGAACAAGCGTAGCGTGCTCGGACGTTCAACTTGTTGGTTAGAGGTGCTGTCATGCGTAAGACGTTGATCGCTTTCGAACGGTTCAGGAAGGATGAGGAAGGAGCCGCGCTGATCGAGTACACGGTTCTGCTCGGCATTTTGTTGGTCGCCGTCGTCGCGATCATCGGCCTAGTTGGCACCTGGGTCAGCGGCCAGTGGACTGCCCTAAACACGGCGCTGTAACGACCGCACTGGGTGACGCGATCGATCCGAACAGGTTCGTAACCGGGGCGTCTGTCCTGAGTCCACGGACTCCACGGCGATAGACTTTGTAATCAAATTGGTGCGCGGCAGGAATCGAACCACCTGCGACGTCCGCCATCGCGATCCGGGATCATCGCTTGACGTTGACTCCAGCCGGCAGGGATGCGCAAAAAGCGGCCGTTCCTTGACCGCGTGGCGAGCCGGTCGAAACGACCCATTTCTGTCGTTGGGATTGGGCGCTGCGTGACGGAAATTGACACTTGGCGGAAGCGAGACTTCAAAGTTTGTCTCAAATTGCTAGATGCCAAAATTTCGCGAATAATTCGTCCAGGCCAAGGACCGTGCCTTCAACCCGACCGGAAGCAAGCGCGAACACTAGACGGCTCACGTCTGGCAGCCACAGGGAGGCACCATGCTCAAGCCTGCTGGTGTTGTCATTATTGGATCCAGCGGTTTGGGGGCGGCGACCGCCTTTTACCTCGCGAAGCGCAATGCTGGCGTCGTGGTTCCGGTCAATCGGCATGAGATCGGATCCCAGACCTCCCCACGTGCGGCTGGCATGGTGAGCTGCATGCGCAAGGGTGAGCTGATGACACGGCTCATCAAAGTCGCCGCAGCCACCATCCGGCGCTTTACCGAAGAGACCGGCCAGCCGCTCGACTGGGTGCATTCCGGCAGCCTCAAGGTCGCCCGTCGGGTAGAGGATGCCGATGTGTCGCTAGCGTCACACGCTCGCAAGCCAACAGGCCGCTGTCGGCCGTCCTCAGACTGATGCGGCAAGCAACTTCTCCTTCTGAGCTAGGGACGGCGACCGACCTGTCCATCGCCTGAAGGCGTGATTGAAAGAGGTCGACCTCTCGTAGCCACGCAATTTGCGAAAGCGATACGCCTCGTTCCTTTATGTATTGGCGGGCGAGGCTTTGCCGCAACTGATCCACAACCTGCTCATAGGTCGTACCCTCGTCCGCCAGTTTGCGCGTGAGCGTTCGCTCGCTAAGGCCCAACGTCTTGGCGACCCTGTCTCGCTTTACCTTGCCGTGAGGCAGCAGCTTTTGCGCCTCGCTCTCGACTGCGGCTCGTAGCGTCCCCGCCGCCGTGCTCCGCTCTTTCGCAGCCTCATCGCAAATAGGTTGCAGCGTCTCTAGCAAGTGTCGATCTTCGGTGACTAGCGGAAGCGCCAGCGTCTCATGCGAGAATGCGAGTTGATCGCTCGATGCGCCAAACTCAACCGGGCAACGAAAGAACCGCTCGAACGCCCGCAGGTCAGAGTTTCTTCCGTGCGCGAAACTTACGTGCATTGGACGGATATTCCGACCTGCGACTTCTCGTACCCCCTTGAGTATCACGGCAGTCGCAAATTCGGTAACCTGCTTCGTAGGGTGTCTGGAACGGTCGCCGAGGGTGATCTCGGCAATGACGCCCTCCGGCGCGCGTACGAGCTCGATGCGCATCGCTTCGTTGACGATCCGGCTGTAACGCGCAAAAAGATCTAACGCCTCGCCGAGGGTGTTCGCGGCCGACGCTATATAGAACGGCAAGCCCGCATCGCGTGGATTTGCTTCTTCGGCGAGGTGAAGTCCGAAAGCGCTGTCGTCCATCGCCTCCGCTGCATATTCAAGACACTTGCTCTCCGACGCAGCCGAAATACGACGCTGCCGACTATCAAAGTCTTCCTCCGAGAGACCGGCACGCCCGAGAATTGGCGCCGGAGCAACATTGCTTTTTTTGAGGACGGCAATTGTCAGCCGAGCGCCGAAGCCCGTCGCGGTTGGTAGCGCGTGTCCAATCCCTTCCTCGATCACGTCCACGCTCCCATTGCGAAAGCTTGGCCCAATCTAGCAGCCGATTGGCCTGAAATAGCAAGACGTCCGACCCCCGGTCTGCATATAGATGCTTAGTGGCTGACGACGCGCCAAACCTTGGCCTCTTCACACCACCGGGCTCAAACGCTCGCAGACTGTCATGGTCTGCGGGTGTTTTTATTGTGTGTTCGTGGCGTTTTGTGGCCCAACGATCCATCAGCCTACCAGGGATATCGGGGTTTCAGCGATGATAACGGGTTTCGAAATCGGCTATCCGGGGTTGGCGCGTCTGATCGGCCGCCCAGAGAGCGCCGGCGATCAGATAATCGTCAGCAACATGCAAATCGCAGCGCGTCGGCAGGCAGCAGCAGCCATGTGCGCCGCGATGATGAAAGGAGACGTTGAGGGGGTTCTGGCCGCGTTACGCCGGTTGGGCGTGCGGGCCGTCGACTTGGACGTCAACTTTGCCCAAGTGAAAAGTCTTAGTTCTTCAGGCTAGGTATAGGCGGGTAGCAATGTCCAGGAAGAAGAGCTTTCTGACCTTGATTACGGATGAGCATGTCGACGGCGGACAGCCTTATCCTCCGGGGGAGAATTTTCGGTCACAACCTGGAGAGGGCCACCGGCTGATGCGTGCTTTCTTGAGGATTAAGGAGGCGGATTTGCGCGAAGCGTTGATTACTCTCGTAGAAGAGCTGGCGCGTTCTGACAGCTGATTGGCCCGAGATAGTAAGACGACTTTGAGTTTTCGCATCCGGGCCGCGGCCCGATATACGCGGCGACCTGTTTCACCCCTCAACTCACCGCTTCCCTCCCCCGACTGCGGTGCGCGACCGTCTCGATCTGCACTTTCATGCCGATTGGCGACGTCGCTTCGAACGTCTGCAAACGCGCGCAAAGAGCGGTCGTTCCCCACGGTTCGGCGTGGCGAAAGGGTCAAATCCACCTAGCAGTGCCGGCTCCCAGCGTCACGACCCGCACGTTCATGCACTGAATGTGGACGTGGTGTCCGTCGCGCTAGCCGGTGGCGTGGTGTTCTGGTCGGGGCCTTTGGACGAGAATCTGGTTCGCCATCCCTCTTGCGTAGGTCTCGGGGAAGAGGCCGTCGATGAACAGGGAGGACAGCCCATGAACCAGGCCCCAAGCCGCCATTCCCGCTGAGTTGTCTTCGCGCGGCTGGTGATCGGGGGTGACGGCAACGCGCTGAAGCACACCGAAGACTGCGCGCGCAGCCTCATCAAGCTCTGGGTGTTTCGCCCGCTGGAGCAAAATGGGTCCGAACATCAGGCGAAACAGACCACGCTTCTGCAAGGCGAACTCGACATAGGCGAGACTGACTCCGCCGAGCGGATCGCTCGCGGTCGCGCCTGTCTCCATCGCCGCGGCGAGTTCTCTGAAGCCTTCCGCTGCGACGGACGCAAGGAGATCCTCCTTGCTGTTAAAATGTCGATACGCGGCAGTCGCGGACACTCCGACGCGGCGCGCAGTCTCCCGCAGCCCAACGGCGTCTGGGCCGGTTTCGTCCAGGACGGCCCGCGCCGCTGCGCGCAAAGCGTTTGGGAGATTGCCATGACGATAGGGACGTCGCGGCGTATCCATGAGACCTCTCATATCTAAACTCTCGGCAGACCAACGGAGCTGAGGAGCCGCATTTTGGACGGCCAGGAGGCTTGGCGCCGATTGTTCGCTTTGCAATCGATTGTACTTCTTGGATCTGTTAGGCCAAAGTCGTAGCGATGCCAATAGCCAAATCTGGCGAGATCATAACATGAACAGAGCTGAGTCCGGCGATCGATCCGAAATGAACGCTTGACGCAGCTGTTTCCGAATGTGCCGAAAAATCGTCAGCCCCGTCGCGTTGTAGAATGAATACAATCGACGAGTTAGAGTAAGTTGATTTCGATGGGAAGTAAACTCAACGTCGATTTCCGATCAAATCGACCCGCCATGCAGATTGTAACCTGTAAGCTGATCGTGATTACGGTCTATGTAAGCTGATCGTGATTACCGCGTATCCGGGCGTTAACAGTCGTACATATCAGTTCCTACTCTTGACTGTTACTCTCAAATATTCGATGGTTAATTACTTACGGATAGTTCTCCTCTATGGCGGTTCTTTTGGTAAGTGGGTGCCTTACTATGTCCATCGCAATGTCGGGCGGTAAGAAGCCAAACCGTATGTTCCCGTTAGTCTATCAGCCAATCTATGCGGCGAAGAGGGCAGATTCGACATTGCGCGGGTCAGAATTCGAAATGGGGAACCCTCGGTGAAGCCGAGCTTAACTCTATGCGTGGCGGCCGCGATGCTCATGCTGCCCAATTTCGCTTGGACCAATAGCCTCAGAGGTAACCCTGCAGAACCCTCTGTTCACGTCTTGTCTTATAGCCTCGGCGATCAGGCGCAGACCCTAGGCGTCCAGTCGGAACTGGGTGCGATCGATCCGGAGGACCTGTCGGCGACGACTGAAGATTATGGAGACGGCATTGATGATCGGTTCGCCGATCAAATCGAGACGCGCCTCGCTCTGAGCGAACCCGTCGACCCTGCGTCCGATCGCATGAGCTGGGCGATCCTGCTGATCGCCTTTGCCGGAATGACCGCAGCGGCGTCAGGGCGGCGCCGGCCGCGCAGAGCGACGATTTCGATTTGAGGAGGTTGGCGAATGCCTGCCAGGAATTGGGACGCCAAACCCTGCGGCCGCATGGATGAGCCGTTCCTGCGGCGAAACTTGGAGTTCCGCGTCGCAGCGCGAGGCGCGCCACGCGGCCCCCGCGCTAAGCCTCCCATTGATCGCAAAGCACGGCGCGAACGATGCGCGCAAGCATGCATTCCGAGAGTTGCGCAATGCGCGTCGCGCGCGTTCGCGAATGCGATTCACCTTTTGGGCCGCCGTCGTCGCCGAGATCGACACCCATTGTCCGACCGGCCTGTCACGCGTCGGTCTGGAGGATGGCTATGTCGAGGCCCTGCGGGAAACCTCCACTAGCATGGGAGTCAATTGCCGATGCGACCCGACACTAGCGTAAAACTGCCAGATCACGAAGAGGTTGAAAGGGCTCTCATCGAGATTTTGCGAGCGCGTGGCAACCGCGCTTTGAGGGCGTACGACGCCTACCGATTGCTAGCGGATCATTTCAAATCAGACTGGAAACAACTGCACGAGAAATCCGCGATTCGTGACGAATTGAAGTGGCATAATGTGTGCCGAACTGCCCGCAGTCGCCTTGTCAAAACAGGAAGAATGAAGCGCTTGCCCTTTAATTCATGGTCTCTGACCGAGGCAACATTTCCCGGCGACCTCACCCAGAGCAACGCTGGCGCCGAGGAATTGGCTTGTCCGCGAAATTGACTGGCCGCCTCGCGCTGCGCGTGCTCGACCTCGACGGGCGAGAGGTTCATTCCAAGGTGAAGGGGACAATCGGAGTTAGCGTCTGTGTGGCGCTCAGGATCCTGCGGGAGTTTCTGTCGCCCAAAGTGCAGTGGATGGCGGCTTCGCGCAAGGAGCGGCCGTTCCTGGGGGCGCGGCGAACGGGTCATCATCGACCGATAGTTCTGGTTTCAGCTTCCCGTGATTACGCCCGCTTCCCGGGGAAGGAGTGGCGTGAGTCGGCTGTCTGACCGTCGGCTCCTGGCGGCCGATCAAAATGTCAGCATCATCCGTCCGCCAATTCCGTCGCCCGGGTCACGACGGGGCGGCGTCCGGCTCCGCCAGAAGCTCACGCAACTCGCCGAGCCACGGCTCATAGCGCCGCCATCGTTCGACCGAGGTCTTGTAGACGGGCTGGCGCGCCTGCCACAGAGTGGCGGTTCTCACGACTCGGTTGTTCCTCTCGGGCGCGAGGCAGGCGTCATCCCCCTCCAAGCCGCAAAAGGCGATCAACCGTCGGCTCTCGGCCTCCGCATCGGCGATCAGCATTTCGTATTCAACTTCGATAAAACGGTCCGACGGCAGGACGCGGCGCCAGTGGTTCATTAGCCGCTCATAGTGCCGATAGGCGAACGCCAAGTCGCCGCGATCCCAAGCGTAGCTCTGAGAGCCCCTGAAGTGCGTAAAGAAGATTGACAGGCATGTGTCGACCGGGTTCCGTCGGCAGTGAATGATGCGCGTATTCGGGAACGCCAGGTGCAGCAACCAAAGCAACTCGAAATTGCGAGGCTCCTTGTCGGTCACTCGCATCGCCTCAGGTCCAATGCCGCGCAAAGCGGCGCGATAGTCCTCTGCGGCTTTGGAAAGCACGCCCGCGTCGAGCGCATTGACCCCGGACGTCTGCCAGTTGGTGAGTCGGTCTTTCCAGAACGTCAGTTCGCCGCCGGCGGCGACGGCGGGATGGGACGACAGAATTTGCTCAACCAGAGTGGTCCCCGAGCGGGGCATGCCGACGATGAACACCGGCATGTCGTCGCCCTGACAAACGGGTCTCGCTGGCGCCCGGCGTCCCCGCTCGAGCGCTTCCGCCGAGAAGCGCGTGATCACAGCATCATACTTTGCGGCCATCGCCGCGCGGTCCAGCCGCACAGTCATCGCCTTGAGGCGATTTCCAGCTTCGTAGTGCCGCATGGCCTCTGCGTACTCGCCGAGATCATCGAAGGCTTTGCCAAGGCCGAATTGCACTGAGACGCGCGCCGCCACGTCGAGGCTAGGTCCTGCCGCCAGATTACGCATGCGCTCAACTAGGGGGCGGTCGGCCTCCGTAATACGTTTCACTGCGGCCAACTGCTGGAAGGCGGCAGGTATGGCCTCGCTCAGATGGCGCTGGGCTTCCTCGAACATTCCACGGTCTGACAGAAGCTCCCCGAGGAGAGCTCGCGTTCCTGCATTTCGAGGGGCCGCAGCGAGCACGCGGCGGAGTTTCTTTCTCAGCTTCGTCCAGCTTTCCTTCCATCGCCAGCGCTTTGGCCGAATAGTGCCGGCGTTCGAGCGCGCCATCTGCCGTGCTGCTCAACTTTCGATAGGCGTCGAAGGCTTCGGGCTCGCGCCCCTCCTGCTCAAGCACGGAGGCCAAGTAACGGAGCGCCGCGTGAAAGGCGGGTCGCAGCTCCACCGCCCGCTGGAGGGTCGCCGCCGCATCGGCCGTCCGGCCAAGACGCAGATAGGCAACACCGAGGTCATGATGCGCCTGCGGACTGTTCGGGTCGAGTCGCGTGATTTCTTGGAGCGCGTGAATTGTATCGGCCAGCCGTCCGGCATCCCAATGTGTCTTGGCTGCCAGAAACAGGGCTTGCAGCCTCTGCCTGGGAGCGGGCGACAGCGCGGACCCTCTGCCATCGCCCGCGCCCCGAGGCTGGCAGCAGTGCTTGAATTTCTTGCCGCTGCCGCAGGGGCACAGGTCGTTGCGGCCGACTTTTGTCATCACATTCGCCGCGGTGCCGGTTCCGCTCATTCCGCCTCTTCCCTTCATGTTTGTTTGACAAAGGGCACGACATCGTCACGACGGGGCGGCGTCCGGTTCCGACAGAAGCTCGCGCAACTCGCCGAGCCACGGCTCATAGCGCCGCCATCGTTCGACCGAGGTCTTGTAGACGGGCTGGCGCGCCTGCCACACGCTCGCTGTCTTAACCGAACGGACGTTGTTTTCGGGAGCAAGGCAGGCGTCGTCCCACGGCAGCCCAAGGAAGTCGATGAGCCGACGGCTCTCGGCCTCCGGCTCTGCAACAAGCGTCTCGTAGTCGACCTCAGTGAAACGTTCGGGAGGCAGGACGCTCCGCCAATGAGCCATAAGTCGTTCATAATGGCGATAGAAAAAAACGATGTCCGATTTATCAAAAGCGTAGGTTTGGTGGGCCCAAAAATAGGAGAAGTAGATCGATAGACCGGTGTCGATCGGATTCCGGCGACAGTGAATGATCCGCGCGTTGGGAAACGCAAGCCGAATTAGCCAGAGCAGTTCGAAATTCAGCGGCGCCTTGTCGGTCACCCGAGCGACCTCCGGCCCGTAGCTTCGCAGGAGATCGCAGTACTCCGTGACCGCGCTCAGCAATGCGCCAGCGGCAGGGTCGGTCGTGCTTCGCCCCCATTCGCGCAGTCGGCCCTTCCAAAAAGGCAATTCTCCTGCGGCCGCCACCTTTGGATGAGCAGATAGAATCTGCTCGGTGAGTGTGGTGCCGGACCGCGGCATCCCGACAATGAATACCGGCAGTTCGTCGTCGGCTCGCGCCGGACGGGCGAGTTCTTGGGCCGCGCGCTCAAGCGTCCCGCGGTCATAACGGGCAATGAGGCGGTCGTAGCGGTCGACGAGGCTCGGTCGATCAAGGCGGGCCGTCCTAGCCCTAAGGGAATTGGCTTCATCGTAGTGGCGCATCGACTCGCCATGTTCTCGGAGGTCGCCAAACGCCTTGCCGAGCCCAAATTCAATTGCAACGCGAGATTCGACGTCAAGCCTTGCGTCGGCCACGGCCGTCAGCATGCGCTCGATCATCGGGCGGTCGGACTCCGTCATTTGGCGGACTTGCGCGAGCTTCTCGAACGCGCTCGGGATGGACTCGAGCGCGATAACGAATTCGGGTTCGGCTTCCGCGAATTTGCCCCGATCAAGCAAGAGCTGTCCGTAGGCCAGGCGCGCCGGCGCAAATCCTGGGGCGACCGCGACCAGTCGGCGCAGCTTTTCCTCCGCCTCGTAGAGCCTTCCCTCCATCGCCAGGGTCTTGGCGGCATAGTACAGGCGGTCGAGGGGGCCGTCGGTGAGGCGGCTGAGACGCCGATAGACCTCGAGCGCATCCGATTCCCTCCCGCTCATTTCAAAGACGTGTGCGAGTTGGGTCAGAGCTTGCGTAAAACTGGGCTTCAATTTGATTGCGGATTCGAGGCTGCTCGCAGCTTCGCTCAGACGGCCGCAGCGCGCCAGCGCGAGGCCAAGATCATAATGCGCCTCGGCTCTGGTCGGCTGGAGCGCTCCCTGGGATGCGACAAACGACGTCGACGCGATCTACTCAGCCAGAGGAGCGACGTTCTTCAGCCACCGGCAAAGCCCGACTCGCCCGAACGCGGATTGAGCCGCGG
>Ga0206860_10248_pt1 | contig 10683 bp, 8 predicted proteins | sample Alteio_BWOrgCont_44_FD_152624 | JGI IMG/M metagenome (GOLD analysis project Ga0206860, IMG submission 152624) | Enriched cells from forest soil in Barre Woods Harvard Forest LTER site, Petersham, Massachusetts, United States -... | ecosystem: Environmental > Terrestrial > Soil > Temperate forest >...
AGGTGGCCTGGAGGACGGAGCCCTCGGGATCGATGACGTTGAGGAACTCAGAGTAGCTGGTCAGAGGTGTGGCCGGGTCGAAGCCGCAGGTCGCAAGACTGTTTTTGACCGGGTAGAGCTGGTTGGTCACTGCCGCGACGTAAGCATTGCCGGCTGCGTCGAGCGCAAAAGCCACCGCGGGGCCTGGTACCGTGGTTTTGGCGATGACCGCGCCGTTTGAGTTTATGCGTTGGACTATTCCGGGGTCGAAACCGCCGAAGAGAACCACGTTTCCATTGGCGTCCACCGCCACGGGTCCGCTGAGGCCGTCGGGGAGGACCGTATAGTATCCGGCGGTACCGTCGGATGCGACCTTGGCCAGGAAGCCGATACCGGCTCCCTCCGTGTTGACGGCTGTCCCGCTGATATAGGCGGAGCCGGAGGGGTCGAGGGCGATTGAGATGGGCGTGCCAATGATGCTGGTGGTGAAATCGAGTGCGCTCCCGAGGGAATTGACGCGAACCACATAGGCGCTCGGCGTGATGAAGTTGACGACATCGTACTGAGCGGCAAGGTAAACGCGGCCCTGCGAGTCGGCGGCCATGGCGGGTGGTCCCATTGGAAGGAATCCGATTGATGTCGTCCAGGCGAGTCCGGTTCCCGTGGGGCTGAGCTTTGCCACGGAGCCGGTGGTATCGGACTGCTGGCTCATGGGTACGATATAGACGCCGCCATTCGGGTCGACAGCCATGGCACTGACGCCAAAGCCGAGCTGATTCTGCCAGAGGATCGTCTTGCCGTCCGGGGCCAATTTTGTGACCTTAGATAAGACGACGTTGGACTGGAGGGTGCTGGTGAGAAAGTAGGCCGCGCCGGAGTTGTCAGTCGCCAATTGCGTGCCGCTGTCAGGGAAACTAAGCCATTCGCTGTAATTGACTCCGATCGGGAAGGTCGGCGTGGCGGCAGCAGCACCAATCGCGCTTAACAGGATCAAACCGGGAAATCGTCTCACATCATTGAATTGGAGCAGTTACAGGGCCAGCGAAAAGGCTTTGCCTTCAGCAGATTGGGTCCGTTCGGGTGTGTCATAGAGCCACGATGGGTCAGGCCGTTGTCGAGCGAAGACAAGAATCGACGGGGTCCCCTCCACGAGTGCATCGCGTCTTCTCCGGATTTGATAGCATTCGCTTGATGCAATTCGGAAGTGCACGAGCCCATGGGTACGGCGAGAGCGCCGATGTCGGCCCTCTCAGTGCCGGGTGCCATCTGACGACATCGATCCTTGTGTTCCCTGCATGGATTGCCGTGCTCCTGCTCGCGGGCATTGCACCGGCCCAGCAACCGGCATTGCACCTCAATCCCGCCGTTGAGAAACTGGCCCACGGACAGCCCATTCTGGGCACTCAAACCGACGACATGTCGCTTCAGAACTGCCATGCGCTCGCCCGTCTGGATTTTGATTACTCATACGTGGACATGGAGCATGGCCCGCTGAATCTCGATGGCCTTGCCTTTTGCATCGCCGCCATGGTCGATAAGGCTTCGATATTGAAAAAGAACAACGCGCAGCCGAATGTCGCCCTGTTTGCCCGATTTCCTCCTTACGGACGCGATCTTGAAAGCAATGACTGGATTGTCAAGCAGGCCCTCGATATGGGTCTGATGGGCATCGTCTTTAATGGTGTCGACAACAAAGAGCAGATGACACGCCTGATTCAGTACATGCGCTACCCCCAGCAAAAAACGTCAAAATATCAACAGCCGCCCGGGCTGCGCGGCTACTCTCCGGGGAATGCGACCTTTGCATGGGGCATCTCCGCGGCCGAGTACGAGCGGCATGCCGATGTCTGGCCGCTCAATCCGGAAGGCGATCTGCTCGCAATCCCCATGATCGAAACGGCGGAAGGACTGAAAAACGTCGACGAGATCGCCGCGGTGCCCGGTGTCGGTGCGATCTTCATCGGCGCGGGCGCTGACTTAAGCCAATACCTTGGTGTGCCGCAAACATCGCCGATAGTGGAACAGGCCCGTCAGACGATTCTGGCGGCGTGCAAGGCTCACAACGTCCCTTGCGGCATCACCGCGCTCACCAAAGGGGAGGCGGACAGAAGACTCCGCGAAGGATGGCGGATGATCCGGACCGAGCGCGGGCAATAAACCCCGGCTCCGCGTCTTCAGGAAGAAGCGAGAGAGGATTACAAATGCGATTTGGCTGGAAGAACGTTTTCTTTGTTGTCGTCGCCGGCGCGACCTTGAGTTCAGCCCAGGCCCAATGGTCGATTGGCGCATCGGGAACGCGCGAGGCGCCGGCTGGGAAGCACCGGTATGCGTATCTGGTCTTCGCCAACCCCATCCCCGGAAGGGAAGCCGAATTCAATGACTGGTACTCCAACGTTCACATGGGCGACCTGGTGCAACTTCCCGGATGGACAGGCGCCCAACGGTTTCGTCTCGTCACCACTGTGCAGCCCCCTCCGTCGACCGCGGGTTACAGGCACGCATACCTGATGATCTGGGATCTGGAGGCGCCCGAGCCGAACGGCCCTCTTTCAATGAGTACGGCAGCCATCGCAGGCGGTAAGAGCCGGCGGGGTGCTGCATTCAACTACAATGCAGGGGCCGGGTCGAGCGGTACGTGGGAAGCGATAGGACCGCGCGTCACGCGCCCCGACGGGAAAGGCCCCACCATTCCGGACGTCTCAGACAATAAGACGCCTCGCCCAAATCGATACATCCTTTTGGAACTGACCAACGCGCTTCCGGGCAGGGATGCGGACTTCGATAAGTTCTCGAAGCAGAGGATCCCGAGCGTTTTATCGCTGCCCGGCTGGATGGCGGCGCAACGATTTCGTGTGGCGGATACTCCCGGACGGGCGCCGAGTGGGAAGCCGAAGTACCTGACCGTGTGGGAAGTCGAGGGAGCCAGCGCCCAGGCGATCGACAGCACACTGAATCAGGCGCTGGAGCGCGGCGCCGTCGCAAAGAACGCGGCCGCGGACGAGAGTACTGCGGAGGTCGTTTACTGGGAGCCAATCACGCCCTATATCACCAAAGACGATTTCGAACGTTAGGAGAAACTATTGTTGTGGCAGGCCGTCGCTCGAACGGTCACAGTGCGAAGTGCACCTTGCTGAGTCCGGCAACGCCTGGGCGAATCTAATCGGCGTGGAGATTTCAAATGGACACAAACAATGACACAGTCAGACAACAATTGAGCCGGCAGACTCTGGAAAATCCCCGCTCATCCGTTTCGCGGCGCATGTTCGTCGGTGCGGCCGCACTGGCGGGCGCGGGCTTTGTTGGCGCCGATGCAAACGCGCAGAGCCGCGCGGAGCAGGTCGCGGGGCGAACGGGAAGCAGCCCCAGCGACCCCGGTCCGGAGAACAAGGCGCTGCTGGGAGCGAATCCCAGCGCAAATAATCCACCGTTCACAGACCACGGCAACCCCGGTCCGATCTGGTTCTCTTTCGACCTCGCGCCAAAGCGCATGCAGGGCGGTGGATGGACCCACCAGGTCACGCAGCGAGAACTCCCTCCGTCGAAGGATCTCGCCGGCGTCAACATGCGCCTGACCGCGGGCTCGTTCCGCGAACTCCATTGGCATACCGCCGATGAGTGGGCCATTATGCTTACCGGCAAGGCGCGCATCAGTGTTATGCAGCCTGACGGCAAGATGTTCATCGATGACGTGGCGGCTGGGGATCTCTGGTATTTCCCGGCTGGCTTCCCGCATTCGATCCAGGGCCTGGAGGGCGATGGTTGTGAGTTCCTCCTGGTCTTCGATGAGGGCAATTTCTCTGAGGACGATACCTTCCTTCTTTCGGAGTTCCTTGCTCACACCTCACCCGAGATCCTGCGGAAGAACATGGGCTGGTCCCGTCAGGTGTTCGACCAGCTGCCGCCGACGGAACTCTACATCTTCGAAGCTCCGCTTCCGGGGCCTCTCGATGATGACAAACGCTTCCTCGGTGCGAATCTCGAAACCAAAAACAACTATGTCTTCAGGATGGCCGGCATGGCGCCTACCGCGAAAACGGCCGGCGGGGAGACACGGGTTGTCGATTCGACCAACTTCCCCATCGCCTTGAATATCGCTGCTGCCATGGTGACACTCAAGCCGGGCGCGTTGCGTGAAATGCACTGGCATCCAAACGTGAGTGAGTGGCAGTACTGGATCAGGGGAAATGGCCGCATGACGGTCATAACCACCGGGGCGAAGGCTCGCACCATGGATTTCAACGCAAATGATGTGGGTTTTGTGCCCAGCATGGCAGGTCATAGTATCGAGAACACCGGCACCGAGGATCTCGTCTTTCTGGAGATGTTCAAAACGTCGCGCTATCAGGACATTTCCCTCAATCAATGGATTGCCCGCATGCCCGACAAGATGGCGGAGGCGCATCTGAAGCTCGCAGCGTCAATCATCCGGCGCGCGCCGCAAGACAAGCATGACGTCTTGCCGGTGTAGCGCCGCCGGCAGGCTCAGGCGCGGCGGAGCGGCATGAGTCTGGCTGCGTTCGAATTAAGAGCAGAAAGCCCAGCCCTTCAGGCCCCTGTCAGCGAAGGGTTGGGGCTTTGGCCGCCGCTTCCCCTGCGTGTTTTTCCATCCAGGCCCAGGCATCCCTTCCCCGTTTTACAACAGAATCGCCTAAGCTCTCAGCATAATCTCGTATCTGGTGGAGCCTTACCCCGCCCTCTTTGTTTATAAGATGGCCCTTATCGTCTACGATCTCCCAGGTATCGTTGCCGCCTATGCGGCCAATACGATGTGGATCCAGTACAAGAAAAATATCTTTAGCATTCGATCCAAGCACCCGCGCCGTATTTTTATCCTTGTCCCCCGCGTAGTCGGCTCCCATCGTTCGGTCCTCGCCCGGCACACTTTTATCGATAACAAGGGCATTCGCGCCATCGGGGCTGATCCGGATTTCTCTGTTTACCTTTACCTGACGACAGCGGCCGCCCCGTCTGGAAAAGTGCCTCCGCCGTCTGGAAAAGTAACGGTGGCTGTGGCTGGAACCCCCGGATTGGCGCGGCCGGGACTCCCTGTGGCCGCAGCCGCCACCGCGGCGTTCGCCTTGGCTACCTTGCTCGGCAACTCTGAATAAGGGGGAATTGGAAATCGTGCGCGCAATAAGAGCGGAAGGATCTCGGGGTACCGGAATCTGAAGCTGGCGGCCATTCCAGAGGGCGTTGTTGAGGACGCGAACGGCTCGGACTTAATATTCACGGGCCCTTATGGTGTTCCGCGGACGGAGCCTGCCGCAGGGTCGTATTGATCCTATGACTACTCTCGAGACAGTGCACTTCGCGCGCTCGCCCCGTTTCGCCAACCCTGAGGCATTGAAAATACAGGGTTTATTCCATGGGCAGTTTTTTTCTTGACACAGCAATCCAATAGTATATATAGTCTATCTAGTTAGTAGAGATAGTTGAACTGATCCGTGCTTTGTGGTTTGCTTCGCTGGCCAGATCGCTGCTGGGTCCGCGACCGAATTACCCCTTCGCGAACCTCCCGCCGCGGTCACAGACAAGGGCAACGACACCCTGTTGCTGTCGATAACGCTCGGTTTCTCTCAACACATACTGGATTCGCCACGCGAGCCGTTCGAACCGCGTTGGCTGTGTCATTGGGTCTTCAAAAACAAGGGGAGTGATGTTTCCAAAAGCAATTCGAAGTTTCATTCTGGCTGCCCTGGCGCTGAACGGCGTTTCCCATGCCGTCGCGCAGCAGGCAGACAACGCCATAGTGGTCGGAACGGTATTCGATTCTTCACGGGCTATCGTCTCCGGCGCGACCGTGACGCTCACTCACGTCTCGACGAACGCAGTCACGGAGGTCCACACCGACGAACGGGGGCAGTACCGAACACCCTCTCTCCGCATCGGCGAATACACCGTCAACGTCGGGGCCGCCGGCTTCAAGCAATTCAATCAGCGTGGCGTGGTGCTGGAAATCGGCGATGTGCGCACTGTGGATGTCGTGCTCCAGATCGGAGAAACGTCCGAATCGGTGAACATCGACGCCGAAGCGCCGCTGCTGCAGACAGCCGATTCGACTGTCGGCGATGTCATCAATAACAAACAGATCGAAGACCTGCCGCTGAACGGGCGCGATTATCTGCAGCTGGCGAATCTTTCATCGGGCACCACGCCTTCGTCGCAGGGCGTGAGCATCGGCGGGCAGGCCGGCACACAGGTGGCGTTCCTGCTCGACGGGCAGGACAACAACAATCAGCAGATTTCGACGGGCCATTCCGGCCAGAAGGAAGTGGTGAAGCCGTCCGTCGATGCCATTGAGGAATTCAAGGTCGTGACGAACGGCTATTCGGCGGAATTCGGACGCTCCTCCTCGGGTGTCGTCAGCGTGGCCATAAAATCCGGTTCGAACCAGCTGCATGGCAGCGCTTTCGAATTCATTCGCAACGACGCGGTGGATGCGAAGAATCTGTTCGCCACGTACAAACCGCCGTACAAGCGCAACCAGTTTGGCGCCTCCGCGGGCGGTCCGGTGATCAGGAACAAGACATTCGTCTTTGGCGACTTCGAGGCCGCCTACATCCGCGAATCCACCACCACCTTGAGCACGCTGCCTACCGAGGCACAGCGAACGGGGCAGTTTTCGACGACGATCGTCGACCCGTTATCGGGCACCCCGTTCCCAAACGATCGAATTCCGCTGAACCGCTTCGATCCGATTTCATTGAAGATCCTTGGGTTTCTTCCCCTGCCTCAGACCGCGGCGGCGACCAGCAATTACAACTATCAGAGCCCCTCGAACCAGGATACGCACCGCTACGATTTGCGCGTCGATCAGATTATCGACGAGAAGCAGAATCTCTTCTTCCGCTACAGCAATCAAGTGGTCGACAGCGTGGTTTCGGCTCCGCTGCCGCCGGATAACGGTGAATATTATTCAGGCGGCGGAGCCCAGGCCACCAATAGCAAGAGCTTCGTGGTAGGCCATAACTGGGTATGGTCGCCCTCGGTGGTAAGTTCCATTCGCGCGGGCTGGAACGATCTGGCGTGGACCAATTATTTCCCGAACCAACCCCTGACCGGCATCGGGATTCCCGGTGTCTCTAATGCGAATCCCGGATTTTCCGAGATGGTCATTACCGGATATCCCAGCCTTGGCGTGAGCAACGTTCCCAACGCGGACGCTTCACAGGACCGGCAGCTATCGGGCGACGTGACCTGGTCGAAGGGCCGGCACAACCTCAAATTCGGCGTCCAGGCCTATTGGCTGCAGACCAACTTCCTCAGCTCGCAACAAAGCAGCGGCATCTTCGACTTCGACGGCCAGTACACGAAAAACGCGCTGGCGGATTTTCTGATCGGCGCGGCCTATGCCAACAGCCTCTCGAACTATTCGTATCTCGCCCTGCGCTCGGCGTGGACGGATTTCTTCGTGCAGGACGACTGGAAAATCAATTCACGGCTCACGCTGAACCTGGGGCTGCGGTATGAACTCGACCCGCCCGCGGTGCAGAAGAATAACACCATTTCCAACTTCGATCTGGACTCCGATCCGGGCCATCCAGTCCTCGTACCGGCCGCTCCGGGCGGCGACATCGCCGCGCGGGCGCTGCAGAATGTGGACTACAAGCAGTTTGCGCCCCGCGTCGGGCTTGCTTACAGCCTGGACAGCAAAACGGTGATCCGCGCGGGCGCCGGGACGTTCTACTCCAACCAGATCACAGAGGGCGGTATGCAATCCCTCGAGATCAATCCGCCCAACAACGTTCGTGTCGGCTTCACGACCAACAAAAACGCGCCGCCGACCCTGATCCTGAGCGACGGGTTTTCCGGCAACGCGCTGAGCCTCGCCAATGCCTCCAATGTGCAGTTGATTTCCTACGACCGCAAAGGCGTCACGCCCGTCGACTACCAATGGAACTTCAATATCCAGCGCCAACTGCCTGGCGGCATTCTGCTCGAAGTCGGCTACTACGGCAACAAGCTGGACCATATGTGGCGGCAGATCGACGGTAATCCCGCAACGCCCGAGCCCGGCAACATCAACTCGAACCGGCTCTATACAAGCACGGAAGTGCCCGGGACCGGCGACACCATCACGCTCGGCAGCGTGGTGCGCATCCAAAAGGACGGCTGGGGCGCCTACAACGCACTCCAGACCAAGATCGAGAAGCGTTACGCGCACGGCCTCACGTTTATCGCGTCTTACGCTTACTCGAAAACAATCTCACTCGGGGATACCGCGGGTGTGCAGAATCAGCTCGACTGGATGGCGGACAAGGCCGATTCCAGCCAGGATATGCGGCAGCATTTTGTGGGCAGCGCGGTCTACCAGTTGCCGTTCGGACAGGGGCGGCAATTCGGTTCGCACTGGAATCGCGTCACCGACGCCGTTCTCGGGGGCTGGAGCTTCGCGCCAATCCTGACGGTGAGCACAGGCTTGCCACTCAACCTCTCCGTGAACGGCAACCCGTCGAACACCGGCAGCGGTGTCGACCGGCCGAACGTGGTCGGCAACTGGCAACTGGCTAATCCGACGGTCCAGGAGTGGTTCAACACGGCGGCCTTTGTGGCGAACGCCCCTTATACGTATGGCGACGCGGGCCGCAATATCATTCGCGCGCCCGGATTAGTGAATGTCGATCTGGCGCTGCACAAGTCGTTTCGGATTACGGAGCGAGTCAGCGCGCAGATTCGCGCGGAGTCGTTCAATGCAACCAACACGCCCGCACTGGGGGCGCCCAACACGGTTCTGGGTAACGCTCTGTTCGGGCAGATTACTTCAGCGGGATCGGCGAGAGACAACCAGCTGGGCGTGAAAGTAGTTTTCTAAATCAATCGAAAGAGGAAAAACATGAAGAAATTGATTCTGATGATTCTGCTGGCGGCGACCATCGCCTTCGGCCAGGCAAATAACCCCGCGCAAACGAAGAAGGGGCCGGCGTCGCAGGCGAAGGTGCTCACCCGTGCCGAACTTGACGACCTTCTCACCAAGCCCGACCAGATCTTGATCATCGATGTGCGAAGGCCGGACGAGGTGAAAGACGTCGGCGGATTCCCCGTATATCTGAGCATCCAGATCGCCGACCTCCCAAACAGGCTGGCCTGGATTCCGCGGGATCGCACGATTATTGCGCTCTCGAACCATGCGGCTCGCGCCGGTCGCGCGGCTGACATTCTGACGAAAGCCGGCTTCAAAGTCGCTGGTGCGGCAGGCGCACAGACCTATGAAGCGGACGGCGGGACACTGACGAAGATCGTGCCGCCTCCGCCGAATCCAAACGCCAAAAAAGAGTAAGACCAGGGTACAGGAGGATTCGCGATGATAGCGAAAACGTTTCATCTTCTGAGCCTGACGGTCTTGCTGGCTGGGTTGCTGACGGTCGCGCCCGCAATGGCACATCACTCGTTTGCGGCGGAATACGACCGAGACCAGCCCGTCACGCTGAAGGGAACACTGACCAAAGTGGAGTGGACCAATCCGCATGGATGGATCTACGTCGATGTCAAGGGTGATGACGGAAAGGTAACGAACTGGGCCGTGGAGTTCGGCGCACCGAACGCGCTCTTGCGGCGGGGACTGCGGCGGAGCGATTTCCCGACGGGAGTTGAGTTGCTCGTCAAGGGCTTCCGAGCCAAAAGCGGCACTCCGACGATTAACGGCACAAGCGTGCAGTTTCCGGACGGGCGGAATCTGTTCACAGGATCGTCGAACCCGGATGCACCGGGAGCGGAGAAGTGAGTACGCGGATACCGGCTCTGCTCGCGGCACTGGGGCTTGCACTGTCGGCGGGAAACGCCATCGGAGCACCCCCAACGCCACAAGCAGGGCCGGACATTCCACGCGGCCCCGACGGAAAGCCCGATTTCTCCGGTATCTGGCAGTCGCTCAGTGGGGCGGACTACGGGCTCGAACCGCATCTGGCGACCAAAGACGATCCGCCCGGCGCGGGGGTGGTCGAAGGGAACACGATCCCTTATCGACCGGCGGCGCTTGAGCAGCGCGCGAAGAATTTCGCCGCCCGTGCCACGGCCGACCCGCGACACAAGTGCTTCACTCTCGGAACACCGCGTGGGATCTACGGCAATGAGCCGTTCCAGATCTTCCAGCGGCCGCGCGATCTGACCCTGATGTTCGAGTTCGGCCATCCTGTTCGCACGATTAACACCAACGGCACCGAGCATCCGGATGGACACATCGATTTCTGGCTGGGAGATTCCCGCGGCCACTGGGAGGGCGACACTCTGGTGGTCGACGTGACCGATTTCAACGGGGAGACCTGGCTCGATCGCGTGGGGAACTTCAACAGCGACGAGCTCCATCTGGTGGAACGGTGGAGCTACGTTGACCCCAACACCGTCCGCTATCGGGCCACGTTCGACGACCCGAAGCTATACACCCGGCCCTGGACACTCGAGGTACTGCTCTATCGCCGTCTGGAGCCGAACGTTCAGATCATCGAGAACTACTGCGCGACGCTGGATTTCGACCAATACTATCCCGTCCCGCCTTCGAGGTAACAGAGAGATGACTATGAGAAATTACTTACGGCCGGCCATATTTCTTGGCGTATTGGCCGTCACTTCCGGCATCGCCGATGCGCAGGGCATGCGTGGATGGCGCGAGACTTCGTTTGTGCCGACGCCGCGAGGCGACTGGAATGGGCCGCGTCTCCCCGACGGGCAGCCAGACGTGTCCGGCCACTGGTCGAACACCATCGGCAA